>Ga0247727_10015513_pt1 | contig 12482 bp, 12 predicted proteins | sample WisWelCaveWW1625_FD_202498 | JGI IMG/M metagenome (GOLD analysis project Ga0247727, IMG submission 202498) | Biofilm microbial communities from Wishing Well Cave, Virginia, United States - WW16-25 | ecosystem: Environmental > Aquatic > Deep subsurface > Groundwater > Cave microbial mat | place... | reverse complement strand
GGCGCCGCCGCTGCCGAGTTCCATTTTCACGGCTTTGCCGTCATCATCGGTGTTGAGATAAACCGGAAAATCCGAGCGAATCTTGCCATACTGCGTGCGCGCCGATATTTGCACCGCGGCGGATGCCGGCAACGCCAGCGTCACCGGCTTGTACGTCGTGATCAGATTGATGCGGCCGTTGGCCGGCAACCTGGCAATCTGCGACACCTCGATCGGGCTGCTGTCGCCGCGCACCTCGATCGAGCCGGCGGTTCTTTTGAGCACGACATATTTGTACGAATTGGCGACCTCGACGTTGCCGCCGACGCCGTCAGCCATCACGCTGCACGAGCTGCCGTCAACCGATAAATTGCCGCCGACGTTTTCCACGCGAATCGTTTTATACGACGACCGAATGGTCGCATCCCGCTTCACCTCACTCGCCGTCACCTCGCAAGAGTTGCCGTCAATTGTCAACATCCCGCCGACTTGTTGCACCGAGATGGTTTGATAAGAGGTGAGAATCGAGACCTCTTTCGCCACGACATTGACCGTGACCGGACTGGATTGGGCGATGATCTTCAAGCCGCCGCCAACGCTATCGACACGAATCGGCTGGTAGCTCGACTCGATGAGAACATCCTGGCGAATATCCGACGCGGTCACCGCGCTGCTCTGTCCTCTGACCGTCAACCTTCCCCCAATGCGAGACACGCTGATCGGCTTGTAAGACGAGGTAATGTTGCAATCCCCTTGGACGCCGGCGCCGCTCACTTCACTGCTCTGGGCATCTATGGTGAGCGCGCCGCCGATCTTGTCGAAGCGGACGGATTTATAGCTGCTGCCAACTTTCGCATCACCGGTCACATTGAAAAGCGCGACCGCGCCGCTATTGTTCTGCACGGCAATCGAGCCTTGAAAATCTTTGATCTCGGTGGCGGCGTAGTTGTTTTGCACATTCAATGAACCCTGGCAGCGCTCGATCACGATTTGGCCGGAGGTGTTATCGACTTCCAGCGCGCCGTTGATGTTCTCGATGGTAATATCGCCATATTTGTTTTCAATCGTCAGCGACTGATTCGACGGCACGCGCAGGCGGAGCGCGGTCGACATCGAAAAGCCCTCGGTATTGCCTTCGAAGATCAAGTTCATCAACCGGCGAAAACCGCTGTCAGAGCGACGGCTGAATTTGTCGCGCGGGGATTTGAGCGTCACCCGAAATCCCTGTCGATAAGGTTCGAGAACCAAATTCGTCTGCGCCAAAAACTCCTTGACCAGCTCGGGGTTCCTATCGCTCAATTCGACGGTGGCATCGGCTACGATATCATTCTGCCCCTCGCCGGTGATGGTAATGTCCGCTTGCGTCATGTCGACATACAAGGTTTTCCCCGGCGCCGAAGCAATGCGTTGGCTGTAGGTTTGGCGTTCGGTCGTTCGCGTTTCATTTTTAGCTTTGGCGGCGAACCCCTCGACAAAAAGAAAAAGCAGCGCCGTCAAGAGAATTGTTTTTATCACGGCCATTTTTTTCATAAAAATCTCCATGCAAATAGTCGTTCGTTAAGGAATGCCGATTAAATAACCCACCGATTTCTTGAAAACCGCTAATCGACGCCAATATACGCTAATGATTGATTTTTTCGCGCCTATTCGCGGTTAGTCTCTAAAAAGTGAACTGTGTACAAAAACGCAAAGATTTTAAGGAAAAACTTTGCGGCACCTTTGCGTCTCTGCGTCTTTGTGTGCGCTTTTGCTTTTTGGTTCCGGGTTGGGATATGGTAAAGTTAATTAATCGTTATACCTAAGCGCCGGTCAACCGGCAAGAGCTTTCGGGCCGGCCACATTCAGCAGCTCGCGCAGCGTTTCCTTCTTATCTTGCAAAGCCGCCAGCAGATAGCGGCGAATATGAGCGTTGCCCGGATTGGCGGCCAGCGCTTCCTGGCAGCGCGCGATTTGCGCGTCAATCGTTTCGAGCCGGTCGCGATAGAGCAGCATCAAATCCGTGTCGAGCCTTGTCATTTGCGGCAGCGCCACGGCTTCGAGTTCGGCAATCGCCTCAGCATACTCGCGTTCTTTTTTCTCCACTTGTTTCAGCGCCGCGCCTTCAAGCAACTTCGCCGCCTCGGGCTTCGGTTTGAAAAGCAAATAAGAACCCAATCCAACTGCCACCAGCAAAACCGCAGCGATTCGCAACCATGCCCATTTCTGCTTTTGAAAGTTCGTCAGCCAAGCCGGGCGCCGTCTTTGCCGCTCGGCGCGCAACGTGTTTTCAATCTTCGCCCACAGCAACGGCGCCCTGGCTGGTTGCCGCAGGTTTTTAGCCAATGCCAACAACTGCGCGTCCTGTTCGACAAGCTTTTGACAGGTGGAACAGGCTCGCACGTGGTTCTGAAATTCACTTTCGGGAATTTCGCTCGATTCAAACTTCTGATAAAAATCACAACTCATGACCTCACCTCGGCAGGCGAATCCGACAACAACACGCGCAACCGCGCTTTCGCATGAAAAATTTGCGCCTTCACCGTTCCCACGCGCAATTCCAAAATTTCGGCAATCTCGTCCTGCTTCATCTCCTCCACCGCAAAAAGCACGAAACAGGCGCGCATCCGTTCCGGCAGCGCGTCAATCGCCTCTTCGAGCTGGAGGCGCAGATCGACACCCGATGAATGAGAAATTTCCCTTTCTCCCCAATCCCGCTTTTGATCGCCGCGCCTTTTCTGAAGCATATCGAAACAAACGTTCATCATAATCCGAAAAAGATAGGTGCTGAATTTCGCGCCGAATTGAAATTGGCCAATGCCGCGATACAGCTTGAGAAAAGCCGTCTGCACCGCATCTTCGGCGTCTTGCTGCTGGCCGAGCATACGCCGCCCCAAACCGAGCAGAGCGTGCTCAAAATGCCGGTAAAGAATTTCATAAGCGCGCAGATCGCCCTGTTGGCAGCGGCGAATGATCTCGCGCTCGTTTTCCAGTTCGCGAAGCAGTGGCTCTCCCGATATTGGGCGAAGTCCGACTGGTGCTCGAAGCGCTTTTCAGCAACCTCCAATTACAAGTCGGACTTCACATTTTCACCATTCTCTTGTTTAGACCGGAAAAACCCGGACAAGGTTTAGTTCGAAACATCATCGCTCGCTGAAAGATTTGCTGGTGGAAATCAATGCCCTCATCTTTCAAAGCCTCACGACGCAATCGTTCATCACGCTGATGTGCGGCGTGTTCGCCATTTCATCGCGCCAACTGAGCCTGGTGCGCGCCGGCCATCTGCCGCTGCTTCACTACTCCGCCGGCGACCGCGCCTGCCGCCACCACCTTCCCAAAGGCCTCGGCCTCGGTTTGGAAAACGGCCGGCTTTTCAAAACCGAATTGGAAGAGATTGAATTGGCGTTTAGCCCCGGCGATATTTTTTTATTCTACACCGACGGCCTCACCGAAGCGCGCGATGCGCAGGGGAATGAATTGGAAACGGATTGGCTGGAAAAAATCATTTGCAAAAATGGCGTCACCTCGGCTGCCGCTTTGCGAGAGAGCATCATCTCGCAATTGCAGCGATTGACGCATGCCGGTCGCCACAAGATGACATGACGCTGGTGGTGGTGGTGGTGGTGGTGGTGAAGGCGAACATTTGAATGAGTGATTAGAAGAAGAGGTTTTGCAAATGACGCCAAAAACTCGTTGACATTCTCACCATTTTTTATTAAGGTTAAAGTGTAAGCTTATTGTCAAGTCGCCTTTACCTGTTAAAATCGCCAAGATACCGATGTTGGAGTCATTGAATGGCAAAAATTGATGAAATCAAGGAACGGATAAGTTATCTAAAAAATTTTTTGACAATCATCATTGGCGTGTTGGTTGTTACAATCGGTGGCTTGGTGAATCTTTACCGATCTGATGAGATCGGTGTGGTATTTTGGCTCGGCATCATCTTGGTAGCGGTTTTGGTGTTTGCCGCGTTGCATGTAATGATACCAATAGAGAAGCACTTAAAAAGGCTTGGAGAATTATAATGGCAACTTTTGCTCTTATTATCGTGCTCGTCTTGTTTTGCATTGTTATTTTATATGGTTCTCTGAAAGTAGGTAATTATCATTCAGAGGACAGAAAATAACAAGGGGAAAATGGCCACGAAGGTTTGGCACAACTCAAACTTCGAGAAGCCGAACAACAGTCAATGATTTTTTATTCTTATCTCGCCACAATCAACCGCTTCGCCATCGTCACGCGGCCATTCGTCAATTTGTAAACATAAATTCCGCTCGGCAAACGGAAATTTTGTGCATCGTCGCCGTTCCATGAAACGACATGTCGGCCGGGCTGAACCTCGCCGGCAAAAAGCGTTTGAATTTTCTGGCCGGACAAGTTATACACGTCGAGTGAAACCCATCCGGCGTTTTCAACTTCGAAAGCGATTTGCGTGGCGCGATTGCCGTATGAAATCGGATTCGGATAATTTTGCTCCAACGCAAAATGTTCCGGCTTGAAATCGTTTTTCGGCGTCCCGGGTTCGATCTCGCGGCGGTTCGCGTGCGTCCAATCCGTCCATCCCACATTCTTTCCCGGCGTCGCCGGAACCGGCGCCGGAAAGTTGGTGCGATAATAATGATTGATGAGATGCGGCTGCCAACCATCATCGCCGCTTGCCGGAAATTTCGCTTGCGTGTGAAGCCATTCGTAAGCCCGCAGCAACGCCCTGTCCTGCCAATTCCAAACCTCATAGCCGAGACGCGATAAGATAACCGCCTGCACCAGCGCGCCCTGCAGCGCCTCGAACACGTAATTTTCCTGGGGCGGCGGCCATTTGAAACGGCCGGCGCGGCGCTGATCATCCGGCAGCACGCCGTCGATAAGATAGCCGTTCTTTGTTGCGCCTTTGGGATTGATCGCCACCGGCTTGCTCGGATCAGCCTGCCAGTGCAGATCGCCAAATTTAAATCCGGCATACGCCGCGCGATCACCCAGCCAGCCTTTAAAAACCTGCGCGCAGCGGGCGATCTCGGCTTGATCACCAAGATAAACCGCCACGGCGAGGCGGCTGGCACCGGCATGCGTTCCCCAATTGTTCGGCCTCTCTTCATGCGTCGAGCGCAGCGTTCTGCCGTCAAGAGTTTCAGACAGCGTTTGGCGAAGCCAGGCGCGGAAAAGTTGATCTTCGCCGGGCGGCAAACCGACGAGATCAGCCGCGATGACGTAAGCGGCCAGCTCTCTTCCCAGCGCGAGCGTGCGCCCGCCTTTTTCAGTTCCCATCGCCGCCAGGCAGGCGTTGATCACTTCGACACGGTAGCGTTCGTTTTTCGTGCGCGCGTAAACCAACGCCTTCGCCATGATTTGAACATTCACGTCGTCGTCCTGATTCGACAGATTCGGCTTGCCCGCGGGCTTATCCGCTTCGGCTTTCAATTTATTCCACGCCGGACCTGACGTCGGCAACGCCGAAATTTCAGCCGCGCTGATCCAGAGGCCAACGCCCTGGCGCCCGTGCGTTTGCGTTGCCATGACAAAGATCACGGTTGCAGCCAAGCTCAATCTGTAACACTGGCGTTTCATGTCATCACCCTTTCACGGATTTCCAGAAAGGCAAAGACAATTCTTGTGCCAGCAATCGTTTTAGTAAAATAAAATTCTGAAAGCTTAAGGCAAAACAATTTCGGGCAAAACGATTCAATGGAATAGTTTTGCCTAATTTTTTCTGTGTTACCCCAAAGGCTTTGGAGGCAGTTTACGGCGGGCGGATTACAGCATGGTAAGATGCCGTATCAATTTTGAATCAAGCTTCCCATCCCATTCACTTCGCGCGCGATTTTTAAGTAGACCTGCTTGATGATCTTTTCATACTGCCGTTTTTTCTTCCAAATTTTCCAATTCCACAAGCTGGCTTTGTACAAGCCGGTCCAATGCACCCAGCCGATTTGATTGACGTGATCCGCCGGCACCGGAAAATCATGCTGCCGGATGATTTTTGTCGCGCCGCTTTTCGCGAGCAAACTTTCCTCCCATTTCTGCGATTTCACCGAGACCAAACCGTCGTTGTCGCCTTCATGATCATAAACGATTTGCCAGGTTTTTTGAAAAGGCAAAAAAGGCAGCGTGCGTTTTTGTGAGCTGGCATAAACTTGATAAACCACCGGATTGGCGGCCTCGGCGTCGCGGGCACAATCGTTGAAAGCGCGGCAAGCATCGGTGGTCAAACTTTTGAAACCTTCCAGATTAATCACTTTGCCCAGCGTCGTGATAATCTTATTCAGGCGGCCGCTTTCCATAAATTCATCCGCCACGCTCGCGCCCAAATGCGGCGTGCCAATCGTCGTCAACGAAGCGACTTGGTCCGCCATGTTGTGATTCACGATCATGTGCCGCGCATCCAGGCCGCCCATGCTGTGGGCGATGATGTGCACTTTTTCATGGCCGGTGTCGTGAAAAATTTTTTGAATCGCCGTCGCGAGATCTTGCGCGCGCGTCTCGACATCGGCGGCAAAGCTCACGCTGGTGTGAAGACTTCAAAACCGTCTTGTTTTAAAAAACTGGCAATGCCTTTGAAATAGTGAAATTTATCGTAAACACGGCTGAAATCATACCATCGCAGCGTGCGGACGATGAAGTCGATGAGATAATCCGGGCGGGTAATGCCGTGCGCGAGAATGATGGGATGGTTTCGCTTTGTCATCGCATTTCATTTGCCAAAGAAAAAGAAAATCACGCTCGAAACAAACAGCCCGATCCACAGAATCGGATTGGCGCCATAAACAAAAGCAATGACGCCGCCAATGATACACGCGCCGGCCATCAGCGCGCTTCTGAGGCCGCTGAGCGGATTTTCCGGCGCCGGCGCATTGAACATCTGCTGCAGGTAACGCGAGCTTTCGGAAATGAATTCCGGCAAGCGCACGATCACGTCGACCAATTCCGGCACGCCGCGCATGAATTGCTTGAATAAGAGCTTGGGATTGTAATGCTCAGCAAAAATGGCGCTGATATGCTTGCGGGAAAGCGCAGAAATGTCCAAATGCGGATTCAGCATCAGCCCGACGCCTTCAAACGTCACCAGCGCCTTGATCATCAGCGTCATTTCGACCGGAAAAAAGACGCGGTATTTTCCGCCCAGCGCGATGGACTGCAAAATGAGCTGCGCCAAACTCACGCTGCCATCGGCGGCAGCGGCGCGCAACAGATAGCGGCGAAATAAATCGGAAACCGCGCGCTTGAAGCTCACCGGATCGCCGCGTCTGCCGATTCGCGCCATCGCCATCAAATATTGCACCGAGCTGTCGATGTCGCCGCTGACCAGCGCATGAAAGTAATACAGCATCGTGAACTTGAGCTTCTCGTCAAATCGTCCCACCATGCCGACGTCGATAAAGCCGACTTGCGGCCCCGGCAGCACGATCAAATTTCCGGCGTGCAGATCGGCGTGAAAAAAACCGTCGGCATACAACATTTTGATGATCGCACCGGTTCCCAGATCGATGATTTTCTGCAAATCGCCGGGGCTGAACTTGAGAACCCGGGGATCGCTGGGCTTCAAGCCGTCGAAATATTCCATGCACAAAACGCCTTGCGAGCTGAGCTGGCGATAAATCCGCGGAAAAACCACGTCGGGGTGATTGGCGAAGTTGGCCGCAAAAATTTCGGCGTGATCGGCCTCGTAAGTGAGATCGACTTCTTTCTCCGTGTAGGCGCAAAACTCGTTGATGATCATCTTCGGCTGATAACGCGGGATCAGCCACTCCAAAATGACCGCCGCGATTTGCAGCAGCTTGATATCAGAGAGAATTGCCTCGCGAATGCCGGGCTTGATGACTTTGATGACGATCTTCTCTCCGGCTTTCGTCGTTGCCAAATGCGTTTGCGCAATCGAAGCCGTGCCGATGGGCGCTTTCTGAATGTCAAAAAACAACTCGTCGAGGCGGGCGCGCAGGCTCTTTTCGATAATATGTTGAATCCAGTCAAACGGCACCTCCGGCAGGCGATCCAGCAGGCGTTTCAATTCGTCGGTGATTTTTTCCGGCAAAATATCTTCGCGAATCGCCATGATCTGGCCGAGCTTCACGTAAGTCGGCCCCAACATTTCCAGCCGGCGCCGCAACTGCACCTCGAATGGCTGGTTGCGCAATTCTTTCTTGACAAACGGCCGCAGGAAAAAAGCCAGCGATCTCGCGCCGGCATACCGAAAGAACCTTTGTTTCTTGGAAATCAGCGTGTTGACGTAGGCAAGATAAGCCCCCACGAGCAAACCGAGGCCATGTTTATATAAAAGGAAAAGACGATAGACAACACTCCGGTGAAACACTGATGGATACAGCGCTTCCGGCGTTTTCTTCTCGTCTTTGTTGTTCGTCTGATGCTGCCGTTCGGAAGATGGCATCGCCTCTTCCGTTTTAAAACCTGGCACGGGCTTGACCGCTTCCATCATCTATGCGTCATTATGTTAGTGGTCAATCTAATGACAATCAAAAAATTTTAGAATAAAAAATCCTCCTGAATAATAATGTCTTAGTGAATCCTTCAAATGATTCATCGGGCTTCGAAATATGGAAAAAGCTGCGGCCAAACGACAGCTTTTTCTTCCATCCGTAATTTAACGAAATGAAAATCTCGATTAACTCGACAATGTTAAGTTGAAAATTACCGTCATTGCGAGTGGTACATGGCCTGTGGGCCATTCTTCCGGACAGAAACGGTTGTCATTGCGAACGAAGTGAAGCAATCTCCTCACTCTCAGAGGACTGCTTCGCTGCGCTCGCAGTGACACCGTTTCTTGGGAGGCGTTTTTTGTCCCGCTTTTCGGGACTCCGTACAGCGGAGCCGAAGCAATCTCTGGGCTTTCAAAGGATTGCTTCGCTGAGAAGCGCTCGCGTGCGATTCTCTCTTCGTTGCAAAATTCACAAATCAGAGCGCCGCTTTTTTGCTGCCGGCTTTCGCGCCATCGTCCATTTTCTGCACCAGCGCCGCAACCGCCGCCGTCAATTGATCGACTTTCGCGGTCAACGTCTTGATTTCATCCTGCGGCGCCTCGGGCGCCGGCTCGGTAACCTCGTTGATCTTGCGGCGAACGTATCCGGCCGCGCTTTCCAGCTTGGAATAAATTTCGTGGGCGAATTGATCTTTCTTCTCACTAATAAACGTCGGTCCCGGCTCGCCGTTGGTTTTCCCGGTTTTGTCGGCTTCAGCGATCTCGCGGCCGCGCTCGACAAATTTATTGAACATCTTCGTGCCCTCTTTGTCGATCGTGGCAAACACCCCCAAACCCGCCAGCCAAATCTCGCGGGCGGTTTTGGAAATGCCTTCTTGCAAAACTTCCAGTGTGCCTTTCTCTTCGGCGGGATTGAGCGTTTCTTTTGCGGTTGTCATGGTAAACTCCTTTCCAAAATTAAATTGTTGACTCGCATTGAAATAGACAAAATAATTATCTTTAGATAAACCAATCATTTTGTCATCCATTATTTTGTCTTTATACATGCGAAATGATTTCCTACTTGTTGGTTTTGGAATCATCCGGCTGATCGGCAAACTTCTCGTTGACCAAGCTTTTGATGATGGCTTCCAAAGATTCCACTTTCTCTCTGAGTTGTTTCAGATTTTCCGCCTCGGCGGCGTTCGTCGCGTTAAAAAATTTGTTGAGTGAATTGGGCATCAACAAATTCAACCCGTGGCGCACCTGCTGAATGCCGCCGTCGATCAGCGTGTTGCCGAAACGAATCACCTCGTGCAGCACGTCTTTCGACAACGGATTGCGCCCCCTTTTGCCCTCCTCGAAAATCACCTGCGTCAAAGTTTGCGTGGTGATGTCGTCGCCCGACGTGTTATCCACGACTTGCACGTCAACCCCTCGGCGCACGAGCACGGCGATTTCTTCCAACGAAACATATCGCCGATCTTCCGTGTCGTAGAGTTTTCTGTTTTCGTAACGTTTGATCGTCCGGCTCATATTCAACCTCGCTTACAATATAACACATCGCGTCATAAAAGTCAAGAAATTTTTGACGCACTGCGTAAAAATCTTTCAATCAAAAATACCAGTCGAAAAATACGAAGTAACCCTAATTTTTCCTTGATTTTTTGCGGATGTTATCATATCTTAAAGTTCATTTTCTTCTCTTTTCGATTTCAAAGATAGCACAATGCGTCATGAAAGTCAAGTAGTTTTGACGCAGTGTGTAAAAATAAAAACTAAACATAAAATCAGAGTTGAGTGCCTGCCCACTGAAATAGAAATCCTTACAGGCGCAGTCCACAGAAAATTTTTAATTTCATTTTAGTGGGATTTCCTCGTGGCGTAGCCAATTCCGTGGGTGAAATTCTCCGGACATTGATAATATGATCACCTTCTCCGAACCCGAGTTGACTCCGCAGATCAAAGAGAACCAAAAAATTTATACGGCATTCATGGATCGCGAATTTGCGGTCAGCCTGGTTCGGAACGCGCTCGATCCGATCGCGCGATATTACTTTCGCCCGGAGTTTATCGGATTCGAGCCTTTTCCGCAGCGCAATCATCCGGAGCGCCCGCTCATTTTTGCCAGCAATCATTCCGGCATGGCTTTCCCGTGGGATGCCATCGTTTTCGCGACGCAGCTCTTCAAGCGCGGCGATTACGACATGACGAAAGCCGTGCGCCCGCTCGCCGCGCCGATGCTGTCGCAAACCACGTTGATGAATCCGTTTTTAGTGAAGGATTTCTGGAAACGCGCCGGCGGCATTCCGGCCACCTCGCTGAATTTTGAAACCATGATGTATTATCAAGATTCGCAGATCCTGGTCTATCCCGAAGGCGTGCCCGGCATCGGCAAGGGTTTCGACAAGCGCTACCGGTTGCAGCGTTTCGCCACCTCATTCATTCGCATCAGCTTGAAATACAAAACCGACCTCATTCCGTTTGCCACGGTCAACGGCGAATACATCAATCCGCTGGCGTACAGCTCGGAAATGTTGAACAACTGGGTGAATAAAATCGGTGTTCCGTTTCTGCCGGTCGGTTTCATGACGCTGCTCATTCCCTTTCTGCCGTGGACATTTTATTTTGGTTTTCCGGCGAAATTGACTTATGTTATGGGCAGGCGCATCAAACCTTATGAGCTGGTTGACAAGCCGGTGGGAAAAATCACTGAAAAGGACGTGCGCTACGTCACCGATTGGGTGAGAAAACAAATGCAGGAAGAATTGCACGAGGCGGTGAGCCGGTACGGCGCGAAGCCCTACGCCGTCCGGGATTTTCTTTCCGCCTGCCGAAAAAATCCAAAAAAATTTCCGTACTTTTTGCCGTTCTTTTGGCCTTCTCTATTTGCGGAATGCGAACGGCGCTTCGATGAAAAAGATGAACGGCCCTGGCGATTGACCCTGCGGACCGGCCTCAGGGCTTTTCTCAAACGCCCGATCAACTTTGCCTTTTTTCTGCCGATCATCGGCTGGATTCCCATTCTGTGGCGGGGATTGAGGCAACGCCTGTAAGGAGATGACGCATGCATCAAGCCACCGTGCAGCTCGCGCTCAAACTCGATTACAAGGAAATTCCGGTGCCGCCCAAAATCATCATTCAGCTCGAGCCGGGTGAAATCAGATTTTTCAAGCGCATCAAATACGTGCAGCACGAAACCGATCCGGTGAGCGCCGTCAAACTGGCGTTGAAATACGAGGGCGGCAATCAATTGCAAATTGCGATGCAGCTCGCCGGCCGAATCGTTTTAACGCCGGGCGGAGAATTCAAATTTAGCGGCACGAAATTGATTTTGGTTTGCACGCCGGTGATCATGGACAGCAAATTGGTGCTGCAACAGGCAAAGATCACAGAAGTTGAATTTCCCATCGCGCCCAAATTTTTGGAAAGCATCCTGCGTGACGTGATGAACAAAAGCTTCATTCCGAATCTCCGCCAATCGCTCGTCTTCGATCTCGAATACGTTCTGAACGAAGTAAAAAACAAAATCAACGCTTTGCCGCCGATTCCGCTGGAGATTGGGCAACAATCATTTCAGTTTCGCATTTTGCCCAACATTGAAGAGGCTTTCCACCAACTGACTTTGGAGCGCGACGCGATGCATCTGAATCTGACACTGGATTTTGCGCCGGCGTTTAAAATAGAATAAAAATGGATTGTCATTTACCACGAGGTGGGCTTGTAAAACACCCCGTTATTGTCTGTGAGGGTGCGCGGAAACTGGCTTGCGGCTAAAACACCTTTCCGAATCGGTTTGATGAACGAAGCGTGTTGCAAGAGAACTTGACTCGGTCGTTTGTATGGATTAAGAATACCAACGGGCAAATTCAACTCTTGCCGGATAATTCTAACAGCTTCAAGCAGATCGGAGTCGTTGGTGATAAGGACGGCAACTTCATAATCGCGCTTATGGCCGTCATTTAGCAAGTGCACCGCTAAATTAACGTCCGAGCCTTTTTCCTCGGTTTTGATAACCTTCACATATTTCCGATGCCCGGCGGGTTGTCCCGCCAAAGGCATAATACACTTTTGTGTGAGAAAATGGCCCAAGATAATTTCCACTTCAGGTATGGTCTTGAGC
>Ga0247727_10015512_pt1 | contig 12483 bp, 11 predicted proteins | sample WisWelCaveWW1625_FD_202498 | JGI IMG/M metagenome (GOLD analysis project Ga0247727, IMG submission 202498) | Biofilm microbial communities from Wishing Well Cave, Virginia, United States - WW16-25 | ecosystem: Environmental > Aquatic > Deep subsurface > Groundwater > Cave microbial mat | place... | reverse complement strand
CGGAAGTTTGTCCCCAACCCGTGGCGCAGAATAGGAGCAGGAGCAGTCCAAGCAAGACGCGGGAGAGATTCTTGAAGTTGTGCATGGGCGATTGATATGAATGGCAAATGCAATACGATTTGACGGACGTGGTTTTAGCAAAATCCCGGTAGGTATATACCGACAAGCAGAAGCCCATGCGCAGGAGGAATTGCGCTGCGGAGTTTTCGTTTGGACGAGTGGGGGGATTTATTTATCTTTTTTTGAGACAGCAAAGAATAGTTCCAACGGATAAAAGCTGCCAACGGATTCACAGCAATAATTTTTTATGCGTTAACCGCCTTCATCTGTTGGAAATCCGCTTTTAACTTTAGAAGCATTAACTTCGGAGAGTACGCCATGGCCCTCCGACATGAAAACCTGACGAGCAAGATTCTTGGATGCATCTATGAAGTGCATAATGAAGTAGGCGTCGGGTTGGATGAAGAAACGTATCATCAAGCCTTGCTCAAAAGTTTTTCGCGTAATGGCATTCCGGCTGTTTCCAAAGAGAGAAAAGCGTTACTGCATCGCGGCGTTCCTCTCCGGAGTTTTGAGTTAGACGTGTTGGCATTTGATAAAATTATCCTGGCGTTGAAGTCGGTGCAAAGCAATTTCCTCCAAAACCACTATGTCCAGATCCTCTCGGAATTGAAGCTCTGGCAAAAAGATCTCGGCATGTTGGTAAATTTCGGGAAGCCCAAGGTGGAAATTGAGCGCATCCCATTTAATGAGAAGAAGAAGGAACTCGTAGAGGATTACACCGAGATCAAAGCTAAAATCACTTCAGACGATCGGCAGCTTTTAGCGAAGGTGCGAAACGCTATTCTATTCGTTTTCAATACGCACGGCCTCGGCTATGGCAAGATTGTTTATCAGAAGCTGCTGCACGCCGAACTCGATTACCGTGGGCTTTCACATAACCGTAAGCACTCGATTCCAGTTGTTTATCACGGAGAAACGATTCGTTTCCGCAAAATGAAAGCATTGCGCATCGCTGAGAAACTCTTATGTGGGGTAACTGCGATTCAAGATCAGATTACATTGTTCGACGTTGCGCGTATGAGAACGTATTTACGATACTCCAATATATCATTGGGCTTGCTGGTAAACTTTGGAAAGTCCAATCTCGAAATAAGAGCACTTGCAAGTCCATGAACCAAGTTTCTAAAATCATCTATTGAGCATCCGCTTTCAATGAAGGAAAAGTTTTCCAACAAATGTAATTTGTCAATTGCTCAAAGCATAATCCGTTCGAGCCGGAATCAAACCCGAAAAATGTCCAACGGATGAAAGCTGCCAACGGAGGTTGAATCGCCCAGCGGTTGGCCGCTTTTATCCGTTGGGTATAAGCTTTCGAGTGCCCTCTGATCAAGCAAACTAATCAATCGGTTACTGCATGAACTCCACTCACAACTACTCCCACCCGCACGGCCACGTGCTCTATCGCAAGCTGCGCCAGCAATATCCCTGTATGGTGCGCGGCGAGGGCATTTATTTGTTTGATCAAAACGGCAAACGTTATGTCGATGCTTCCGGCGGCGCGATCGTCGCGAATCTGGGGCATGGCAACAAAGCGATTGCCGAAGCGATTGCTCAGCAAGCGGCGGAAAGTGTCGGCTATGTCAGCGGCATGCAGTTCACGCATGAGGCCGTGGAAAAGTTGGCTGAGGCTTTGTGCAGCGTTGCGCCGCAAGGCATGAACAAAGCCTTTTTTCTTTCGGGTGGCAGCGAAGCCACGGAAGCCGCAATGAAACTCGCCAGACAATATTGGATGGCGAAGGGTATCACCACGAAATATAAAATCATCAGCCGCATGCCGAGTTATCACGGCAACACGCTCGGCGCAATGGGCGTGAGCGGGCGGCAGGCGTATCGCACGCTGTTTCAACCGCTGTATATCGATCATCCCAAAATTCCGCCGCCGGTTTGTTATCGCTGCCCATGGGGCAAAACGTTTCCGCAATGCGATTATGAATGCGCGCACGAGTTGGAGCTTGCCATTCAAAGAGAAGGCGCTGAAACCGTTGCTGCATTCATGGCGGAACCCGTGCTCGGTTCCACCGGCGCTGCGATGGTGCCGCCCGCGGAATACTATCCGCGCGTGGTTGAAATTTGTCGCAGGCACAACGTGCTGTTCATTGCTGATGAAATTATGTGCGGCATGGGCCGCACCGGCGAGTGGTTTGCGATTGCGAGTTATGGCGTCACGCCGGACATCATGCTCGTGGGCAAAGGCCTTACGGGTGGATACATTCCGCTGTCCGGCTTTGTCGCGCGCGGCGAGTTGATCGACGCGATTTACGCGAGCGGCAGCGATTTCATGCACGCGCAGACGTTCGCACATCATCCTGTTGCGTGCGCCGCCGGCCTCGCGACGATTCGCTATTTGCAAGAGCACAAGTTGATCGAGCGCTGCCGTGAGATGGGTTTTTATCTACACGAAAAGCTGCGCGCATTGCACTCGCATCCATTGGTCGGCGAAGTACGCGGCAAAGGCTTGTTCGCCGGGCTTGAATTGGCCGCGGATAAAACCACGCACGCGCCATTCGCTCGCAGCTTGAAAGTCGCGGAGAAAATTTCAGCCGAAGCTCTTTCGCGCGGCTTGATTATGTGGACGAACACGGGTCATGCCGATGGCACAAACGGTGATGCGATTCTGCTGGCCCCGCCGTTTATTGTCACGCGCGAACAGATCGATGAGATCGTGGCGTTGTTGGAGCAGGCGATGTATGCCGCGGCAGGTCAGCTTCGCACAAAATAAAAAACAAAAGCTTTTCGTAAGCGGATTTATCGAATAAAGCGGATACAGCGGTTGCTTTATCCGCTTTATTCGAATAATCCGCTTACAGAACGCTTTGGGTCGCGGCTCGGCCGCGTTGTGGAGATTGGAATGAATACGCTGAAGTGGATTATCGTTGTGCTCGCGCTCACCGAAGCCGGTTGGATGGCGTTCGACGGCATGCGCGCGCTGCTCGTCGGCGATTACGTTACGCCGCGGAGCGGGCCACACGCCGGGCAGCTCGGGCCGTGGCAGAATATCGTGAGCGCCATCGGCATTGCGCCGCGTTCGACTTTGATGAAAACAATTTTCGTGATCTATGGCGTCGTGTGGCTCGTGATCATCGCAGCCTTCGCGCGCAACGCCTCATGGGCCGAGACCGCGATGCTGCTGCGGCTATTGGCTCGTTGTGGTATCTTTGGGTTGGCACAATGACGAGCTCGGTCATTATCGTTTTGCTGTTGTTACGCAAGATGAAATTTTTCTGAAAACAATCATTCCCAGCCGAAAAGCCACCAAACAGTATTTAGGAGGTTTGTCATGAGGTCCAATGCGATTGATCCTGAAGAGCAGGACATACTGGAGTCTGTTGAAAAAGGCGAGTGGCAATCCGTCTCTAACGTTGCGGAAGAGATTAAGAGATATCAGGCGTATGCGGCTGCCGCTAACATGTCATTCAGTAAGGAAACCTTTTGCGCGCTCGGTGACAACTCCAGTGCTTAAAAAGGTTCCTACTGAATGACATAGAGAGGGAACTCGCCTTGTTACCGCTTTTGATCATCAAAATTCATAAGACAGTTTTGGCGTTTTGTACGCAAACGCATCGCATATTCATCTGAGAGAGGAGCAGTGGTATGGCTGCAAAAAAGCAGTTCAAAGTGACGTACTCAACTATGGGCGCGAATCTCGACAAGTTCCATCGTGATTTCGACCGCGCCGTTGAGAAAGTGAAAAAGGATTTCGGCAAATCGTATCCGCACGTGATCAACAATCAAGAGGTGCAGGGCGGCGGCGCGGCCATCGCAACGCATAGCCCGATTGACACGCGCATCAATTTGGCGAATTTTCATCAAGCCACGGTTGATGAAATGAAAAGCGCCGTGGCCGCCGCGAAAGCGGCTTTTCCTGCCTGGGGCGAGACGGACTATCGCAAACGCGCAAAGCTCATGCGCCGCGCCGCGAAGTTGATTCGCGAGGCCAAATACGAACTCGCTGCGATCATGAGTTTCGAGGCGGGCAAGAATCGTTTCGAAGCCATGGGCGACGCGGAAGAGTCCGCCGACCTCATCGATTATTACGCCGATCAACTCGTGGACGCGAAAGGTTTTTCCATGCCGCTCGGCCGGCTTTCGCCGAATGAACGCACGCGCTCGGTGCTCAGGCCGTATGGCGTGTGGGCCGTGATTGCGCCGTTCAATTTTCCGCTGGCGCTTTCCGCGGGCATGAGCGCGGGCGCGTTGCTCGGCGGCAACACGGTGGTCTTCAAACCTTCACGCGAAACTTTATTGACCGGCTATAAACTCGCGGAGATTTATCGCGCCGCGGGTTTGCCCGAGGGCGTCTTCAACTTCATCGCCGGCGACCGCGAAATCGGCAGCGAGCTGGTGAAACATCCCGATCTCGACGGCATCGTTTTCACCGGTTCGAAGAGTGTGGGCATGCAGCTCTTTCACAATTTTAGCCGCGACTTTATCAAGCCCGTGCTCGTTGAGATGGGCGGCAAGAATCCCGCGATTGTGATGCCGAGCGCGGATCTTGATATGGCTGCGGAGGGTGTGATGAAATCCGCGTTCGGTTTGCAAGGGCAGAAGTGCAGCGCGTGCTCGCGCGTGTATGTTCATAAAAAAATCAGAGACGAGTTCATGAAGTTGCTGCTCGAAAAAACCGCGAAGCTGAAGATCGGCGATCCCACGCAGCGCGACGTGTACATGGGCCCGGTAATTCATCAACGCGCGCGCGACAAATATCTCGCTGCGGTGGAAGAGGGCAAGAAGAGCGGAAAGATCGTTGCCGGCGGCAATGCGTTGCGTGACGGCGAATATACGCACGGCTATTTTGTGCAACCTATGATCATCGACGGCCTGCCGCTCGAGCATCATCTTTTTTATGAAGAACTCTTTCTGCCCGTGTTAACCGTGGGCCAAGTCAACTCGCTCGAAGAAGCGATTCAACTCAGCAATCGCGCGGAGTATGGTTTGACCGCCGGTATTTTCTCTGCAAAGAAGAAAGAGCTGCAATACTTCTTCGATCACATCGAAGCGGGCGTGACCTACGCCAATCGCCGCACGGGCGCAACCACGGGCGCTTGGCCCGGCGTCAATTCCTTTTGCGGCTGGAAAGGCTCGGGCGGCAGCGGCAAAGGCGGCTGTGGCCCATATTACGTGCAACAATTCATGCGCGAGCAAAGCCGCACTTTGATGAAGTGAGGGTACACTTTCTAATATTCACGCAAGGCGAAAGCCTTTTGCATACCGCGATGAGAAACAGGCGGAATGAACCAAGCCTGTTTCTCAAAAGCAACGGACGAGGTCGCACTGCAGCATGGACGTTCTCACAAACCTTGGGCACTCTCATCGCGGCGATTAGAGCGGGAAGTTCGCACCGGAAGCCGGAGGTCACTTCCATATTGTGCTAATCATTATCCCCCAATGGAGTACCTATGAGAATCTTGCCTAATGCCCATCAGCCGGGCGCTGCATTCTTTCGCGGCTGCATCGCGCGCTACGCCGGCCCGCGTTTGAGCTTAATTCTGTCGTGTGTCATCTCTTTCCTTTTTTTCCCTTCTGCCCAAGGGCAATCCCAATCTTCAGCCACTACCGCTTCAAACTCCCAGACGCTAACTTCCTCCTCAAATGGCGTCGCGCATGGCAATCGTGTAAGCCAATGGCTTGATCTCACGCCGAAGTTGAATCGCTCCGCGCAAGCGCCGCGCGCGGGAGAAGATTGCGCGATGATGTATAGCCCGGTCCTGCACCGCGTCATCCTGTTTGGCGGCAAAGACGACCAGGATGAGAATCTCAATGAAGTGTGGAGCCTCGACCTCGCCACGCATCGCTGGGAGCAGATTCCGGCGGAAAACGAAGGGCCGCCCGCAAGTGAGGATCACACCGTCATTTATGATCCGCTCGGCCAGCGCATGATTATTTTCGGCGGAGAGAACGGCTTCACGACCAACCATACGTGGGCCTTCGATTTCGCGACGCGACGCTGGCGCAATATCACCGCCGCGAACGCACCCGAGCGTGAAGATCACACCGCGATCTATGACAGCCGCGGCAAGCGCATGGTCATCTTCGGCGGCCGCCACAACGATGGCGAGAATGATTATATCAATATTCATGAAGTCTGGGCGCTCGATCTCGATCCGCAATCTTCGACGTTTGAGCAGTGGCAAGATCTCACGGTGGAAGATCGGCATCCGCTCGGCCGCTCCGATCATGCGGTGGTTTATGACAGCTTGAAGAATCGCATGGTCATTTTTGGCGGCTGGGATAAAGACAAGAAAGAGCCTTTGCAAGACACCTGGGCGTTCTATTTCAGCGATAGCACCGGCTCGCCGTGCCGTTGGCGGCAGATCAAAACCAAGTATTCGCATCCGCCCGAACGCCGCCACGTGACCGGCGTTCATGACGCCTCGCGCAATTGTTTCATCGTCTTCGGCGGCTTTGGCGATGAAGGCTATCTCAACGACGTGTGGGCGCTCGATCTCGCCACGGATATTTGGATCAATCTCACGCCGGGGCCGCAGCCGCGTATCGATCATCAAGTGGTGTATGATCCCGACACCAAGCGTCTGCTCTTGTACGGCGGCGATGCGCGCCTCGAGCGCAAATTTCACGACGTGTGGGAATTGCAAATCGACCCCGAGCTCTCGCTTGAAGAGCTAGAGCATGCCGCGACGACTAAAGTGCAAAAAGCGAAAAATAAAAAGAATTGAACCGGCAGAGACTCCTCGTCACAAGAAAAACCTAACCACGGATTACACGGAGGCACACGGATTGGGTCATTTACAAAACTCCGTGTCAAGCCCTGAAATCCGTGGTTATTTTTTTTGCCCTGCCGTCCTCGCATGTCTTCAGCACCCCTCTCGCGTCATCTCAATCGCACGCACTGTTTTCAGCTTAGGGCTTGATAAAGTCTGCGACTTTGTTAAATTCTCCGTGCATTCGTTGATGCGGTTTATAGAATACTCATTTTGACGAGAAGGGAAAATTCATGCAAACCAGTATGACCACGACCACGTTCACGCTCGACGGCTACCGCGTGAAGAAAAACCTCGGCGTGGTGCGCGGCATCACCGTACGCTCGCGCTCCATCTTCGGCACCATCGGCGGCTCGCTGCAAACGCTCTTCGGCGGCAACATCACGCTGTTCACGGAGCTGTGCGAGAAGACTCGCGTCGAAGCCTTCGACATGATGGTAGCACACGCCGAGCAAATGGGCGCCAATGCCATCATCGGCATTCGCTACGACGCCAATGAAGTGATGCAAGGCGTCACCGAAGTGTTGTGCTACGGCACCGCGGTCGTCGTCGCGCCGGAGTAGCTCTGGAATGGAGTGTTGGATTTCTAGATTGAAGTGGAGTATTGCATCGCAGGGGCAATGTTCCTCTTTGAAATGTCATTCTGGAAGAACCTTCCCCAAGTGCTCGTTACACCGCCCGATTGGGATTGTGTGCCAGTGCGAGGGAAGGTTCTTGCAGAATGACAATGCGAATGGGCGCGCTCGACATTGCGCAGCAATATTGTAAGCCTTTGGCTTCATCGCTCTGCTACTCCGTCAATCCACTAATCCATTACTCCAACACTCCATTAATCCAAGAATCCATTTATCCAACAATCCAAGTTCAACCGACCATGCCCACCTCCTCCAAAGTGCTGTCCATGTCCGAAGCGATTCGGCGCTTCGTGAATGACGGCGACACCATTGCCCTCGAAGGCTTCACGCATTTGATTTGTTTCGCGGCCGCGCACGAGATCATTCGGCAGCACAAGCGCGATCTCACGATTTGCCGTTTGACGCCCGATCTGATTTACGATCAACTCATTGCCGCAGGTTGCGTGAAGAAAATGGTCTTCTCGTGGGCGGGAAATCCGGGCGTAGGGCCGTTGCACGCGTTGCGGCGCGCAGTTGAGAAGGGCAAGCCGCACCCGATTGAGCTGGACGAATACTCGCACTTCGGCATGGCTATGCGTTTCTTTGCCGGCGCTTCGAAGCTGCCGTTCATGCCGCTGCGCAGTTATCAAGGCACGGACTTGCCGAAGGTGAATCCCAACATTCGCAAAGTCACTTGCCCTTTCACGAACGAAGAGCTGTATTGCGTTCCGGCCTTGCATCCCGAGGTGGCCATTCTGCACGCGCAGCGCGCGGACGCGGAGGGCAACACGCAAATTTGGGGACTCACCGGCGTGCAGAAAGACGCGGCGTTCGCCTCGAAGCGCGTCATCGTTGTCGTGGAAGAACTTGTCGAACAATCCGTTATTCGCCGCGACCCGAACCGCACCGTGATTCCAGGCATGATCGTGAGCGCCGTGGTGGTCGAGCCCTTCGGCGCGCACCCGAGTTTCGCGCAGGGCTATTATGATCGCGACAATGATTTTTACCTCAAGTGGGACGATATTTCGAAAGACGAGCAGAAGATGGCGGACTATTTGAAAGAGTGGGTTTATGATTTGCCCGATCGCGCCGCGTATTGGGCCAAGCTGCCCGCCGCCGATCGTGAACGACTCAAAGTAAAACCCCGCATGAGCGGGGAAGTGGATTATGGGTTCTGAAACTGTATTGATCAAGAGTGAATGACTGGAGATCTGAATCATGCTACGCTCAGTTCGTATTAAAAACTTTCGCGGCTTTCAAGATTTGCAAGTCGCGCCTTTAGAGAGAATCAATCTCATGGCAGGCAGGAACAATGTCGGCAAGACCGCGCTCTTGGAAGCCATTTTTTTGCACCTCGGGCCGACGGCCCCCGAGTTGGGAACGCGCATCAATCAATGGCGAGGCATACAGCAAGTTGGCGCAGAACTCTCCGAGAGCTGGGGTTCGCTTTTTTATAATCTTGATTCCGACGGCATGATCGAGATTGGCAGTTGTGATGATAAAAATCAAAAACGCGAATTGACGATTTCATTGCCGGAAACAGGAACTACCCATTTTATCTCGCAACAGTCTTCTGAAGTTCACCTTCTTGTTCCGCAACCAATTGAAGGAACGATAACGACAGGAAAAGTTAAACGCGAGTTGTTGTTCAGTTTTCGCAACGGCGCGGGGCAGACGAGCAGGACGCGGGTTCAGGTTGTTTCAGATGGCTCAACACAAAGTTGGAAAATCGAGTATGAGCGTTCTGTTGAAACCCCGTTGGGAGTTTTCATCGCAACACGTTTGCGTTCGCCTCAGGAAGACGCGGAACGTTATAGTAAGCTAGCAGAAATCAGTCAAGATGATCTCGTGCTCGCTACACTGAGACTCTTGGAGCCGCGCTTGCGCAGATTAACCGTTCTGTTCAAAAACGGAATGCCTTTGATTCATGGCGACGTCGGCCTCGGACGACTTTTGCCATTGCCTTATATGGGGGAAGGGATCGCACGGCTTCTCGCGCTGTGGTTGGCGATTGCAACCGCGCCTCAGGGCATCATTTTAGTTGATGAAATTGAAAATGGTTTTCATAGTTCAACCATAAAAAAAATCTGGAAGGCGCTTTCCAAGGCAGCGCGCCAATTCGATGCGCAAATCTTCGCAACGACGCATAACTGGGAATGTATCAAAGCGGCGCACGAGGCTTTTGAGGAAATGGAACCGTATGATTTCGCCCTGCATCGTTTAGATAGAATCGGTGAAGATATTCAGGCGGTAAGTTATGATCGAGAATCCCTTGCAGCAGCGATTAAAGCTGAGTTGGAGGTGCGCTGATGCCGGGGTTGAAACAGATCGAGGCAACGAAACAGCTTCTGGTCGAAGGGCGTGACGCCGAAAAGTTTTTCGAAGCGCTGATCAAGGCGATGGCATTGTACGATCTTCAAATTCAAAACTTCGGTGGTGTGGACGAATTGCAAGGCTTCCTAAAAGCGCTGGTTCGGTCGGGTGAGTTTAAAGCGAAGGTGAGTTCGCTAGGCATCGTTCGCGATGCCGAAGACAATCCCGCTGCGGCTTTTCAAAGTGTCTGTGGGGCTTTGCGAAACGTCGGATTGGCGGTGCCAACTCAGCCCCAACGCGCGGCTGAACTTTATCCACGAGTTTCCGTTTTGATTTTGCCGGATTCCAGCACACGAGGGATGTTGGAGACCATTTGTTTGAGGGCAATTTCTGATCAACCCATCATGAAATGTATTGATGAGTATTTTGATTGCATTCAAACAAAGGTTGGGGCTTTACCAAAGAATCTGGATAAAGCCAAGGTTCATGCCTTTTTATCTTCCATGACCAGGCCGCATTTAACGTTCGGGCAATCTGCAGAAGCCGGCTATTGGCCCTTCGCTAGCCCAGCATTTGATTCGCTTAAAGGGTTTTTGATTGCCTTGTAGTCTAGCGTGTCGTTGATCTTGAGACCATTACAATAACCCCGCATGAGCGGAGAGGTGGATTATGGATTTTGAATATCTTCTCGCTACAGATTTGGATCGCGCCTGGCTCAACTTTGAGTTGGACCTGCCCTTGGAACCCGGCCCAAAGGGAGAGCGCAATCCGTTTTATGTTGACCGCCCGGGCAATCCACTCGCGCGTTTGGAGCAAGAGCTGCTCGCGCCTTATCGCACGCCGCCCAAGTTTTTCTTTTCCGGCCATCGCGGTTGCGGCAAATCCACGGAGCTGCGGCGCTTGGCGGTCAATCCGGATATTCTCAAAAAATACTGGCCGCTGCACTTCACCATTCGCGACGAGGCCGATATCAACAACCTCGACTTCAAAGACGTGCTGCTCGCCCTCGGCGGCCGGCTCTATCGCGAATATCGCAAGAAGCACGGCAAGCTGCCCGAGCAATTGCTCAAAGAGCTGAATCAATGGCGCGGCACGATTGAGACGGAAGTGAAAACCGTGTTGAGCGGCCGCGTTGCCGACGTGGAGTTCGAAGCCGGCATCGAAGCCTTTTTTGCCAATGCCGGTTTGAAAATGAAGCTCGAGCCGAAAACGCGCACCGAGCTGCGGCAAGTCTTCGAGCGCAATCTCACGGAGCTGATCGATGTTATCAACAAGATCACGTATACGATTCACGCGCAAGAGCAGCGCGTGCCGCTGATTCTCATCGACGATTTGGACAAGCCCGACTTGGAGAAGAGCCGCGAGATTTTTTATGAACACCGCGAGACCATGTTGCAGCCCAACGTGCCGATTGTCTACACGGTTTCAAGCCCGCTCTTTTATAGCCCGGAGTTTCAAGCCATCCGCGATCGCGCGATTTTTCTGCCCAACGTGAAGCTGCACACGCAGGGCAAGGTGCAAGCGCGCGAAGCTCGGGGCTACGCGACCATGACCGAGTTCGTGCACAAACGCATGTCGCCGGATTTGATCGCGCCCGAAGCTTTGGAAGCAGCCATTTCAGCCAGCGGCGGCGTGTTTCGTGAAATGGCGCGCCTCATGCGTGGGGCCGTGAGCCGCGCGCGGATCGAACAACGCACGAGCATCGCGATCGAAGACGTGCAAAAGGTTGCCGCGGAAATTCGCGGCGAATACCGGCGCTTTCTCACCAAAGAGCAACGCGCCCTGCTGCGCGAAATTCGCACGCACAATCGTTATGACGAGCCGGACAAAATCGCCCCGCTTTTGCAAATGCTCGCCGTGCTTGAATATGCCAATGGCGAACCGTGGTGCGACGTCCATCCTGTGCTCCATGCCCTTTTAGATGAAGCTGATTAAGCGAGGAATTTGCTCGTGCTAGAGGACACCCCCCTGGCCCCCCTCAAGGGGGGAATGGCAGCGCGATCGGAGCTTTCAAATACTCCTCGCGATGCGCTCGAATCGCTCGAACAACGCGTGGCGCGACTCTACCATGAACTGGAGTTGGCCGTGCGCTGGAATCGTCCCGCCATTATTCTTGCCGTTTATGCCTCCGAACTCATTCGTCAAGATGCGCAAGCTCTGCTCGTGGAAAAGCTGCACGGCCTCGGGCAGCGCGTCGAGTTTTATCGCATCACGGGAGAAGAGAACGCCGACATTGCTTTGCACTTGTCGGAATGGCCCGCGGCAAACGCCACGGTTTTTTTTGCCTCCGGTTTGGAACGCGGCGGCGAGTTGGCGTATCGCAGCCTCAACATTCGGCGCGAATATTTTGTCACGCATCGTTTGCGGGTTATTTTTTGGTTGACGGATAAAGAAGCCGCCAGCCTGCCGGTGAAGGCGCCGGATTTTTGGGCGTTTCGCAGCGGCGTGGTGCAGTTTGAAGAGGCGCCCGGCTCAGAGCGTTTGGCGTACACGGCCAAAGAGTGGCGCGAGGACGTATCGCCGTTTGCGGATACGGAAGCCAAGATCGCTTTTCGCGAAGCGCTACTCCAAGACTTGCCGGAAGAAGGCAGCACCGCGGCCACGCGCGCGGATTTGTATTTTGCGTTGGGGCAATTGTATTTGAATCTCAATGCCCACGAGCAAACCATCACTTACTTGGAAAAAGCCCTGCAACTCGCCGAGTCTTTACAAGATGCGAGTTTGCAATTGGATTGTTTTCGCGGCCTCGGGAAGAGTTATCATCGCGTTGGCAA
>Ga0247727_10015511_pt1 | contig 12485 bp, 4 predicted proteins | sample WisWelCaveWW1625_FD_202498 | JGI IMG/M metagenome (GOLD analysis project Ga0247727, IMG submission 202498) | Biofilm microbial communities from Wishing Well Cave, Virginia, United States - WW16-25 | ecosystem: Environmental > Aquatic > Deep subsurface > Groundwater > Cave microbial mat | place... | reverse complement strand
AAATGTACACGCGCGCGCCTAAATTCTCACTGCAATTAGCCGCCCGTGCGCAATGGGTTGTGAACTGCGCTTGTTCCCCTAAGCCTTCGGCAGCCGCACCACAAACTCCGTAAACTTTCCTTCCTCCGTTTCCACGCGCAGCTCGCCGCCGTGCTCTTGCACGATAATGTCATAGCTGATCGACAAGCCCAGCCCGGTGCCTTGGCCGGCGGGCTTGGTGGTGAAAAAAGGATTAAAAATTTTATCGACGATATGCTGCGGTATGCCGAGGCCGTTGTCGCGAATGCGGATTTCGATTTTGTCCCCCAAATTCTTCGTGCGCACGGAAAGTGTCGGTGTGTAAGGCTGAATGGGAGAGTGGGTGAGCGGGAGAGTGGGCGCTTCGATTTCTCCTTTTCTCCCACTCGCCCCTTCTCCCTCTCGCCCTTTCGCCTTCTCGTGCGTGGCGTAACAAGCATTGTTGACGAGATTGAGAAAAACCCGGCTCAAGTCCTGCGGGAAAACTTCGACGCGGCCAATCGCCGGATCGTACTCCTTCTCAATTTTGATATTGAACGTCGCCTCGAGGCCGCGCATGCCGTGGTAGCCCAACATCACATACTCGTCGAGAATGGCGTTGATGTCGGCCGGGCGGCGCTCCCCTTTTTCGCCGCGCGAGTGCATCAGCATGCCTTTGACGATTCTATCGGCGCGTTTACTATGCTCGTCGATCTTGCTAACATTCTGGTCCAAAAGCTGCAAAACTTCCTGCACGCTCGTTTGCGCCTCGGCGTCCAATTTGTCGTTTTGCGCCGCGAGCATATCGCGCAATTCTTTGGTCAAATCCAGCGACAGCAAGGCGAAATTGGTGACGAAGTTCAGCGGGTTTCTCATCTCGTGCGCAATGCCGGCGGTGAGTTGGCCCAAAGAGGCTAACTTCTCGGCTTGGACGAGCTGCGCCTGCGTCGCCTTCAGATGCTGGTGCGCTTCCGCCAAGGCCTGATAGGCCGCCTTAAGCTCGGTGGTCTTTTGCAAGGCCAATTCTTTGCGCTCGTTTTCCGCCTGCAAGATTTTGGCCTGCGCCTCCGCGGTTTGGGCGCGCAGCTCGGCCTCGCGAATTTCCGCGCGGGCGCGCTCTTTTTGAATCACGCGCCGCCGTTGGAGCCGGTCCACAGCAAAGAGGCCGGCGAGCAGCGCCAGCGCCGAGAGCGCATACGCCCAACGCGTTCGCCACCACGGCGGCGCAATGGTGATGGCAATAGCCGTTCCCTCCTCGTTCCAAACCCCGTCGTTGTTCGAGCCTTTGACGCGGAAAACGTACTTGCCGGGATCGAGATTGGTGTAGCTGGCATAACGCCGCGCGCCGCAATAAATCCAATCGCGATCAAACCCTTCCAGCCTGTAGGCATACTGATTTTTCGGCGGATTCGCGTAGTGCAGCGCGGCAAACTCAAATGAGAAAAAATTATCGCGGTAGGAAAGCGCGAGCGCCTTGAGGTTGTCGAGTGTGCGGTCGAGCTTGATCGTCTTGTCAAATATTTTGAACGCGGTGATTGCCACCGGCGGCGGCTGCGTATCGTCCTTGACCCGATTCGGATAAAAAGCATTAAAGCCGTTGAGACCGCCGAAATACATCCGGCCCGGCGCCGCGGCGCTTTTATAGTAGGCGCCCTGGTTAAACTCATTGCTTTGCAAGCCGTCGTTGATATCATAATTTCTAAAAGTCTTGGTCGGCGGATCAAAGCGGGACAAGCCTTTATTGGTGCTCAACCACAAATGGCCGTTATCATCTTCCAAGATGCCATAAATCACATTATTGGGAAGGCCGTCTTTCTCCGTATAATGCGTGAAGCGCTCCGTGGCGCGGTCAAATTGGTTGAGGCCTCCTCCATCCGTCCCGATCCAAATCCCGCTTTGCGGGACGGCGCTGTCTTCATGGATTGAGAAAATCCGATTATGGCTGAGACTGTGGGGATTATCGGGATCATTGACGAAGCGAGTAAATTGTCCCGATTTTCCATTGGGTGCTTTTAAGGAAGAATCCCGATTTGTAATTATTTTTTTTGCAGGAAAGTCGGGATCAAACCGATTCAGCCCGCCGCCGGAAGTCCCAATCCAAAGCGCGCCGGTGTGATCCTCATAGATGCACCAGATATGGTTGTGGCTCAGGCTGCGAGGGTCGTTCGGATCATTGACAAAGCGCGTAAATTTCCCGGTGGCGCGATCAAAGCGGTTGAGTCCATCGCGCGTTCCAATCCAGAGTATGCCCGTGTGATCTTCGTAAAGGCAGCGAACCCGATTCGAGCTGAGACTGTTGGGATTGTCAGGATCATGGACGTAATGCGCAAATTGCGCCGAGGCGCCATTGAGTTCTTTGAAAGCCGCGCCGGGAGTTTCGAGTTTATCGAGTCCGCCATCGGTGCCAATCCAGAGCGTGTTGTTCTGAGATTTGTGAATGGCCCAGACCGCATCGTGGCTCAGGCTTTTGGCATTTTTTGCGTCGTGGAGAAAATGGGTGAATTGCTTTTGCTCGGGATCATAACGATTGAGGCCTCCGCCATCCGTTCCAATCCAGAGCAAGCCGTTTGAGGAGTCTTCATAGAATGTCCACACCCCGTTATTGCTGAGGCTGTTGGGATTCTTGGGGTCGTTGACAAAGTGCGAAAATTTTTCTTGGCCGCGATCGAATTTATTGAGTCCGCCCCCCCACGTTCCAATCCACAAGGTGTTCCGTGAAGCGGAATTTTCATAGATGGATAAAATACGATCGAAACTGAGGCTGTGTGGATCATTGGGATCGTTAACGAAATGAATAAATTTTTCCGTTTTTTCATCCCCGCTATCGACGGCGCTCGGAGTCTGCTCCGAGCTTGTCGAGGGGAGTTTATTGAGTCCACCCAACGTTCCAATCCAAAGCGCACCGAAGGCGTCTTGATAAATGGCGCGGACGTCGTTTTGACTGAGACTAAAAGGATTTTTCGGATCATGGACAAAGCGCGCAAACTTTCCTGTGGAGGGATCAAAGCGATTAAGCCCGCCGCCGCGCGTTCCAATCCAAAGCGCCGCCGGTCGGTCTGCTGCGGGAGGAGATGCATAGATGGACCACACCGCATTATGGCTCAGGCTCTGCGGATCATGGGGATCGTTGACGAAACGGGTAAACTCCTCCCGGCTACGATCAAGTTTGTTAAGCCCGTTGGCCGTTCCGATCCAAAGCGTGCGCGCGTGATCTTCATAAATCGAATACACCGTGTTGTCGCTGAGACTGTGAGGATCGTTGGGGTCGTGGACATAACGGACAAATCTCGTCGGATTATTGGGATCAAGCTTATTGAGTCCGCCGCCCCACGTTCCAATCCAAAGCGTGCCCGCGTGATTTTCGTAGATCGAATAAACCGCATTGTGGCTGAGGCTGTGAGGATTGTCTGGATCATGGACATAACGGGTGAAGCGCCCGCTGTCGCGATCAAATCTGTTCAGTCCGCCGCCATTGGTTCCAATCCAGAGTCCCGCTCCGCGCGAATCTTCAAAGATGGATAAGATGGAATTTTCAGACAATGAATTTGAATCCAGCGCGTCGTGTTTATAAACCGTGAAATTGTAGCCGTCGTATTTATTCAGCCCATCCTGCGTGCCGAACCACATAAAACCTTTGCGGTCTTGCAGGATGCACAGCACCGCGCTTTGCGAAAGCCCGTGTTCGAGGGAGAGACGGTCAAATTTGAGGCGCGACTCTTGCGCCCAAACGCTGCGCCCGCAAGAGATTTCTTCCCCAAGCAGCGACACGAAAGCGATCAGCCCCGGCAGCAGCATTTTATGCCGCCGGTTCCGCTTCGCGTGAAGAAAACCTGCCGGTGGGCGGGATATGGATTGAACGGCTTTCGCGTTATTTTTAAACATGGCTTTCATTAAGGATTAACAATTTTCTCGCGAATGTCAAGCGAAATGTCGTTTGCTGCTACGCGCGACGCGACAGCCGTATGACAAACTCCGTGAACTTCCCTTCCTCCGTTTCCACTTTAATCTCCCCTTTGTGCTGCTGCACGATGATGTCGTAGCTGATCGACAAGCCCAAACCCGTGCCCTGTCCGGTTGGTTTCGTGGTAAAGAAAGGATTAAAAATTTTCTCGCGAATGTCAAGCGGAATGCCATTGCCATTGTCGCGAATGCGAATTTCGATCTTCTCTCCTAAATTTTTGCTCGACACCGACAGCGTTGGCGAGAAACCATTTTCATTTGCCGTTTGCTCTTTGCTTTTTGCTGTTTTCTTCTGATGCGCCGCGTAACACGCATTATTTATGAGGTTCAAAAACACGCGGCTGATATCCTGCGGCACGACGTCGAGCTTGCCGACGGTTTCATCATACTCTTTTTCAATCGTAACATTGAACGAAGCATCATTGGCGCGCATGCCGTGATAAACGAGATTCACGGCTTCATCGAGCAAAGCATTGATCTCCGCCGGCTCGCGTTGGCCGGACGAGCCGCGGGCATGCTCCATCATGCTCTTCACGATGCTGTCGGCGCGCTTGCCGTGGTGGGTAATTTTTTCGGCGTTCACTTTGAGGCCGGCTAATATTTCTTCGATTTCATCAACAACGTTCTCTCCCAGTTTGCCTTTTTGCTTTGCCAGGGTCTCGCTCAGTTCTTTCGCCAAATCCACCGACAGCACCGCAAAATTATTCACAAAATTCAGCGGATTCTTGATCTCGTGCGCGATGCCGGCGGTGAGCTGGCCGAGCGAGGCCAGCTTCTGTTGGGTGACGAGCTGCTGCTGCGCGGCTTTGAGATTCTGCAAGGTGGCGTCGAGGCGGCGATACGCATCGGCATTGTCGAGCGCAATGCTCGTGTACGCCGCCAGGTTTTGCAGGAGGTTGAGATGATAATCGGTGTAGGCGTTTTTCTGAAAACTCTGGATGGTGATCACGCCCAGCACTTTTTCCTGTGAGGCGAGCGGCAGATAGATGATGGACAGGGGTTCTTCAGGAAGCGTGCCATCTTCAAGCACCGCTCCGGCCACGTTTGCCGACCTGAAGGCGCTGACATACCTGCCGTATTCTTGCGTCACATCATTGATAAAGACCGGCTGCTGGTTTTCAATGCACCACACCGGAAATTGGTTCTTGTCGCTCATATCGCGCGTGTACGGCGCATAGCGCTTGCCCTTTTCAATGGCGAGGCGATACTCGATTTGTTCTTTCTCGGGATGAAAAATGCCGACGCCAAAAATTGTTGCGTCGACGAGTTGATTGACATGTTCATACAATTTATAAAATATGGTATCGGCATCCAACGAGGCGGTAATTTCCTTGCCGATTTCGCTCAGCAGCTCGACGTTTTCCTTTTGCTTTGCCAGTTCCGCGGTTCGTTCCTGCACCGCAATTTCGAGCTCGCGGCGCCGTTCTTCGATTTTGCGCGTCGCTTCCCGCACCATCTTTTCGTGCAGCAGGGCATTCTCAACGGCCAGGGCGGCTTGCGAAGCGATGGCGATGAGTAGTTTAAGCTCGGCAGCCGTGTAGGCAACCGGCGTGTCGCTCACCAAGACGATTACGCCCTTCACCTGTTCCTTGATCTTGAACGGCGCGCAGAGCAGAGAGCTGATGGCATTTCCATCTTTGCCATGCCGCGAGTCTGACTGAACCTCATTGACGATTTCAGCGTTGCCGGTCGCTGCAATACGCCCGACGATACCTTCGCCCAGCTTGCGGCCATCGGGGGCATGAATTCCCTGGCCGAATGTGGCCGCGGTTTCGAGCACCTGCGTCTCTTCGTTTAGCAACATGACGGTCCCGCCGCTCGCCTTGATAAGCTGCTTGGCTTGTTCAAGGGCCGCGCCGGCGATGGCGGAAACTTCGAGCGAGGCGACCAGCTTCTCAGAAAAGTTGTAGATCAGGTTCGTCTCGCGATAGAGACTGAGCACCTCGTTCCCCAAGGTCTTCTTTTCGGCCTCCTTGCCGGCCAGGTGCGTCAGCAAGTCTGCGATGGTTTCGGCCTTCTCGCCGCCGGAAACCCAGCCGAGGATTTCTCCTTCGAGCTTGACTGGATATTTTGTCTTGCTGTTTGCACTGGCCTCACCGAACAGCAGTCGACCGTCAGTATCCTCGATGCCGATGGGGGTTCCGATGGCCTCGATAAGATTCGCAATCACCGCCGTGGCCTCTTTGTTCTTGCCAAGCAAACTTTTGAGATTTATGTGAGCCATTTGTCACTTTTGATTTAGATAATGCATGATCTAATTTGAAAACAAAATGATGAGGCCATAAAATGAAAAAAGGAAAAAAAGCATTCACGCAAAGGCGCAGAGACGCAAAGAATACGCAGAGAAATTTTTCTTTGCGATCCTTTGCGTCTTCGCGTCTTTGCGTGCGCTTTTGAGTTCCGGCTTTTCGGTTTATATCCTTGCGAGAAAATCATTTTGCCCGCAATAATTTTGTCTATTTAAATTAAATCCCCAAAACCTCTTTCGCCTTCGCCAACAGCGCATCGGGATCGAAAGGCTTGGTCATGTACAAATCCGCGCCGGCCTCTTGCCCTTTCTGCTTGTCAAACTCCTGGCCTTTGGCGGTCAGCAAGACGATGTGAACCTCTTTCATGCCCAGCTCATTTTTGACGGCATGGCACACGTCGAACCCGCTCATTTTCGGCATCATGACGTCGAGGAAAACGAGATTGGGTTTTTCCGCTTTGATCTTTTCCAGAGCTTCTTCGCCGTTGCCGGCGGTCAGCAATTCCACGCCCTCGTCTTGCAGGTCTTCCAAAGTTTGTTCGATCAGCATACGCAGATGCGCTTCGTCGTCGACGATGAGGATTTTTCGGTTCATGGATTCTCCTTGATTGATAGATTGAAAAATTGCCAACGGATAGAAACAACCCAACGGATGAAAAAATTTTATTTCGCTCGTATTTCTCGAATTTCGAGGTCGTTCTTGCCAAAGTTGACGATGAGGCCGATCTTCAAGTTCAAGGCTCGCAAATAGGATTGGATCTTGGCGATGTCATAAAAATCGACTTTTCTTCGAGAGCTTTAATGTCGCAAATGATTCGGTTCTCGATTAAGAGCGGCCTCATCTTGAATACGCTGATGCTTTCACCCTCATCGCTCACTTCAATATCCGCTGGGTTGTTTCTATTCGTTGGAAAAAATTTTATTAAAATCCGAAGCCGGCAGCGCGAACGAAAACGTGCTGCCTTTGCCCAATTCGCTTTCCACCCAAATCCGCCCGCCGTGGTGCTCGACGATTTCTTTGCAAATGGTCAGGCCGAGGCCGGTGCCTTTCGGCTTGTCGGTGAGCGTGTCGCCCACTTGCGTGAATTTCTCGAACACTTTCGGCTGATCTTCCGCTGAAATGCCGATGCCGGTATCGCTCACGCTGACGACGATCTCGCCGTCTTTGCGCTCGGCGCGACAGTTCACTGAACCTTTCTCCGTGAACTTGACCGCGTTGGAGATGAGATTGATCACGACTTGAATGAGCTTGTCTTGATCGCCGACAATCTCCGGCAGATTCGGCGCGATTTGTTTGTTGAAAAGGAGGCCATTGGATTCGAACAACGAGGCGGTAGCTGCGGTTGCCCGCGTGATGATTTCTGTCACAGCAACCGTCGTCATGTTCCATTCAACCTTGCCGGCCTCGATTTTGGCGAGATCGAGCACGTTGTTGATCAACGCAGTGAGACGCTCGGCCTCGAGCACGACGACGCCGAGATTCTCCGACACCTGCGCAATGGTGTGCTGCACTTTGCTATCGTTCTGCGGAACGAGCGGAAAGACTCTTTCCTCCAGCCGCTTTTTGATGATCTTCGCGAAGCCGAGCACCGAGGTGAGCGGCGTGCGCAATTCGTGGCTCACGTTGGAGAGAAAAACACTCTTGGCCTCGCTCGCTGCTTCCGCGGTTTGCGCGCGCAATTCCGCCTCGCGCAGCGCCGCGCGTTGACGCTCTTTTTGGGTCAGCCGTCGCCGCTGAATCCGATCCACCGCAAAAATTCCGGCAGCCAGCAGCAACGCATAGATTACATACGCCCACCACGTTCTCCACCACGGCGGCGTGATGATGATTTTGATCGACGCGCCTTTTTCATTCCAAATGCCGTCGTTGTTCGAGGCTTTGACGCGGAACACATATTCGCCCGGATCGAGATTAGTGTAAGTCGCGGTGCGGTTCGTTCCGGCTTGCTGCCAATCGACATCGAAATTTTCCATCTTGTAAGCGTATTGATTCTTCGAGGGGGCGGTAAAATCCAGCGCTGCAAATTCAAACGAAAAGACTTTGTGCTCAAAGGAAAGCGTGATCTCCTCGGTTTCGGAAATCGCGTGCGCGAGTGGCGAGTTTGGCGTTTTGTGGGAGATCGGTTTGTTGAGGATTTGAAAACCCGTGAGCACCACCGGCGGCGCGTGCGGGTTGTCGCGCAGGTCTTTCGGATAAAACGCATTGAAGCCGTTGATGCCGCCAAAGAATAATTCTCCACTCGCGCTTTTAAAGTACGAGCTAGAGTTGAACTCATTATCCTGCAAGCCGTCTTGGGCGTCGAAGTTTTTGAAAGCGTGCGTGCGGGGATTGAATTTCGACAGGCCGTAATTCGTGCTCATCCACAAGTTGCCTTCTTCATCGTCGAGAATCGCATAAATGACGTTATCGGGCAACCCGTCTTTGTCGGTGAAATGAATGAAGGTTTCGGTTTGCCGGTCGAAGCGATTCAATCCGCCGCCGGCAGTGCCCACCCAAAGATAGCGCTCCGGCTCGAACGGATCGGCAATAACGGCGCGCACAATGTTGTGGCTCAAGCTCGCGCGATCTTTCGGTTCATTGCGATAGCGTTTGAAAGTTTTCTGCTTGGCCTCGAAGAGCATCAAGCCTTCCGTCGTGCCCAGCCAGAAATCACCACTGCGATCCTCGTAAATAAAGATGTGCTCCGACCAATTCAATGCCGCCGGATTATCCGACGCTAAAAATTCGAAGTTCTCAAACGTTCCGTCGGCCTGATTCAAGCGGCTAAAGTTTCGCCTCGTTGTAATCCAAATATCCCCGCGCCGATCTTTGTGAGTCTTGTAAACGTCATTGTAGCGGTTGGCCTCCGGCTCGGCGTCGAAATACGACGCTTGTTCAAGCCTATTGCCGCGCCACTCTGTGCGAAACACGCCATTCGATGAAGCGAACCACAGCACTTCGTTCTGATCGTGCAACATTGAATATACCACGCCCCATTCAGGCAAACCGGATTGCGCCTTCACCTCGGCCAATTCTCCGGTGACACGATTCAAGCGATAAAGTCCAATGGCAGTCGGACCCAGCCACACGGTTCCATCGCGCGTTTCGAAAATGCCACGCAAGCTTTTGCCGCGCCATAGCGCAATTTTGCCGTCTGAGCGCCGGCGGTTGAAACGCTCAGCTTTCGGATCGTAACGATACAAGCCGTTGCCGTTCGAGCCGATCCAAATAACGCCGGCGCTGTCTTCCAATGTTGCAGTCAAGCCGTGCTCGGGAAGATTAGCGGCATTGTCCGGTTGATAACCGTACTCGACAAGAGTTTGCGCATTCGGATCGAAGCGCGCCAGCCCCTTCAAAGTTCCGATCCAAACGATGCCGTCGCGATCCTCGGCCATGCCGCGCGCATTGTTCCACCAAGTATACTGATCCTGAGTTGGCTGATCCCCAAAACGATAGGGCGTGAATCTTTGTGTGCGTGCATTCCAGCAAATGAGGCCAGGACCGGAGCCAATCCAAAGCTTGCCCTCGCGGCCTTTTTGCATGCGGCGATACCGGTTGGGCTGTTCGAGAACGATGCGCCACAAGGAATCGACGGAAGCAAAATCGACGGGCATGAACCTATATCGTTCGCTGTTTTTCTCGAGCACGAGCCTGTACAATAGGCCGGCCTCCATCCACACCGCGCCGCTATCATCAATCACCACGTTGCTCACCGTCGGGCTTTTGAAGCTTTGCGGATCAGCCGGGTCGCGCGTGAAGTGCGTCAAATGCGCGCCGGTGAAATCTTTTGCATCAGCGGGAAGCGTGAGGCGGCTCAACCCATCGCCGGTTCCAATCCAAATCGCACCGTGCGCGTCTTCGGCAATCGCATTATCGCTGATCGTCCCGTGGCGTATCGTGTTGGGATTGGCGGAGTCGGGCAACAAGCGATGGAAAACCTCGGCGCGCCGGTCGAACAGATTCAAACCGCGCTGCGTGCCGACCCAAATTCTGCCAGCGCGATCTTCCAGCAATGCCGTAATGTAGCTATCTGAAAGCGAGGTCGAATCATAAGCATCGTATTGGTAGACGGTGAATTTGTAGCCGTCAAAGCGATTCAATCCGTCTTTGGTGCCGACCCAAAGAAAGCCCTTGCGGTCTTGCATGAGGCAGCTTATCAGATTCTGCGACAGCCCTAACTCGCTGGGAATGCGGTCGAGACGGGGCATATTCTGCGCGTGGAGATTCGGCAGGGCGAATAGATACGCCAGCGCAGTCGCACTGATGATTATTGCTCGGAACATTTTCGGGATAGATTTTATCATCGCCATAAGGCTTTTCCAACGGATAGAAGAACCCAGCGGATTTGCCTTTCATCAGTTGGGTTCTTCTATCCGCTGGAGATTCAAAATCACTGATACACCAAAAACAACACATCCTCCAACCCTTTCTCGAAGCGCAGGGTCTTCACCAATTCCTGCTTGCCTGACAGCATCGAGTTCAAAATAATAATATCCGGCTTCTCCGAAACGGCTTTCTGCACAAGTTCCGGCCCGTTGGCTTCGACGACGTGATAGCCGCGCGCTTGCAGCACTTCGGCGAGCGTTTTGACGGTTGAAGCATCTTCATCGACGACCATCACTTTGCGATGCGACTTGCCTTGCTGCAGCAACGAGCCGACTTCGCGGAACAGGGCTTCGGTGTCGATGGGTTTGGTGAGATAGCGATCGACGCCGAGACGGAAACCGCGATCGCGGTCTTGCACGATCGACAAAATGAGAATGGGAATGTCCATCGTCGCGGGGTCGTTCTTCAGCACCGCAGCGACATCGAAGCCGTTCATCTCCGGCATCATTACGTCGAGAATGATGAGATCGGGATGCTCGCGGCGGATTTGCTCGAGCGCCTCGCGGCCATTGCTGGCAACGCGCACTTGATAACCGGCCTCGTGGAACTCTTGATTGAGCAGCTCGCGAATAGACGCTTCATCATCCACCACCAAAATGCTGGACTTGCCATTTTTTGATTTTATCGTGGTGGTCTGCACGCGCTGTTTCAGTTGTGCCAGCAACGCGGCTAAATCCATGTGCGGCAAATCATCTTTTGCTTTCGCTTTGATCGGCAACGCGAACGAGAACGTGCTGCCGACGCCGAGCTCACTTTCCACCCAAATGCGGCCGCCGTGATGCTCGACGATCTCCTTGGAAATCGTCAAACCCAGACCCGTGCCTTTCGGCTTGTTGGTGAGCGTATCGCCGACTTGTTTGAATTTCTCAAACACTTTCGGTTGATCTTCCGGCGCGATGCCCATGCCGGTGTCGATGATGCTGACAATGATCTCGCCATTCGTCTGCCCTTCGACTGATCGCTCAGGGTGAAATTTGGCGCGGCACGTCACCGCGCCTTTGTCGGTGAATTTGACCGCGTTGGAGATGAGATTGATCACCACCTGAATCATTTTGTCCTGATCGCCAACAATTTCCGGTAAACCGGCTTGCACTTCTTTTTTCAATTTCAAGCCGCTGCTGTCGAACAACGAGGCCGTGGCCGCGGTGGCGCGTTCGATAATCTCCGGCACATTGAGCGTTTCCATGTGCCATTCGATTTTTCCGGCTTCGATTTTGGCGAGATCGAGCACGTTGTTGATCAATGTCGTTAAACGCTCGCCTTCGGCCACCACGACGTTGAGATTCTCCGCGACTTGATCGACGGTGCGTTTGATCTTGCTGTCATCGACTTTGAGCAGCGGGAAAATTTTCTCCTCCAACCGTTTTTTGATGATCTTGGCAAAGCCGAGCACAGAAGTGAGCGGCGTGCGCAGCTCGTGGCTGACGGTGGAGAGAAAACTGCTCTTCGCCTCGTTGGCCTCTTCGGCGGCAGCGCGGGCTTCCTGCGTTTCCTCGAACAAGCGGGCATTGTGCAAAGCCACGCCGACGTTGGCCGCAATCGTATTCAGCAGCCGCAAATCGGCATCCGTGAAGCGATTTTCCTGCTCAGCGCTTTGCGCGCTGATCACACCGATGACTTCAGTGCCCACCGGAATCGGCACGCCGAGGTAAGATTCAGCAGGCGCGCCGGTATCCGCGATCCCGAGTTTCGTATAACTTGCGTCAACATCTTCGTTGATGAGCAGCGGCTTGCCGGTGCGAATGATTTGCGAAGTCAGGCCTTCGCCCAGCAGCATTGGAGCAGGGTCCTCCCCGAAGCTGTAGGGAAAATGGATCATTTTCGTCGCTTTATCGAGCAGCGCGACGTAAACGATATTGGCTCTGAAAACCTGGCGAATCTGCTCGCCCACCAATTGAATGAGATCGTCCTGGT
>Ga0247727_10015509_pt1 | contig 12485 bp, 16 predicted proteins | sample WisWelCaveWW1625_FD_202498 | JGI IMG/M metagenome (GOLD analysis project Ga0247727, IMG submission 202498) | Biofilm microbial communities from Wishing Well Cave, Virginia, United States - WW16-25 | ecosystem: Environmental > Aquatic > Deep subsurface > Groundwater > Cave microbial mat | place... | reverse complement strand
GGCCGCTTTCATCAACCCGATATTTCCTTCTTGCACGAGATCCAGCAAAGTCAGGCCACGGCCCGTGTAATGTTTTGCGACATCCACAACAAGCCGCAGGTTGCAGCGCACCAATTCGTCCTTTGCCCGTTCGAGCACGATCCGAGCGGAACGTAGGGTGGCCAACCCTTCCTTGAGCTGCTTGGCGACAGCAATCGGAAGCTTCTGTTGCCCCGTTCCCTGCGTGATCAGCTGGGTGAGACTCTGCTCGGCTTTATCGATTGCGGTGGCTGAAAGTCCGCTCAACCCTCTGACCATCTGGAGTGTGCGTTGCGCCTCGAACACAGAGTCCGTACGCTTGAGCCGGAAGAAGACTCGTATGGCGTGGCGTAAGGCCTTCCGAATGGTACTCGTTCCGTCATCGATCTTCTTTGCCAGCTCGACTTCTTCTTCTCTGGTCAATAGGGCGCGTTCGCCGAAGGAGCGAAAGTAGAGTGACTCCAACATGAATGGGCCGCCGCTCACGGCGGTACGAGTCACCGTTTTTGTTGGCCCCTCAGGTTGTTCCTCTTCGGATGTATCTCGGCCGATCACATCCAGGAGGTCGCTCGCCTCAGGATCGTCTGCATCAACATCCTTTGCAATCGTGACAAGCTCTTCCGGCTCAGGGGTTGGGAATAGATTCTCTTTCATGTCGTGATCCCTCCTCTGACTATCTGATGTCTTGCTCCGCATGGTCGTGACCTCAACAGGCTCCCGTTCTCTTGTTCTACTCTGTGAGAGACAACTATCCGCTAAACGATTCACTCTGGGCCCGGTGCTGCTAGACCGTTCTCTTATCTCTCTACGCAGCAAATTTTGTGCTGGATTGTTCATGAGAACAGCGGAGTGCGAATCAGCGGGAAAGGCAACACTATTAGAGTGCTTTAATGAGGAAGTCTGAGAGGCGGTGAGGCAGCCTTGCTGCAGGTGTGTAGGTGTGGGTATAGGGCAATAGGCCTAATCGCCACAGCGACTTCCGGATCAGCCATTTCAGAAAGGGGCGATCGTATCGATGGGAAATGGGGAAAATCATGGTGGAATATTTCTCCGCCGGGATTTCGACGAGTGCCTGGAGATAGCGCAGTTGCAACACAACGGGGTTTCGACCGAACACGTCGGCCGCATCGGCGAGGCATTGCGAGGGTACGAGTTCGCCTTCAGCGTGGATGACCTTCGCGCGACGTTCGCGCTCCGCTTCCGCTTGACGTGCGATGGTCCGTTGCATTACCTGCGGCAGGTCTACATTCTTGACTTCCAGGGTGGTGACTTTGACGCTCCATGGTTCCGTCTGCTGATCGATGATCCGTTGAAGGTCCACATTGATAGGTAGAGCGCAATCAGTTCCCCAAGAAGACATATGGGAGAGGTGAGAGAGCCGTCATCGTGGTCGTTTGTCTTGTTGAAAACCCAGCGCAGCAATTCTAGAATGGGGCCCCGATGTCATATTTTCAATCAGGCGAGCGCATCCATCTGGTCGATAAGAAAGGGCGGCAGTATGCCCTAACCCTGAAGGCCGGAGATCTCTACCAGCTGAGCGGTTACAAGATTGCTCATGACGACCTCATCGGAAAACCGGATGGTTCTTTGGTCACGCTCTCCGGCAACAAGACGATGTTGGCGCTCAGGCCTACGTTCGGCGACTATGTGCTGAAGATGCCGCGTGGCGCGCAGGTGTTGTATCCGAAGGATCTTGCGCTCATTCCCATGTGGGCGGATGTCTATCCTGGCGCCCGCGTGTTCGAGGCGGGGACCGGCTCTGGGGCTTTGACGATGGCCCTCTTGCGCGCCGTGGGCTCGCGTGGCTTGGTGGTGACCTACGAAGCCCGTGAGGATTTCGCGCGAACGGCGATGACGAACATTGAGCGGTATTTGGGCCCGGTGCCGAATCTCATCTCGTTTCGTCGGAACGCGTACGAGGGGATCAGTTTGCTTGACGATGGTCTGCCCTTCGATCGTCTCGCCCTCGATCTTCCTGAACCCTGGCAGGTGGTACCGCATGCCGCACAGGTCCTTCGTTCCGGCGGCATGTATGTGAGCTTTGTTCCCACCGTCCCTCAAGTGGTGCAGACGGTTGAAGCCCTTGAGCGAGCGGGGGTCTTTGGAATGGTCGAAACATTTGAAACGCTGTTGAGGACCTGGTCGATTCAGGGACGCAGCGTACGGCCGGATCACCGAATGGTCGCCCATTCGGGCTTCATCACCGTGGCCAGGAAAATCGAATCTGGCTTGTGGTCCACAGCTCACACTGTTGAGTCTATTTGTGAGGGCGTTGATGCTCACGAAGAACGAGAGGATCACGCGCGATGAATCGATTGAGTGGGAAGATCGCGGTCATCACGGGAGGCAACGCGGGTATCGGTGAAGCGATCGCGAAAGCCTTTGCACGCGAAGGGGCATCGGTCGTGATCACGGGGAGACGGCAAGGGGAGCTGGACCGGGTCGTGAGTGACATTGTGAAGGAGCATGGCCAGGCCTTCGCCGTTGCCGGATCGGTCACAGATGAACCCCATGTCCAGGAGACGGCGCGCCGGACTGTGCAGCAGTTCGGGCGGCTCGATATCCTTGTCAACAATGCCGGAGTAGGGGACTTTGGGAAGCGCCTGCATGAGATCGATGATGCGACCTGGGCGCAGGTCATCGACGTCAACCTGACCGGGGTGTTCCGTATGACGCGAGCCGTCCTGCCGCAGATGTTGAAGCAGGGGAAGGGAGCGATCGTCAATATCTCCTCCATCGCGAGCCTGGTCGGGATTCCTACATTGCCGGCCTATGCTGCCTCCAAGGGGGGGCTCGATGCCGTGACCAGAGCCATCGCGATCGACTATGCCAAGGACGGGATTCGCTGCAACGTCGTGAATCCAGGGCTCATCGATACGCCAATGGCCGCTCCGCTGATGAGCAACCCCGAGCAACTTGACCCCATTCTGTCGCACTATCCTATCCGTCGAGCCGGGAAACCAGAAGAGGTGGCCAATATGGCTCTCTATTTGGCGTCCGATGAGGCAGCCTGGGTCACAGGCGGGACTTTTCCTATTGATGGAGGGATGACCATCTCGTGAGCAGGCGTCCCCTGCGAATGGGGAATGTCACCGCCGCGGCGAGGGGTGTCTGTAAGTTGGTCCGAAGACGAAACAGCATTCGCAACTTCTCGAACCTATGGACATCAACGCACATACTCAGTTCTGTGGCGTAATCGGCAATCCCGTTGAGCATTCGCTCTCACCCGCGATTCACAATGCCGCGTTTCAGAAACTCAGGCTGAATTTCGTGTATCTGGCGTTCCGCGTGGAAGCAATCGGCGATGCGATCAAGGGTCTTCGCGCCCTGGGAAACTTTCGTGGCGCTAGCGTGACCATCCCCCACAAAGTAGCAGCTGTTCCGTTTCTTGACTCTGTCGAGCCGACAGCAGGTCATATCGGCGCGATCAATACCATTGTGTCTGCGGGCGGGACCCTCACAGGCTATAACACCGATGCGACCGGCGCCTTGCTCGCGCTTCGAGAGGGCGCGGTTGCCTTGAAAGGGCGTCAAGTAGTCATGATCGGGTCCGGAGGCGCTGCTCGCGCGATTGCCTTCGCGCTCGGGAAAGAGGCTGGGATTGATCGCTTGACCATACTAGGAATCGATGACCAGGAACGTGCAGCCTTGGCCCGAGATCTCCAGTCGAAGACAGGGATGACCGTGCAGGAATCGCCTCTTGATGAGGGTACGTTGCGAAAGGTGCTGCCGGGTACTCATGTCCTGATCCATTGCACACCGATGGGTATGTCGCCAAAAGTACACGAGACCTCTGTACCTGCGACGTTGCTCCATGCGGGATTGACGGTCATGGATATCGTCTACAACCCTCGGGACACCCGGTTGCTGAAGGATGCCAAGGCGGCAGGCTGTCGTGTGATACCAGGGCTCGAAATGTTTCTTCATCAAGCCGCGACGCAGTTCGAGCTCTGGACCAATCAGGCTGCTCCAACCGACGTCATGCGCGCCGTCCTGGAAACCCGTTTCTCATGAACATCGTGCTGATTGGCTATCGGGGGACCGGCAAGAGTGCCGTGGGCAGGCTGCTTGCGGCGAGATTGGGACGAGAGCTCGTGTCAACCGATGCGGAGATTGTCAAGCGGGCGCAACGTACGATTCCGGAGATCGTCGCCCAACAGGGATGGGACTACTTTCGCGATCTGGAGTCCGATATCTGCAGGGAACTCGCCAGCCGTGACCACCTCGTAATCGATACCGGCGGTGGGACCATACTTCGCGCGCAGAATGTCGAGGCATTGAAGAAAGATGGCACCGTGTTTTGGCTGACGGCCTCCGTTGAGACGATCGCGAAACGAATCGGCAGTGATAATCAGCGCCCCTCGTTGACGGGGACCAAGTCGTTCGTCGATGAAATTCAGGACGTGTTGCGGGAACGGACGCCGAAATATCAAGCGGCCGCCGATCACATCATCGCGACCGACGATCAATCAATCAATCAACTGGTTGAGACGCTACTCACGCTGGTATGAGCGTGCTCGATCATTGTCCCTGTCAGGTCAGGATGAGCCTATGCCGTAGCCCGGTCCTTGACAAGGTCTCCTTCGAAGTGTTTGAAATGGCCAAGAGCGCCCGTAGCTCAATTGGATAGAGCATCGGACTTCGGATCCGAGGGTTGGGGGTTCAAGTCCCTCCGGGCGCACCAGTAAATCAAGAGCTTGCATCTTCTCTTCCCGTTCCTTCTCCGCACTGGTCACGGTTTCGGTCACGGTTCCAGAGAGGCTTCCTCGATTTACAGCATCCCGAAGGTGTTCTGGGGCAAGGTGGGCATACCGGAGCGTCGTTTGAATATCCCGGTGACCGAGAATCTCCTTCACGGAGACCAAATCCACTCCCGCCATGACTCGTCGGCTCGCTGCGGTATGGCGGAGCGAATGCCAGCACGCCCCAGAAATCCCCGCTTGACGGAGACCAGGTTCAAACGATCGGCGGAGGAACGCACGGCTGTCCATCGGCTGAGTTACGTCCTTTAATCCAGGAAAGACCCAAGCCGAGCGCAGAAACGAGTCAAATGACCGCAGGATTGTCTTGGCCTCCTCGCTCAAGGGCACATGCCGGGTTTTCCCTCCCTTGGGCATGGGAAGCGTCAGGACACCGTTTTCCAAGTCAACCTGATCCCACCGCAGACGAAATTGCTCTCCCCGCCTCAGACCCGTCTCAATCGCGAAGACAACCAATTTCCAGTCACTCCGTCGCATCACCCCTCGGAGCCGGGCCAACTCATCTTCTGACAAAAACCGCGTCCGCTTCACTTCGGGGAAGAACTTCAAACCGGACAAAGGATTCTGAGTCAGCTTGCCATCTTTAACCGCCAGCAGGAGCACATGACGGAGAAACGCAAAATGTCGGTTGATCGTCGCATCGCTCCACCGACGTTTAGGTTGACACTCTTTAGAGGCTTTCTTGGGGGGCGGCTTGAGCTTGGCTCGCATTTTGGCCTGAACTTGCCGCATGTCCTCCCGTGAGATATCGCCCAGCATTCGCTTTCCCAGCAGCAGCGACCAACGGCGACCATAGCGCCGTTCATTCTGAATGTCCCGATTTGTGGACCCCTCGAGACAACGGAGAATCCATGCCCGAAGCGTGATGTCTTTCCGGGGCGCGAATTTCCCAGGGAAGAACGTCCCTTCCCGAATGTCGGCCTTCAAACGGCCGTAGAGGGCTTTGGCCTGTGATTTCGTATCACACCGAATCCAACGCTCTCGTCCGTGGATGTGGAGCCGGACCCACCAGCCTTTGCGATCCTTCCGCTGAGTGATGCCTCGATCCTTACCCCCTACCCTGGCCATAACGTATCTCCGTTACCGTTTTGTTTTCTGTCGGCGAGCAACAAATCTGCGCTGCGTGGCCCGTCCCTGACACTTAATGGAGCAGAATATTTGAGTTCTCCTGTCCGGCAAATAAATGCGTTGGCATTGCTCACACCGTTTGATACGTCGGACCTCGTCCTCAAGAGATCGAAACGCGTGATAGATGAAACTCTGTTCTCGCCCTTTAGCGCGAATCCCAGTATCAACTATATCCTGGGATTTAAAATAATAGATATGCCCCGTAACTTGCACTTGAGGAAACTTTGCGAATCCCTCATCAACAAGGGAATTCAGCGCAACGCGTATCAGGCGTTGCCAAGCCGAAGCCTCTTTCCGCGACGGACTAGGCATACTTCGTGAACCGAGCCAGCCCGCAATTGAGGGCGGTCTGGTTGCTACGGGTCCATACTTAGAAAAGACAGCGAGTTCTGCGCTGAGGTCGGTCCACTGACCAGGGGAGATGTTGTTTAAATCCAGTTGAGAAAATTCTAAGAGCCACTCAAGAGACCTGGACGGACCCGTTAACCTGTCCAGGGCGAGTGACTCCTCTTCTCCGAGCAATTCACCCTCAGGCTCATTATTAAGATTAAGGCCTTCGGCTTTCCACAGAGTTTCACGATCATTCTCCCTCTCTTTCATTCGCCCTCCGTAGCAATGTCAACGAGAGCAACTAATGTCTTTACAATATGCTGGCATTAGTATCATTCTATAGCATTGCAGGAGCCGAATGAAAAGTCAAGGCAGGGAGGAAACGCGAATGGATAATAAGAAGCTGCTCTACACGGTGTTTGAGGCTGAGGAACTGACCGGGCGGAAGGCGGCTACGTGGAGACGGGATATTCTCACGCGTCGGATTCCCTACGTCAAGATCGGACGCCAGGTCAGGATACCCACCGAGGTCATTCAGGAGTTGATCAAGCGTGGCTATCGATTCCCCGTCGGCGAGCAGCCCACGAGTCGGGCAAAGGCTTGAAGGATTCTCAGACGGCTCCTGGCTCGTATGATTGCCAGGCGTGCGAATCTCCACGCAGATGGTCAAATGCAGCAATTGTTCGAACACCAATCACAACAAAAGGAGGGTTCAGAATGAATCGGGAAAATCCACATCACGACGAGTCGCCTAAGCCAAACATCATTCCGCTTCATCGTGCACCAATGGACGACGAGCCGCCACTTCCTCACCATCTCCAGGGTGGTGACTATCAAGAGTTAGGGTCAGCGGTGAGTTTCGAGTGGGACCCCATAAATCCCTGGGAAAGCGTGGAAGGGATCTTAACAAGTAAGACGGCAATGCGCTTGGGTGGAACTGCCTACACACTGGGACTCGATATGAGCGAGGATGGCAAAGAGCTTGCTCTTGTACTCTTAAAAAAGGGTGGACGCATTATGGATTCATGCATGAGGGATGTCGAAATAGGGGATCGTGTGTATATCCGTTATCGAGGGCTCCTCACAGCAAAGCCCGGCCTCAATCCTGCGCGAGATTGGCGGGTTCTCAAAATTAACAACGTATGAGCACAGAACAAAACACATTCCTGGATTCATGGGCAAACTTTCTAGATCGGTGGCCGTGGGACTGGTTTACGACCCATACCTTTAGGTATGAAATCCATCCGGAGGCGTCCAATAAGGTGTGGAATCTCTGGGTGCACCATTTGAACCGTGAGGTCTTCGGCATTCGCTATACCAATAGGCCAAACGATGGTGTGACCTGGGCTCGCGGGCTGGAATACCAACGGCGCGGCGTCATTCATTTTCACGCTTTGATCGGCAGAATTCCGAACACCGTGCGCAGATTGGACTGGATGGACAGGTGGGACAACCTGGCGGGATATGCCCGTATTCGGCCCTACAACCCCAAACGAGGCGCGCGGTACTACCTGAGCAAGTATGTACTCAAAGGCGGAGAGATCGATTTGGGGGGGCCGCTGCGTGGTGGTCCACTCTTTGAGCTTCGGCCAGCTTGTGGCAACTCCTGAGTCGAAGGGGCGGACCGGGCTAGAGGTTCGCAAGGTCTCTGGGCTTGGAGGATCGCCCTCCAGCCCGGGGGCCCGGATAAAAGTTGCCCCGAGGCGTTGCGCAGCAACGCCGAGGAGACCCCCGTTGCTTGAATGGGAGAGGTGTCTTCTCTGGATTCTAAAAATGCAGGTTCAATTCATAAAAGGTTCACGCAGGGGGTTTTAAACTGGGTTTTGAAGAGGTTTTGAGAGGGTTAACCGGGTACGTAAACCCTATTTTCTTTTAACAAGTTGGAGGTAATCATAGGTGCAACAAACAAAATACTGGCCAAACGCGTTGATGAGTTGACCGAGGCATTAGCCGACGTTCGGGAAAATGCGAAGGAGGTCTCGGATTGGGCTGCTGCCGGTTTCAAAGACACCGAGTTAGGTGTATGAATGAAACCGGAGGTGAGCCATGGAGCGACGAAAGTTTACGCGTGAGTTCAAGCTGGAGGCGGTGAATAGCAGTACACTTCACGGACTCTACCTCCCACCCCCCGTTCCTATTCTCGGCAAACAGTAAAGCGGGCAAAATTCGTTCACTATTTTCATGTTTTCCACTATATAGGGTTGCTTGATATTGAGAAATATACTATATTTTGTGCTTGCCGATAATTAACCTATAGGTTAATATGATGAACAAGCAGCTGCTCTACAAAGGCTCTAAATTTGATATCTACGTACTGAGCAGGATGGTGTTATTCAAGTCTCCGATTTCATCGGGTCGCTTCTTCAGGCCGAAGTCGGCAAGCTCTCACACTTGATTGATGTTTTAAAGGACCATGGGCTTCCTTCGAACGACGAGAAATTTAAGAACGAGGGGAACAGTATCTACGCCTTAAAGACTACGAATGCTCGCGTGTATGGGTTCTTCCACGGCCAAAAGTGTTTTGTTTTGGCACTGGGCTTCTTGAAAAACAAAAAAGGCGGAAAGAAAGTAGAGCGTCGACATTGTGCCCAAGCGGAGGCCCTTCTCAAAGCTCTTTCTTGACGGAGAGGTGTCAATATGGAAATCGCTGAACTGAGACAAAAGCTAGAGACAGCTAGAAATACTTTCGAGTATCGTCTGGAAAAGGTCCTGTTCGAGGTGGCCGAACAGACCTGTAAGTTGATTGAAAGCCAAGGGGTGACCCGAAGCGAACTAGCACAGCGCCTTGCGGTGACACCCGCCTATATCACGAAACTATTGAATGGCAATCCCAATCTTACTATCAAGAGCCTACTCAAGCTTTCCGACGTCCTAGGACAGACGCTAGATATCCGCTTTGCGCCGAAATTAGAGGTCGCACAATCCACCACGACTTCTTACGCCGCTGGCCTAAGCCGTGCCTCTTTCCTAGAGTACACTGCGGTTGCAGCACCAACGCATCTAGCAACGAGAGTGTCTGGCGTGATTACTAGTAATCTCGCCCCTGGTTTTAGCCCTACCCTTGGACAGGGGTGCGCTGTGACTGGAATACCAACGCATCTAGCAACGGAACAGCCTAGTGAGGTTACTAAAAATAATGAACTCGCCCTTGCTGCTTAATAATTACTTTGTCAAGGAACTGAGTTATCGAAGTAATCCGGCGTACCGGGCGGAACCTACGCTTCGCAATGAGGGCAAAATTCACTGTAGTGTTGAATGTGGAACGGCCCTAAATGCGCCTGATCATTTCATGGTCGCTCTGGTTCTTACGGTAGAACCCTCAGCGGTGACCCCGGCTTTGGATCCTTACCACATTAACATGCGAATCGAAGGCTATTTCAATTTCAATCCTGGGGCTGACATCCCTCAATCTGAGAAGGAACGGATGGTTAATCTTAACGGCAGTAGTATTTTGATGGGTCTTGCTCGGGGGCTAGTCGCACAGGCGACCGGGGTGAGTGAGTTTGGAAAGTATCTCCTCCCAGCGGTGAACTTCGTCGAAATGTTTAAAAATGCCGAGCAAGGCACTACTGGAGCCATAGGAACCGCAGACGTTCCTGCCATGGCAAGCGGAGAAAAATAATACCGGTCCTAAACGCCATAGGAAGGAGGGGGAATGAACGAAAAGTGGTTTAAGTTAGGCAGTCTCACCATAGCTTGTCTGATTGTGAGTGCTGACCTTGAGCGTTATGCCTTGCCGTCGCATGCTGAGATGGGCCATGAGGGAGGCGACACTGTTCCCAGAGAAATTGCCCGTACGATAGTTTCAACTCTATCCTTTACTGGAAGCCTGACGGCTGAGGGTGCAGCACTGGATAAGCAGGGTTATTTGACCAAGTTTAACCTAGATTCATTCCGTAGCATTTTCTAGGCATCGGCCATCCGCCGTGACCGCGAAACAGTTCTATTGGTTCATTCGCTTCCCATTTGAGGGTTTCGAACCTTGGCCCAATTACCCCAACTCCTCTTCGTCGATACCAACATCTGGCTTGATTTCTATCGAGCCAAGACGGATGCTGCCTTGGCTCTTCTGAGACACTTAGAGACAATCTCCGACCGAATTATTGTGACCCATCAGCTCGAAATGGAATTCAAGAAGAATCGACAGAACGCGATTTGGGAGGGTTTGCAGGAACTCAAGTCGCCTCAACAGATACAGCGACCGGGCTTGTTCTCTGATGCCAAAGAAGTCAGATCGATACAAGACGGGATAAAAGCAGCGGATGCAAGGGTGAAAAAGCTTCGTGATCGATATATTAAAGCCCTTCAGAAGCCCACAGTTCATGATCCCGTCTTCAAGATCTGTCAGCGTATCTTTCACAAAAAGAACAATCTTCACTTAGCACGGGAAGACAAAGAACGTCATGTGATTAAACGAAAGGCTTTTCGTCGTTTCATTCTCGGATGTCCACCCCGCAAGAAATCCGATACGTCGATAGGCGATGCAGTCAACTGGGAGTGGATGGTCCATTGCGCGGTCGCCCGGAAGGCAGAACTCGTGATTGTTTCGAGAGACTCTGATTACGGTATTACCTTTGATGGCTCCTCAGTCATAAACGACCACCTCGCACAAGAATTTTCTGAGCGCGTAAGCCGTAGACGGAAGGTTGTCCTGTTTTCAAAATTGTCGGATGCACTCAAGCTTTTCAGAGTTCCGGTCACTGTTAAGGAAGAACAGGAAGAGGAGGTACTCGTCCAAACCTCAGAAGTGACAACCGGTACCATGACTTCAACGAATGAGACGTTGCGCGATATTGTCAAATACCTTGTTGAGAATGGATACATGCAAGAAGGTACAGATAAACGAGGGGCGAACCCCAATGTCCTAAAGATTGGAGTTTCTGACTCGGTATAAGGTCCCGGTTTAGGTCCCGGTTCTGAATCTAATTCGATCACACTGCGTCACACTCCCACACCTGTCTCAAGCCTCAGAATCCCCTTTATTCATACGCGATATCACACGCTATCACTCTGCATTACTCTCCGTCTCACTCGGCGCTTTAGGGACTTCGGATCCGAGGGTTGGGGGTTCAAGTCCCTCCGGGCGCACCACTCCATTCGCTGAAGCCTTAGGATGGAATCATTGAAGTATCAGTAGCTTACAACTGATTTGCCTGGCCCTTTCGAGAGGGTCGTCCCCCCACCAAAGCTGCATAGATTCCTCGTGTCTCCTACAGTACCCTTGCAACAAGAAGCAGGATCCATGGGGTGTCTGAATGGTGCTATGCTATAAGCAAGATCGTGTCAGACTTTCTAGCGGGAGGTTTCTCGAGCGTAGGCAGCGGCAGGCCTGGACGAGGCATTGCCCCTGTTGTGGACGCTGGTTGACGAAGCAGGATCCCACTGCACCCTGGGTCTGTTCTTGCGGATGGCTGAGTGGATAAGAGCACAGTCACCAAGAGGAGGGGCGCATCATGAATCATGCAGTCCTCTATGATGTCCGGGCTGGTTTTTTTCTGATGGTGAGCTTGGCCATGTTGGCCTTCATTTGTGCCGTGGCTGCATTAAGTACCATGATGCGTCCGGCTCGGTGGGCCGATCGCAAGCCGGCCCAATTCTAAACTATTTTCTCTCTAGTCCACTCTTTCGCGGTTGGTAACAGAGGGATACCTGCTTCCTCACCTGCCGCGTCCATCCTCAAGAGCCATCTTCAACAGCCTGACAATTCAAGCAAAATTGCTACGGCCGCGGGTGAGCCTCATCTTTTCATTCAGGTGCTATATTTGATCTACACAGGCGAAATTTTATTCCAAGGGATGGGGGAACAATCATGATTGGAAGTCCAATGAAAACAGGTGTCGTGGCAGCGATGGGGCTCGTCCTGTTGGTTAGTCAGGGTTGTAGCATGAAATGGCTGCAGTCCGATGGAGAGACGGGAGCAGGGTCTGCGCAAAACGGTGCAAATCCAAACTTTCCTGGTATGGCTCCAGGTGGTTCAGGGAAAGGGCTAAGTGGTTTCTCTCAGAATCCCTCGGAAGAGCGTCTGGGGAAGGGCGGCGATATCGCATCGCTTTCCTCCTCTGGAATGAGCGCCCGTCAGCGTGCGGAAATAACCAAAGAGGAAAAAGCGGCCATCGAAGCTGGCTTACAGGACGTGTTCTTCGGATATGATCAGTGGAGCCTTTCAGATGCCGGTATGGAGGCATTGAACGGCGACGCACAGTGGCTGAAGGACCATCCTGGAGCTGTGATGAAGGTCGAGGGTCATTG
>Ga0247727_10015508_pt1 | contig 12485 bp, 14 predicted proteins | sample WisWelCaveWW1625_FD_202498 | JGI IMG/M metagenome (GOLD analysis project Ga0247727, IMG submission 202498) | Biofilm microbial communities from Wishing Well Cave, Virginia, United States - WW16-25 | ecosystem: Environmental > Aquatic > Deep subsurface > Groundwater > Cave microbial mat | place... | reverse complement strand
GCGGCATTCATGATAAGGATTTGCGCGCGCTGCTGGGCTACGACCTTGGCGTGGCCATCACGGGCACGGAACAGGTCGGCTTTACCCTGATTCTCACCGAAGGGTTCGGCGCCATCCCCATGGCCGGAAAAACATTCGCGCTTCTCTCCGCTCATGCCGGACAACCGGCTTCTATTTCAGGCGCCACGCAAATTCGAGCCGGCGTCATTCGACCGGAGATCATCATTCCCATAGGCGCAGGCGCAACGGGCGATCACGGCGCGGCAACCGTTCTGCAGCGGGAGGGCATACGGATCGGCGATCAGGTACGCATCATTCGAGATCCGTTGTTTGGAAAGATCGGCGAAGTCGCGAGTCTGCCGTCGGATCTCCAGAAGATTCCGACCGAGAGTGACGTGCGCGTGATGGAAGTCCGGTTCGGAGACGGGTCGAAGGCCGTCATCCCGCGGACGAATATTGAATTGATTGAAGGAGCGTAGTGCGCGTGAAACGTGAAGCGTTGAGCGTGAAGCGTCGAGGACGTCAGGCCTGGTTGGTGACGTTGCTCCTGCTCGTGGCGGTCCTGAGTCAGTCATGGTTGCCGGTGTTTGCTCAAACCACACTCCTCCCCCCACAAGCCCTTCGTGTATTCGATACACCGAGCGATGGCGGCAGCAGTCTGACTGTGATCTGGTCGCCCGCTCCCTACGATAGTGCCGCAACCAGGTATCAGGTCTTACTCAGCGAGGGAACCACGGTGCCAGATCCGGCTGCGATGAAAGTCGTGGCAGAGTTCCCCTCGAACCAGCACTATGTCCGTGAATCCAAGTGGCCCTGGTGGACGAGACCTGCCACAAGAGAGCAGCACCAGTTTACGCTGAGGAATGGGAAGGGCATAGACCTCAAGGACGGGACCACCTACAGCATCACTGTGGCTGCCGTGCTGAACGACGATCGTGTAATCGCCGCGCCGGTTCAGGCCATACCACAACCGAACTGGATGAACTGGAATCAGGTGAATAATCTCATGCTGGCGCTCCTGTTCGGCGGGATCGTGTTCTACGCCATCAGTACGGCGAGAAAACGGGAGATCTTTCTCCGGCGCATTCCCGGCTTGGATGCGGTGGATGAAGCCATCGGCCGCGCGACGGAGCTGGGTAAACCGATCTTGTACCTCACTGGCGCTCACGACATGAGTGATCCCTCAACTATTGCTGCGGCGGTCATTCTCGGGCGCGTGGCCAAACGCACGGCAGCCTATGAGACCGATTTGCTCGTGCCGCACCGCGATCCGATTACTATGGCCGTCTGCCAGGAAATTACCAAACAGGCCTACCTGGAGGCAGGCAAGCCTGATCTCTACAAGGACGATTCGAATTTTTTCATTACGTCGGATCAATTCAGCTATACCGCGGCAGTGGACGGCATCATGCTGCGCAAAAAACCTGCAGCGAATTTCTTCATGGGGCATTATTTCGCCGAGGCGTTGCTGTTGACGGAAACGGGTGCGAGTACCGGTGCGATCCAAATCGCCGGGACGGACGCGGATCACCAGCTGCCATTCTTCGTCACCACCTGCGACTACACCTTGATTGGAGAAGAGCTATACGCCGCCAGCGCCTATCTCTCTAGAGAACCGGTGCAGGTCGGCACGCTGCGCGGACAGGATATCGGCAAAGCGCTCATCCTCGGCGTCCTCGGCATCGGGACCATACTGGCCACCATCGGGGTCTTGCTCGACATGCAGTGGCCGCAATTCTTTCTGGACTTCTTCAAGGACGTGAAATGATCTTCCTCCGGCGACAGGTCCCACTCTTGATCACGCTCATCACCGGCATTGTGTTCGCGGCGCAATACTATGTGCCGCACCCGGCATCGGAGCAGATGCTGACCTCCGTTACCAAGTGGCTCCAGATCATCGGGGGGTTCGCGCTGGTTCTGGGTGTCAGCAGTCTGTTCCACGTCCATGCCATCAAGATCCGGCGCAAAGAAGCGGGATGGGGCTATAGTTTCGTTCTCTATGTCAGCATGCTGGGCACCATTGCGGTGGGCCTGTGGTCGAATGGCAAGGAGGCCGTCGACGGCACTATGACGGCCTTTGGGTGGATCTATAACTTCATGATGGTCCCGCTCCAGGGGACGATGTTCGCCATCCTCGCGTTCTTCATCGCCTCGGCAGCCTATCGGTCGTTCCGCGCGCGGAGCCGCGAGGCGGCGGTGCTGCTCATCGCGGCGGTGATCGTCATGATGGGCCGCGTCCCGCTCGGAGAATATCTGATCCCGCTCAGCGGCGACCTGTCTCAGTGGATTTTGAACGTGCTGAACGCGTCGGTGCGTCGCGCGATCCTGATCGGTGTCAGCCTCGGCACGGTCGCGCTCTCCATCAAGATTATTTTCAGCATGGAACGGTCGTATCTTGGGGGAGGTAAGGAGTGAAGGGTAAGGGGTGAGGTGTTGATAAAGCAGAGGTTGGGATCGAATCCGACGCGTTTTACCCCTAACTGCTTACCCCTCACCCCTCACGAGGTGTCGTGGTTATGAGTTTCTCGGAACGCATGCTGAAGATCGACCGGCGGATCATCTTCCTGGTGATCGGCCTCTGTACGTTGCTCCCGCTGCTCTACCCGGTTGGTTTGCCGATCAAGATTTCGCCGGAGGTGCGCGGAGTCTACGACCACATCGAGTCGCTCCCCGAGGGGTCCGTGTTCCTGCTCTCGCTGGACTTTGATCCGGCGTCGAAGCCGGAACTGTACCCCCAATCGATTTCGTTGTTGCGTCATGCCTTCAGAAAGAACCTCCGTGTGATTGCGATGACGCTGTGGGTCTCCGGCACCGGCATGGCCGACCAGGTCGTCACGCAGGTCGCCCGCGAGATGGGCAAGGAAAGCGGGAAGGATTATGTATTTCTCGGCTGGAGCCCCGGTGGGACCGCCGTCATCATCAACATGGGGCAGGACCTCTATGGGGCGTTCCCGGCAGACTACAACGGCAAACCCACGAAGGGGTTACCAGTACTGCAAGGCATCGCCAACCTGCGCGATGTGAGCTATGCCGTCAGCCTGGGCGCCGGCAATCCCGGCGTGGAAGCCTGGTACGTGTTTGGCAAGGACAAATACAAGTTCGAACTCGGCGGCGGCTGCACCGGCGTCATGGCGCCGGGGCTCTATCCATTGTTGCGCAGCGGTCAGATCAACGGCCTCATTGGCGGTCTGCGCGGCGCAGCGGAATATGAAATTCTTATCGGCCAGAAGGGCAAGGCCGTCGCCGGCATGGATGCCCAATCAGCTACGCATCTCGCCATCATTGTGTTGGTCATCATGTGTAACCTGTTCTATTTCTCATCGCGCAACAGAACCAGACAGCAGGGACAGTCGGAGGCGTAACGAACAATGGCGGTTGAAACCATCATCGGGGCGTGGGTGGCGACAGGCTTAACGCTTTTCATCTTCACGTTCCTGTACAAGGACAATCCTCTCTTCAAGCTGGCGGAGAATCTCTACGTTGGCGTGTCGGTCGGCTATACCATCGTCAAGACGTACGACACCGTGATCATGCAGCTCATCTGGAAGCCGATCGTCGAGAATAAGGAGTGGACACTCTTGATCCCCGTCGCCATCGGCCTGCTCATGCTCACGCGCTATGTACCGAAGGCGGCCTGGCTATCACGGTACGCGTTTGCCTTCATTGTGGGCGTCGGGTCGGGGCTGGCCATCCCACGAACGATCTCCTCCTTTATCTTGAAACAGATCGAGGATACGGTTCGCCCGTTGCTGATGCTGGTACCGGGAGAAGGCGTCACCTTTACTTGGAGCCTCCTGAATCCCGCGAGCAGCCTGAACACCATTATTATCCTGGTTGGAGTGAGCTCGGTGCTGTTCTACTTCTTTTTCTCCATCGAGCACACGGGGCCAGGCAAGGTCGTGGCCCGGACAGGAATCCTCTTCCTGATGATTGCGTTCGGCGCGGCCTTCGGTTACACAGTGATGGCCCGCATGTCGCTCTTGATCGGGCGATTGACCGATCTCATCGAGTTCACCGATCCCTCCTATGGCTGGCCGAGCCTCTGGCTCCTGGGTTTGACTATCCTCACCTTGGTGGTCATGGCTCGCCGGTCCAGCAGCCTCCCACCCGAAGAAAAGTAGGTCGGTCTGGTCTGTCTTGTCTATCTAGTCTGTCAGGTCTATCTGGTTAGTTTCATTCGACCAGACACATGAGACAGACCGAATAGACCGGATAGACCAGATCGACGAGATAGACCAGCTGCACCGCTCAGCCGTTGCAGCTTCGGTAAATGCTTCGTTACAATGACCGCTCCATTAAGGAGCAGCATGCCGACTACACCCAGCCCCGCAAACGATCCCAAACAGTACCCTGCTCTTCGCAATCTGCAATTTTCACCGATCAAAGAGGGTGAGGAGCAGTACATGGTTCTGTGGGACCCGACGGGACTGAGTAAGGAAAAGCTCGTGCTGCCGCTCAACTATTTTTTCATCATTCAGCATTTCGACGGCGAGCATTCGCTGGCAGAAATCGGAGCGCTCTATCTCAAACGATTCGGTGAATTTCTCGTTCCCAGCAAGATGGATCAGCTGGTTTCCGATCTGAATGAGAAACTGTTTTTGGAAGGTCAGCGTGCTGAGGATGCTCGCCGGCTTGCGCGGGAGGCCTATCGGCAGAGCCCGCTGCGCCGCGCAGCATTTGCCGGGCGGGGGTATGAAGCTGATGGAACGAAACTGAAAAAACAAATCGACGGATTCTTTACGTCGAAAGAAGGGCCGGACTTCAAGCCATCAGAGCATGCGGGGCAAAAGATCAAAGGGCTCGTCGCACCGACCTACGACCTGAAACAGGCAGGGCCGATCTATGCCTGGGCCTATAAAGAGCTGCAAGATGCAGAGCAGCCGGATCTGTTCGTTATCATCGGCACGGCCTCTGCCGGATTGGACCATGTGTTTGCCGTGACGGATAAGGATTTCGAGACGCCTCTCGGGGTCGTGTCCGCCGACCAGCTGGTCCTGAGTCAGCTCAAGGCCAAGCTCCCGACATTTTTTGAAGACGATCTCTCCCATCAAGCGGAGCAGGCTGTGGAGTTTCAGCTCCCGTTTCTTCAGGACATTGTGGGGAGCAAGAAGCCCTTCACCATCGTACCGATCTTGAGTGCGTTCTCCGCGTCGAGCCTGGGGGATCCGACCGTTCGCCAATCGGTCGATCAGTTCTTGACCGGACTTCGAGAGGTCCTTACGCAATCGGGCAGGGCCTACTGCGTGATCGCGGCGGGAGAGCTGGCTCATTTGGGCATGCGCTACGGAGACAAGGCGCCTCCGACGGACTTCTCCTTTCATCGCTGCATGCAGTTCGACCTGGAAATGTTGAAGCCGGTGGAGGAGCGACAGCCGGAAGAATTCGCCAACTACATCAGGAAAGAGCAGGACCAGCGCCGGATCTCCGGCTTCTCACCCATCTATTCCTTGCTGCGGTTGATCGAGGCGGAGAGTGGACAGGTGTTACGCTATGACCGCGGGATCACCGATCAGTACAACTCGACGGTGACGTACGCATCGATGGCTTTCTTTTGACGGCTGCTGAAAAAGGCCCCCAACTTCGTTCTCGGTTCGTCACAATCCTCAACGTACCCCTGAGGGTACGCCTCCGGTTGTGACTCGCCTGCGGCCTTGTTGGATGACCTTTTTGAGCAGCCTGCGAGGCCCTTCTGATTCTTCACCTTCTCCCTCTCTACTCTTTGACCGTCACCGTAATCGGGATTGCTTGTAGAGGATTGTCGAATTCGTCTCGGGCGACGACGACGATTTGGTCCACCACCTCCATCCCCCGAAAGACCTCGCCGAAGACGGTATAGGTTCGGTCCAGCCCGCTGCTATCCGCGACACAGATATAGAACTGCGAGCCGTTATCGTTGGGGTCCCGCGTGCTGTTGCTCTCGCGTGGGACCTTTGCCATGCCGACCGCGCCCCGTTTATGCGGCCGATCGCTGGTTTCCGGATTCAGCCAGTAGCCGGGACTGCCCGACCCGTGCAGGGAACGGTCCGCAGTCTTGCTCAGCGGATCGCCACCCTGAATGATGAATCCGGGAACAACGCGATGGAAGGTGGTTCCATCATAGAACCCCATCTTGGCGAGCTTGAGAAAGTTCTCGACGTGACGCGGCGCGTCGTCCGGGTAGAACCGAATCTTGATCTCGCCGAAGGGTGTCGTAATAGTCACGCGCGGATCGATTTTTTGAAATTGCATGGTCATGGGACCAAACTAGCAAGGACGCAGCCTGGGAGGCAAGAGGCATGAGAAAGTGATGGGTGATGAGTGATCTGTGATGAGCGATTTCCGGAAATATTTCATCGTTACCTGATCACCCTTCACTCATCACTGTTCACGCGCATTAAGCCCGGCTCCGGGCTTAATGCGTAACCAGAGGACTCCGCCCACGATGGCCACGGCTGCGGCCACGCCTAATGAGACAGGCCAGCCCCACTGATGGGCCAGCCATGGCGTCAGGGTCGGTGAGATGGCTCCGCCGATATTGGCGCCGGTATTCATGAGCCCTGACAACGTTCCTGCATGGGCTTTGGATAGATCGGTCGTCGAGGCCCAGTAGGCGCCGACCGAAAAATAGAGCCAGCCAGCGCCGAGTGACAGACTGGTGATCGCCAGAAATGGAGAATCGACGACACCACCCAGCGCAATTGCGCACCCAGCCAAGACCATGCCGGTCATGCCGGCCACAGCCCGTCCGGTGGTGAGACCGTAGCGGGCCGCGAGTCGATCAGTCACCCAGCCGCCCAGGGGACAAAACACCAACATGGCCAGAAAGGGAGCTGAGGCATAGATTCCGCCGCGCAGCACGTCGAATCCTCGAACGTTGACGAGATACAAGTAGAACCAGGATAGATAGACGTAGGCGACATAGCCGAGGCAACTGTAGCTGATCACCAGCCACCAGATGGTGGGGGTCCGGCTGAATGCTCGCCAGGGCACGGCTATAGTGGTGGCCGGCTCACGCGTGAGCAGGGCCTGTTCATCGGCATTCACCCAGGGGTGTTCATGCGGATGGTTACGCGACAGGAGCCACCAGAGGACTGCCATCCCGATTCCGAGCAGGCTCGCGAGAAAAAACACGGTCGGCCATCCCCAGTTCACCATCACCCATGCGGCAATGGGCGGCGTCACGGCGGAACCTAGTCCGATGCCTCCGATTGCGATCCCGATGCCGAGGCCTCGCCTGTCGGTCGGTAACCAGTTGGTGACGGCGCGATTGAAGGCAGGCAGCGCCACAGCTTCTCCCATACCCAGCGAAAACCGCACGAGCATCAGCGCGCCGATAATCCCGACGAGGCTCGCGAGCGAGGATGCAGCAACTATGGCTGTCAATGCCGTACAGATCGACCACCAGAGGAGCGCGACGGTGAGCACCACGCGGACTCCCAGCGATCGGCCAGCCATCCACCGGGAATCTGAAACAGGGCGTAGCCGACGACGAAGGCCGAGAAGACCCAGCCCATCTCTTGATCAGTCATCCCATAGGCCGGCATCATCTGACGCGCGGTCACTGAAATGTTGACGCGGTCGATATAGGTCACGACGCTGATGAAAAATAGCAAGGCGAGGATGAGCCAGCGTATTCGTGAGGGGCGAGTCGTGAGTATGTTCACAAGGTTGAGTCGTGCAGTCTGTCCATCGGGATGCCGGTGCCGGATTATACAGACTCCCGGCGCGCGGAGTAAGGGAGGTTGGCCTGATCGGTCTCCTGCGCTCGCGCAACGCGCGGTCGAGGACTCCCCTCGTTGGACGCGCGCAGTGGAGACCACACCAGCCGCCCCGCTATGAGAGTATTGGGAGGGGCCTGTTTGCGCTGGCGCGAGGCGAAAAAGTTCGCGCACGACGAAGCTATCTTCGAACACGAGGATGGAGGGATGCGTCACAATTATACGAGGAGATCGGCAGGGAATTTGTCGGGTGCTAAGACGATTTGTTATACAATGAAACTGTTATAAGTAACAGTAAGTTGTACGCCATAGCTCATTTTATTGACTAGTTATTATTGACGGATGACGACGAGAAAGTTGGTCAAAAATTCCAGATGAACGGGAAAGGTAGTCTGATCGGTTTCCTGTGCTCGCACAACACACGTGATCGGAATGTACGATGTCAAAGAAAGAGATTTGGTCTGAGTTCTATTGTGCCCCATACCGTTCTAAGAGACTTGCCATAGGCGATTGGCGCGAATATGACCCTGTGGCTAGTTTGAGAGGGGTATTTCCGTTCTTGAGCCGTGCGTTGACGTTGGCACCGGTCTTTAGCAACAGCTCTGCAACGGGTACTTGGCCAGTTGAGACAGCTATATGAAGCGGTGCCCATCCTTGATCGGTTTGTGCATTAATGTCTGCACCCCGATTGACCAATAGTTCAATTACTTTCATTTGTCGCATTGAAACAGCTTTATGAAGGGCTGATTCCCCGGCTTTATCCCTTGCATCGATAGCTACGTGTTTCGTCAGCAAGAACTCGATTAGAGGAACATGTCCTCCTGCAGCCGCGGCGTGCAAGGGTGTTGTTCCATCATTTGCCAGCATACTGAGGTCGGCTCCTTTTGCAACCAGGAGCTCGGCTACATCTTTATTTCCTTTTGCTGCGACTACGTACAGTGCCGAGCTACCTGCTTGATTGCGCGCATTGATGTCCGCCCCTTTCTCAACTAAGGCGCTGACCACCCCAACTCGGCCAGCTTGCGCAGCAAGATGGAGCGCAGTGTCGCCACGTGTTGTTCGAAAATTGAGGTTTGCGCCTCCCTTAACAAGCGCTTCAATAATGAGTGATCCACTTTGCCCCATCGCTAAAAGTAGCGGAGTATTCCCGAAGCGGTTAATTGCGTTAACCTTTGCTCCTTTCTCTAGGAGGTCATAAGCTTGATTAGCTCGTCCGTTAGCGGCGGCGAGGTGCAATGGCGTGTCTCCGTCCTTGGTTTCAGCGTTGACATCAGCCCCTCTCATAATAAGAAGGTCCATTAAGGCACGGGTTCCTTGTCGCGCCACCAAGTGCAGTGGGGTTGCTTCCCAGGATGTCCGTGCATTGACATCCGCTCCTTTCTTCAAGAGTAGGTCCACAATTTCTTCATGATCGTCCTGAACCGCAACGTGAATAGGCATCAGTCCTCCCTGGGGCTTTATCTCTTGAAGCCTATAGCCAGTAGACAGCAGCCGTTCTACTAGAGTGGTGTTGCCACTGTGTAGCGCGCTATAGAATACCGAATCGTCGCGGACATCCGTTATGCCACTAGTGGTCTTGGATGCCTGCAACAATTCCAAGATTTCAGTTTTTCCTAAGTGTGCTGCAAGAGAGAGAGGGGTACTTCCTCCGTATGCTTTAGTAGTTACATCTGCTCCGTTCTCGATTAGCAGCTTAGCCGTTGCGAGGTCTCCAAACCGAGCTGAAATGGCTACGAAGAGAGGTGTTGCGCCTGACTGGTCAGAGGCGTTGATTTGAGCACCATGTTTTAGCAATAGTCCTACGACCTTGATGCAATCGCTGCCAGCCGCGAGATGGAGAGGAGTTTTCCCATAGCCATCTCTAGCATTCACGTCCGCCCCTCTTGCCAATAACAGTTCAATAACTTTTAATTTTCGATCATCATCAGCCGCGAGGTGGAGTGGAGTATGTCCTTGCCCCATCCTGGTTGTATTGATGTTGAACCCCTGGTCAAGAATACGAGTTACTTCCTTCACATCGTTCATCCCAATGGCATTGTCCATAGAAGCCTCCAGGGGAGTGTGCTGCCCGGAGTCTTCCACCTTAGATGATTCTTGATAGTTCTTAAGTTCTGACTTCAAGCCTTCTAAGTTGCGCGCATAATTTTCTTCTTCCACACGAAGCCGTTGTTTCCTTTGGGCATTAGGCTCCGTTGCTAGCTGTTTGCGGATGTCCTCCAAGATGCTTTCCACATGGGGTATCAACCGACTGAAATAGTGGAGGCCAAATGTTCGCAGAACATCCTCCGAGGCATTTGCGAGCGATCTGGTTGCCGGCTCCATAAGGCTCTTCATGCGCTCTTGCATCTGCACCATAGAGTCCCTACGGTTGTGAGATGAAGAAGCTGAAAGGTCTTCCAGGATCATTTCCTTCATGATCTTTCCCGCTTCGTCGGCAACGCCGTCGCCAGTTTTGGCTGGATCAAACGCAGCAGAGGAAGCCTGTGAACTGTTGTTGCCTTTCACTTGCTCGGCTGAGAACCCAGAAGGGATTTCGCCGGAATTTACGAGACAAACAGTAAAGGTCGACAGACCGATTAACCAGACAATTTTCCCATTCATTGGGTCTGCCCCTTCATGAGACCTTTCTTGTTTCCGACCTGGTGCCTCGCGCAGTTTTGGCGGCTTCGTTATTGCGGAGCATGCCTCAGTGTAGTTCGGTTCTTGATTGTAGTCTAACTCTTCAGGAAAACTGACAAGGCTATGAGAGAAAAAAGTGTCAGAAGTCATTTCGGCCCGAACAGCCAGCTTGTATAGAAAAATGGGGATATTCTGAGCTAGCCCCACTTCCGTGGACACCTCAGAAAGAAGACAATACCTCCTGGGAGGTGTCCGATGACGACGCGGCAACCCATCACAAAATAATTCAAGCGCGAAGCGGTCCGACACTGGAAATCGTCAGGCCACCACGCCGCGGCGGTCACCTGCGAGTTGGGCTTGCGGCGCAGCCATCTGTACAAGTGCAGAATGAGTTGGAGATGCATGGCGAAGCCGCATTTCTCGGCAAGGGCGGCCGGACCTACAGTACGGATGAATTCATCCGATTACGACGAGAGAATGCGCGCCTCCGTGAGGAGCGCGACATTCAGGAAGGCATCCCTCACCAGCATAGAAGACCCAACTTTTACGGTTCTCTGGGGTGGATGATAACTTGTGGAGGGACCGATGCAAGCGTCTGAGGCTTGGGAGGCAGATCTGGGGGCACTTGATGCTCAACGACGGGAACTGAGAACGTCTGCCCGTTACTCCATTTCCCCATCATGAGTTTTCCGGAATAGCTGACATCTGATCCGTAAATATGAAGTTGCGACCGAGGGGCATACAGAATGACTCCTCCGCTAAAAGAGAATCCTGGACGAGAGAAGTTTCCTCCTTCGAACTCCACATGGTGCACAAAAGCCTGTCCCTCGTCCTCAAGAGTGAGAAACGAGAGCGAGGCCCGATCGATACGCACGGCGGATCGCTGCTTCAATGTCAGGTGGGAAATCCTCGTGCCGTCAATGTGCACGGTGGCGGAATCTACTGCAGTCAGATGTGCCACCGTTCCACCTAACCCATGCACCGCCGCATGACCCTTCACAGTCACGAACGAGAGTGACCCCGACTGCAGGATGCGAAGGGTGGAATCATCATCAACATCCGCATGGGCAACTGAGGCCCCTTCCTCCACCTGCACGTCTGCTTTCCCGGAAATGTGAAGTGAACCTACCTCCGCTCCATGAACCAGCGACACCCACTCCCCACCTTTCACGCTCAAATGCGAAACCTTCTCTTTGAGAACGCGAACCTCGGGGCTTTCCACCGGTCGTTGGCTCGGGCTCGCCGGAGTAGCACTCGGTCGTGGAGGAGGAATTTTCGGACTCAGCTCGCCTGAATCTTCTCTGAGCCAGATCCCAAGGTCCCCGTTGCGGAGTTCCACTAATGTCGGCTTCACCGCATGTGATTCAACAGCCAGCGATGAACTAGCCATGGCCACACTCGGAAGAATCCAAAAGGAAAACAGAACTGTACCGATCAATCCTTCTTGTATCATGAACGAGCCGTGCTTCATATGCGTACTAAGCGCTCCAAAGTATAGCAGACAGAAGATCTCGCTACGTATGGAGTGATAGAATAAGGCATGATATATTCTTATCGGCATCCAGATTAAATAGCGAGAGGAGACAAATAAAGGGGTCGGGATGAGCTAGCCCTGTTTGCGTGGACACTTTCAAAAGGGGACAATAACCCGTGGAGGTGTCCGATGGCGAAACGGCAACGGTTTACCAAAGAATTTAAGCTGGAAGCAGTTCGACTCTGGAAATCGTCGGGACGACCCGCGGCGGCGGCGGTCGCTCGCGAGTTGGGCTTACGGCGCAACCATCTGTATAAGTGGCAGAATGAATTGGAGATGCATGGCGAGACCGCATTCCCCGGCAAAGGCGGCCGCGCCCACAGTACCGATGAACTCACGCGACTGCGGCGGGAGAATGCCCGGCTCCGGGAGGAGCGCGACATTTTAAAAAAAGCCGCCATGTACTTTGCCAAGGAGTCGTCATGAGGTATCGGTTTATCCACGCGCATCAAGCGGAGCACCGGCTCACTCAGTTGTGCCAGACGCTGAGACAAATAAAGGGGTCGGGATGAGCTGCCCCGGGTTTCGTGGACACCAGGTTAAGAGTCACTGACCCGTTGCTCGAACGCCAGCGGAGTGAGATGCCTCAGACTCTGATGCAACCGCTGGCGATTGTAGAACCCCTCGATAAACGC
>Ga0247727_10015507_pt1 | contig 12485 bp, 11 predicted proteins | sample WisWelCaveWW1625_FD_202498 | JGI IMG/M metagenome (GOLD analysis project Ga0247727, IMG submission 202498) | Biofilm microbial communities from Wishing Well Cave, Virginia, United States - WW16-25 | ecosystem: Environmental > Aquatic > Deep subsurface > Groundwater > Cave microbial mat | place... | reverse complement strand
AACCGATGCCGAAAGCAAAATCTCCCATCCGCGTCGCGATCATCGATCTGTACGACAATTTGCCGAACGAAGGCATGCGCTGCATCAAAGAGATTGTGGCGCAGCATGATAAAAAAGTGAACGGCCACGCCGTCACCTATGATGTTTTTGACACCCGCGCCAAAGCCGAGATTCCCGATCTGTCGTATGAGCTTTACATTTCTTCCGGCGGGCCGGGCAGCCCGCTTGACGGCGAAGGCAAAGAATGGGAAAAAAAATATTTTGACTGGTGGGAGGCGGTCTGGCGGTACAATCAAAATCATTCCGATAAAAAATACGTTTTTGCGATCTGTCACTCCTTTCAAATGATGTGCCGATTTTTCAATCTCGCGGAAATTTCGCAACGCGGCTCCAAGTCGTTCGGCGTGATGCCGGTGCATAAAACGCCGGCGGGTGAGCAGGAGTGGCTTTATGAGGACTTACCCGATCCGTTCTATGTCGCCGATTTTCGCGATTGGCAGGTGGTGCGACCCAATGATCGTGTTTTGAGCGAGCTCGGCGCGGAAATTTTATCGCTGGAAAAAATCCGGCCGCACATTCCGAAAGAGCGCTCGATCACGGCCATTCGCGTTTCGCCCGAAATCGTCGGCGTGCAATTTCATCCCGAAGCCGATCCCGAGGCGATGCGCGTTCATGCGATCAAACCGGAGCGCAAGCAGGATATTATCGAACGGTTCGGACTGGAAAAATATAATGAATTGATGGAACGCCTCGATGATCCGAGTCTGCTCTGGCGCACGCGTAACACGGTGATGCCGCGTTTTATGGTCAATGCCATTCAAAAGCTGCGACCCGAAACGAACGGCAATGGGCGGCATTGAGCTTTAGGTTTAATGCTTTACTTAATGAGGTGAAATCATGATGCAACAAGCGACTTTAGAACATGTGGAACAATTGGCTGTTCAGCGTTTTTTTATGATGCAGTTAAAGCGGCGCTCCCTTTCGTCAAGTACTTGCCGGATTATCAATAATTCTGATTCATTCCAAGATGATCATTAAACTTCGCTGCGTCGTTTGTGAAAAAACATTCGACACGGATATACTTTATACCTGTCCTTCCTGTGGCGTTGAGGGAATTCTCGATGTGCTTTACGATTACGAGCATCTCCGGAAAACTTTTCGTCCCGAAACGCTTGCCAATCGCCCGCCAGACATTAGTCGCTACAAAGAATTGCTGCCAATCAACGAAACGCAACAACTTCCACATACCAAAATCGGGTGGACGCCAATTTTCGAGGCAACCAAGCTGGCCTCGACATTGGGCGTGGCGCGTTTGTATATCAAAGACGAAGGCCGCAATCCCACCGCCTCGTTTAAAGATCGCGCCAGCGCAATTGGCGTGGCGAAAGCGCAGGAGCTGGGATTCACCGATATCGCCTGCGCTTCAACCGGCAATGCGGCTTCTTCATTGGCCGGCGCCGCGGCAGCGGTGGGATTACGCAGCACGATCTTCGTGCCGGAAAATGCGCCGGAGCCGAAAGTGATGCAGCTTTTAATTTTTGGCGCACGCGTCGTGCTCGTGAAAAAACCGGCAACCGGTGTCACGGCTTACGAAGCCGCGTATGATCTCTGCACGCAGGCCTGCGAGCGGTACGGCTGGTACAATCGCAATTGTGCGATCAATGCCTATTTGGTGGAAGGCAAAAAAACTTGCGGGCTTGAAATCGCCGAGCAAATGCAAACGCAAATACCGGATTGGGTTGTCGTGTCAGTTGGCGATGGCTGCACGATTGCCGGCGTCGGCAAAGGTTTGGCAGAAATGCAGCGGCTCGGCTGGATTGATCGAACGCCCAGATTGCTCGGCGTGCAAGCCGAAGGCGCCGCGCCGATTGCCAAAACTTTTTTTGCCGGCGGCGAGCTTGTTCCCGCTCGCGGCGAAAGCATTGCCGAAAGCATCGCCGTGAGCAAACCGCGCAACTGGCGCAAAGCGATTCGCACGATTCGCGAAGCGAACGGCACGATGATCGTTGTGACCGACGAAGAAATTTTGCAGGCGCAACAACTGGCCGCGCGCCTCGGCGGCGTCTTTGGCGAGCCTGCCGGCGTTGCCGGATTCGCCGGACTTAAACATGCCGTTGCTTCCGGCGTGATTCAAAATTCGGCGTCGGTTTTGGTTGTTGTGACTGGAAGCGGGTTGAAGGATATTTCCGCGGTGCGCCGAACGGTGACGATGCCGGAGCCGATTAAAGGTGAGATAGAGAGGCTCGAACAGTTTTTAAAATTTAAATGATTTACCGCACTTGATTTTTTGCGGAAAGAAGCTTATCTTGGGGAACTGGCCTGAAAGATTTTATACCATAAATATTCAAATGGAGACGTGTTATGCCGCAGGTCAAAGTGCGTTCTGATAGACAGGTGAAAATCCCTGCCAGCATGTTCTCAAAGTATCGCCTGCAAGATGGCGACATTCTCGACGTTTGCGATATCGGCAACGGGATCGTCTTGATCCCGACGAGTAGAAAACAGAAATTGACCAAGGAATATTTTTTTGAGATCGTTGAGAAGATCTGCGCGCGCAATCGCAATATCGATTCCAGGGCGCTTGATCGCGTCATTAAATATCTAAACGGAGGCTTTTTATGCCGCAGGTTAAGGTTCAGTCGAATGGACAAGTTAAAATTCCATCCCGCATCTTTTCAAAGTACGATTTGCAGGAAGGTGACACTCTCGAGGTGCGGGATACGGGCGACGGGATATTTTTTATTCCAAAGACACTAAAGCAGAAAAATTCAAAAGATCGCCTGTTTGAGTTAATTGAGGATACCTGGGCACGTAATCGCAATATTGATTCGAAGGCCCTTGATCGCGTTATCAATCGAGCGGTCCGAAAAGTTCGAGCTGAAGAGCGGAAGGCACTGGGCCGATAGTTTATGATTTACACGGTCTTCGACACGAAATTCTCCAAAAGCTCAAAAAGAATTGAGACGTTCTCTTCATGTCTTCCATTTTGCTGAAAAATGCAACTGCCGTCCATCTCTTTCCACCAACGATTGAACAAGTCGATCTGCGTATTCAATCGGGTCATATCGTTGCGCGTGAGAAAGCGCTAATCCCCGAACCCAACGAGCAAGTGGAAGACCTCAGCGGTCGTTTCGTGCTTCCCGGACTCGTGAATGCGCACACGCATCTTTATTCTTCGCTCGCGCGCGGCATGCCGTGGCCGCAAGACGCGCCAAAGAATTTTTTAGAAATCCTGCAGAAAATCTGGTGGAAGCTGGATCGTGCACTCGATGAAGAAAGCATTTACTACAGCGCGCTCATTGGCGCGATTGAAGCCGTGAAAGCGGGCACGACGACGTTGATCGATCATCACGCGTCGCCGAATCATATTTCGGGTTCGCTCAAAATAATTCGCGACGCGCTGGAACAGATTGGCGTGCGCGGCGTGTTGTGTTATGAAGTCACCGACCGCAACGGCGAAAACGGGTGCGACGCCGGCCTGCATGAGAATCAAAATTTTTTGGAAAATCATGTGAATTTCAAATTTCGCGGTCTCGTCGGCGCCCATGCTTCATTCACGCTTTCTGATCACTCTTTGCGCGCGAGCGCAGAGCTGGCGCGACAATACAACTGCGGCGTCCATATTCATCTCGCCGAAGATTTTTGCGATGCGGAAATTACTCGCGGCGATTATGGCCGCAGCGATATCGTCAAGCGATTGGCCGAAATGGGAGCGCTTTCTGAAAAGTCGATACTGGCGCATGGCATTTATCTTTCCGCCGCCGATTTGAAAACTATCAAACAACAGCGTTGCTGGCTCATGCACAATGCGCGCTCGAATATGAATAACAGCGTCGGTTATGCGCCGGTGCAAAATTTCGGCGAACGCGTTTCGCTCGGCACGGACGGTTTTCCGGCGGATATGTTTGAAGAGAGTCGGCTGGCTTTTTTCAAAGGGCGCGATGCCAGGAACGGCCTCGGCTCAATAGATTATCTCAAATTTCTAAATGGCGGACATCAACTCTGTTCCGAGCTTTTCGGCGCAACGTTTGGCAAAATCGAGCCGGACGCGGTAGCCGATTTGATCTTTCTTGATTATCCCGCGCCAACGCCGTTAACGTCTGAAAACCTCGCGAGTCATTTTCTCTTCGGCATGAAAGCCGAACATGTCACTGACGTGATGATTGCGGGAAAATTTGTGCTGCGGCAAAAAAAATTGCCCGGAATCGAAGTGGAAAATATTTATCAAAAGTCGCGCGACATTGCGGCCAAATTATGGAAACGGCTGCGAACCATGTAAAAACCGAAGCAAAACAACATGGAATAAAATTCTGAAATTTATTTAATCTTTCCATTACCCCAAGGAGACCTTCTCATGTGCCAAAGGACTTATCATCGCCGTTCGATTTTCTGTATTCTGCCACCGTATGTGCTCAGTAAAATTTCACAAAACGGCACACCGCAACAACGCACCAAGGCGTTAACGACAATGGCAACCGACAACACGCTGCGGGCGCTGCGATTGGCGCAGGTGCCGCTGCGCGCGCCGTCCGTTCTCACGCGCGGCGTGCCGGTCGAAGGGCAAAAGCAACGCACGATTTATACGGCGTATCACACCGCGGAATTGCCCGGCGATTTGATTCGCAAAGAGGGCGCGCCGCCCTGCGGCGATGTGGCGGCGGACGAAGCTTACGACGCGCTCGGCGCGACGCATGATTTTTACTGGGACATTTACGATCGCAATTCGATTGACGACGAGGGCATGCACATGAAAGCCACTGTGCATTTTGACAAAGATTATAATAACGCGTTCTGGGACGGTCAAGCGATGGTATTTGGCGATGGCGACGGTGATATTTTCAATCGTTTTACACTTTCGCTCGATGTGATTGGCCACGAGCTGACGCACGGCGTTGTCGGCGACGAGGCCCAGTTGCAGTATTTTCACCAATCCGGCGCGGTGAATGAGTCGGTCTCGGATATTTTCGGCTCGCTGGTGAAACAGTATTTGCTCAAACAGACCGCTGATAAAGCCGACTGGCTGATTGGCGCGGGACTGTTGACGGCGAGAATCAAGGGCGTGGCGTTGCGTTCGATGAAAGCGCCAGGCACGGCGTTCGACGATCCGCTGCTCGGCAAAGATCCGCAGCCGGCGCACATGAAAAATTTCGTTCGCACTTTTGAAGACAACGGCGGCGTTCACATCAATTCGGGCATTCCGAATCACGCCTTTTATCTGGCCGCGACGAGCCTCGGCGGCCATGCGTGGGAGAAAGCCGGGCGCATCTGGTATGAGACGTTGCGCGACAAACAAGTTCGACCCAATTGCGGCTTTCAACGCTTTGCCAAAATCACCCTTCGTAACGCGACGCGGCTTTATGGCTCGAACAGCGTCGAAATGAAAGCCGTCCGCGAGGCGTGGAACCAAGTCGGGATCAAAGCTTCTTAACGGCATGCGAATTCAATTCAAAACCGAAGGCGGGTTGGTTTATCTTCCGGGTTTGAATCGGCCCGTCATCATCGATCTTGCCGATCTGCCGCTGCCGGAAGCCGAGGAGCTGCAGGAATTGCTGACCCTCACGCGTTTTTTTGAATTGCCGCCACGCGCCGGAAAATTTTCGGCGAAAGCGGCCGATCATCGGCAATATAAAATTACAATTGAAAACGCCGCCGGCGACTCGCACACGGTTTTTTTAACCGATGTCGTTGATGATCCGAATTTGCGCCGGTTGCTTGACTTTTTAAAAAAGAAAGCCGCGCCCACGGCCAAAAAGAAGTGACCATGCCCGAGCGCGCCGACATTGTCATCATCGGAGCCGGAGCCGCCGGCCTAATGGCGGGAATCTGGGCCGGTCGCACGAATCCTCAGCGCGCCATTGTGATATTGGACGGCGCGCCAAAACTCGGCGCGAAAATTCTCGTTTCCGGCGGCGGGCGCTGCAATCTCACGCATCATCAAGTTGAGGCTTCAGCCTTTGCCGGCTCCTCACGCCATGCGATCAACAAAGTTTTGCGTCGCTTCGATGTTTCGCAAACGATAGCATTCTTTCGCGAGTTGGACGTCGAGTTGAAACGTGAAGAGACCGGCAAACTTTTTCCAACCACGGACAGCGCAAAAACAATTCTCCACGCGCTTTTGCTCGCCGCCTCACAGGCGAATGTCGTTATCAAACATCCTCGTCGTGTTGAGGCGATTGAAAAAACTTCGAACGGGTTTTGTATTCGCGGTGAATGGGGCGAGCTCGAAGCGTGTGAAGTTGTCCTCGCCACCGGCGGCAAAAGCCTGCCGAAAAGCGGCTCGGATGGGCATGGTTATGAAATCGCCAAATCACTTGGCCACAGTATATCGCCGCGCGTTCTTCCCGCGCTCGTTCCATTAACTTTGCCGCCCGGACATTTTATTCGCAATCTCAGTGGATTGACCGTGCCGACCACACTCGAAGTGCGCTCACGCAGCGGCAAGAAACTCATCGCGTTTACCAACTCCACCCTCTGCACCCATTTCGGCCTTTCCGGCCCGTCGGTTCTTGATATCAGTCGATATTATCTTGACGCCAGATTTGATGACTCCGAAGCTGCCCTCGTAATCAACTGGTGGCCGGAGAAAACGGCTGAACAACTCGATGCCGAATTGCAAGCGCTTCGGCAAATTTCCGTTGTAAAATATTTGCACGCCGCTTTGCCGCAAAGTCTGATGCGTGCGTTATGCCAACAGGCCGATATTGAACCGAGTACTTTAGGAAATAATTTAACTCGTATTCAACGTTTGACACTGGCGCGAGCCGTCACGCAAATGCCGCTGCCGATCATCGGTGATCGCGGCTATAATTTCGCCGAAGTCACGGCCGGCGGCGTGCCATTAAATGAGCTGCATCTCGACCGCATGGAATCGCGCTGCTGTCCGGGCCTGTATCTGTGCGGCGAAATCTGCGACGTCGATGGCCGCATCGGCGGCTTCAATTTTCAATGGGCGTGGGCGAGTGGGTTTGTGGCGGGCGTGTCGATAGGCAAAGTGCATCGCGAGTTATAAAAATGATTTTTCACGCGATACTTGATGGTTGCATTTGATTGATTTTCGCATTAACTTGCATAAATGAAATTAAAGGGTTTCGAGAAGTCACCGTAATGAGGAGAAAACGATCAATGACTTGCACGATTATTTTGACTCCAGTAAATGGCCGTTTTCGCGCGCAGGTTGCCGAGTTGCCCCAGTGCGAGGTCGAAGCCGAAGGCCGCGATAATGTACTGGCGTTACTGAAAAAACGCATTGCAGAAGTTGTCGAACGCAGCGAGATTTTGCATGTGGAAATTCCCGCGCCGGCAAAATCACTTCGGCAGAAAACGAGCGCAGCAAAGCCGCCCAATCTGGTCAGGTTCGAAGCGCCCAGAGTGGTGAATGACCCTGATCCTCCGCGCAAATCCTTTTGGGATTATTACGGCATTTTCAAAGATGATCCCACTTTGTGGCCGATGATCGATGAAATTGAAAGGCGACGTGATCGTCAGAGAATTCCCACGAGCAAGCGAAGGGGAAAATAAGTTTTATGATAGTGGTAATATTCTTCTTCATCCGTTGTGTTGTTTCTATCCGTTGGGAAAATTAGTTTTGTATCGTCTTTTAAAATCGCCATGAGCAACACCATCCTCATCGTCGACGACGATTTCTCCGTTGCCACTTCATTGTCGCTTTTATTAAAGCAAGCCGGTTATTCTCCTCAAACCGCCGCCAATCCTGCCGAAGCGCTGGAAAAATTGGCGCGCGAGAATTTTGCGCTCGTGTTGCAGGATATGAATTTTTCGCGCAAAACCACCGGCGAAGAAGGGTTGGAATTGCTCAAAAAGATCAAAGCACAAAAGCCGCAGCTTCCGGTTATTCTCATGACGGCGTGGGGTTCAATCGCGTTGGCCGTCAAAGGCGTGCAGGCGGGCGCGGCGGATTTTATTACTAAGCCGTGGAGCAACGAGCAGCTTTTGCAGGCAGTGAAAACGGCGCTGGGATTGGCCGCAGCCAGATCTTCTTCTCCCACTGAAAAAAGCTTGACCCGCGAGGAGCTTGACGCGCGCTATGATTTTCGCCAGCTCATTGGCAGTGATTCCAAATTTCTCAAAATTCTCGAAGTGATTGGCCGCGTCAGTCCGACCGACGCTTCGGTGTTGATCACGGGTGAGAGCGGCACGGGTAAAGAGTTGATTGCCGAAGCGATTCATCGCAACAGCAGCCGCAAGAACGCGCCGTTCGTGAAAGTCAATCTCGGCGGTATTTCGGCGACGCTGTTTGAGAGCGAGATGTTTGGCCACCTCAAAGGCGCATTCACCGACGCGAAGTTTGATCGCAAAGGCCGCTTCGAGCTGGCGAATGGTGGCACGATTTTTCTCGATGAAATCGGCGATCTTGATTTGAATTGTCAAGTCAAATTGCTGCGCGTGCTGCAGGATCGCACTTACGAAGTGCTCGGCTCCAGCGTGAGCCGCAGCGCTGATGTCCGCGTGATTTCCGCGACCAACCGCAATCTGCTGGAAATGATTGAGCAGGGGGAATTTCGCGAAGATCTGCTGTATCGCTTGAATTTGATCGCGATTCATTTGCTGTCGTTGCGTGAGCGTCGCAATGATCTGCCGTTGCTCGCCCAGCATTTTTTGCAAAATATCGGCCATGTCTATCGCCGTAACGATTTGGGTCTCCGTGATTCGGCGATCAAATGGCTGCAAGGCTTCGCTTGGCCGGGCAATATTCGCCAATTGAAACAAGTGATTGAGCGCACGGTTTTAATGAGCAACAAGGAAATACTCGAAGTGGACGATTTCGCGCTGGCGATGCAAATGCAGCAAGACACAGGCAGCAAAGACGCGCTTCCCGCGGTCGGCAGCATGACGCTCGATGAAATGGAAAAAGCGATGATCATCAAAGCGATGCAGCAATATGAAAACAACATCACGAGAGTCGCCGAAGCGCTGGGCTTGAGCCGCGCCGCGCTGTATCGGCGATTTGAGAAATACGGAATTGAAGTGTGAGCTTGATATTTAGCGCTTGACTGAGTAGAATTAAAATTTTGAAGATTTATGCCCAACGAATGAAAAGCGACCAACGGATTAAAATAGATTGTTCGTATCCGTTGGCGGCCTTTTATCCGTTGGAGAATTTTTTGACCACATGGCTAAATTTTTCTCCATTAGCTTACGTCACAAATTCCTCCTTTATTTACTTTTTCTTCATCTCGCCTTAGCGGGCGTCGCGATTTTTTGGTTGTGGAAAGACCGCATTTGGCTCTTAGCCGTCGAAGCATTTTTTGTCATCTCATTTATTCTCGCCCGCAAGTTGTTCCGCGCACTCTTCCAACCGCTTGATTTGTTAATGACCGGCGTGGAGTTTATCAAAGACAAAGATTTCACCTCCAAATTCAGCGAAGTCGGCCAGCCGGAAATGGACAAGCTCATTAGCGTTTATAATCGGATGATCGATCAGCTTCGCGAAGAGCGCACGCGCGTGCAGGAGCAGCATTATTTCATGGACAAAATTCTGCGCGCCTCGCCGTCGGGAATCATCACGTTTGATTTCGACGAGAAAATTATGCTGGTGAACCCGAGCGCTGCACTGATGCTGCAAACTGCGCCGGAGAATTTAACCGGCAAAAAACTCGCAGAATTGCGCACGCCGTTGGCCGAGGCTTTAAACCAGCTCAAGATCGGAGAATCGCAGGTGATTCCGTTCCAGGGCCGGCGCAGGGTGAAATGCCAGAAATCGCAGTATCTCGATCGCGGCTTCACGCGCCATTTTATTTTGTTGGAAGAGTTGACGGAAGAATTGCGCCGCTCCGAAAAAACGGCTTATGAAAAATTGATTCGCATGATGTCGCACGAAGTGAATAACTCGATTGGTGCGGTCAACTCCCTGCTGCATTCTTTTCTAAATTACAAAAGCCAATTGCGCGACGATGATCGCCAGGATTATGAAACCGCGCTGCAGGTCGCCATTGCCCGCACCGAACATTTGAATGCGTTCATGCGCAGCTTTGCCGATGTGGTCCGCTTGCCCTTGCCGCAGCGCCAGCCGTGTGATCTGCACGAATTGTTGCGCAACATTGCTCTGCTCATGAGCGCCGAAAGCCAGAAACGAAACATTGTCTGGAAATGGGAAATCGGGGAGGCGCTGGAGCCGATTCTGATGGACAAAAATCAAATGGAACAGGTTTTTGTCAACATTTGCAAAAACGCGCTGGAGGCGATTGGTGAAAACGGCGCCATTATCGTGCGGATGGGCAAGAAGGGAGGAAGGAGTTTTGTGATCATTGAAGACACCGGCGCCGGCCTCACGCCGGAAGTTCGCGCGCATTTGTTTACGCCTTTTTTCAGCACCAAAGAAAACGGGCAGGGGATTGGTCTCACGATGATTCAGGAAATTCTTCGCCAGCATAAATTCGAATTTTCTCTCGATAGCCAGCCGGGGGGGCAGCCCACGCAGTTTGTGATTTATTTTTAATCGCCACAATTTCAATTTGACTTTCGAAAATTTTGAGGCTATTTTAAGGCATGCCGGAGAGCGGGAAAATCTCTCCGCAGCGTGAATTTATGGATTGGTTGAACGATCATGGCCATGAGACTAACCAGCGTATTGGCGCTGCTCTCTCTTTTGACGGCGCTGCTGAATTTCGTTTTCGGGATTTTTGTTTTGCTCAAAAATCCGCGCAGCCTCGTCAACCGGGCGTGGTCGCTCGCCATGGCGTGTGTGATCCTTTGGGGTGGCGGTGAGTGCATGATGCGCGTCACGGCGGATTTGGCCACAGCCGGGATTGCCCATAAAATAAGCGGCATCGGGTTTTGCCTGCTGCCGGCGCCCTTTCTCCATTTCGCTCTGGCCTTCACCGAACAAAGACACTGGCTGCTGCGCCGCTGGATTTATCCCGCCATTTATGCGCCAGGCGTTCTGTTTGCAATTTTGCATACTTTGGGATACATTACCAGGCTCGTCCATCTTCCTTCCGGATTTGCCCCCGACCCTCATACCGGCTTTGTGCCGTATCTTCTTTGGCTGGAATTGTTTTTTGCGGCGGGACTTTATCTTTGCTATCGCAAATGGCGGGAGGTGAAATCCCGACGCGAACGAAATCAAATTTTTTTTGTCATGGTCGGCGTTGCGGTTCCGCTGTTGATCGGCTCGGTGACCGACGCTTTGCTGCCGCTTTTAGGCATTGCAACGCCTCGTTTGGCCGTGATCGCCACGAGCGTAACGGTGATTTTGGTGCTTTATGCAATGGCCAGATTTCAGCTTATGGCCATCACACCGGAAACGATCGCCGCGACGGTTTTGAATACCATGGGTGATTTGGCGGTGGTGACCGATCTCGAGGGGAAAGTCATTTTCACCAACGCCGCCTTTCACCGCATGATCTTGCGCGAGGACGTCGATCTCGAGCGTTTGCATTTAAAAGATTTTATTGAAGAGGGTTTGGATACCCTGGCCGGCGCGATGAATTTAGATGCGCGAAAGCCGGCTTCGAATCTCGTGGAGGCGCATTACAAAACCTGGATGGGGTGGTCGTTTCCGGTTTTGTTGTCCATCTCTCCGATTTACGAGCAGGACGAGGCGATTGGTTTTGTTTTTTTAGCGCACGACGTCACCGATCACAAGATGCTCCAGCGTCAAATGGAGGAATTGGCGCGCCAACGCACCGAGGATCTCAGGGCCTTTGCCATGTCCGTCCAGCGCGCCCAGGAAGATGAGCGGCAGCGCATGGCGCGCGAGCTGCACGACGATTTGGGCCAACGCTTGACCGGCATGAAACTGCATCTACAGGCGTTGGAGGCGGATATTCCCCAAACCAGCTCCAAAACGAACAAAGAGCTCAAAAACATCATGAGCCAGATCGACATGATGATGAGCGAAATACGAAGGATCGCCTCGAATCTGCGCCCCACGGTGCTGGATGATTTCGGTTTGGTCGTGGCTTTAAAACTGTTGTGCAAAGAAATTCAGAAGCTGCATAGCCTCAAAATAAGATTTCACGCCGAGGCCATCGATGATCCCCACGATGAGTACGCTGAAATCGCCGTTTATCGCATCGTGCAGGAAGCGCTGTCCAACATTGCCAAACACGCCGACGCCTCTTCGGTTTCAGTAAGGCTGTCACGCCGTGATAACGCCATTACACTGGTGGTGACGGACAACGGCAAAGGCTTCGCGCCGGAAAATATTTCGCAACAGGAGGACTCGGGCAGCGGCCTGGGATTGCTGAGCATGAAAGAGCGCGCCGAGCTGCTCGGCGGATCTTTTCGCATCGATTCGGCGCCCCACCGCGGCACGACCATTAACGTGGTGATTCCTTTTAACGGAGTGAATGCCCATGAAAAAAATCAGGATTTTGATCGCCGATGACCACAGCATCGTGCGCCAGGGATTGCGCGCCTTGTTCCAAAGCGTGCCGGAGTTTTCCATCATCGGCGAAGCCGCGAATGGCGAAGAGCTTGTGGATTTGGCTGCAAGCCTGCAGCCTGACGTCGCTATCGTCGAT
>Ga0247727_10015506_pt1 | contig 12486 bp, 12 predicted proteins | sample WisWelCaveWW1625_FD_202498 | JGI IMG/M metagenome (GOLD analysis project Ga0247727, IMG submission 202498) | Biofilm microbial communities from Wishing Well Cave, Virginia, United States - WW16-25 | ecosystem: Environmental > Aquatic > Deep subsurface > Groundwater > Cave microbial mat | place... | reverse complement strand
GCTGTTGTGCCTGCCACGAAATAATCAATCAAGCGTCCCTGCTGCCGGGGTGTCAGTCTGCTTTTGCGTTCGTACATCGTAGCCATTTTTATACCCTTTAACGGGTCTTAGCTACTTCAGCCCCTATTGTTTTTATGCCTGAGATTTTTGTTCAGGAGGTTTTCATGCGCTTTTGTTTATAAAAAAAATCTGCAAAAAGCAGCGGGCAGCCATGCAGGAATGTTGCTCGACATTGCGGCCGCTATCGGTAAATCTTGTATGTGTCTCCACGCTGCGTCTCGGATCGCAACTTTAACTTCCAGCAACGAGTGATAGGTTCTGACCATGAGAATGAAACTGCCCAATGTCCCCACCTGCTTACTGCGTGATTTCCAGAAAAGCCGAATCTGCCCCTCTTATGGTGTCCGGTTCCTCAATCTTGTTGAGCGGGTCGTGGCCGCCGCCGAGCGTGAACGTTATACCGCCAATGGTGGCATGCCTTCTGTCTTCAATATGTACAGGAAAAGAGCCTAAAGCGCCTGCGCCCCACGCAGGATTCTATCCGCCGCCGGCGTGTACTGCCCGCCTTTTTCGTGCAGGACAATGCCGGGGTGAAGCAGGGCAGGTGTCTTGCGGTTCTTAAGGGCGCGGATGATGACGCGTTTCGCTGCTTCATTTTTTCGCGGCCAGAGTGGAATGACTTCCACCGCGCCGAATTTCTTGCCGAAGGATTGAATGATTTTATCCGTATGATCGGCACGGTGAATGATAACGAAGCTGCCGCCGTTTTTTAAATTTCGGAATCCGGCATCCACCCAGTCCTTCACCGACATGTCTTCGTCGTCATGGTAAAGCGCCCGCGCTTTCGGGTCCGATGGTGAGGGCATATGGGTTCCTGCATCAAGATAAGGAGGATTGCAGATCACATGATCAAATTCTTTTATGCTGATATTGCGGATATCGGCGCAGATAAAAGCGGCGCGGCCTTCCATTTTATTGAGGGCGATGTTCTGTGCCGCGAGGGCGACATGGTCCTCCTGAATATCAACGCCGGTCACATGCGTATCGGCGACACGGGCGAGCACGCAAAATCCGGCTCCGCCGATGCCGCATCCCAGATCCAACACCGCCTGGCCTTCTTTCGCCGGGCACGCCGCCGCCAGCATCACGGAATCCAGAGAGGTGCGAAAGCCATTTAACGGCTGTAACAGCCGTACCCGGTAGTCCAAGACATGGATTTCATCGTTGCTCATCCCTCTAGAAAAGCCATAAAGGGCGAGAGGTCAAGCAGGTCTTAAGATTAATCGTTAAAGAAAATATCGCTTTTGTCCTTGCCTGAGAAGGGAGAGCCCAACTGACTCATCAGCATGATTTCAACCGGGTTCACGGCCAATTGCTGGTAGGCCAAAGAGTTATAGGAAAGCCGTGTCACCGTGCTGGTGTAGATTTCCTGCGCCTGGTAGAGGCTGTTGGTGCGATTGACGCCACTGTGGAATACGCTGCTGGCGATAAGCTCTTCGGGTTGGCCGGCGGACTCGGGTTTGCGCGAAGGAACAGGCGCTTCAGCCAGTTCAAAGTTCGGAATTGCGGTATCTTTCACATCGAATTTTTTATAGAAGAATGCATAAACCTCGTCCATCGTTTTCGGACGGCCCGTGCGCGTGTCGTAGAACACATTGCGGTTGGCCTTTGCGGCCGCAGGGAAAAGAACGGCGGCCTGCTGCATCGGGTTTTCGTCGCGCTCACGGAGAAAAGCTGCGGCCTGTCCGGCGCCCAGGAAATGGGCGAAATAAAGCTCGGTTGAGCCGACCTTGCCGCCCCAGTTGGCGTTCAGCGACTGTTCGTTCTCGCGGGCAAATTCTGCCGCCATGGCCGAGGCGATTTCCGGGTCGTTACGCAGCGCTAGGATTTCTTTTCTGTCGGCCTTGCTGGCGACCTTGCCGTTGCCGGTGATTTTTTCGGCCAGCTCGCCCATGCCGTATTTATCGCCGTGCTTTTTAACCATATTCAGCCAGGTGCTTTCGATGAACTGGTAAAGCCCTGATGCCGAGCTGGTTTTAGCCTTAATTTTAGGGTTAAAGCTGCTTTCGGCCCCGGCCTGTTGCACCAGATAGGCAAAATTAACCCCTGTATTGGCGCTGGCCTTTTTGATGGCCGAAACCACCCCGCCGGGCACCGAGGCCAGCATGGAGGCTAAAGCACTGTTCTGTATTGTGTTTGTCCGGTGGTCCATGAATAATGACTTTGTGCTAAAAAGAACTCTGTAAAGAGAGATTTGCAACCCCCGTGCCAGTAGGAAAATGCCCCTAAATGAGTGATTTTTATCCCCCTGTGCGGGACATGATGTTCCTCTTGAATGACGTCCTGGGTTTCAAAAGCGAGACCGTGGATGCGGATACTATGGAAGCCATATTGGGTGAAGCAGCGAAGCTGGCTTCGGAAGTGCTCGCTCCCCTCAACCACACGGGTGACAAGAGCAGCGCAAAGCTGAAAGACGGCGCCGTCACCACATCCCCCGGCTTTAAAGAGGCCTACAAGGAATATTGCACCGGCGGATGGAACGCCGTGCCGTTCGAAGAGGAATTCGGCGGGCAGGGATTACCCTATACCGTGGCCTTTCCGGTTCAGGAAATGTGGCAGGGCGCGAACATGGCGTTTGGCTTGTGCCCGCTTTTGAACCAGGGCGCGGTGGAAGCGATTTTGCATCACGGTTCCGAAGAGCAAAAGAAATTTTATCTGCCGAAAATGATTTCCGGCGAATGGACAGGGACGATGAACCTGACCGAGCCGCATGCTGGTTCGGATCTGGGATTGCTGCGCTCTAAGGCGGAAAAACAAAGTGACGGCACATATAAAATCTCTGGCCAGAAGATTTTCATCACCTACGGCGAACATGATTATACGGACAATATCATTCATCTTGTTATTGCCCGTACGACGGACGCGCCCGAGGATGTGAAAGGCATTTCTCTTTTTATCGTGCCGAAATTTTTAGAGAACGGCACGCGCAACGGCGTCCAGTGCATCGGGTTGGAGCATAAGCTCGGCATTCATTCGTCGCCGACCTGCACGATGGAATTCGCAGGCGCGATTGGTTACCTCGTCGGCAAGGAAAACGAAGGTCTGAAATACATGTTCACAATGATGAACAATGCGCGGCTGTCGGTCGGCCTGCAGGGCGTTGCCATCGCCGAGCGCAGCTATCAGCACGCGCTGGCCTTCGCCAATGACCGTGTGCAGGGTAAATCTTTCAAAACCGGCAAGCGCGTTGTGATTGCCGAACACGCCGATGTCAAGCGCATGTTGCTGACGATGAAATCACAAATCGAGGCGGGCAGGGCGCTTGTATACGAGGCCGCTATAGCGCTCGACAATAACGACCAGCAGAAAGTCGAAGTGCTGACGCCGATTGTTAAATCCTGGTGCACTGATATGGCATGCGATGTGACATCGATTGGCGTGCAGATCCATGGTGGGATGGGTTTCATCGAGGAAACCGGCGCCGCGCAATATTACCGCGACGCGCGTATTCTGCCGATTTACGAAGGCACAAACGGCATCCAGGCTGCCGATCTCGCCTTCCGCAAAACCCAGCGCGACGGCGGTGTTGCCGTCAAAGCCTATATCTCTTCGTTGGAAGATGGGGTTCCGGAAAAATCCAAAACCAAATTCGCGCCATATTTTCAATCTTTGCTTAAAGCTACGGATTTCATCGTTGCGGCGGGAGCGCAAAAGAATTTCGATCTCGCGGCGGCGGCTTCCGCGCCATACCTGAAAGCATTTGGTATTATCGCCGGGGCTGCGCTTCTTGCCCGCGCTGCTGAAAAAGCATCAGGCCTTGAGGATAAAAACTTCGCCACCGATAAAATCAAAACGACCGAATTTTTCATCGCCAATATCCTGCCGCTGGCGCCGGGGCATCTTTCGGCCTGCACCGAAGGCGCAGGTTTTATCTAGCCTGATTCTGGTAGAGCTGTTTCCCCAGCACGGGATTTTCGCAGGTGACATAGGCCTGGGATTTCAGGTTGAGTTCGTTCAGGGTGCCCGGCTCAACACCCGATTGTTCAAAAAGCCTGGCATAGGTGCTGGCGTAGCAACTGCAATAATCTTCAACGCTGATATTAGGGGGCATCAAAGCGCCCCGCATCTTACAGCCTTCATATTCGAATCCGGCGATAACCGATGCATCGGCACAATCGCTTGATCTCACGATATTCATCAGGATAATGCTTTCCTGCTCCTTCGGTCCCAACTCAATTCTCTTGTCGAGATATTTTGTGGCCAGGCATTTGCAATTATAGTGGGTGTTCAGGCCGCCTTCGTTTGCACATTGATCATAGAAAGCATGAGCTTCCTTGATGAATTTTTCAGGCAGGTCAGTGTATGCAGGCGGTTGGCTGTTGGGGTCGGTCAGGTTTTTCTGAATGGCGCCTTTGGAGCTGGGCGACGGGGCCATCGTGGGTGGCTTCTGATCCGCCGCCGTCGCAACCTGCGTCCACATCAAGACCAATAAAACGAGAGGCAATGAGAGAATGTTCTTCATTCTCTCATAATACCACGTTCCATATTGGAATGTTAATCCCGGAAAACGGAGACTTAGGAAGCCGCGCCTTTGACGCGTTTCCACAAGCCCTTGAAGTTGACGCCTTCTGCAGCCGCATCGGTCGGGGCAGGTTTCGTCAAGGGGCGTGTTTTCTCCAGTGTCCCGGAGGCGTTTTCATTGCCTGGTTTCAGCTTTTGAACATTTTTTTCAAGCTGTTGCTTTTCCATTTGCTCTCGGCGCTCTTTTCCACGACGTTCGCGCTCTTTCAGTTCGGCGCGGAGTTCTTCAGCCTGTTTCTGGCTGAACTGGCTGGTAATGAGAACCTGCGAGGCTTGTTTCTGCCACAAATCGCGTTGGTCTTTCAGATCGGAAATTTGATTCTGCGCCATCTCCAGCTGCTCTTCCAGCATCTTGATGCGCATTTTCAGGCGTTCGCCCTCCAGCATGGCGGAAGCGCGTTCCAGTTCCTGTTCGACGGCCATGTTGCCCTGGCTGCTGCTGCCTTCCTGCATCAGGCCCAAAGCGCGGTCGAGTTCCGAAACGTCAATGACGCGGCGGCCATTGCCATCGACTTCATACGAGAGTTTGCCATTATTCATGGCACGCTGGATAGTGGATTTGGACCTGCCTGTGAGTTCAGCAGCCCGTTGTGCGCCTACTTTAGCCATTGTTTCGAATCCCTTTTGTCTGTGGAAGCGATAGGGTTACACGAGTAGTGACCGGGAATCAAGAATCTATTCCATAAAACGGAAAAAGCCTTTTGAAATAAGGGCTTTTTCCTCTGGCCCCTCGGTCGTTCCTATGCAGCTTCCTTCTCGAGTCGTTGATTCAGCAGGTAAGTCAGGCGCTGCCATTGCGCGCCAGAGAACAGGTGCGCGTAAACGAACGGTAGCCAGCCTTTTGCACGCCACTCAAGGAACGTCTTGTCGTCCAGCTGGGCGAGTTTTTGTTCGTCGATAATGCGGAAACCCGAAAAATTAATGCGGCGGTTGCCCGCGACATTGATCTGCGCCTGGCGTTCAACCAGCAGGCCGCTCTTGGCCAACGCCTTGCTGAACTCAACAGTTTGCTGGGCGGCGGCATGATACGATTTGCAGAATTCCAGCGCATTGGCGGCCAGAGCGCTCGGCTTGCCGTCTGCATTGAAAAAAGGCTGCGCGTCGGATTTTTCCGTCACTTCATCAACCATGTCGATACAGAGCGAAAGCTGTTCCTTGTTCGGCATTTCCGAGAAGATGAACGGGTAGCGGCGGATATAGGCCGGGATATAGGTCGCGTCTTCCCACCGATCACTTTTCGGGTTGAAGAAAAGATTTTCATTGTCGCGCAGGCCGAGAATGGCAACCGGGGTTGCGTTTTCATCGGGACCGAAAGCGATTGGATAAAAATGGCAGATCTGCGGCATTTCGATCAGGTTGACCGGAACGGCGTTCGCGTCTTTCGCGAAAGAAAAACCGAAATTCTTGCGGAGCGAGAGATTGCCGTGTGCCTTGGAATCCAGCGGCTTGGGGTTGTTATAGAACAGCGGCAGGCTGGCCGCATTGGCCGGGGCTGCGCTTGCGCCGTTGTCTTTCGATTTCTTGTCCGTTTTATCCTTCTTTGCCATGGTAAATCCCTGATTTTGCTAATGTTCAGTCTCAAATTGACAGGGCGATACTAAGCGAAATTCCGCGGCCAAAGCAACGATTTTGGTGCCGTATAACGCCAAAACCGTCCTTCCTGGCCTCTTTTTCGCTGCTTCAGCCTTTCGGGGGGTCATAAAATCCTTCCTTGGGGGCGTAAAATCGTCTAGTTTTCTGCCAATTCTTAAAGCAGAAAGGCGTTCTTAGCATGCGTATTGGAATGGTCGGTACTGGTTACGTGGGTTTGGTTTCGGGCACGTGCTTTGCGGAGTTCGGCATCACTGTCACCTGCGTCGACAAGGACAAATCCAAGATCGAGCGTCTCAAAAAAGGCGAGATCCCGATTTACGAACCCGGCCTCGACGATCTCGTCGCCAAGCAGGTGAAAGCCGGACGCCTCTCCTTCACTGATAATCTGAAAGAAGCGGTCAAGGATGCCGACGCCGTTTTTATCGCGGTGGGAACGCCCGCACGCCGTGATGACGGTCATGCCGACATGTCCTATGTCTATGCCGCCGCGAAAGAGATCGCATCCGCAATTGAGGGCTATACTCTCATTGTGACTAAATCGACGGTACCGGTAGGCACCGCGCGCGAAGTGGAAAAAATCATCCGCGCTGAAAACCCGAGAGCGGAATTTGATATCTGCTCAAACCCGGAATTCCTGCGCGAAGGCGCTGCCATAAACGATTTCATGCGTCCCGACCGCGTTGTCATCGGCACGGAATCGCCGCGCGCCGTTGAGCTAATGCGCGAGCTGTACCGCCCGCTCTATCTCAACGAAACACCAATGGTGGTGACGAGTCCTGAAACCGCCGAGATCATCAAATACGCAGCGAACGCTTTTCTTGCAACCAAGATCACATTCATCAATGAGATCGCCAATCTGTGCGAACAGACCGGTGCAAATGTACAGGAAGTCGCAAAAGGCATCGGCCTGGATGGTCGCATAGGCAAAAAATTTCTGCACGCCGGTCCCGGTTACGGCGGTTCGTGCTTCCCGAAAGACACCCTGGCTTTGACGCAGATCGGCCAGAAATACGGCGCCCCTCAGAGCATCGTCGAAACGGTCGTCTGGGTGAATGCCGAGCGTCAGCTCAGCATGGCCAATCGCGTGATCGAAGCTTGCGGCGGCAATCTGGACGGCATGAAGATTGGCGTTCTCGGTGTCTCGTTCAAGCCCAACACGGACGATGTGCGCGAAGCGCCCAGCCTTGTAATCGTTCCGCTGCTGCAGGAAGAGGGTGCGAAGATTTCCGCATACGACCCCGCAGCGATGAAGCACGCGGCAGAAGAGCTTGAGAATGTCGAATGGTGCAAGGACGCCTATGAAACGGCGAAGGATGCCGATGCTCTCGTGATCCTGACCGAGTGGAACGAGTTCCGCGCGCTGGATCTTGATCGCATTGCCGAGTTGATGAAGACCAAACGCATTATCGATCTTCGCAATATCTACAAGGTGCGCGAGATGAAGGAAGCCGGCTTCCATTACGTTTCGGTTGGGCGCCCCGCCGTTCTGCCCCCCCCGGTTGTAGCCGCCAAGAAAATCGGCTAACATACATCCGTATTTCTCGTCGCTCCCAACGGGCTCCACGAAATGACGGACAGTCTGGAATCACGCACAATTTATATTCTCCGCGAGGCCTATAACCGCGCACAGCCTCTGGCCATGTTGTGGTCGATGGGCAAAGATTCCACGGCTCTGCTCTGGATGGTGCGCAAGGCCTTCTTCGGTCGCGTACCGTTTCCCGTCATCTTGCTCGACACCGGGATGGAGCTGCCCGAGGTCTATGAATTCCGTGATCGCCTGATCAAGGAATGGAATCTCGATTGCCTCTCTTATATGTGCCCACCGGAAGCGGAAATGGATTCCAGCCTGCCGCCCGCTACGCGCGCTGCCATGCGCAAGACCGAAGGTTTGAAAGCGCTGCTCGCCGGACATAAATTCAAGGGCATCATCGCCGGAATCCGCCGCGACGAGCAGGGCCTGCGCGCCAAGGAACGCGTATTCTCGCCGCGCGGTGTTGATGGCACGTGGGATTTTAAATCCCAGCCGCCGGAATTATGGGACCAGTTCCATGGCGATGTGCCCGATGGCGGCCATATCCGCATTCATGGGCTTTTGCACTGGAGCGAGATTGATATCTGGCGCTACACAAAACAGGAAAATATCCCCTGCGTGCCGCTCTATTTCGCGCAGGACGGCAAACGCTACCGTTCGCTGGGCGAACACAACATCACATTCCCTGTCGCCAGCAACGCTTCCACGATCGATGAAATCATCGCCGAGCTGGAAACCACAAAAACTTCCGAACGCGCCGGCCGCGCCATGGACAATGAAACCGAGGAAAGCTTCGAGCAGCTTCGCGTGCGGGGGTACATGTGACCCTGCATATTGTTCTGGCCGGTCATGTCGACCATGGAAAATCCACGCTGATCGGTTGCCTGCTGCACGATACGGGCAGCCTGATGGATGGTAAAGTCGAAGAGCTGCAACATCTCTGTAAAAAACGCGGAGCCGAACTGGAGTGGTCGTTTCTGCTGGACAGTTTTCAGGCCGAGCGCAACCAGGCTGTGACGATTGATTCCACGCAGGTCCAGTTTTCCACCGCGCTGCGCCCTTACGTCATCATCGATGCGCCGGGACACAGGGAATTCATCTGCAACATGATGTCGGGCGCGGCGCAGGCCGATGCCGCCATTCTCGTTGTCGATGCCACGCAGGGTATTCAGGAACAGACAAAGCACCACGTGCAACTTTTGTGCCTCATCGGAATCACGCAGATAGCCATCGCCGTCAACAAGATGGATGCTGTCGGCTATAATCAAAAAGCATTCGACGCCCTGGCTGCCGAAATAGAATCCCTCGCGCTTTCGCCATCTTTCATTGTGCCGCTTTCCGCCCGTAGCGGCGAAATGATTTCAAACCGCGGCGGGAATATGAACTGGTACAGCGGCAAAACCCTCGTTGAAGTTTTCGATAGTTTTTCGGCGCCCGCCTTGCCACTTGATAAGCCGCTGCGTTTTTCGGTGCAGGATGTTTACCGCATCAACGGCAAGCGCATTATTGCGGGCCGCGTTGAAAGTGGAATCCTGCGCCGGGGCGATGAATTGCTATTCTCGCCCTACAACCAGCAGGCCCGCATCGAAAGCTTCGAAACATGGCCTCCTGATTCGTCCAAGGCTGAAGCGCTTCCCGGCGAAGCAGTGGCCGTTACGCTGGATGCGCCGGTTTTTATCGAGCGCGGCCATGTCGCCAGCCATAGTGAAAACCCGCCGATGCTCACGCATGTCTTGCGCGCGACGCTGGCGTGCTTTACAGACAAAACCATCGCGACAGGTGATTTCTACATCGCGCGCTTCGGCACCATCGAAGCCCCGGTCAGCATACAATCCGTCGATAAGACCACGGACGCCGTGGTGACGGTTAAGACGCCACCACTTCATCGCGGTGCGCGCGGGCCAGTGCGGCATCGGCGCTCAGCACATCCTGATCGGCGTCGAGAATATCCAGAACAGTGCGCTCGCCCATTCTTGCCTCTTCGCGTACGCCCTCGACGGCGGCGCGGGCGGCCTCTGCCTCTTCCTGGCGCGCGGAAATTTCCGCACGTGCTGAAAGGAGTGTACTCCAGTTGCTGGCGATATCCTCGCGGATGGCGCGGCGGATCTGGCTCACCTCCTGCTCGCGCTGGCTGGCGGTACTTTTGGCTTCACGGACGCGGGAGCGTACCGATCCCGCTTCATAGAACAGAATTTTCGCCCGCACGCCGATCGTCTTGGTTTCGGATTCATCGACAAGACCGGGCTGCGGATCAAACTGTTTGTTGTAAGTCGCGAAGGCCGAAACCTGCGGCAGCAATTCGCCCCAACGCAGCCTTATATCGTTCTCTGCCGCTTCCTGCTGACTTTTGGAAGTCGCCAGCGCCGGATTTTCCTCCTCGGCGTGGGTGATCATATCCTTGATCGCCGGGGGAAAAGGAAAAACCATGCCCGGGATATAAAGCGTTTCATCGGGCGCAAAACCAACCACGCGCTCGAACGCGGCGCGGCTGTCCTCCAGCCGGCCTGACGCCGCAACATGCTCGGCTTTAGCGCGGGCCAGCCGGGCCTGCGCCTGCCGGACATCGGTCTGCGTCACATCACCGGCAGTAAAGCGTTCCTTTACGGCGGCCAGTTCCTGTTCGAGGATTTTTTCATTGCTGATCCGCAAATTCAAAAGCGTGCGTTCGCGGATGACATCCATATAAGCCGTCGCTGCATTCAACAGCACTTCCTGTTCCTTCTGCAGCAGGCGGCCGAACCCGGCCTTGATTAAACTGTAGGACCGGTTCGTTTCGGCCTCCGTCATGCCCCCGCGATATAAAGGCTGCGTAATGCTGAGATCGATTTCCTTGGTTGTCGCCCCGTCCGCGCCGGAAAAATTACTGCTTTCGACATCCGAAGCATAAACACTGGTTTCCGCTTCGACAATTGGCTTCCACCCGGCAAGCGCCTGCGGATAAAGTTCATGCGTTGCCCGCAGTTCCGCCCGCGACGCCTCCAGGGAGGGATTATAGATGTATACGTGCCTCAGAATCTTCTCGAGAGTAAAATTTTCAGGCGGCGGCGTGTGAAAATCCTGCGCCGGGCCCTGCGCCGGGAAAAAAGTGCATACAAAAAACGCAACGACAAAAAAAATAATACGGCGCATTCTGAACTCCCCCGGGACTCGCATTTTCACGACCCAAAACCGGCTTTCCCTTGCGGAAATATATACAATCATAGGTTTATTTAAAATGAAATTCAAGACCCCTTTAATTTAAGCACTTTAATCATGAAATACGCCTGTAATCATTATAATAAATGCAATCTAATTTTCACATGATGTTAAACTAAGGGTTGTATCTTTTCCTGATGGGTAATCTGTGTTCGTTAGGAGAGTTTTCATGGAAAAAGATTTGTTGAATGCGCCCGGCTCGGGCGGACTGGCCACAAGCATTGAAAACAGCAGCGGTGCTGCTGAGGCTTTTTTACAATGGCCGCACCTGTCACCAAGCTGGACGCCGACCAGTACATGGCGGAAGATCTTGATGGCATCACAGAAAGCGTCTTCGGCTCCGGCAACCTGAACTTTCTCTTGATGCAGGCAGGCCAGACCAACGAGGCTATCGCCCTTATCAATCCCTTCATGATTCCCGTCGAAGCACCGGGTTCTTCCACTGGGCTTGCTTCAGGAATTTCTTTTGCTTCGCTCTCTGGAGGAACAGATAACTCCTATGCTCTCAACCCCGAGGGGCCTGATACCAACACCGATCGCGCCATTGCTGAAGATTCCAATCCTTTCAGCGATACAGGCACTGGCGGCGGCGGATCCATGGCTTCCACCGTTTTACCTGTCGCGGCGTCCGGTTTTGGGCTGAGCGGCGACGCTTTGGGGGCTCTTTCCCCTGTTACAGACAGTTTCGACGGGATTGACGGAACAAGCGGCACGAGCGGAATGAATGGCACAATCGGGACCAGCGGCACAAACGGCAGCGACGGATCAGGCCTCAATATCCTTAATGAAGTCACCAATCTTATCGATCAAGTCACAAATCTCGACGACAGCATCTTTGAAGGCGATCTCATCGAAGAAGTGATGGAAGTTGTGAATGATCTCTCGATTTTTACAACCAACATTGTTGATATTCTTGAGAACACTGAAATTCTGAATTTTCTGAACCAGACGATTCTCGGGGACACGATCAATGATGCTACCGACTGGCTGACCAACACGGTCAACAACGTCACGAACACCACGAACGAAGCGGTCGATGTCGTAAATAATATCCTGACGGACATTATTGGCGATGGCAACCTGGTGACCAATATCACGGAAATCATCAGCAATCCCGCGGATGTGATCACGAATGTTACCAATCTTATCGACAGCCTCGACATTGGCGATCTCGTGACAGAAATCGTCAGCACAACCACCACAACCACCACAACCACGGACCTGATCAACAATTTGCTCGGCAACGACGATGGTACGGATTCAGAAGTGCAACTTGCCTCTAATATTGATCTGGGTATTGCCGGTCTCGAATCTCTCGACCCGGTTCTCGACATTCTAGGCAATAACGATCTCCAGCTTGATATTGTTGAGGATCTGGTTGGCGATATCGATCTTGGAACCGGCATCGGCCTGGATCTTCTGGGCCAGGCGGGGAGCGAAACCGATAACAACGCCGGCGACAGCGACCTGACGCCCGACCTTGATCTGGGGCTCATTGACAATGATATTCTCGGCGGCGACAGCGGCATTTCACTGGATTTTCTGGAAGACATCACGGGCGACCTCGATCTTGATCTCAATCTTGG
>Ga0247727_10015505_pt1 | contig 12487 bp, 13 predicted proteins | sample WisWelCaveWW1625_FD_202498 | JGI IMG/M metagenome (GOLD analysis project Ga0247727, IMG submission 202498) | Biofilm microbial communities from Wishing Well Cave, Virginia, United States - WW16-25 | ecosystem: Environmental > Aquatic > Deep subsurface > Groundwater > Cave microbial mat | place... | reverse complement strand
TAAGTGGAGTTCGTCGTCGGAAACACCGTCTTCTTCCTTTGGGGGTAGTTTTATTTTCACCCTTCGCATCTCAAGGGTGTCAATCAGACCAACTGCGCCGATCTCATCTTGGGCGAGTGAAACTGTCACACCCAATGAAGTTTGCAGAATTATCAAAAATTTCAAAAGGTTTTTAGTCGGCAGCATCGCGACCATTCTGTCACCGACTTTTTCAAAGATTTTTTTCTCAACCAGTTCAAGCAAACCAGTATGGAGGTAAATGTCACCTCCCTTTGCGCGGGAAGCTGGAACAATCACCTTGAAAGAATCATCGGATATCCTGAAAACGGAGAGGCCATGACTTCCCGTAATGTCCTTTCCTCGGACAAGGGATTGGATAACCTTGAAGGCTTTGGCAATGGGAACTATTACTCTACCGCCGGTTTCTTTCTCCGGCTCCCAATATTCAGGTAACAGAATACCCTTTTTGATCCCCCCAGCCGCTATGGTGTATGAAATCAGTTTTCCCTTATGGTCTGAAAACGCTTGAAGGAGATTCCCCGTGATGATGTGCCGCATTCCACGGTCGCGGGTATTTTCCTTGATCTTTTTCTCCCATTCTGACAGAATTTCGTCAAAATCCTGTTCATCAATATCCGTACTTGCACCTTTGATGGCGTTGACTTCTTTGACATAACTTGCGGGTATGGCAACAAACTTTTGGCTCGATGCAATCGCAAATTTTAACCTCACAGCACTTGGGGCATAGGGATTTTTCTTCTTTTTTTCGATCATAAATCCGGCAAAAATTGCCATTTGCACGGCTCCAATCCCGGTGTAGGATTCTACCGGGTAGGCTACCCGTTTTCCGATCATGAAAAATTTGAAAAGTCCCCGCAGATAATTGGCCTGGTTCGCGGCGCGGGTGGTTTCATCCTTGATACGATTCTCCCAAGCCTTCTGAAGTTCATTAGTTCGCTCCATGATGAGTTTCAGCGCACCGTCATGGTCGCCGGAATCCTTTAGCTTCTTAACTTGCTTCTCGTTTTCGACATCGTTAATGAGTTTTTGATAACGCTCTTGAATTTCCTGTCCGCGCTTGGCAAGCTGGTCGTTTGAAAAGTCCGTGAACTCAACAACCATCTCCTCGGAGATTTCATCCGCCTTTTTACCGTTGAGCGCATCTTTGATCAGATTCTGAAGCTCAGTCTTACTAAAAGGTTTGCGTAAAATGTTTACTTCGACTTTCTCCAGTGTACTATCATCTCCAAAACTGCTGTAACCACCTTTGCCGATTTTCAGGATGGATTTTGAGGTGGTTTTCGCTTGCAGATCTATTTGCTCTACTTCAAGGTCGTAGTCGCCGGCTTGCCTGAGATATTCTACCAAAGTATCGTAGCGCTCTTTGATTTCCTGATAAAATTCTTCCTGCATTTGCGTGGAGAGGACTGCCACCCTTCCTGAGACTTTATGCGCTGCCTCGTCAACCTGATACTCTCCGCGCTCCCCGTTGATGTTCAATGGGTCGCCCAGCATGGTATTAATGTCAGGGTTTTCTTCAAGGTACTCTATTACCACCTTGTCGCCATACTTGTTCAAAAAATCGGGAACATCCAATAATTCGTTGCTCTGTTTTTGATTGGACGAAGTGTTTGCGTCGAGACTTTTCAGTTTTTTCTGCAACATCATCATTAATCTTTGCTCTGCCGGAATTGCAGAGTTCATGTAGTCGTAGATCGGTTTCAGGATTTGGCCTGTGCGATTGATGCGGCCACGCTTCTGAACTTCCGTGCTGATGTCAAGTTCCGGTTGCAGAACAATCATCACTCTTTGCTTTACTTCAAGTGCCGGAACTTTGGGGGTAATAATAGCATGTGCTGATGCGCCCGTACTTCCCGATTGGTTAATTAAAAGAACGTCGACCTCGTTGTTGTTGAACCTGCGAAATGCGTCATTGGTATTTTCTTTTTTGCGCGGTTTTATCAAACCCATCCCCGTCTTTTGATTCAACTGAAGTTTTGATTTTCGTCCTGTGACTTCAGCAACAGAATATCCCGCCGCTTCGATGCGTTGAATAATTACATCAATAGGTGATATCGTAATCCCAGTGGAAACTGTTTTAATTTCGCGCATGATACGTGCATACTCTCCTTGGGCATCGGATGAAAGTTCGGTCATATCAAAATTTTTGAACTTCCGGCCTCCGTCTGGCAATGTTTCGGTGTAAAGCAAAATACCGTCCAAACCGCGTTCAAGCACAATGGCAAAATCCGCCCTCACCACATCGCCGTCCGTAACACCTTTGCCTGATTCATCCCGCATTTGTTCGATAAAACTTCCCATCGTACTGGCAAAAGCGATAACAGGTTTTTTGCCGTCCTTTAAGCGAGCAATGGCACGGTCAGCGACAGCTTCAGCTTTGATTGAAAAAAGCATTTGGTTGATGACGTTGAACACTTTTGAGAAATAAGGAAGATTATCAACCCCAGCTTTGTTGGTTCCTTCGCGGATATTGGTTTCCTTTCCTTCGGCGGCAGCGATCTTGTCAAGTTCTTCGACACGCTTATCCACAAATTTTTCCTGAAAGCCAATGATGTCTCGAACTATCCGCGTGATGTTATCGGCGATGGCCTTGTGCTGTTGTGCCTGATCGGTGAGAGTAATATAGTTGACCTCAATTCCCTCATACGTCCTTTCACGGCGGATCATTTGACCCTCCGCGACCAATTGGCTTGCCAAAACTTCCTGCAAGGCTACGCCACCTTTGTTGATCGCTTCGACCAGTTCCTCTTTGGTCATGTTAGCCTCGGAGATTGCCGTTTTCATGGCATAAAGTGGCATGTTGTCGGGACGCTTGGCGAAGGTGGCCGAAAGAAAAACAGCACCCTTTGTCAAGGCAAGTACATCCTGCATGAACACGCCTGTATTGGATGAACCGCTCGCGTTGTGGCTCTCATCGAGAATCAAAATTGTCCCTTTGGCGATTCTCTTTAGAAATAGTGGCTTTTCCGGCTTTTTGTCAGGCGAGTTGAATTGCGAATAGGTTCCAACGACATAATCAAATTGTGGTGGAATGTCGTCAGACTTGAAAACCTGCTTTTGTTCCGGTGGAGTAAGCGCCTCATAAACCACTTCCCCGTCTACATCCTTGATTGCACTTTTTCCATCTTTTGCATTTACTATGAAAGGTTTTAAGTTCGATGAACCGATTGCCTTCAAGTCCCGGTATATGTCCGAGAAAAGATTCGGCTTTTCGGTGAGGAAAATTGGCTTTAGTCCTTGTTCGACGGCGTAACGAATAATCGAAGCGGCAATTCGCCCCTTGCCAATTCCGGTTTGGTCGCCAATAATGACCGCTTGACCTAATGCTTCGATATTGTAAATGGCAAGTGCCACAGCATCGGTTTGTTCCGCCGACAAGGAACGGCACAGATCAATTTTTGAACGGTAGCCGAGGCGATGACGCACAAAATTGTCAATATCGCCTCCAACTTCTTTCTTCACGCGCTTGACCGCTTCGTGCATCTCAAAGCTCATCGCATCGGGAACCTGAGTTTCAAGGATGTTGCAAGCCTCAGAGGAAGGGATATAAGGTGCGCCCAACTCCTGAGATAATAACTCTGCTTCCAGTTCGAGCGCCTCGCGTTCCAAATCCGAAAGATCCTTTGAGGTGGATTTTTTATCAATGTGCATAGTAGTTGTTATCCTAAAAAAAAGTTCGTCGAATGTTCTTACCACGGCCACATCTCCTTCGTGCTTCAAGGGTGCATGTCCTTCGGGTTTTGCTTTGCGCCCATCAATAAGGATGATTCGCACATCAAACGAAGTTCCCTGACGTGAGTACAGTCTTGCACCATCTACCGGAATGACATCGCTGACATTGTAGTGATTATAGAGGTAATTGAAAAATATCCTGTTCTTACCTTTCTGTACTCGACCTCGCTCATCCCATCTCGTGTGGTTGCCGATAATAATGGCAGCACGTCCGTCATCTTTCATTGTGTTCAAGGCAATCAAAGCCATGTGGTGATCAAGTTCAGAGATAGGATAAGTGCCATACTTTACTGGCTTATCCAAGCGACCAAACGGTGGGTTGGTAATTACACCGTCAAATTTTTTATCCATTCCTATAAATGGTTCGGACGCATTTTCGTCAAGCACGTAATGATAACCCTGATCGGCCAAGTTCTGGCGGCGCACAAGGTCAATTTCGTTTACCACGACTTGTGACGGCTCAAATGCAATAGTCAGCAAACCGTTTCCAGCCGAGGGTTCAAATATTCTTTTCTCCGGCTCGACACCTATAAAAAGCCCCATGAGGAAGGCGATGGGTGCGGGGGTGGAATACTGTTGCAACAAAATACTTTGAGAGGTGCGAAAAGAGAGATTAACTTGACGTTTGTACAACGCAACAATTCTATCATAGCTTTCGCGCATGTTACCTGCGCCATGAGCAAATTCGCGCGCAACCCGTACAATGGCCAGTTCAGAAAGTTCCTTTACTTTGGTTTTGTCAGAAATCCCCAATGACAAAGCAAGTTTTTCGAGCTGAAGCCTTGAGTGTTTTTCTTCAGAACGCAGTATTTTTTCAACCTTTTCGGCGAACTCCTTTTCACGAATGGCAAGTCTTGAGGTCTTTGCCGACCTTTCTTCGATCACAACACCACCTGATGGAATGATTGGATAAGGAGATGGCCCACTCAATAAACCCTCATCGGCCATCGAAAAAAAACTATCCCTTGTAATAACTAAGCTGTCGAGCAATTTCATTTCAAACAAGGCACAGGCTTCAGCTAATTTTTTTGTCAGTCCTTCATCGGTAACGCTTGGTTTTAAATTGCCGCTTGGATGATTATGGGCTATGATAATCGCTGATGAGAGGGATTTAATTGCGGTAGCAAGGACGAGCCGACTGTCAACAACGGTTCCTTCCACAGCACCAACAGAAATCCGGCTGTAACCAATCACATGATTCGCCCGATCAAGGTATAACACAATGAAATTTTCGCGCAGTTCTATCTCGGATTCTCCAATGGCCGAATGCATAAGTTGAGCGACATCCGCCGAACTTTTAATCGAATGCTCAAGGTTAATTCCCGATCTGAAAAAATTCAGTTTAATTTCAGGTATCTCTTTATCAGAATTGATATGTGTCACCTTTTTGGTCATCATTCTTTTCAATTATCAGAATTTTCACCGCTTCTTTCAGAGCATGGTTTTCTGTTCTCAGTTCCTCAATTTTTTGCTTCTCCGCACTTGGACCGTAAACTTGTCGCAACACGCCGATATAAAAACCGACACTGCCTATGAAACCAATCACTGACAACAAAAAAGTCCATCGCTGGTAGTCAATTTTTATCTTATGTTTTTTCTGCTCTCTCATCCTTCAGGCTCTTAATGCGTAAGTTTCTTCATCAGTCAAATAGTAATAGGCAGCGGCAAGAAAGCCCGCGCCAAGCAATCCATAGGTTGCATGGCGCAGGCTCGTCCTGAACTCCATCCGAAGATCAATCAGGGTATATGAGAAAATATTGCCGTGAATCCTCCTGTGTATTTCGCAGAGTTTCATAAAATAATCGAAGTCCGCTGCCTTTTGAAAAACCTGGCATCCGGCGGAATGGTCATCCACGGTGTAGCTAATTCCGGTTTTTCGGGCGCGATGAACATTAATACCAAACATTCCACGATCAGGCCTACCATTGTAAAAATCTAAAATCGCGTTGCGGTTGTAATCGCGAATGACATTGACAGGATTCAATCGTTGCGTCAACGCATAATACTTTCCGCGATGAAGATCAATCGCGTAGGTGTCGCGGTACTGACCCGGTGCCAACATACTCGTGCCTTGTGGGTGCATGGGGTTTCTCAGCCAATAAGTTCCAGGGTCGGTGGTGCATTTGAAAACGAAGTATGCCCATTTTGGAATGATTCCCTTCCTTGTATTAAAGAAAATATGGAACTCATCGTCGAAGCGATTGGGTTCTTCGTTGCGAGAACGAAATCCCCAAATGTTCAGCTTAAAAGGTTCTTTGTAAATCAAAAAACCTTTGCGACGAGCGATATTTTTTATCCTTGCAATCATTTTTATACTGCCGGATAAAAATCCTTTTCATTAATCAGCGTGTATGAAAAACGGTTGCCGTGGTAGCGGATTCCCATGTCCACCAAAAACATGAAATACTCAAAACCGCTTTGGATGACGCAGCATCCCGCACTGTATTTTCCGATTTTTTCAACGATAGAATTGATCGCCTCACGGTGAATGTTTAATCCGACATTTCCACGCAGTTTCTCACCGATCAATTCATGTTTGTCATTCTTATTGGCATCGCGGTGAAAGTCAATGTCCCTGTCCTGACATAGCGCATCGTACTCGTCCCGGTGTTTGCGCTTGATGAATGCGTCGATGTACTGACCTTCGGCAGTAATAGCACAACCATCAGGATGAAGTGGGTTTTTGAGGTAGTGTAATCCCGCTTTTGTGGTGCATGGAAAATACACGGCGGTAGTTTCGCCCAACTCATCTTCAAAAATGACCACAAGGGTTTCGTTGAAAATGTCTGTCAGCGTACTGGCAGAACGAATGCCAATAATGTTCAGCTGGTATGGCTTTGCTTCAAAGAACTGGTAGTGCTTTGAGGAAAAGACTTTTTTGATTTGACGTATCGTTGGCTTAAACATAGCAGATGCAGTTAGTGTGTGTGTAAAGAATTTTATCGTCGAGTGTTTTGAATTTTGTTACGCCATTTTTCGCGTTCAAAAACTCGCCCAAAATGGTTCCTTCGGGTACACTGATGGATTTTCCATCGCGGTTCCAAACAGGCGATTCTTTCAGAGACATGATTTGGTCACAGAGGATATCACCAAATCCACTCAGCGACCATTGACTGCCATTGTACTTCAGTCCGATGCGGTAAAACTGTTCGTTGAGTTTTTTCTTCTGAGAAGCATCGGAGAATTGTGACAATAGTGCGTTGACCAAAGTTTTGCGAACTCCATCAATGCGTTTTTCTTTGAAGCTGTCATTGACTTTTGTATAGCCGCTGACCGTCCAGATTTTTTTCAAAAGTGAAATGGATCGGTCAAAATCATCATCAATGACGGCCACGCGAAGATTGGTAGCAAGCAAAGACGGGTTAAATTTTGTTTTCGTGGTTTCTCCCGTCGTTGTTGTAGTGGTTACTGCGGTCGTATCAACTTTGGCAACGATTTTTGAAAATGTTTCTGCGTCAACCGTTGTTGGAAAACCCTTTGCGATCAGAGCGGATTCCAACTCAGTACCCCAAATTCCATCGGCTCCGTATTTAGGCAAAATCTCTGCACCGTATTTTTGAATCAGGGCTTCCTGAATATTTTGCACTAAGTCACCACGGCTTCCTTTTTTTAATGGAAAGCCGCTCGACGATGACCTTACGGGTTCTGAACTTTCCTCCGGCTCGAATTCTTTTACAAACTCGTCGGTCGTTTCTGTTGGTTTGCGACGGGTGGCAAAAAATACTGTTGCACTTGCTATGCCAATAACGCCAAGCCCGATCAGGACATACAAACCCGTTCTGCTTTTTTTCTTCTGCTTCTTTTCCATCTCTCCAAATTTTTACTCTGTTCACCGAACCGGTTTGCGTAATACGGTTGCTTTGTAATTCGCAATTTCCGTTGGACTGATATCTCCGGTCAGGTCATCCATGAGGCTCACTCCGTATAGTTTTCGATAAGCCGCCGCCGTCTCAACAAATGCTTGTTGGCTCGGAAGTTCATTGACCACAGCAGTAATCGCTTCTGTGTCCGTTCCCCAAAACACACCGAGCCACTGGTAATTGACCGCCGCGTTGAATCGCTTTGCCCATACATCGGGGTCATAAATCACCACTCCTTTTTTTGCGTCCTTTGCTTTCTCTGGTTTTCCTTCAATGATGGCAAGCATTTCGTTGTATTCGGTCTGCTTCAACTCACCAGTCATTGTTTCAACAAGGTTTGCACCTTCGTATAGTTTTCTGTAGGATGCCTGCACTTTTTCAAAATCTTCTTGTGAGGGAATTTCCTTTATGGTATTCCGTAATAGTGCTTCATCGGTTCCCCACCAACCGTTGTTGTCAAATGCGTTCTTGATTTGCTTGGCCCAGGTTGCGTGTTGGTCTTTTCCCAAACTCTTGTTTTCCTCAACATTGGCAATCTGTTTGCGGACAATGCGGATTCCGAAGTAAATGGTAAAGGCGGCAATGAGGGAAACACCCAGAGCAATCGCAATGTTTGTAATCACTTTGCGTTGCTCCGGGGTAAGGCTTGTCCACCACGTTTGTTTTTGCTCCCGCTGAACAACAACCGTTGAACCACCTTGGTTTCCTGATTCTTTTCCTGCTCCACTTTCCATCCCGCAATCTTTTCCACTTTATGCCACTCCGAGAAACTGTTTGGCAAGTTTGACTTTTTCGGGGTCTGTTTTGACCACATGCGCCAATGCCTTCAGCGTTTCTGCTGACAGATAGGATGCCAGTACACCCAATGCCTGCGCTTTTTCTTGTGCGGCTTTCTCGTCGCCGCTGATCGTTATTTTGAAACTATGCTTGCCCATCGCTTTGTGTTTTTTGATTTTTATTTAGTTCCTTCGTCAGTGTTTCCTCCAGTTCGGGATGGGCTGAAAGAAGTGCCATGATCCGGAGCGCCCTTTTGATTTCCTTTTCGCCCACTTTTGCTAAGAGTTCGTCATAGATTTTCTTGCTCTCTGATTCATTCGCTTTCGGTTGTTCCTTGCTTTCAGGCTTCTTATCGGACTCGACCGTTACTTCAACCTCGGCTTCTGGTTTATTTTCCGGTGCGCCTGCAAGTCCGGGGACTTTGCGAAGCCCCAATGCACCCGCCAGTTCAACACCACTTTTGAGCAAGTCTCTGAACTTGTCCAAGCCGGATTCGCCTTCTTCAGTAAGTTCTTTGTATTTCTTCAGCTTCCTTTTTTTCTTTTCGAGTTCCTCGCGCAACAATTCCATTTCGTGTCGGAGTTGTTGTTCCTCCAAAGCGCGGTTAACTTCGGTCTGTACATTCACCGGTTGGTGACTCATGCCCGACAATCCCCGGTTGAGGATAAACTGGTACTTGTTGCAGTTTGGTGAATAGCCCGAATACATTTTCACCTCGACCATCTGTGTGTGCTTTGTGACAAATGGCAAGTACCTTGTGAACTTGCGACCGTCACAGTTTTTGGGCACTACAACCTCACCATCCACCGAGACAGAATAATACTTCCTGTCACCCTGATGGTAAAAATTGGCAACAATGTTGCGTAGGCGGTCGATTGCTTCAACGCTGTAAGGCTCAGTAAAAATCTGAGATCCGTTGGCGCGTGTTTCGGCCTCGCGTGGCGGTAATTCCTGAAAATTATCCTCTGATTCCATATTCTTGGTTTTATTTGAATCGTGTTTTTTTCATATTGAACAGGATGGATTCAAGCATCCGTTCATAAAAGTTCATTCCCTCGTCTTTGCAAAACCTGATCATAGTATTGAGGTTGAACTGGTAAATCATCGTCCGCTCTTCACCCGTGAAAGTGATTTCGATCTGATCATCCTTGTCCTCAATGACTGGTTTGAATTCTCCGAACTCACTTTCAACCATAATCTGTAATCCTTCCCGTTCGTTCATTTGTTTTCTGCTTTGATCTTCGGTATTACCTGAAGGAATTTTACTTCGACAATATTTTGAGTTGTGTTTGTAATCAAAATAATTCCCCGGTGTTCGTGTTGCATTTCATTGATGGTGCTGTCCTGCATGTCAAAAATCCCTGCCTTGCTTTCCACTTTTACATCAACTCCCGGTTGAAGAAGAATGAACAGGTTGTTTTCACCTCGTACTTTTTTCTGGCCGTTCGCGTCCAAGCGAAAGTGCCGGTACCGAAGAATGTAGTTTCGGCCAACTCCCAATTCTCGCATCCTGTGTTTGGCGTATGCTATGGCAATTTCTTCGGTCATTGGTTTTGGTCAATTTCAAGTTTGAGATAAACCCGCAAGTCATAATCGGTTTGGGCTTCGGTGGCGTGGTCGATGTAGTACCCTTCGATCAGCGTATCTTCCACCGGAACCGAAACGGCGAAAAATTCTCGTCGCCTTCCCCGGAACCACCAATCGGTCAATCCGGTTATTCCGGGTTCGGGGATTTGGTAAAAATCCGGGTGGTAGTGTCGCGGAAATCCTTCAATCGTTGCATAAAACACATCGCGACTTTCAGGAATTCGTAACCACAATGACCCACGTTCAGGTATTGCAATTCCTTCCTGTCCCATCGGCAAAACTGTTTCCTGACGAGGATTGAGTGTTACCAAAACTCCGCAGACTTCTATTGCCGTTTCCGGTAACTTCACCTGAAACTGGTGCTTTGCTCCTTGCTTCGTGATCGGCTCTTTATGTAAAAGGATCTTCAGCATGGTTTCAGCACTTTGGTGATGAGAAGAAATAAAAGCTGACACGGTATGCCGCAAATGGCGCACGGGGATGGTCTTCATCCTTAAACCATATTTCAACTTTCTTGTTCCCGGTTTTTACGAATCCCACCTTAACCAAGCGGTCATTGGGTGAAACAGTGAGTCCGGTCATCAACAACTTCGACTCAAAGCCATCGGGAAACAATTCCTGATCGTTGACCTGAATCTTTTGAGAACCCCGGTAGTACAAATGTTCTTCCTTGTCACTTGTCACAGCGACACCCAACAGTACGAGCGCGTTTTTGTCCAACTCGAATTCGTGCTTCACAGTCTGGTTGGCTTGGCTCACCGTGAAATCAAACCGCTCCTTTATGAAATTATGTTTGTAGTTCATTTTTTCAAGTATTGATTTAGGTCAGGTTTGAAAAAAAAGGGTGGGCGCGTGGGAAAACCCAAACCCAAAAACCACGCGCCCATTCCCTCTCACGTCACGGAGTAGTAGCAGTTCCGTCAAGGGCAACGTAGAGATACGTGCCTGCCGGAATCGCGAACTGTGTTCCGAGTTCCACCACAAATTCAATCACCTCTTCGTCGTTGATCAGGCGCGGGTTGTCGAGTTTGTAGTAACCCCATTGAACCGTGGTGTCGTTGTCGGTGACAAAGCGGCGGTTCGATTGGTTCTCCGGTACGATCTGCTTTTTATTTGCTTTCAGGCTGAATTCACCATTTGCAATTGAAGGCACAATCGAGACGCTCCGGTAGTTGATCCCCTTGATTGCTTCAGCGTCATTGAGGATGGTAGTTGTTCCAGCCAGCATGATCAAACCACTCACAAGGAAAACCGAGTTTTTGGGAAGTTTCGCGTTGGCAAGGTTGCGAACGCCAACTTCCTTGTCGTCCTGTGGTTCGAACATTTTGATCGTCTTGGACGAAATCAGCTTGGTCGAGTAAATTGTCCAGTCAGCCAAACGCAGAGTTCCCCTTACGAGTTCCTGTTTCACATAGCCGGGAAGTTGTTTGAAGAACTTCTCCATTTCGCCACGCGAACGCCGCGATGACTTCACCTGTTTTGAAAGTTGGGAGATTGTTTTTACTCGTTGGGCAGGCGACATATCCTTCGTCAACTTTTCCAACTCACCGAATCCGAACAACTCTCCCACGTTGTTGTATTCGCTGTCAATCATGTCCTCTAACATACTTGTCATTTTGTGCTTCCCTTCAAAGTTTTCAGGGCAAGCGGTTAGCAATAGACCGGTATTTTGGTCTGTCAAATTGGGTTTTAATTGTCTTTTGAAACTTGTACTACACGAGGTCTAACTCATCGTCGATGATGGTGTAGTTTAACTCCGCTGAATCATCATCCTCGTCATCATCATCTTGGTCGTCTTCCATCCTTCCGCCTGACATGATCGGCCTCGCCGCACCTTCGCTTTCAATGCGGCGCATTTCGCGGTTGATGGCTGACTTACGGTTGATGTCATTGAACACATCCAACACACTTACATCAATTGCACCCATCGAGGTTTCTTCCGGTTTTTCGGTGGTAGTGGAATATGCTCCGATCAGCTTGTCGATATAAAGTGCGTGCATCCAGTTGTCTTTTAAATTGACCAATCGGCCTTTGACTCCTTCTGTCACCGCGCCGAAACTAATTCCCTCAACCGAAGCGGCACTTGCTGAAGCACGGTTTTCAATTGCCCTCGCAACGCCATAGGTGAAAGCTGATGCACCTGCCATTCGCAGTACACCACTCTTGTCACCGAAGTAGTGTCCCACACCGATCAGGATAAAACCCAAAAGGGGCGAAAAGATTCCTGACACTGCACCCAATCCTGTACCCACACCAACTCCGAGCAAGAGATCAACACCCGTTTTCATAGCGGTAATTTTCACGCCGCCTTTGGCATCGGCCTCGTTGTAACGACGAAGCACGTTTTTCTTCCCGTTCTTCTTCTCTTTTTTATCCTTGTTTTTCATACCTTTTTTCCTTTCGTATTTGAAAACCCTCGCTTTAAAGCAAGGCTACTTTTTGAATTTTTCCCAGACCCTTTTTGTTCTTCTTCTTTTTTTTCTTCTTCCCGTTCACACCGTCGAGGCTGT
>Ga0247727_10015504_pt1 | contig 12487 bp, 13 predicted proteins | sample WisWelCaveWW1625_FD_202498 | JGI IMG/M metagenome (GOLD analysis project Ga0247727, IMG submission 202498) | Biofilm microbial communities from Wishing Well Cave, Virginia, United States - WW16-25 | ecosystem: Environmental > Aquatic > Deep subsurface > Groundwater > Cave microbial mat | place... | reverse complement strand
AGATGCACGGGAATCGGCATGCTCATCGAGCTGCCATAGTGACCTTCACCATTGCGCTCGACGTAGGCCCAGCTTTGCAAATGCACGCGCTCGACGTTGCTTTCTTCATTTAAAATAAACACCCCCCCCTTCCAGCCCGATGCTGAAATCCACCGGGCCGCATTCTTCCTCGATCAGCCGCCGCGCTTCGAGCGCGCGATTGTATGCGCCGTGCCGGATTTCGTGAATCGACAGCGGCACGACGGATACGCCGCTCGCCCATCCCAACGCGGAAGTGAAAGCTTCGCCGTTGTTCAAAGCCTCGTTGGAGCAGACCATTGCCCGGCTGGAAGGCGTGGTTGAATCAAACCATGAAGAGGACATGCCGACCGGGCGTCCGCGCTGTCCCGTGCCGGAGATAGCTACTGCTGGCACAAATACTTGTTCCTCAACCTGTTCTCCAACGCAATGCAGCAGCAGCACTTGCGTGAACACTTGCGGCAACACTTGCTCAAGCACTTGCTTTGGCACTTGTAGCGGAAATACCTGCCAAAGCACTTGTGCCAGCACCTGCAGTGGGACGACGTGCGGGACGAGCACTTGCACCGGAGAAAGCTGCTCCAATTATTGCCTCGATGGATACGTGAAGCACCCAGGAGGCTCAACTAATTGGGCAGCATGGTCGAATCGAACGGTTAAGATTTTGGCGGCATACCAACAACCGGTGAGTTTTGGAGCAGATGGATATTACTTCATGGGAAATGCCGGCAGTGCCACAAAAACACTCGAAGCCAAAGCGCAGTATCCTTCCGGGTTGTGGGCATACGGCCAAAAATACATCCCGCACCTCACGAGTTACGGGATATATCGGCATGATATATCCACGAATTATTATTGAGCTGCCGCGCCATTGATCGACCGTATTCGATCAAATGGCTCACCCGGGCATGCTCTTACAGGTAAAAAGCTCATCCTCTCAAAATGAAAGAGGGTGAGCTTTTCCAGCGGCATCATTACAACCTTCGACGGCTTCAGTGATGAGCAACAACAGGAGTCAGACAATGACTAAAACATTGAGATGGCGTAGATTGCTTTTTAGCATATGCTGTTATTCAGCCGCCTACACTTCTTGCAGTGAAAAACTCGATTATGCCTCCCAAGTGGAAAGCGAAATTCCTCCGCCTACTTCGTCCACACTCACCTATCTTTCAACGGAAGGCCGCTACGGCTGGCACATCGTCTTAAGGCGAGAAAACGACCAGGATCAGCCATTGACATTGGGTCGATTTGATATTCAGCATGATTGGTCACCGGACAAAAAATATATCGTCTATGTTCGTGGCGCGTTAGGCTCATCTAATTTGCAGATTTGGAAAATGCGTTATGATGGAAATGAAAAAAATCCTCTTACCGTCATAGAGATTGACTGCCAGGGGCCGCGCTTTTCTCCCGACGGCAAGAAGATAGTCTTTGGCGCCTTAACGGATACGGTAAATTTCAAGAGGCACATCGTGATAATCAATTCTGATGGAAAAGCGTGGCATTAAATTACAAATGAAAAGGCTTTTCCCAACATGCGGAACGCCCATTATAATTTCCCCTCCTGGTCGCCCGAGGGGGACGCGCATCGTCACAGGCGTCGTCGCTTCATCTCAAACCGGTGAAATTATATCTACGCTTGGCATAATTGACTTGGCTTCCGGCATCGTGACAGAAACACCCGGTGTTCGTGACATCAAGCCCTGGTTGCCGGCTTGGTCGCCGCAAGCAGACAAAATTGTCTTCGTTTCAGACTACGATGGCAATGACATATGGACTGTGAATGTTGACGGCAGCGAGCTGAAGAGACTGACCCATACCAAAAACGCATGGGAGCCGGACTGGACCCCGGAAGGAACCCACATCGTTTACTCGCAACGAGAGGATGATCTCCAGACAATTTATATAATGGCTGCCGATGGCGCCAACAAAAGGACTCTGTTTCAACCACAATTTCTGGCCGGGCATCCCAGGATGTAAGCTCGCCAGTTCACAAAAACCTTCCCAGGCCCTGGTGGGCTGAAACTTCCAACGGGAGGAAAAATGGCTCACGTAAAATCTCTTTATGCACTGATTCTCTTGTTTTCTGCTGCGCATGCGCAACCGGCTGCCAGGGTTGCACGGCAGGATTCGGTTATAACACCAAGAGTATTCATTGGAACTTATTTCGGCCGTTCACTCGTCGAACGCGATTCAAGAATTGACGCTCATCACAACCGCTTCGGTTTTCTTTGGCAATGGCGCGCAAAAAGCAATTATCACGGGCTTGTTACCATTGAGTATTATAATGCCAATGGCGCGTGGGGAAAAGACCTCATAAACTACAAGGGAACGACCCACCTCTTTCAAAACGTCCAACACCTCAAGTCCATGGGATTGAATTTGCATCTCTTGAAACCAATCGCTGATCAAAGCGCCGTCGGGCTTGGATTGGGACTCGAACGCATTTCGACTGAAATGACCACCAATAAAGCCCCTTTTACCTTTTGCATCGATGAGACCGACAACATCGTAATTTGTAATCCGGCAACAGAAACTTCAACTTTCTTTGCACCGGCGGTATCATTGATAAGCGATGTATACCATAACTTTTCAGGTGGATTTCAAATTTTCATCATCCCACAAATCAAACTTGTTCATATCGGAAATCGTCATCATGCAGACTCACTGAATTCCTGGATTTCGTTCACGGTTAATTTAGGAATTAGACTGGGATTATGAACTGTGGCGGTAGGCATATGCTTTCATAAGCATATGCCTCTGCTTTGGTAGGAGACTAAAATGCGAACCCATCTCAAAAGCTGCCAATTCTATTTGCTGCCTTTCTTATTTTGCCTTGCCGGCTGCGAACACAAATTGAATGCTTTCTTTATCGGAACCCGGCAGGATACTTCTTCCTATTCCTACAAATATGACGCTTATATCTCCAGCGCCGATGGCTCCAACCTGCAAATCGTGAGTGCTGACGGCAATCATTTTCTTTCTGCTTGGTCTCCCGACGGCAAAAAGTTTTTGTACAATTTCAAGCCCGGCCATTTGTCCGATTTTCACAATCAAGCCCTGGGAATTATGAACGTCAACGGCTCGGGGGAGAAAAAAATGGTTGATGTAGATGAAAACCATACCACCCTAATGCCAAAATTTTCACCGGATGGCAGAAAAATTTCGTATTTGCAACTCAGCCGTATTCAATCAGAGAATCACACTTCTCTTTGGGTGATGAACGTGGACGGCTCGGGATTAAGAAAAGTAGATGGGGAAGAGGGAAGTGAGATGTTGGAATATGATTGGAGTTCGAAATAATTGCTGAGATGAAATCGGAGTAATCCTGAGTCGCGGAGAGATCGAGCCACCCTATCTTGAATATGAACAATCTGAGCCGGGAGAACGGCGCAAATCTTTTTATTATTGCAGTCAAGCCTTTTTTGCGCATCGAATTTTGAATTGTCACGACACAACTTTATCGCTCCATATACACGACAAGGAGTCAACTCTATGAAACCGATTTTCCGTATTGCCGCAGCGCTTTTTATCTTGTATTCTTTGTCCCCAATTCTTGCCCAACCACGCCTGTCGCTTGGCTTCGCGGGTGGCGTGCAAATCCGTCCACGCCATTTTACCCAAATGCCTATGCTCGGCGCTTCGGCGTGGTATCACGCCGGCAAATCCATATGGTTGAGCGGCGAATACTTGCGCAACCGGGGCTGCGATCAGTATCCCGCTGCGCTCGCTGATCTGGTGGTCGTTCCGGCAGGATACAAAAGTCAAACCCAGCGCCTCGTTGCGGGTGTGCACTATGCCTTGCTCGCAAAAAGCACTTCGGCGCGGAGCCTGATCGGTCTAAGCTTCGGCCAGCGTTGGGACAAATGCAGCTACGGGCTGCACGAGATTTCTCTGCGAGAGCCGGTTGATCTGGAGCTTAAAACAGAGTATGCGCAACACTCTCTGCTTCTTGCAAGCTGGACCGCCTGGGTACAGAATGGCCGGTTTCCCTTGTTTGTGCAAGCGCGATACGGCTTTGCTTTCCGCCGCTGGTCCGAAATGGCTGCTGGATCTATTGGTCAGGTCATCCTGGGCTTGCATTTCGGTATTTTTTAACTTTTTCAATAGGTGTTTCTCAAAGGGGAGCGACCCATGTATCTTGTGTGGTTGATGACGTTACTGCTTGCATTGAGCTGGTTTCCACTCACCGCCATGTATGCGCCTCCCAACATTCACTATCAAAACCCGCTTTGGTTTTCCTGGGCGGCGTTGGCTGGCGCTATTGCCTGCGGCTTCTTTTGCGGAAAAATCATCCGGCTCGAAATTGCTCGTCGAAATCTGATCATCTCTGCCATACCGCTTCTTGTAGCACTTGTTCTCATTCCATTCCCTTATAGCATTTCTGCCGGTTTTCTTTTGGCGGCCGTAGTGGTGGCATTTTTTTTCAAACCGCCCGCAGACAAGGAGCCAGGCATCTTCATGCGCTTGACAACTGCACTGGTTCTCTGCGGATTGATCCTGGCGATGCAAACGGCGATATTGCCGCTCTTTTATCTCCTTTTCTCGCACTTTCATCGGGTAGAGATTTTAGCTCCGACGGCTTCGTTCTTGCTTCAAATCTTTGGCATTAACGCCTCGCATGCCAATGGCGAGCTGTTTTTGCAAAACGTCGATCAGGTCTTTGCACTGATTCCTTCGTGGGATGCGCTCGGGCTTTATGCTGCATTAAATATTCTCGCCGGCGGAATCGTTCTGTTTTATCTCTTTTCAACACGCAAACCTTACTATGTTCTACTGCCGGCCCTTTTGCTCGCCTACATGCTCGTGCGCTATCTCTTTCTGATTTTCATCTTCATCGAAGTCGAGCAGGTCAACGTCTTTTGGCGCTTGGACGTCACGACTTTGAGCTGGCTGCCGTTGCCGCTGGTGTTGTATTGTTTGTTGCCGCAGAGTTTTGCCGGCGCCGCCTCCGCTTTCACTTTCACTTTCCTAATAAGCCGGCATGCGATAGCGCCCCACAAGGGGGCGAGACTACGAAAAGCACCAATAATGGAATGGCGCTTTGCTTTCACGGTTGCGCTCTTCGCTCTTTCGCTTATCGGCTTCTTTGGCCTCGCCGATCCCGGCGAGAAGAAATCCGGTAGAATTTTGATTGATGAAAAACACAGCGACTGGGAATGGACTACGGAAGAGTTCAACACTTCTTGGTACGGCGAGAAATCCACTTACAATTATTATTCACTGGCCGAATATCTCAAACATTTCTACACCGTCGATCAAAGAAGAGAAACTCTGACTGCCGAGCTGCTCAACCAATATGATATTCTGTTCATTAAAACGCCGACCGAGCCGTTTGCAGCAAAAGAAATCGAGGCAATCGTGCGCTTCGTCAAACAGGGCGGCAGCTTATTCCTGGTCGGCGATCACACCAACGTTTTCGGCATCACCACCAACTTGAATCCTCTTGCAGAAAAGTTCGGCGCGAAATTTCGTTATGACGGCCAGTATGATCTCGACGGCAAGCTTTCCATTTATTACAAGCCCGCAGTGCTGCCTCATCCCGTGGTGCAGAACATGCCCGCCTTTTTGTTTGCCGCGGGTTGTATGCTCGATGCGCCGCTTTTGGCGGAAAGCGCTATCATCGGCCATGGCGTCAAATCCATTTATCTCGATTACTCGCAAAAGAATTTTTTCCCAAAAAATGCGAAAGAAAAAGAGACGATTGAATTCGGATTATTTGTCCAGGCTGCCGGCATTTCTTTTGGCACGGGCCGAGTGTTTCTGTTTACCGATAGCACGGTCTGGTCGAATTTCTACATGTTCATCCCCGGCAAGCCGGAATTGCTGCTGGGCATCATGGAATGGCTGAATCGTCGCAACGGTTGGATGTTTCACTGGCGAGGCTTGTTGCTGGCGGTTGCTCTAACGGCTGCGGCGATGACAATGGTTTGGGGCAGAAGAATACCTTCAGGAAAATTGATTCCGGTATTGTTTTTTACCGGATTTCTGATAACGCCGTTGACCATTTGCTCCTTGCAAGTCTGGAATGGCCATTACTACCCTTTGCCCAAACCTCATACCGAGTTAATAACTGTCAACTTTGAAAGCGAGCACTCACGCTTTGAGTTGCCGATCTTTCATGTAACGCAATTTCCGGAGAGCAGCTTTCATACGTTTTATGTTTGGCTGCAGCGCTTGGGCCTGGTGCCGGCGCTCAAGCCGTCGTTCGAATCGGCTTTGGCAGAGGGCGGCGTTGCGATTCTGATCAATCCGCATCATCCTTTTTCGCTGGAAGAGCTGCTTGCCGCTGAGGCATTTTTACAAAAGGGCGGAAAATTGCTGGTGCTCGATGATCCGCGCCACGGCGGGCACGTTATTGCCAATCAATTCCTTGCATATTTTGGAATGCACATGGCTGCTGCACCTGAGGGCTTTTCAACGGTGAACATGGGCAAATCCAAAGATGATACTGCCAAAATCGCCAGCTCTTTTGCGGGCAAAATAATTGGCGCGCCGACTTTGCTTTTTGCCGAAACCCGCTTGCAGCCTTCTGATCCAAACCCCATGACGCGATCACCGTTCGGCCATATGAATAATGCGCTGGATTTGCAGCCAGTGCTTTCCGCAGATTTTATGGGAATGTCGAGACCAAGTCCAAGCTTCTCGCTTCAGCAACAATGGCCGCGGACTTCAAACCAATCGTTACCGGATACGGCGCGATTATGGCCAGTGTTCGCCGCCAAGAGAATCGGGAAAGGCGCTTTGGCGGCAATGGCGAGCTCGTATGTGTTTACCGACCACGAGATGGGTTTCACCACGACCCAGCCCAATGAGAATCAGCGCAGGATTTATGAGCTCGAGTATTGGATTTTTCGGGAAGTACTGAAAATAAAGTAGACGCAAGCGAACTTTCGAGCAATAATCGTGAAGAAGCATAAAAAAATCTGCCTTTTTATTCTCAGTTGGACAATAGCATCTTCTCCACTATCTGCGCAACTGCTCACGCTGCGCCAGGCAATCGACCTCGCGTTAACGCACAATCGCACGATTTTATTCAACGCGAAGGAAAGCTATGCCTCCAGCCGGGCCGGGCTGGCGATGACGCAAGCGGCTTATGATTATCACGTTGATTTCTCAATTTCTTCCACGCACGATTACAGCAAGGCTTCTTTTCCTGCTTCTGCTGAAACCAAAGTCAGTACAAGCCAAATATGGTTTCCCAATCTCAACATGAATCGAACCTGGCTCACGCCACTTGGCGGCCGCACCACCGCTGGCCTGGGCTTGAACACGCAAATTACCAGCATGCCATATCGCGCTTATCAATTCGCGCCGCAATTCACTTTGAGCTTCCAACAACCGTTGAGCCTGAACGGCATGCGCGCGGGGCATCAAGATATCGTCAATGCCCGCGCCAACTTTCAGAGTGCAGAGCTCGGTTTTGAGCTGCAAAGAGAACAATTGCTAGTTACCGTGATCAACGGTTATTATCAACTTTGGCAGGCGCAAAAGAACATCGAGCGCGCACAGCGGGAACAAGAATCGGCGCGCCGGGTTTTGCAAATTGCCGAGCTGCGGCTGCAGGCCAAAAGCTTGGCGGAATCCGAGGTGCTCAACAGCCGCGTGCAAGTGGTGAGCGCAGAGGATAATTTCGCCGTGGCGGAAAATCAATTGCAAAATCACCAACGCAACTTTGCCCAATTGCTGGGCCAGGATATCGCGCGCACGGCGTTCATCCTGGTCGATTCCATAGTAGTAGATACTCTTGGTATTTCCTTGGACGAAGCCATTTCTCAAGCCTTGCAGAATCGCCGTGAGATTCGACAAGCCGAAATCGATTTGGAATTGTCAAAGCTCGGCGTGGTCGCAACCGCCAGCAGCAATGATCCGGTTTTGAATTTATCCGGCAGATACAATCTTGCTTCCAGTCAGGATCCTTCTTTCAACCGGGCGCTCAGGAATTTTCCTTTCTCCGGTTGGAACGTGCAAGCCAGCGTGGCAATTCCCCTTATGGATGGCGGCGCGGCGAAAAGCCGGCTTGAACTCGCGCAAAGAACATGCAGCATTCAGCAAAACAACTTGTATCTGCTGCGGGAAAACATCCCATTGGAAGTCGAACAGATTTGGCGCGGGTTGAAATTGGACGAACGGCGCATTGCGACGCTTGGCCTCAATTTGCAGCTTGCCGAGGAAGCGCTCGATATCGTCGAGCTACGTTTTCAGCACGGGCAAATTTCTTCCAATGAGGTCGAACAAGTGCGCAGCCGCTATCTCGCCACGCAGGAAAGTTTGAACGGCGCGCGGGTGAGCTATAAAATTCAAAGCGCGGAATTGGCGAGGGCTACGGGAAGATTACGGGAATGGGTTGAGCGGCAGGAGTGAAGAGAGAGAGAGAGAGAGAGAGAGAGAGAGAGAAAGAGAGAGATGGGGGGGAGAGGGTGAGCGGGAGACGGGGAGAAAGGGGTAGCGGGGGGGAATGGACGATGACAAATAGTGCAAAGATTAACTTACGATATGATCAAAGTCACTGTTTGAGGTTGCAATAGACAGTTTCTATTTCCCTATAAAAAGTCTGCCAGATATTTTGAGCATTGCTGGCCAAAGGTAATAACTTGTTGGCATCCAAAAGCAAGCTGTAGGCGTGCACGAAAAAATGCCGAAAGCCAAGATAGTCCTTCAATTTGACCGCCAGTTCTTTTGAGATGATTTGCTGATCGACCGCCGCTTTCAGCAAATCATGATGCCAGAAGGGCGATTGCAGATCAAACTTGAAGTTTCTGGCCGCAAGCATTCTTTTGAGGATGTTTTCAATCCCATTGTAAAGATTATGAATGAAAGCAGCCATGCCTGCAAGCATGACATAGGAACGATCGGCGCTATACAACGCCTGGGCAAGCTCGTTAAGGGTCTTTTCGACAAGCTCTTTCTCAGCTTCGACTTCTTCCCACAGCTCATCCATAAATCTTTTTGCCTCTTCTCATAATCAATGAAGTAAACTTGGAGGGCTGGGAAAGATCGACCAAATCAACGGGTCTGCCAAGCTGCATCAGCAGATCGCCATAAAAAGCAAAAAAACGCTCGGACGCAATGCCCGAAACACCGAGATCGATATCGTGCGCCGATTTCGGATCACGCAGCGACGAGCCAAAAAGAACGATCTCCTTTGCGCCGTATTCTCTGGCACACTCGCTGATAATTTTGATGTCAGATTCTGCAAGCATAAAAATTTCATCAACAGATTTTTGTCATATTTTCAAACAAGTATCAACTCATGCTCTTTCCAGAATTAACTTACTCAGACCAGCAATCAAATGCAAGGGCAGGATGATCATGAAATCTCTTCTACTCATTTTCAGTATTGCCCTTGCCGCCGGGGTGGGTTTGTGGACGATCTTCGGGAATTATTTTGGCGTTGAGCCGGCAGTGGCGGTGAAGTGTATCGAAGTTCGCAAAGGGCCGTTTGTGGCTAGCGTCCAGGCAACGGGCAGGTTGATCTCGCGCAAGACAGAGACTATTCGCACTCTGTACGCAGGAATCATTCACGATCACGGCTATGAAAACGGCGAATACGTCGCCAAAGACGTAAAGCTCGCCGGCATTCTTCCTCCCGAGGAAATTCGAAGAAAAAAACAAACCGAGCTGGAGCTGGCCCAATTGGATTTGGAGTTGATCAAAGAACAGCGGCTGCAGGCGGAAGAGTTGTTGCAAGCCAAAGCGGCTTCCGCGCGCGAAGTGAACGAGCTCAAGATCCGGCAACGCCGGCAGCAAGCCGAGTTTGAGAATCTGCGTGAAGAATTGCAAGTCAAGCCCGTGCTAGCGCCATTTGCCGGCCTGCTGGCGGAAAAGCGTTTTCATCATGGCGATCGTCTCAATGCCGGCGCTGAATTATTCACGCTGATCGACACCGGCGCCGTCATGATCGAAGCTGCAGTCCAGCAATTCGACCTTCCGAAAATTCATGTCGGTCAAAACGCGAGGTTGCACAGCGAAATCTTTCGCCAATCGCATGCCGGGAAAATCATCGAGGTCTCGATGATGACAGCGCGCTCGAACAACTCTAGTAACAACGAAACCCATTTTTCTTTTTTCACCGCCTACATTCAAGTGAATAGTTTGGTTTCGGAGGAGCTGCGCCTAGGAGCGACCGTTGAAGCCGAAATCGTGTTGGCAGAGAAAACGGAGGCCATCAGCATTCCGTTGGAATGCATTCATTTCGAAAACTCGAATCAGGATGATTCGCCGTCGCAATCGACATTCAATCCCTTCCTGCCCTTCCGTTTTTCACGACAACGGGAAATGCCCGAAATGCCGAATCAGATCGCGCCGGGCGAAATTTCACGGTACGTTTTCGTCGTCGAAAATGGCTTGGCGCACAAAAAAGAGATTGTAACCGGCGCAGGAAATACCCAATTCATCGAAGTGCTGAAAGGGTTGCAAGAGGGCGAGTGGATCGTGGTCGTGAGCCAACAGGAAATTGTGGAGGGAGCGAAATTAAAGCTGCGTTGATGACTAGAGCATTGTTGTTTAAACCACGGCCCTGCGGCAGTGAGGCGATGTGTTCAGAATGCGGAAAGATGCTGCAATCGTGGCATGATATTTCGGATTTGGATTCTTGTGAGAGTATGTGGCATGAACCTCCTTTCGAACCTCCGCATGGCGATCACCAGCTTGCAAATTTATCGTGTCCGCTCGCTGTTGGCCATGATGGGCATCGTCATCGGCGTTGCCGCTGTGATCGCAGTGGTTGCAATCGGAGAAGCGAATCGGCGCCGCCTCGAGCAGGAGGTCGAGCGCATCGGCGTGGATCTCTTTTGGCTCCAACCCGATTACAGCCGCATGGCGATTGCTTCTGCCCGGCGGCGAGAACAACCTACGCCCGTTGCCGTGAGAACCTTGGGGTTCCAAGATTGGAGTGCGCTCGTTTCCTTTTGCCCGGCTGTAAAAATGACGGCGCCGGTGAAGCGCTTGCACGCCACCGCCGTCTTTCGCGGCAAAGAATATTCTTTCGAGTGTGTCGCCACCTCGCCGGAGTATGCTCAGGTGAGAGGGTTGCAAACCCTCGTCGGAAGATTTCTGCATGTTCACGATCATGAGGTTGGCAATCGCGTGGCCGTTTTGGAATATTCTCCTGCTTCGAAAAATTTGTTTGCCAGCGGCGCGATTCTGCAAGAACGTGTTTGGATAAACGATGTGCCCTTCAGCATCGTAGGCGTGATCGCCAACAAAACCGAATTAGGCAGCAACATGTCGGGAGGTACCTTGTATCTACCCTTGTCGGCCTTGCCCCATCTCGGCATGGAATCCGCGGATTTTGACGTGATTTATTGTCAAGCCCAACATCGTGGGGAATTGAGCACGGCGATGCGCCAAGCCACGGAAACTTTGCGCAGCCGCTACGAAGGCCAGAGTCTCTTTGTCGCAGAAAATGCCCGCAATCTCTTTCGCTCCGCAGAAAATCTCACGCGCATGGCAACTTGGGTTGCCGCCGGCATCGCGGCAATCGCGTTAGTGGTAGGCGGAATCGGCATCATGAACATCATGCTGGTGTCCGTTTCGGAACGCACCCGGGAGATCGGCGTGCAAAGAGCGGTGGGCGCCAAGCGGCATGACATCGCTATACAGTTTCTTGCCGAAGCCATCGCGCTTTGTTTGCTCGGCGGCGGCATGGGTATCAGTGCGGGTTACGCGGCGGCCCGAATGGTAGCGCAGAGCTTGCAAATTGAATCCGTTTTTTCCCTCGCCTCGGCTGCCATCGGTGTATCTTTTTCTTTTATGATAGGCGTTCTCGCGGGATTTTTTCCTGCCTATAAAGCCGCGAGACTGCCGCCGGTTGAAGCCTTGCATTCAGAATAAATAGACTTCTAGCCCTCTGCTTAAAAACATTCCTCCCGCAAGAGCCTTGCGGCCGGAATGACCGCCGCTGAATTTAGGGCACAACTCCGAACCTAACATTGTAATACTATTCCCGCCACAGCAGCCACTGCTCCTGCAGCCACGTGCACGTATGCCCGCATTCGCGCCAGCCGGATTGCTTGAAGAGCTGTTTTACTTTTTGAGAAGAACGCAAATACAGGCGCTCGCCCCAAATGCCACGCATCTGATTGGCCCATATCGGCGGCGAAGAAGTAAACAAAAAAAAGCGTTGCGGCCGCAAGACCCGGCGAATTTCTTGAAAGAATGCCGGCGCCTCCGGCACATATTCCAGCACGCCGAGGGCAGAAACAAAATCAACAGATTGATCGGCAAAGGGAAGTAATTCTGCGCGCGCCAACAACTTCGGCGAGTACGGCAGTTGGTGCAGCATGGCCAGAGAAGCATCCATGCAAATTAGAACTTTGCCGGCTTGAAATAAAGAAAGAGAATCGCCCGTGCCGCTGCCCACGTCGAGATGCAAGCCCACCGGCTGCGGCACGTGCTCGAAAAGCCCGGCAAGTTTTTTCTGTTCGGAAGCGAGAAGGTTTTTGAAAAAAGGAAGGCGGCGCACGCG
>Ga0247727_10015503_pt1 | contig 12487 bp, 12 predicted proteins | sample WisWelCaveWW1625_FD_202498 | JGI IMG/M metagenome (GOLD analysis project Ga0247727, IMG submission 202498) | Biofilm microbial communities from Wishing Well Cave, Virginia, United States - WW16-25 | ecosystem: Environmental > Aquatic > Deep subsurface > Groundwater > Cave microbial mat | place... | reverse complement strand
GGTCGGCAGCCGGGTCAATATCCCGCGCCAGGAAATCATCGACTACTACGAAAAGAACAAGCGCGAGTTCGTGCGCGAAGAGAGCGTGTTTCTTCGCGAGATCCTCGTTTCGACCGAAGGCAAGGACCCCGCCGGCGCCGCGGCGGCCGAGAAGAAAGCCCGCGACCTGGTGGCTCGCGCCCGGAAAGGCGAGAAATTCCACGAGCTGGCGCGGGACCACTCCGAGGCGGCGACGGCGGAGAATTTCGGCGAACTGGGCGGTGCCAAGCGCGGCGATCTAAAAAAGGAAATCGAGGACCTGGTCTTCAAACTGAACAAGAACGAAGTCACCGATCCGATCAAGCTGCCGAATGGCTTCCTCATTCTTAAGGTCGAGGAGCGCCACCAGGCCGGGCAGGCTTCGCTGGAGGAAGTCGAGAACGAAATCATGGAAAAGCTCTACAATCCACGCTTCCAGCCGAAGGTCCGCGAGTACCTGACCCAATTGCGCCAGGAAGCATTCCTCGAGATCAAGCCCGGATTCGTGGATTCGGCGGCCGCCGCCGGCAAGGACACCGCCTGGACGGACCCGGCGGTCCTGAAGCCCGAAACCGTGACCAAGGAAGAGATCGCCGCCCAGCAGCGGCGCAAGCGCCTGCTCTGGCTGGTACCGATTCCGTTCACCAAGTCCGTTCCGAAAAGCAGCTCGAAGTGAAGTCCCCGTACGTCAGCGAACTCGCGCCGAACCAGATGGTGAACGGCACGTTCCTGGTGCAGAACAAGGACATCCGGCAAAAGAAAACCGGCGAGCCCTATCTGGCCCTGCTGCTGACCGACCGCACCGGCGGTCTGGACGCGAAGATGTGGGACAACGCCGCCGACGTCATGGAGTCGTTCCAGCGGAACGATTTCGTGCATGTCCGCGGCTATGTCCAGATCCATCAGAACCGGCCGCAGTTGACGATCCACAAGCTGGCGAAGACCGAGGAAGGCGCCGTCGACTTCACCGATTACTTTCCCGCCTCCAACCGCGGTTCCCAGGAAATGTTCGATGAGCTGCACCAGATCGTGGCCGGCCTGAAGAACCCTCACCTGAAATCGCTGCTCGAGAGCATCCTCGCCGACGAACAGATCGCGCGGCCCTACCGAACCTCTCCCGCCGCCAAGCAGATCCACCATGCCTGGCTCGGAGGACTGATCGAGCATGTGATCTCGCTGTGCCGGCTGTGCCGAACGGCGGCGGAGCACTACGGCGTCGACGGCGACCTGCTGCTGGCGGGCGCCATTCTTCATGACATCGGTAAGATTCACGAGCTGGTCTACGATCGCGCATTCGGCTACAGCGACGAGGGGCAACTGCTGGGGCACATCGTGATCGGCCTTCGTCTGGTGGACGACAAGATACGGGAACTGCCGGATTTCCCGCCTCGCCTGCGCACGCTGGTCGAGCACATGATCCTCAGCCATCATGGCCAGCTCGAATTCGGCTCGCCGAAGGTTCCGCTGTTCCTCGAGGCGATGCTGCTGCATCATCTCGACAACATGGACTCGAAGATGGAGGCCATGCGGGCGGCGGTGGCGCGGGACCGGCAAGTGGGCGGCTGCTGGACTTCGCTCAGCCCGGCGCTCGATCGCATGGTCCTGAAGAAGGACCGGTACCTGGACGGGCCCCCCGACCCGCCGGAGGCGAAGCCGGCTGGACCACAGGCGCCCTCCAGTGAGCCGACATCGTTCGGCCAGCGGCTTCAGAACGCGCTCGGCAAGGACCGCTGAGATGCGCAAGCCCGCTCCGCCGCGCGACATCCCGCCGCCGCTCGAGCTGGAGTGTCTGAAGGCGTTGTGGCGAATCAGCGAGGGAACGGTCCAGGACGTGCGTGGCGTGCTCGACGAGCGGCGTCATTTCGCTTACACCACAATCATGACCGTGCTGGACCGGCTGGCGAGACGAGGAACCGTCACGCGTCGTAAGGCGGGCCGGGCCTTTGTCTATTCGCCGCTGGCGGCGCGCAAGACTCTGCGGCGGCTCGCGGTCAAGGAGCTGGTCGACAACTTCTTCGACGGATCCGAGGGCGCTTTGCTGGCATTTCTCGAAGACGAATCCGCGCCGGCCCACGTCGCCAGCGCGCCGGCCGACGAGCGCCTGGACACGGCCCTGCTGTAGACCGAAGCCGGCCGCGGACTTCGCATACAATAGCTTGGTCATCGCGTGGCCGGAGATCACGAAGCTGGCCGGCCTCGCCAGGTCCCAGTATCGGCAGATAACGATTGCGGTGTGAGGAACAATGTACCGCGTGACCGTGGATGAAGCTGTGCTCGATGAGATCGTGCGGCGCCTCGTGGAGGCGGTTGATCCCGACCGCATCATCCTTTTTGGGAGCCGCGCGCGAGGCGACGCGCGGCCGGACAGCGACGTGGATCTTCTGATCGTAAAGGATTCACCAGAGCCTCCCGGCCGCCGCGACGTTCGGGCACACCGGGCGTTGATGGGGGTCGGCGTCCCCAAGGATGTCCTCTGGTACACCCCGCAGGAGGTGCTCGATTGCACCGGCGTGAGGAGCCACGTTGTGTCGCGGGCTTTGCGCGAGGGCACGGTGTTGTATGAAAAGCGCTGAATACGCCCGGAGCCTGATCATCAAGGCGCAACATGATCTCAGGCTGGCCGAGATCGGCCTCGAGCACGCGGCGCCGCTGGACACCGTTTGTTTCCATTTGCAGCAGACCGTTGAGAAACTGCTGAAAGGAGTGCTCACGTCCAGCAACGTGGACCCGCTGACCCACGACCTGATCCTCTTGTGGATTTGGCCGGTCAGGAGTGTCCCGCCCTCGCCGAGTTTCGCGACGCTCTGGCGGGCTTCCTGCCTTATGGAGTGCGCATGCGATACGATGCCGGCCTGTATCCGGAGCCGGAGGAGACGCAGGCGGCAATGCAGACGACAAGAAAGCTTCGGGACGCAGTCTACCGCTGGTTGCCCCCGGAAGCTCTCCCGTGAAAGGCAAGCCGGCGGCAGGATCGGAAGCGGTTCAGCCAGAGCATGCAGTCGAGCTCAAAGCCCGGCGGTATGGGGATGGTTCCAAATCGTGTCAGAGCTGGCGGAAGGCGTCCGGCTCTGATGGTAGCCTGAGCATATGCTCCAGGCGATGGCTTTTCTGCTGAGCCTGGCTTTCCAGTCCTCAGGCGGCGAATTGCACGCGGCCGTGCGGGCCGGCGACGCCGGCCGGGTGAAGGGACTGATCGCCAACGGGGCGAACGTGAATGAGCGCGACTCGCTCGGCGGCACGCCGCTGCACGAAGCGGCCTGGAGCGGCGACAAGGCGATGGTCGAGCTGCTGCTGGCGCACGGCGCCGATCCCACCGCCAGGCACCGGGAGGGGCAATCGACGCCGCTGGACTACGCGGTGATCACCAACCGTCCGGAGATCCTCGAGCTGCTCGCACGGGATCACGCGGTCTTGAAGAGCCGCACCAGTTCCGGCACGACGCTGCTGCACCTGGCGGCGAGCAGAGGCTACCGGCGGGTGGTCGAGTTGTTGCTGGCGCGAGGCCTTGAGGTGGACGCTCGCGATTCCGGCGGAGTCACGCCGCTGGAGGAAGCGGCCGGGAGAGGCGAGCTCGATGTGATCACGCTGCTGCTAGCCAAAGGGGCGGATCCGAAGCAGAGAAACCCGGTGACCGGCGCGACTCCGGTGCATGCCGCCGCCGCCAAAGGCCACGCCGACGCGGTGCGCCGGCTCGCGGACGCGGGCGCCAACGTCGCGGCCCACGACGCTTCCGGCGCCACCCCGCTCGATGAAGCGCTCCGGCACCAACGTCCGGCCGTAATCGGTGTGCTGCTCGATCAAGGGGGCGGGCCGGCGCCGCCGCGGGCGCTGGAAGAAGCGGTATTGCGCGGCCAGGTCGAAGTGGTCGAAGTGCTGCTCGGCAAAGGCGCGAGCGCGCGCGTGCGCACTTCCTCGGGCGCCACGCTGTTGCATGACGCGGCGTTGAAGGGGCACGAGCGGATGGTCGCCCTGCTCATCGATCGCGGCGCCGGTGTGAATGAACCGAACAACTCGGGCGCACAGCCGCTGCACGACGCCGCGCTGGCGGGCCAATGCCGGGTGGCGGCGCTGCTGCTGGACCGCGGCGCGCGGATCGAGGCCCGCGACGGGGAAACCGGCGCAACGGCGCTCTATCACGCGGCGAGCTGGGGGCGCCGGGATTGCGTCGAGCTGCTGGCGGACCGCGGCGCCGACATCCAGGCCGCCAATGCGGCCGGAGCGACGCCGCTGGCGGCCGCCGTCAAAGCGGGTCACACCGACGTCGCCGAGCTGCTTCGCTCGCGCGGAGCCAGGGACTGACGCTCAGTTCAGGAAGTACGTGCGATACAGCGTGTCACGCTGTTTGGGAACGAATCCGGCGTCGCGGATGAGGCGGCGAAGCTCCTCCTCGGTCGAGCAGTGGTGGGCGCCGGCGGCGGACACGACGTTTTCCTCGATCATGATGCTGCCGACGTCGTTGCCGCCGAATCGCAAGCCGATCTGGCAGGTCTTCAATCCCTGCGTCACCCAGGACGACTGGACGTTGCGGATGTTCCCGAGGTAGAGGCGGGAGATGGCGAGCGTCTTCAGGTACTCGACCGCGGTGGCCTCCTCCTTGACGAACCGGCCGAGCGAGGTGTTCTCGCGCTGAAACGTCCAAGGGATGAAAGCGGTGAACCCGCCGGTATCCTCCTGAATCCGGCGGACCAGCTCGAAGTGGCGCACGCGCTGCTCGATCGTCTCGCCGCAGCCGAACATCATGGTGGCCGTCGTGCGCATGCCGAGCGAGTGGGCGGTGCGATGCACTTCGACCCATTCCGAGACGCTGCACTTCAGGCGGCTGATGCGATGGCGCACGGCTTCATCGAGGATCTCGGCGCCGCCGCCGGGGATCGAATCGAGGCCCGCGTCGCGGAGCCGCGCGATGGTGTCGCGGAGCGAGATCCCGCTGACCTCGGCGATGTTGGTGATCTCCGGCGCCGAGAAGCAGTGCAGGTGGATGCGGAAGCGCTGTTTGATCGAGCGCAACAGGTCTTCGTACCATTCGATCTTGAGATCGGGGTGCAGACCGCCCTGCATCAGGATGCCGGTGCCGCCGAGGTCGAGGGTCTCGCGGATCTTTTCGAAGATGACTTCTTGGGAAAGTATGTAGCCTTCGGCGTGGCCCATCGGCCGGTAGAAGGCGCAAAAACTGCAATATTCTGTGCAGAAGTTCGTGTAGTTGATGTTGCGGTCGATGATGTAGGTGACGACGCCTTCCGGATGCAGGCGCTTCCGCGCGTCGTCGGCGGCCATGCCGATCGCGATCAGGTCGTCGCTGGCAAACAGGTCGATGGCTTCCTTTGTCGTCATCATCGGGCGGCTCCGCTGTTCACCAGGGTATCCAATCGGGCGGCACGACGCAGGAACAGGTCCATACCCTGGTATTCGCGGGCGCCGAGCTCGAAGACGATATGGCGGGTCAGGTACCGGCGGACCAGCTCGGGCGAAAACCCGCGGCGGAGGGACTCGGTCTCGACGATCCGGTCGAGGTGTTCGAGACCGTACTGGCAGGAGCCGGTGAAGGCGGATTCGATGACCGGCGTGGCCAGCCCGGCTGGGCCGGCCCAGACGGCGAAGACCATCGGCAGCCCGGTCATCTCGACCCATTCGGCGCCGAGATCGAGCACATGGAGGCTGGCGCGGAGCGTTTCCGGATCCAGGCGCAGCGCCGGATCGCCGATGATGAGCGCGGCGTCGGCCTCCTGGAGCATGTGATTGAGGTCGGGCGGCATGGTGAGCACCTCCGGCTCGGCGCCGTAGCGCTCCGCGAGGAGGATGCGCGCCAGCAACACGGACGATCGCGAGCCGGCGTCGGCGGCGAGCGTGCGTACGTCGCCGGGAGGGCGGCGCGAGACGAACAGAATGCTGCGCACCGGCCCGCGGCAGGCGATGCCGGCGCCGCGAAGGATCGCGAGCTTCTGCTCGAGCAAGGCGGCGACCGGCACGATACCGATGTCGGCTTCGCCGGCGGCGAGCCGGTCGGCGCATTCCGACGGCAGCGCGAACGACAGGTCGAACCGTTCGCGCTGCGGGCCTTCGAGCATGCCCCACACCAGCGGCACGGTATTGAGATAGCTGACGGCGCAGACGCGCGGCCGGCGGGTTTCCGATGGATTTGTCAAGTTACCAGATTACCATCGAGGCGGCACGCCCTCTCAAACCGCGACCGCGGCGGTCTGAAATGCCCGTGGGCGGAACAGGAACTCGACGATGTTGCCCTCGTGCGGCTGGAGCCAGTCGAGCTTGATGGTGGGGATCGGGCCGAGGTTGAGGCGGTCGATATGGGCCGCGTCCATGAGCTGCCGTTGGAACCCGCTGTCATGGGTGATGGCGCTGGCGACCAGCGTCGAACCGATGCACTTGAGCATCCGCTCCTGCGGACAGCGGACCACGCTGACGTAGGGATACATGTACTCGGTATTGGCGAGCGCCGCGTCGGGCGAGTCGCAATGGATGACGGTCGGCCGCAGGTAGCCGCAGCGCTCGAGTTCGACCAGGCGGGGTCCGAATTTCGCCGTCGCGTGCTCGACGCCGGGCTCGGCAAGCCGCGCCTGGATCATGCTCCAGATGGCTCGGGCGGCGCCGGGGACGGTGAACGCGGCGAGGCTCGACTCCGGATCCTCGGGCGGCTTCGGCTCGACGGGACCGAGGCGCTCGGCCAGCGCCCGGGCGATCTGGCGCGTGTGGCGCGAGGCCCAGATGCCCGAGCAGTTGATGCAACCGCGGCCGCTGTTGAGAAAGACGCTGTCGGCCATCACGTCGAGGTAGTCTTCCCACCGATCGACGACATCGTCGCCCAGCAGGATCTTGCTGAACCCGGGTCCGTGGACCTGGACCCGCGGATCGCCTTTGTAACGCTCGACGGTGGCGGTGCCGCCGAAAATCATCGTGCGGTTCACGCGGCGCACCACTTCGGCGCCGATGTCGCCGAGACCGGGGTACACCGAGATCGCCTCCGGCGGCACGCCGGCCTCGCAAAACGCGGCCGTCATTCGGTACGGCGTCCAGGGTTCCTGCGGGCCGGGCTTGAGAACGAGGCCGATCTGCATGGGAACGACCGGGAGCCAAAGCGTGTGGACTCCGGGAGAATTCGAGGGCAGCACGAGGCCGAGCACCGGGGTCTGGGCCTGGTAGCTCACGGTGACGCCGCGCGATTCGACGCCGTAGCCACGCGTCAGGATCGAGGTGGGCAGGCCGCGCGTGAGCGCGTCAAGGATGCGCTCCATGTTGGACAACACGAAGTGATTCTTCTTCATGTTGGCCAGGCACATGTGCTCGGGCAGGCCGGTCGAGGCCGACTGCTGGCGGGCGAAGTCCTCAGGCGTCTGCTCGCCGTCTCCCAACGGCAGCGTGCCGCTCAAGTAATAGTCGGCCGCTTTCTTCATCATCGCGATGAGATCCGCGATCGGGATGGCGGTGAGGACCTCGCGGGCGCGGTGCGCGTGGCGCATGTCGCGGCCGAGCAGGCCGGCGTTGGCCTGGCTGACCCGGGCGAGCACCTCGCCGGTCATGAAGTGGATCACCGGGTCCTGTTCGAGGCTCGTGTAGGGCCGGCCCCAGCGCAACACGGGAATATTCAGCACGCAGACCTCCTAATACACACCGACCGTCGTGCCGGCCGCGAGGGCGCGGAAGGGCCGTACGCCGCTGACGCCGTCCCAAGCATACTTCTCATAGGGAGGCTCGCGTTCGCCTTCGTCACGCTCGAGGAACCCGGGAATGAACGTTTCCCTCGTCAGCGTGGTCAGCCGGACGCGACCCGTCTCTCCGTACCCGACGGCGCGGTCGGGATCCTGAAACGAAACCACCTCGATGACGGCCCTCGGCTGCGGGGCGTAATAGGCGATCTTGTAGCCGTCGGCCGGCGTGACGGGCCTCGAGCAGGCGAGCCCCATCAGCGTGTTGCCATATGTCGGCGTCAGATAAACGCCATCGCCGAGCAATTCCTCGGTGGCGAACCGCGTGTACTGGGGCGTGAACTCGGTGCCGCCGGCGAAGATCCCGGTGATTCCCGCCTGGCGGATCGACGTGCCCTGGTTCTCGAGCTCCTCGGCGAGTGCTTCGAGCAGCTTCGGCGTGGTGAACAGGCACCGGATGTCATGGCCGGCGCCGAGCACGGTGATGGCCTGCTCGATGACGTGGGCCTTGTAGCGCTCGAGCTCCTCGATGAGACCCATCCGGATGAGCTTGATGACCCAGCGCGGATCGAGGTCGACCGAGAAACAGATCCCGCCGCGGTGCTGCGCGAGATGCTCGACGGCCAGCCGCAGCCGGCGCGGGCCGGAGGGGCCCAGCATGAGCCAGTTGGCGCCGCGCGGGAAGTAGGCGTCGGGAAGGGTGTCGCTGAACATCTCGTAGTCGATGCGAAAGTCTTCCATGGCGACGCGGCTCTTGGGAACACCGGTTGTCCCGCCGGTTTCGAAGACAAACAGAGGCTTCGCCGCCAGTCCTTTCGGCGCCCAGCGGCGCACCGGCCCGCCACGCAGCCAATCATCTTGAAAAGGAGGGAACTTGCGGAGCTCGTCGAAGCCGCGGATTTCGCGGCGCGGATCCCAGCCCAGCCGGGCGGCGAAATCCAGCCAGAACGGGCAGCCCGTGTCCGGGTTGAAATGCCACTGGACGATTTCGCGGACGTGAGCGTCGAGCCGCTCCCGGGCGTCGCGAATCCGGGAGGAGAGATCGGGACCTTCCATGGCGGTCATGGAGCTCAGGGTAAGAAACCAGAATACCGGAAGGGCGGTGGGCCCACAACCAGACGCCCGGAGATGGTACATTGAATCCCGAAATGAAGATGCGAACATTGTGGAAAGCGTTGGGAGCGGCCGCCATGCTGGTCAGTGCGGCCACCTCGCGGACCGCCAGCTCCGCCATCGGCATTCTCGATTCGCGTGGCCCCGGCGTGCGGCTCGAGCAGGCCCCACGCGAGCAGGCCCCACGCGAGCAGGCCGCGCCTCCGCGGTACCGCAGCAAGATCACTGTTTTCGACCTCGCCCGCCGCGCCGCGACCGTCCTCTACGAGGCCGATCGGGTCATCGAAGCCCCAAACTGGTCCCGCGACGGCAAGTTTCTGCTGGTCAACACCGGCGGCGGTCTGTACCGTCTGCACGTGCAGGGAGCCGGCGAAAGCAAGCTCGAAATGATCAACCTTGGCGAGGGCGGCTACCGTTCGAACAACGACCACGACTTTTCCCGGGACGGCAAGCTGCTGGCCTTCTCGGCCTCGAGCCCTTCTTCGCGCCAGTCGCAGGTGTACGTCGCGCGGGCCGACGGCTCCGGCGTGAAGCTGCTGACCACGGCCGCGCCCAGCTACTTTCACGGCTGGTCGCCCGACGGTCGGTGGCTGGCCTTCGTGGGCCGGCGCGACAACAAGTTTGAACTCTACCGCGTGCCGGCCGCCGGCGGCGCCGAGCAGCGTCTCACCTCCACCGGCGGCTATGACGACGGCCCCGAGTACACTCCGGACGGCAAGTGGATTTACTTCAACTCGAACCGTTCCGGCGGCTGGGACATTTGGCGCATGCCTCCCGACGGAGCCGGTCCCAACGACGCCAACACCGAGCGGGTGACCAGCGACGAGCTCCAAGACTGGTTTCCGCACATTTCGCCCGACGGCAAGCGGATGGTGTTTTTTTCGTTCCCCAAAGGCACCACAGGACACAACGACAGAATGGAGGGCGTGGTCCTGCGGCTGATGCCCACCCCCGCCAAAAGGCTCAAGTCCGCCGTCATCGAGGTATTGACCACTTTCTTCGGTGGTCAAGGGACCATCAATGTGAACTCCTGGTCACCCGATTCGAAAAAGTTCGCCTACGTGGTTTACGAGCCGCTGCCGCCGCGCTAGTTAGAGGCGCGGCGGCCGAGCTGGCGGCCGCGGGCCACGGACCGCCGTATGGTAGCTTTAGAAAAGGAGTGTCATTGTTCTCGACTTCCTTCCCGCTGGCGCCCGCTCAAATGAGCTTCTGGGACCTGGTGATCCACGCCAAGCCGGTGCCGATGGCGGTGATGGTGATCCTTCTGCTGTTCTCCCTGGCCTCGTGGGCGATCATATTCTCGCGCTGGAGCGTGCTGAGAAAGGCGCGCGTCGCCAATACCGGCTTCCTGCGGGCATTCCGGAAGGCGGGCTCGCTTGAGACCGGGGTCGCGGTCGCCGAGAAGTTCCGGCACGCGCCGCTGGTCGGCGTGTTCGACTTCGGTTACGAGGAGCTGGACCGGCAGTGGAAATCGGGCGGTGGCCTAGCCAGCGGGGTGGCGCTCGAGCGGGCATTGCAGTTGGGCATCAGCGAGGAGATCGCCGCCCTGGAGCGGCACATGAACTGGCTGGCGACGACGGCGTCGGTCACCCCGTTCATCGGGCTGTTCGGGACCGTCTGGGGAATCATCGACGCGTTTTCGGCGCTCGGGCTGGCGGGGAGCGCGAGCCTGCGCGCGGTGGCGCCGGGAATCTCCGAAGCGCTGATCACCACGGCGCTGGGGCTCGGCGCGGCCATCCCGGCGGCGATCTTCTACAATCACTTCACGCACGTGGTCAGAGAGCTGGGCGCGCGGATGGAGGATTTCGCGCTCGAGTTTCTGAACCTCGCCGAGCGCAGCTTCGTCGCGCAACCGGCGCCGAGGACGTAACAACCGGGAGCGGCCATGGCATTCAGCTTCGGCGGCGGGCGAAGCGGGCGGCGGTTCGGCGGCCTGTCGCCGCTGGCGGATATCAATATCGTCCCGCTGGTCGACGTGGTGCTGGTGCTGTTGATCATCTTCATGCTGACGGCGCACGTGATGGAATTCGGGCTCGAGGTCGAAGTGCCGAAAGTGCGGCAGGTGCGCGACAGCTCCGAAGAGCTGCCGGTCGTGACGATCACGCGGAGCGGCGAGATCCAGTTGAATGAAAAGCCGGTGAATCTGAACCAGCTCGCCGGGGAGCTGCGCCGCCGGTTCGCCGGGGAGAAGGCCGTCTACGTGCGCGCCGACAAGAATGCGATCTACGATCCGATCGCGCAGGTGATCAGCGAGCTGAGCGCGGCCAAGCTCGATATCCGGCTGGTGACGCAGCCGGAGGATGAATCCGGACGCCGGTGATGGCGGTTCACCACGACATTCTCGATGACCGGGAGCCGCTCGGCCGTTTCCTGCCTTACTCGATCGGCCTGCATCTGGCGCTGTTCGCCGCCGTGGTCAGTGCGCGATGGTGGCAGCCGGGCGAGGTTCAGCCCTGGGGCGATCCGCGGTCGCTCGGCGGCGGGGCCGTCGCGATCACGCCGGTGAGCCGGATTCCGCTCCCATCGCGCGGCGGTCCCGAGAATCCGGTGGCGAACGACACCGATTCGCGCGTGCCGCAGCCGCCGAAACCGGAACCGCGGCGCCAGCGCGAGCCCGATCCCGACGCGATCACCATCAAAGGCCGCGCGCGGACGGCGCAACGGCAGGCGATCGAGAGCCGCAAGCGCTACCGGCCGCCGGAAACCGACCGGCCGAACCAGCTCTACTCGGAAGCCGGCGCGGCCGCCAGGAGCCCGCTGTTCGGCAGCACCAGCGGCTCCAGCAGGGTCAACGTCGGCTCCGGCAGCCCGTTCGGCGCGCGCTTCGGCTACTACGAAGCGCTGCTGCGGCAGCGCGTCGCGGAGAAGTGGCGGACGGCCGACATCGATCCGCGGCTCGAATCGGCGCCGCCGGTGATCGTCACTTTCGAGATCCTGCGCAACGGCACGGTTCGCGGCCTTCGCCTGATGCAGCGCAGCGGCAACGTGGTGGTCGATTATTCGGCCCAGCGCGCCATCGTCGAGGCGTCCCCGTTTCCCCCCTTGCCGGCGGGCTTCGATCGCGACTCGGCGGTAATCGAATTCTGGTTTCAGTTGAAACGATGAAAAGACAACTCCTGTCCATGCTGCCGGTCTGCGCCGGAATGTACCTGGCGGCCCAGCCGAGCGACGTAATCATCAAGCTGGTCGAGGGCGACCGGCCCGCCCTCGCCGTTCCCGATCTGCGCGGCGCCGGCGCGTCCGCCGGCCTGATGAACCCCTTGAACGCCACACTGTTCGGCGATCTCCAGGTTTCCGGCCTCTTCCAGATGGTCCCCAAGAGCGTGTATCCGCTCGAAGTCCCGCAGCGGCCGCAGGACTTCAAGCCGCCTCTCGAGCCCAAAGGACGGCCTCCCCGCGGCGCTCCGCCGAAGCCGCTCCGCCAGGGACCGTGGTTGACCGACTGGTCTTCGCCCCCGGTGAACGCCAATTACCTCACGCTCGGCTACGCCGCCGAGCAGGGCGGATTGCTGGTCCTGTTCGGCTGGCTGTTCAACGTGGCGCAGCCCGACGTGGCGGCGGCACAGGTATTCGGCAAGCTCTACTTCGGAACGCTGGACGACGCCGGAGCGCGCAAGGTGGCGCACGAGTTCGCCGCCGACATCCTCGAGAAATTCGGCCACAAGAGCCTGGCCGGCTCGAAGATCTACTTCACCTCC
>Ga0247727_10015502_pt1 | contig 12490 bp, 11 predicted proteins | sample WisWelCaveWW1625_FD_202498 | JGI IMG/M metagenome (GOLD analysis project Ga0247727, IMG submission 202498) | Biofilm microbial communities from Wishing Well Cave, Virginia, United States - WW16-25 | ecosystem: Environmental > Aquatic > Deep subsurface > Groundwater > Cave microbial mat | place... | reverse complement strand
CCTCCTGCGCCCCCGGTGCGCGCCGAGGTCGCCAACGACCTCTGACGAGCACCTTAGCAGCCCTCAATCGAGAGACGCATCGCAATTCTTGGACGAACTCCTAGCACTACTTGGGAACGAATGGCAAACAGTTTTTTTCATTATGATGAGAGACACGGCCGGTAATTCGAGCGGGCTGGACTTGCAGGTCGCGTTCATTGAAAGCCGAGTATCGGGACGAGTCTTGCAGGGAATTTCAATCGGTGGTTGCGTAGCCGCGAAACGGACGTGTGTGATTGTCTTCGCTGCTTGACACGCCGGGAGTGCAAGTCTTCAGCGTCGGGTCATCAGCCATCGCAGCAACAGTAGAGCGGCCACTGTTGAGCCTGCGGCATCAGGATAGGCAAGAATCAGTGCGCCAAGGACGAAGTAGAGCGGTGTTTGGTTCACGACTTACTTGCTCCAAGTTTGGAGGGTCGCGGTGGTGCGTCCCTCCAAAAAAACCTCGATGGTTCCCGCCGGGATTTCTCCCGCGCGGTTTGCGTTTACGACACAGTCGGAAGAATGAGCCGGCTAGTAGGGGATGTCGTCGCCGGCGTCCTTGTTGCTCCCGCCGCCGTTCGCGTTGGCCGCTTCCTTGGCCGCCTCGAAGATCCACGTGTGACCTTGGTCCGCGACCTTAGCCATGAGCGGCAGGTCGTCGCGGCCGAAGCTCGTCGAGTCCTTCCAGTTGTTGCCGTCCTTGTAGAGCCGCGAAAACGTCACGTTGTGACGCGTGCCGTTCTCGGTCTCGTTCTCCCAGATCGCCGCACGGATGCGGCCCAGACGCACCTCGTGGACCGGGCGCTTTGGGGGCGCCTTCGCACTTTGTGCCATGACTTGTCTCCTTGTGGCTTGGCCACACTGTTTGAATGGACGAAACAAACGCGGCCAGACGTGGCCGCGAACACAACTCAATTCACGCCGCCTCACGCTGTCTGTTCACAATCGATCTGCATCCAACGTGCATCGGACATTGCCAGGCGACAGCCCGCGTATGCGATCGCGCGGTTCCAAGATTCGCCGAGCGTCTGACCGGGAATGGTCTGCGGCGGAAATCCGCCGCGGTCGAGCCATGCGATCAAAGCAGTCGCTGATGCCTCGGCCGACGACCAGTCCTCACTTGCGTACGCTTCCAACAACTTGTTCCAAGCGACTTGTGGGTCCATCCTGTTGACCTCCTTCTTGGAGTGGATCACCGATCACGCGGCCAACGCGAACAGGGCAGACACTTGCGCGTCCGCCTCGGCGCGGTCGCCGATGTACTTGATCCGCTGCGTGAGTCGGGTCAGCGCATCCACGACCGAGAAGATCGTGAACCGCCCTTGCTGCCGCGCGATCTCAATCGCGTCGGCGGCCAAGCTGCGCGGGATGCCGTTCGCCGCAAGTTCCTTCGCGACCGTCTCGGTGTCATTGCCGAGCGAAGTCTGCATCGCCTTTGTGAGCACGCGAACGAATCCGTCGCGCCGAGCGTCACGCTTCTCGACCAGCGTCTCGATGATGCGGCGAATTTCGCGCAGCCCATCGTGGACATTAGCCGTGTGTTTTCGCGTGAACTCGGTCACCTCGATCGCGTCCCACACCAGATGATTTCGGCACACGGCTTGGAACCAGAACGTCTGGATTCCGAGCGATCGCCGGCCAACCTCCGAGTTCCACACGAAAAATCCGGGCGCGAATGCCTCGTTATTGATCTCTGTCCAGCCGGTCGGGTCGATCAAAAATGCGAACATGTCCTGTTCACCGCAGTACAGACCGGTCGCTTCTTCAATGCCCTTCTGCGGCGGCTGGAAGTCGGTCGCGAACTCGTTGACGACGTTCAGCAGGTCCGCATTCCAGAGCCGGGTGTACGCGACCCCGTGCATCGATCGCACCGATTGTGCCGCCGTCAACAACTGGATCGGCTTGTCTGCGGCAGGAAGCGTCTCTTGCAACGCCCGGCTCGCCGTGCTCGGAGACAGTCGGTTCATCGTCTCCTTGCTGATGCCGGCCATGCGGCAGAGCTGCGAGAACGACCAGTCGTTCAACAGAAACGCACCGTCATCTCCGGTTTTCACCGTCACACTGCCGCCCGCGTCGTGCGGTTGCAGCAACTGCGGCAAGTGCCAACGGTCCGACGAGACTTGCTTCTCCTGCCGGCAGAAGTCCGACAATGCCGGGAGCGACGAGAATCGCTCGTCCGGCGACCTCCGAAAAAGTTCCTGGCTCGCGCGAGTCAGATTCGCCATAGTCCGTCTCCTTCCATTAGAGTGACAAACGGGACACGAAACCGAAGAGGCGACTACCGACGTGGCAGCCCTCTGCTCGGTCCCGGCCCGCTTGCCGCTTGATGGACGACGGCACTCGTGCTGCGTGGGGGTGAATCCAACTGAAAACCTGTCGAATTGCACCACCGTTCCCTCGATGTCGCCAGCATCACAGCGAAACCGAGAGAAGGTCTGTTGAATCTGCCCAAAGAAGGGTCAGCAGGAAAGAACAGCAAATCGACTGACGAGCGATTCCCTAGCACGGCCGTTCGGCATTGTCACGCTAGACACGAGTGACGGTCGGGAGCGAAGCGGCGGCATCCGTGGACTTCGGTTTGAATCCAGATTGAATCTGCGGGGTTAGAATAGGGCGTTTTCGGCTAGTCGAATCGGCTTATCAAATCGAAAGCTGCTCAATACCGGATCGGACGAAGTCAACGTTCGGGCGTTTTTCGGGAACGACATCGACGCACGGGCCTAGGATTTGTGCCCAATGGTCGGGGACATTCTGGATGCTGGACTTGTCCTGGGAGCCGGTGAGCAAAAACGAGATGACGCGACCGAACGAGTAGATGTCAGCGGACGGGTGAGCCCGTGCGCCCTCGATCTGTTCCGGTGGAGCCCAGGGAACGGTGTGAGCTCCTTGGAACGTGAAGCCGGTGACAGGATTGTTCCTGAGCTTGCTGATCCCGAAGTCGGCGACCTTCCAGGTGTCGTCGCACCGAAGGACGTTTTGCGGCTTGATGTCGCGATGAACGATGTCGTTGTCGTGAAGTGCTACGAGAGCATCGAGAACCGCGAGCGCGATGTCCCGCACAGTGGCTTCATCAAGAGGGGCCTTGCGCTGGGCGACCCGCTCCTCGTCCGCGATACTACCGCCGACAAGATCCCAGAGGCTCCCACCGTCGGCAAATTCAGTCACGAGAGCATACGTGCTCCCCTCACGGAAAATGTCCCGCACTGCAAGAATGTGCTGGTTCGGAATCTGCTTCAAACGCTCGTAGATGTCGATCTCGCGCCGCAGAGCTGCCTCATCGACTTGCGTACCCTCTGTGGCAACCTTCTTGATCGCGACGATCGTGCCGGTCTCTGTCTCCAGTCCCTTGTAGACAACCGCCATGCCGCCTTTGGCAATCTCTTCCAACAACTCGTACCGAGAGATTCGCCCCAAAGCAGTCGTCGATTTTCCGGTCGCCCCAATTCGGATGATCTGAAGTTGAGACGCGTATCCCTCTGGGTCGATCGCATTGAGTTGCGTGCGAACGAAACAACGCATTTCTTCCGCTCGATTCGGGGTAGCGTCGCCACCACAAGTTGTTCAGCACCGTCGGCAGGAGCGACGTGTAACGACCACGGTTTTGGGGCATCAGCTAGTGCGATCCTCGGCATTTCCGGACGTTTGTTCAATCCCACCAGTATTTCGTATGCGCTTCCCTGACCACCCGACTTCCGAACCTCCGCCGAATGGCGAGAAGCGACCTGAGTCGTAGCCGGCGAGAATCGTAATGCATCTGTGAATCCCGGAGCCCCTGAATGAGTCGCCGTGTGGATGTTTTCATGCGTTTTCCTCCATTAGCCCCTTCCGAGGTCTGCCAACACTTTGAGCTGCTTCGTAGATTTGCACGGTTGAACCTCCGACGACGCACGCCACTTTGCGGTTACCGCGTCACAGACAAAGCGATCAAGTCGCCGATCGAACGAATCGTATTCGGTGTTGCAAGGTAGCTGATTCCTCGGTGCAAATGAAGTCGCAACTGTCGACCGAGCGTTTCAGCGGTCGTGTCCAAGCCATCGCGTACACAACGCTCAATTAGCAAGCCCGTGTACAACTCGTGGGAGTCCCCGCCGAATACGTGCCAACTCATCTCGACGTTGCTGTCCGCCGGGATTTCGATGGGTGTCGGTGGGGTCGGCTCTTTCAGGGACAAGCAAAATGCCCAGCGGCACAGGATGTTCCATTGCTGAATGCCGGTTCGCGTCTTGAGGCGGATCAATTGTTCCTTGGCTTGGGATGACAAGCGGATCTGCTTGATGCTCATGCCGTCAACTCCTCGGCCTCTGTCGGTTCCCGGTCCCAGAAGTAGCCTTCCTGGGCAATGGTCACCTTGCTCTGCTCGTCGTAGTTCAAGTGGTACGCCCGTGCGATGTGCGGTTGAAGATCGTGAAAGTACCGGCGCTCGACCTCGGTGTCTGTGGAGAGCACAATCACTTGATGACTCGCGTGCGGAAAGTACCGTTCGACCAGATGGTCTCGATGCTTGGCATCAAGGCGTGCCATTGGCGTGTCGATGATTGCCGGCAGCGGACGTGCCGACGCTCGTGACAAACCCCACAGCACTGAGACCGCGAAAATCTGCTTCTCTCCTTCGGACAGTCGTTGCTTGGAAACTGCACGACCCGCGTCGTCATAAAGCGTGATGGTAAATGTGTGGGGGTCGATCAGCACGCGATGGACGAGCGTCTGTTTTCGCAGCAAATAGCGGAATGACTCCGTGATCAGTTCGGACAACCGATCAATCTTGCGGGCCGTCGCACGTAGCAGAAACTCTTTCATTGCTTGCTGTGTACGAAGCAGCAGTCCACCAACGCGGGCACCTTCTTCGGTCTGGATAGCTTCGTCCACGACCTTTCGCCGCAGCTTCTGCAATTGCTTCTGAATATCGTCGCGCTCGGCTCTCAGGCCGACAAGCTCCTTCTCAAGGCGTTTGACTTGCTGATCCAGCGCTGCCAATTCGCTAGAAGCCGCTTTTAGTTCTTCGGCGACTTCACGAACTGCGGCTTCGTCCGGTGTAGCGGCCAGAGCGCGTTGTACTTCTTCCAGAGCGCGTCGTGCGCGATCCAGTTGGTCAAGAAGTTCACTCGCCGTATCACAACGTTCTGCCAAGCCACGCTCCAGCAGGTGATCCAGCATTCGCCTCGCGGCGTCCGAAAAGCCCAGCCGCTCTTCGACATTTGCTTGGGTTGAGCGCTTGGCCCGATCGAATTCCAGGAACTGTTGAACAAGCTCGATGGATTTGGCAGTGGCCTGTTTTTGTTTGAGGAGCGAGAGCAATTGCTCGTCGCGTTCCGACAGTAGCCTGACGATGATTGAGTTGTCATAGGCGCGACGTTCTTGGTCCGCTTGGCGTGCGGCAGACTGCAGAAAGTCTGGGACCAAAGCCAGCGGCAACTCGCCGGCGGCCAAGCCGACAAGCCGCTCCTCAGTCTCACGCAAGGTATGTTCCAGTTCACCGAGCTGGCGCTGCCGTGCCTCACGCTGTTCCCAATGCTGCCCGCCGACCTTGGCAAACTGCTCCTCGGCCTGCTTGAGCCGATTGCGAGCCACCTCGCGTGGATTTTCCAAAGCTCCCAGTTCCTGGACGAACCTGTCGATCTCAACCTGCTTGATGTTCAACTCTTTTTCCAGCCGCTCCACATCCTGCAGCTCTGGCGAGTTGTGTGCCCGCTTGGCAACGCGAGCCTCCAACACGACGGAGTCCGCAACAAGTCGTTCCGCCAGGTCCAGCCCCAGTAGCGACTTGATAGCGTCCCCCAGAGCCTGCGTGCTGGTTTCATCTTCGGCCAGAAACCGGATCTTCTCGGCGTCGAAGAAGCAAAGCTGTGCGATGCCGAACGGGATCAGCTCTTCGACCAGTTGGTTCCAATTGTCTGAAACCCAACCATCGAGTTTGCCGTCCTTGCTCACTTGCACGCGCTCACGAACATGCCCATGCCCGTTTTGCGACCAAGACCGATTGACCTCGTACAGGTGCTGCTCACCATCGGCGGCATATCGAAATGAGAGATGGATTGCGGCGCCATCGCTCGGTTCGACGCCATGGTGCGTGGAGTCTTGAAGGAACTCGTCGTAGGGTTTGTCGGCACGCTTTGAGCATGGGGCGCGGTTGCCGTACAGCACAAGTTGAACGGCATCGAGCACCGTCGTCTTTCCGCCACCGTTGATTCCGCCGACCAGGACGATCGGCGCAGCCTGACCACTCCGCCGTGTTGGCGTCAAGTCAAACACCTGCTCGCCTTGGTAAAGGCAATAGTTGCGGAGCCTCAGTTGTTCGAGAATCATGTTGCCTTGTCACTCCAAATCGTCCGCGTCGCTCTGCTCCAGCAGCGATTGCCCGACTTCCCCGTGTTGGTGATGCTCGCTCATCGCTTCCGCGCGGCGACGTTCTTCATCTTGCCGGATTGCAAGTGCCTCCTCTTCGCCGGCGTACTGCTTAGCACGCAGGCGGTCTTCGAGAGTCTCGTAGATTCCGGCCCGCCGCGACATGCCGCGGAACTCTCGCTCGATGTCGAGCAAGCCGGTCTGCAATTGAAAGAACTCCTCGTCGCCACCGCACACTTCGCGGAGAATCTCCCAGTCTTCGGCGCGGAGCAGGTTGTCGTCCGATGCCGGCATGGGGAACGGCTCGTGGAGAACCTCTTCATAAACCCTGGGCAGGCTGTCGTCGAACTCGTGCTTTTCGTACAGCCAAATACGTCGGATCTCTTGCAGTTCAGCCATCGAGATCAATTGCAGATTGCGGAAGTCTTCCGGCCCAAGTTCGCGGACCTGTTTTTGGGCACCGAGAACTCGTTCAAGCCAGTATTCACGTGCTTCTTTCGTGTACGGACCGCGCACTACGCCGTCGTGGAACAACTGGACTCGCCCACTCATGCGACGATAGTCGCGCCGCACCCGCTCTTTGGAAAAGTCACCCAAATCATTCCTCAGTTCGAGCAGCGGCGTCATCCAGACCTTCTCCTCGTCGTTCTTGATCATCGCTTCCATCGAGCGGTCCTTATCGACGACCGTACAGACCCAGCACCCGAAGCGACTGCTGCCACAGCTCGGGGTCGACGTATCGACCACCAACGGGCATTCGCCGTCCGCCGACGCTCCTTGGTACATTCCGAGGAGCGACTTGTTGGTGTGGCCCCAAGGGTTTTTGGCCTGCATCAAGAACAGCCAAACGTCGTCGTTGGTCCAGTCTTCGATCGGCGTGTAGACGAGCGAGTTCGGCAGGTTGGCGTTCGGCGTGAGCCGCTCGCGGACTCTCTTCGCCTCATGCTGGGCCATGTTCAGCGCCCGCCGCTGGCTTTCGGCTTTGCGTGTGCCGAGCACCAGAATCGCTTCGCCGTTCTCGCGGACCATGTTGCGAATGAAATTGTTTGATGGGCTGATCTTCATCCGGCTGGTACACCAGCGGAATAACTTCCGTGGGGCCGGGTAGCCTTTGCCGATTAGGTTGACCCAAAACGAATCCTTGGTTTCCGGGACGAGCTTGTGCGGCGTGATCGACATCCCTTGTTCTTCAGCCGCCTTTCGCATCTTGGCGTGCGAGGCGTCAACCCAGGCGGCCACGAGCGGCTGTTCGACGAGCGTATCGGTGGAAATCACGTGGATCGGTTTACGGCGATTTTCATCCGGTAGGTCGCGGATCGCCAGCCACACAAGCTGCAAGACCGCAGTCGAGTCCTTCCCACCGCTGTACCCGACAACCCATGGAACTTGGTCCCACTGGTAGAGTTCACGGATTTCCTCACAAACGCTCTTGATCGCTTTCGCCATTCCGTGCTCAGCAAAAGCGGAAGTCGGCTTCTTAGCGGTTCCCAGGGCGGCCATTTTCATTCCTCCTGAACTCAGACTCCAATTGCTGTTCTTCCGCCGTAAGTGGCAAACCCAGATGTTTCTTGATGAGGTTACCGGTAAGCGTGACGTTGACATTGCGTTTTGAAAGCCGGCCAGTGTTCATCGCGCGGCCCTCCCACTGGCTCGACGTACGCGACCAGTCAAGCGAATCGAGTTTGTTCAACTTGTTCTTCCAACTCTTTGTGTGCTTGGAGAACAACGCGTTTCCGGCTCGCGCCAAAGCGGCCAAGGCAAGCGTGTGTGCGTGAATGTAATCGCGACGGAGGTCAGCCGCGGAGACTTTCCGTTCACGTGCCAATTGCCAGTCCGCAATGTGTTGCGACACCGCAATCCAGAATTCAACGGCCATGTCGATTCTTGCGTCCGTCGATTCAAGGTCCAAGCCGGCCAGCAACGATTGTGTCGCGTTGTGGATACCGCTCAGGGTGAAGAGCTTGATTGAGCGGTTCGAAATGGTGCTGCGTTCTGTTTCGGTCAGGCCATTGAAGACGGGTACTCGGTCCATCACACTCTTGGCGACCGAGGCGCCCTCGTCCCGGTGATCGTATAGCAAACCGAGCGAGGTCGTGGGTCGAATGGCGTACCGGTTGAGGTCGGCAAACATTTGCTGGCAGCGATTCAATCCGACATCGAGAAAGAAGACGACGGAGATCGTTTCGTCGCCCAGATCAGGGCTCTCGTGCAATGCGGCCTCGATGGCAGCCCGACGATGCTGACCATCGTTGATCACAAAGCGGGCTTTCATCGGTACGTGAAGCCGGCCAATGTTCCCCTCACCGTCATCCTCCCCGAGTGGCTCGAAAGTGACTTGGCCGTCGATGGACGCGGTCAGGGCGGAAAACGTGTAGCTCTTCGCGTTTTGAAGGATGTACCGAGCGATCTCCGGCACTCGCTGCTTGTTCAAAGTGCGCTGCATCCAAAGTTGCGACTTGAGTTCACGGCCATCAAGATGGAATATCTGCGTGGAGAAAGCCGATCGCAGACTGCGATCGGCTCGCGACCCAGAGCAATGCGTGGAGAGTCGCGGATGAGCGATCTTGAAACGCGGTTCAAGCCGGATGCCGCTGGCCTAGTGGCGGTAATGAATCGCCGCATCGACCTGGAGTTGGCGCACGCAAGGCACTGGTACCGAATTCCAGTGCGCAGCGCGCCTGCCACTCTGCCTGGAATGCGCTGGGTGGCTTTCTACTACTACAGCGCTAAGTCGTGTTCCAAGGAACGCGTTTGATGTCCGTTAACCTGATGCCAAGTTCTCGAAGTTTTCGCCGCGTAGTCTTGGTGTGGCTTTTTCGCGCTTGCGCGTTTCTCGTCTGCGCCCAGTTGATTTCCTCGACCGCTTGGTCAATCAGTTCCGCGGATGCGCGGCCCTTAAGCCACCAGCCTCTCACCAATGCCGCCACCGCTGTGTGCACTTGGCAAACCGTCAGCTCCGGGTTTTTCCCCCTTCAGCGCTTCGCGCGTTTGTGCCAGGAACAAGTAACTGACGGCCGTGATGGCCAAGTGGCGTTTCAGTCCCACATAACGCCGCCCTTCGTAGTGGTCCAGCCCCACCTCTCCCTTTTGATCTTCAAAACACCGTTCGATTCTCCAACGCGAGAAGGCCACGCGCAACAGCGTGTGCAATGCCGTCTCGGGCGGCGCGTTACTGATGAAGTATTTGATTTCATCGCGCTGCAAAACGTTGCGCCAGATCAGCAGATGGTACGGGCCCGAGGGAAGGCCGTTTTCGTCCGCGATGTAAACGAGCGCATGCTTGACCTCGCAAACCATCGGCCCTTTCTCTCCATCCTTGAGGCGCAATTGCTGCCACCGTGGCTTACGCAACTGGTATTTCAGCAGATCTTCGACGTGCGGCGCCGGGCGGCTGCGCGCCACGAGTCGAGGTACTTGCTTGCCACGTCCGCGACCACCTCGTCGATGCGGCCGCCGAGTGACACGGGGTGCGTCGATCCAGGCGTGGAAATGTTTGTGAACCTCGCCCACGTATTTCTGTTTCCTCTGGTCGAAGCCGCGCAAAAACTGCGGTTTGACCCCATACCACTCGTCGAACGTCACCCATTCGAACTCGACACCGTTGGCGCGAGCACGGTCGTACAGTTCCAGAGCGATTTCGCTCTTGGGCCGATACACGACATCGTCCGGGATTCCCGCTTCTCGACATCGATCGCGATCGAGAGACCAGCTTTCGGGCAAGAACAACTCCCCATCCAACAGGCAGTGGAAATCGGCGGCGGCATAATTCAAATGCACCGTGACGATGCAGTTGTCCTGCTTGCCCACGGCACCGCAGTATTGCCGCTGGACACCAGGCGTCTTATCCCCCTTCTTCACGAAACTGGTTTCATCGAAGATGCCGATGGAATGGGGACTGGCATGCTCCGAGCGGACAATCTCTTGGACGCGGTCAACCATCCGATTCTGATCCCAATCATGTTGGCTGAGAAACTCCTGCAAGGTGCGCACGGGCACGCCGGTCTTGAGAGCGATCGGTTCGACGCTCTTGCGTGGCAGGTCCGACAACTGCCCCTCGACATACTTGGACAAATGGCTGCGCGTATCGCAGCGTGGAAAGCAATCGTCAAACCGCTGCAAGTAGCGTTGAAGCCTTGGTCGCAGCCCCCGAATCTGCTTTGCATCCATGCTGGGTCCTCCTTAACCCTTGGAACGGAGAACCCTTGTACGATTTTCCCAAAATTGAACAAGCTCAAGATAGCGCTGTAGTACTACCTCACGGCCCCTTTTGGTCTCGACAAGTGGTCCGTGCGTTATTGGGCACCGATCACCTCAATTGGCGAAGTTCGGCGCATCGAACTCCTTCCCGATGAACCCGATCACCCACGTGCGAACGAGGCGTACTATCGACTGGGGCTGGGACAGCTCCGGCAGCGCCATGAGCCAATTTTCAGCCGACGGCGAAGACGCATCGTTTTCATCCGGTCGGTGTGGCAGAAGTTTGTAGAGGCCCTGGAGATCAATGATCTGCACCACGGAAGTCCGCTGGAGGATCGCCTCTGGGCTGCCTTCAAGCAGGAAGGCATCGAGGCGGAGCGGCAGTGGTATGAGGGAGCCGGCGAGACGATGTACTGCTTGGACTTCGCCCTTTTCTGTCCGCAACGCAACATTGACGTCGAGTGCGATGGCGATATGTGGCACAGCAATCCCGAACGGGCACGGGAGGACAACCGGCGCAACAACTTTCTGGAGCAGCGCGGCTGGCATGTCCTCCGCTTCAACACGGCTCAACTGACAAGCACTCTCCCCGACTGCTTGCAGGATGTGAAGAACACCATTCGTCGCTGTGGCGGACTGTACCTGCCCGACGGGACATTGCGGAAGTTCGATGAGGCGTTGACTCACGCGGACCGGCCTGCTGAATTCGGCGACGACGCCTTCATACCTCCACGACCGCGCCCGACCGTCAAGGCTGTGCCGACGACACGACCGCCGGCGCCCGAACGCGACGATCGTATCGATCTCAGGGAACTGCTCGCCGTCACAAACGCAAAAATTAGAGTTGGCGTGCTGGCCAAACTTGAAAGCGCGCATCGGCCAGAAGCCATAGCGAGAGTCATCGCGGCTGCGCTGCCGAGCCTCGCACCACGAGAAAAAGAACGCGGCATTTGGTGCCTCGGCAAGCTTCGGCCAAGCTCTGCAGCCGTGGACGCTCTCGCCACCTCTATTTCTTCTGAAACAAGCCGAAACGTCCGCCGCTTGGCTTACTCAGCGTGTGCGAAACTTCGTAGCCGTCAATTTGAAGAACCGATCCTCGGCAGACTTCAGGAAGAGGAGCAGCAGGTTCTGCAGTACGCCTTGAGTGCGCTGGCGGAATGTGGGACCCAGAGGGCAATTGAACCGATTCGTCGGATTCTGTGTCGGCCACAGCCTGACTACGTCACCAAGTCGGCTCATGACGCTCTGCGTCGATGCGCCCTGCGCCGAAGCCACGTAGCAACTGCGCGTGGGTAGCCACAACGCTACGATCCTTGGAACTTCTTCGTTTTGTGCCAGGTTAGATGCTCTGGACTAGGGCGTAACGACGGATCATTGGGCAGCCGGATCATCAGCCCGTGGTATTGAGTCAAAGCCTTTTGGTCGGGGCTTTCTTCGTCAAATCGACCGTGAGCTACGCGCACTGTGTAGTCGTTCGCGATCGTCCACAGCCCGTTGTCGAAAAGCCAATGCGCATTCTTGCACAGTGCGAGCCCGTTCCGCGGGTCGTTGTTGCGGGAGTCGGCGAACTGGTGAATGTGGGCTGCATCAACGATTGTTCCCAAACCGATCGTTGTGACCCGGTACCCGGTTAGTGCGCAAGCGTAGTTGTACGCGGCAACAACTTCGATTCGAAATCTTGCCTCGCGGCCAGCCTGCGCGGCGTCCTCCGGGATTTCGAATTTGGCGTCGCGTGCGATCTCATCGTCGTTCGGGATCGACATCCCAACGAGATGGTAGAGGGCGTTGCGCTCCGCAGGTTCGAAGTGTTTCGCGATTAGTATTCGTCTGGCTTGATCGCGGAAACCAGGATCGCTAGCGGCTTCAACAAAGCCCGAATCAAGTCTGGCGCGCCTAGTGAACTGGCTGTGGTTAGATCGTTCACCTGAAT
>Ga0247727_10015501_pt1 | contig 12491 bp, 7 predicted proteins | sample WisWelCaveWW1625_FD_202498 | JGI IMG/M metagenome (GOLD analysis project Ga0247727, IMG submission 202498) | Biofilm microbial communities from Wishing Well Cave, Virginia, United States - WW16-25 | ecosystem: Environmental > Aquatic > Deep subsurface > Groundwater > Cave microbial mat | place... | reverse complement strand
GTTGAACGCCTCCTTCCTGTTCGGTGGCGCGCCGAATGCCGGCTGGACGAGCTATGCGCCGCTTTCGACCACCATTTATTCCAAAGGCGCGAACATTGATTTCTGGATCATCGGCTTGTTGCTCGTCGGTACGTCTTCGACGCTGGGGGCCATCAACTTCCTCGTCACCACCCTCACTATGCGTTGCCCCGGCATGAAGCTGACCCAGACGCCGATGTTTGTGTGGTCGATGATGATCACCTCGTTGATGGTGTTGTTCTCGACGCCGATGATCACCGTGGCCATCATTCTGCTCTTCCTCGACCGGAACTTTGGCACGCAATACTTCGCGCTGGCGGGCGGCGGCGACCCGCTGTTGTGGCAAAACCTGTTCTGGTTCTATTCGCATCCGGCGGTGTACATCATGGTGCTGCCGGGGATGGGCATCATCTCTGAAGTTCTGCCGGTGTTCTCGCGCAAGCCGCTGTTTGGCTTTGCCTTCATCGCCTGGTCGTCGGTCTTCATTATGATCCTCGGGTTCTCGGTGTGGGCTCACCACATGTTTCAGGTGGGGTCGCCGCTGGCGGTGGACACGTTCTTTGCGACGGTCAGCATGATTATCGCCGTGCCGACCGGGATCAAAATCTTCAACTGGATCGGCACGCTGTGGGGCGGGGCCTTGCGGCTTAGGACGGCGATGCTGTTCGCCCTCGGTTTCATCGCCATGTTCATCATCGGCGGTCTGAGCGGGGTGATACTGGCGGTGGTGCCGGTGAACTGGCAGGTGCACGACACCTATTTCGTCGTCGCCCATTTGCATTACGTGCTCTTCGGCGGCTCGGTGTTCGGTGTGTTTGCGGGCGTTTACTACTGGTTCCCCAAAATGTTCGGGCGCAAACTGAACGAGAAGCTGGGCCTGACCCAATTCTGGCTTCATACCATCGGCTTCAACCTAACCTTCTTTGGGATGCACGTCGTCGGCATCATCGGCATGCCGCGCCGCATTTACAGCTATGCTTCCGGGCAGGGCTGGGAGGTGTTGAATTTGCTCTCGACGATTGGCGCGTTCACTATTGCCTTGTCGGTATTGGTCTTCATCATCAACTGGTTCTCCAGCTTGCGGAATGGTGAAGCAGCGGGCGACAACCCCTGGGGGGCGGCGACTCTGGAATGGGCGACGTCTTCTCCGCCGCCGGCGTACAACTTTGCGAAAGTCCCAGTGGTGAAGGGTATGAACCCGTTATGGGAAGATGATGCGCATTTGAAGATGGATATTTAGCTCCAAACGTGAAACAACGCCTCCTCGACTACGTCGCGCTGACCAAGCCGCTCATTGTGGCGCTGTTGCTGGTCACCACTCTGGCCGCCATGTTTGTGGCCGCTGAGGGTGTGTTGTCGGCCACGCTCATTGGCTGGACGATGGCCGGCGGGGCCCTGGCGGCGGGCGGGGCCAGCGCGCTCAATCAATACCTTGATCGCGATCTCGACGCACAAATGGCGCGCACCGCGCGGCGGCCCATCCCGGCGGGGCGGATCAAACCGAAGGAGGGATTGGTCTTCGGATTAGTATTGAGCGTTCTCTCGTTGTTGGTTTTCGTGGTGTTTGTGAACTGGCCTGCGGCCCTGCTCTCGCTGGCGGGCAATTTGTATTACGTCCTTTTCTACACCTTGTGGCTCAAACGGGCCACGCCGCAGAACATCGTCATTGGCGGCGCGGCGGGGGCCATTCCGCCACTGGTGGGGTGGGCGGCGGCGACGGGCAGTATCAACCTCCCGTCGCTCTTTTTGTTCGCTATCATTTTTTATTGGACACCCCCACATTTCTGGGCGCTGGCTCTGCTCAAGCGCCACGAGTATCAGCGCGGCCACATCCCGATGGCGCCGGTGGTGTGGGGCGAGGCCGAGACCCGGCGGCAAATTTTTTTGTATTCGCTCATCGTCGTCACCCTGACTCTTTTGTTGACTCCGGCGCAGGTGACGGGACTCTTCTATCTGGCCGCCGCTTTGGTGTTAGGCCTGATCCTGCTCATTCACGCCGGGGTGTTGTTGCACGGCGGCACGAACAAACAGGCCTGGCGGATGTACAAGTATTCCAGTTATTATCTGGCGCTATTATTTATAGCGATGGTGATTGATCGGGTGGCGCTGTAGAGCCAATTGCCGGAGTTGAGGCTTTAGCCGGCGGGAGCGTCGGAGTTGCCCGGCTGAAGCCTCGACTCCGATGCCCTGCGGGTGAAAGAGGAGATTGAACTGAATGTCGGAAACAACTCACGACCACAGTCACGATGAAATCCATGTTCCCGGCCCAAGCTGGTGGCCGTTGGTGTTATCGGCCGGGTTGATCGTCGGCGGCTTCGGGATGGCGCTGAACAAGACCACGCCAACCGTTCCCCTGGGTAGCATCAATAGTTCGGTGGGCTGGCTGGCGGCGCTGGGGGGCGGCGTGTTGTTGGCTATCGGTATGGGCGGCTGGCTGATCAGCAACATTCAGGATCGAGCACACGGCCCCTCTATCACCCCGGAGATCGCGGCCAAGATGGGAATGTGGATGTTCCTCGGCTCGGAAGTGATCTTCTTCACCGGCCTGATCACCTCCTTTCTGTTATTGCGCGCCCGCTCGCCGGTGGAGGCGGTGGTACCGCTGGTGGACAGCATCCCCCTCGTCTCGTTCAACACCTTCGTCCTGCTCACCTCGAGTCTTACCGTGGTGCTGGCCCATCATTCGGTGATGACGGGTAACAAACGCCAACTGCCGCTGTGGCTGGGCCTGACCATCATCCTCGGTTCGATCTTCATCGGCTTTCAGGGCAATGAATACGTCAAACTTTACAGCGAAGGGCTGACATGGACCGGGACGGGGCTTGGCACGTCGTTCTTCACCCTCACTGGCACGCACGGGCTGCACGTCATCATCGGCATCATCTGGTGTATCGTCGTTCTGATTCGGGCGCTGCAGGGCGGCTTCGACCAGCACGCTTATGGCGGCGTCGAGATTTTTGGCCTGTACTGGCACTTCGTTGACATCGTGTGGATTTTGCTGTTTGCCATTGTGTACTTGATTCACTAAACCTGAAGGAGTTCATTGTGGACTACTCTCATTCGCAATCTCAACCGAGTGAACAAACTCATCATTCCCATCCCACCATCCGGCTCTATCTGATCGTCTTTGCGTTTCTATTTGTCATCACGGCCCTTGAGGTTGGGGTGGGCTACACACCGGCCACGATTGTGCCAAAGATCATCACCTATCCCTTGCTGTTGTTGTTGTCGGCGGGCAAGGCCATCCTGGTAGCGTTGTTCTACATGCACCTGCGCTATGATAACCGCTGGTTCATGGGCTTTATGCTGATTTCACTGCCGCTGGCGGTGTTGTTTATTCTGGTAGTGATATTGGGCTTCCGGACTCTGGCCCCATAGACCTATGCTGGCGCGGCTTCGCCGACTCCCGGCTGCGGCCTACGGGTCGCTGGGGCTGACCCTGCTCGGCGGACTCTTCGAGTTGCCGTTGCATTTTGGCCGCGCCGACTGGCTGCCGGTTTACGCGGGTTGGTTGGCAGGCCTGTCGGCCATTGACCGCGATTTCTTTTACGTCACTTACGAACTCATCACCCACATCTTCATCGGCCTCGGGCTGACTGGGATGATCGTGACCGTGCTTTATTTTTACATTCGCGAAAGTGATTAGGAAACGACCGCGCCGCGATAATGCAGGGGCGAACCCAGGTGTTCGGGCGAACCCAGGTGTTCGGGCGAACCCAGGTGTTCGCCCTCATCATAATGCGGCAATTAAGCGAGCACTTTTCAAATTCAATATCTGGCTGATTGCGTTGAGCGCGGCTCTGGCTGTTGTCAGCCCGGCATTGGCGCATGGCATCATCGAACGGGCCGGGCCGCCGGTCGGCGGGGCGGTCGCCGACCCGCCAGCGAAGGTGCAAGTTTGGTTCACCGAGCCCATTGAACCCCGGTTCAGCCGCCTCGAGGTGTATGTTGCGGGATCGGACTCCCGGATTGATTTGGGGGACAGTCGCCCCGACGGAGACCGCTCGCTGGTCGTGAGCCTGCCGCCGAATGTGCCGCAGGGCGCGGTTTATACCGTCGTCTGGCAAATCATCACTGTGAGCGACGGCCACGCCACCCGCGGCGAGTATTCCTTTGGCGTCGGCGTTCCCGCGCCAGACACACAGCTGACGACAAGCGCCGGGCGTTCGCCGCTGGCCGACCTCTTCCGGTTTTTGTCGCTGGGCGGGCAGGCAATTTTCCTCGGCGTCGTTGTCTTTCGCTGGGCGGTGCGGCTGGACGATGAAAAAAATTTTCGGCAGGCGCTCTTGTGGGTGATGCACCTGACTCGCGCCGCGCTCGTCTTCGGCCTCCTCGGCTCGCTATACGTGCAGTCGCTTAAGCTGGACGCTTCGATTGTCGAGACGCTAACGGGGACGCGCTGGGGGGCGATCTGGCTGGCGCGGGCGGTGATGGTCGCCATCGTTGCCATTCGCATCGGGGCCTTCATGCGCGGCGGCGAAAAGACGAGCGCCCTGTTGGCCGGCGCGTTTCTGCTGCTCACCTCAGCCCTCACCAGCCACAGCGCGGCGGGGTATGGCGCGCTGGGGGCGGCGATGGATTGGGCGCATTTGCTGGCCACGGCGATCTGGTCGGGCGGTGTGCTGTGCGCGGCGCTGGCTCTCGCCAACGGCGAGCGAACATTTTTGTCGTCCTTTTCCATTTTAGCGACAGCGGCAGTGGGCGGTCTCATTGCTTCCGGGTTGTGGTTGGGCGGCGGGCAGGTGGGGTCGTGGCCGGGCCTGTTCTTCACCGACTATGGTCGGACCTTGCTGATCAAACTGGCCGTCGCCGTCTTCGCTTTTGGGCTGGGGGCGGTTAATGCTCTGCGCGCGGCAAGAACGGCGACGACGAGCCTTGAGGCCATGATCGGTTTGGTTGTCATTTTGCTGGCCGCGATGCTGACGAACATTCCACCGGCGCTGTCGCAGACCACGGACAACGCGCCGACTCGGCTGGCGCAGACGCAGACGACGACTGATTTATCGGCGAGGCTGACCCTATGGCCGGCCCGGATCGGGGCCAACACGGTGGAGGCCCAACTTAACCGGGACGGCATCCCCGTCACCGGGGCGGAGGCCGTCGTTCAATTTCAACCCCTCGGCCCGAACGCCGTTGTCTCCCAATTGCCATTGCGCGAGGTCGGCGGGGGAGTGTATTCGGCCTCGGGGGCCAATCTGACGGCCGAGGGTGAGTGGCAAGTTCTGCTGACGGTGAATGCGGGGCGGTATTTGATTTTTGAGTATGCAGTCGGGCCGGATCGTGTGGTGCGGGCCGCGGGCGAGTCGCCCGGCGCGCTCGGGCCAGTGGTGGCCTGGCTCAATCGTTATGCGTTGCTGATGGCCGCCGGGTTGTTGCTGGCGACGGCGGGCGGGTGGAGTTGGCTGGCGTGGCGGGCATTGCCAGCGGCCCGCTGGTCGGCGGCGGTGTGGTTTGCGCCGGGATTGTTATTTGCCGGGGCCCTCTGGCTCTGGATTAGATTGAACTTTTGACTTGTGGTAGAGCAAATTGCCAATTTGCTCTACAAAGCGATGTGGAGGTTCTACTGTGCGAAGAGCATACTTGTTGTTCATCTTTCTTCTATTAGCAATTGGCGTGCTGGGCTTCGCCGGAGTCTTTGCCGGCCGCGAAGTCGTCTACAAGCTTCCGTCGGATCAGCTCATGGGCGCGGTGCTGGTTGGCGGTGTGGCCGCCGCGGCCATCCTGACGGCCGTCGTCGGCGGCGGGTTGGCGGTTGGCTTTGGGCGTTTGTCTGGCGAATTGAGTAAGGACAAAACCGGCGGCAATCAACCAATGCCCGGTATCGAGAAACGTTTCTGGACCTGGCTGACGTCGTTCGGCGAGGGGCTGAAGCAATTGCCGATCCTGAACCGAATTTACGGCGACAACCCCCCGGTCACACCCTACACGCCGACGTACTCTTTTCAAAGTGTCCCCGAAGATAAGGAGACTCGCCAGTGGATCATCGGCACGGTGATTGGGGTCGCGGCGCTGGCGGCTTACGTCGTCTGGCGCAACCTCAACAACTTGTTGGAGATTGCCGGGCGGTTTACGGTGACCGAGTGGGTGGTGGCGGTTGTGCTATCGGTGGTGCTGATTGGCGGGACGGGGGCCATGGGTGCCGGGCTGGCCTTCTGGTTCTTCCGCACGCAGGAGGAGCAAAACAAAACGGCGAAAGCTGGCCCACTGTGGCCGGCGGCCGAGGTCTCGGCGCTGGAGGCCGAACTCAAAGCCAACCCGCCGGTTGAGGTCTTCAACCGGATGCGCTTCCTGGACAAGTTCCTCATCGTGGGCAATGTATTGTTGGTGCTGATCATCCTCGGGGTCGCCGCCGTTTGGGTGGGGCCAGGGGTGGCCGAGGTGGCCCGGGCCGACGCCGCCCGCTATGCCACGTGGACGCCGGTTCCAACCCCGACCGGGCCGCCTGTTCCGGTGGTTTCCATCGGGCCCTCGCTGGAAGAGTTGACGGCCGAGTTTGGCGAACTGCCGGCGGGCAATGCGGCGGAGGGTGAGCAAATCTTTAACGTGCAACAGCCCTGCAAGACTTGCCATGTGGATCAACCGCTCGGCCCGCCGATTGCCGGTATCGCTAGTCGTGCAGGAAGCGCCAGGCCGGGCTACTCGGCTGAGATCTATCTCTTCGAGTCGGTCAAATACCCCAGCGCTCACATCGTTTCGGGCTTCACCGACGGCATCATGCCGCAGAACTTCAAGGATATTTTGAGTCCCCAGCAGTTTGCCGATCTGGTAGCGTATTTGCAGACGGTGCAATAGGGGCCCCTTCCAAGTGAATATGACAAAGCTGTAAGACAAAGACCCGCGAGCAGGCGGGTCTTTTTTGTTCATAGGTTTGTTTAGAGGAAGGGTGTACAATTGGCGAAATTTAGAGTTAGCCAGACCCGGCAGTCTTATTCGAACCGGAGGAGGCTGTCATGTCGCGTTCAATGGCTCGTTCATTGCCAGTATTGCCCGTCGTCGTTTGTCGCTTAGTGCTGGCGATGGCCCTCATGGCCCCCAACGCCAGCGGCGCGGTCGTTGCCGCGCCAGCCGCCCAAACGCTGGAGCCGCCCACGCCGACGGCGACAGAAACCGTCGCTTCGACGGCCACAGACATCGTCGCCGAGACCGCCACCGGGACGGTCACGGAAACGGCGACGCTGGCGCTCTCCGAGACGCCCACCGGCACGCCCACCGGCACGCCGCCCTTCACGGAGACTCCCGCCACCGAGACTCCCACCCTCGAACCCCCGGCTACCCTAACGCCCGAACCGTCCCCAACAGCCACACCTGCCAGCGAGTCGGTCGGCCCAATGTTGCAATTGGCCCTGGCCGCTTCGCCCGAGCAAGTAACGCCCGGCAGTGACGCCACCTTCACCCTCACTATCACGAATGACACCGACGCCACCTTCACCGACGTCGTCTTCAGCGACAGCCTGCCGGCCGACTTTGGCGAGAGCAAGGCCGGCTTTGGCGAGTTGAAATTTGACCCGGCGACCCGCGCCCTGACCTGGACGGCCAAAGAGATTTTGCCCAAGACAACAGTGACGTTGCAGTACACCATTACGGTGAGCGCCGAAGCCGAGCAACGGAATTCGTTGCCACCGCCGCTGTACCTGACCGACACCGCCCTGCTCACCGCAACCGAGATGAAAGAGCCGGTGAAAGCCCTTGCCACATTGTTGGTCACCAAAGCCGACGAGTCCTTGAATAATGCCGCCCCGACCGGCGGGAGCGCCAAAGGCTTGAACGACAAGATTCAGATAAACGTCCCGCCCGGCGCGATCACGACCGGCGGCGCTCACGCCCTCCTCGTCAAAGACCTGTCGGCGGCGCACCCGCCCGCTGAGGGCCAACTGTGGCAGGCGTTTGAACTGCAACTGCTGGGCGACCCGCTGGCCGCCGACATCGCCGAAGGCCGCGCGACGCCACCGCCCGACCCCGATGTAACGATTGCCGAATCCGACGAACGCATCAGCCTGCAACCGGTCGTCGAAGCCAAATTCGAGAAACCGGTCGAACTCACGGTGTCCTTCGATTCCCTCACCAACCTGGCCGAGTTGAGCGCCGAATACAAACCGTTTCTGGTCACCCTCGACGAAGTTTCGGGGGTATGGGTGGATGTGCCGATTCGCCTCAACCGCGAAGCCAACACTATCACGGCTGAGACGACGCACTTCTCGACCTGGGGGGCGGGGGTGGGGGCCTCCTTCCCCAACAACAGCGCCAACATCATTCTCTTCGACTCGGCGGAGCCGGAACTCTTCACCGGGCGCTCGCACTTCTCGATTCCGATTTGGACGCCGCCGGGGCGGGCGGGCATGGCCCCTTCGCTGTCGCTGGGCTACACCAGCGGCATGGCCGACGGGGTGCTGGGCGACGTGCAAGCGCCGTGGACGGGGATGGGCTGGAGCGTGGACACGGTGGAGATCACCCGCAAGATAACCAACGGCGCGTGCAGTCCGTGCGGCAGTGGCAGTGGCGGGACGGGCTACGGCTACCGCGACGAATACATCCTGACCTTCAACGGCATCGGCGGCAAGCTGACCCCCGAAGTCAACAACCCCAAACGCTATCACACCAAAGACGAGAGCTTCGTCTACGTGGAGCGGCACAATGTGGCCCTCGGTAACCATCAAAGCGGCGGGATAAACCCGCCGAATGCGGGCGACGAATGGTGGGAAGTGGTGGCCAAAGATGGCACGCGCTGGCGATTGGGCTGGAACGCCGACTCGGAACAGTTGGCGGCCATGAAGGGCTATCCGGGGACCAACAGCGGGGCCTGGGCGGCGCTGGGCTACGCCGGGGCGGCCAATGACGTCGTCGCCCTGCGCTGGCGAGCGGACCGGGTGACGGACACGCACGGCAACACTATGACCTTCAACTATTTTGAGGAGACCCGTGTGGTGGCGGGAACGGCAAACAACTACGACCGGGCCAGCTATTTGGACTATGTCTCGTACAGCGGCCACACCAGCGGCACGCCGGCGCCGCAGTATTGGGCCGAGTTCGTGCGCGCGGCCCGCACCAGCGATATTCCGGCCAGCCCGAAGGAGTTCGACAATTGGGATACGCTCCTGCTGGACAAAATCAACGTCAAGTATGGTGCGGCCCTGGCCACCGCCACCATCGTGCGGACGTACGATTTAGCTCAGGGCTTCCAGTCGGGTTCCTACGTCAACGTCCTGCAATCGGTCGTCATTAGCGGCCCGCTCAACGGCGGGGCGACGGCCCCGACCGCATCGTTCACCTATGGCAACTTCAATAACATCTTCGGGGCCATTCCCTATCCGCGACTGGTGATTGCCTACAACGGCTGGGGCGGCTCCACCACCTTCACCTATGACCACGATGGCCGCACCGGCGCCAACACCTGGCTCAACTGGCGGGTGATCGCCACCTCCACCGGCGATGGGGTGAGCGGGCAATTCATGCCGGCTAGTTATGCCTACCTCAATCCCTGCTACAACGACGACCCCGTCAATGGCGGCGGTACGGGCTGGTGCAACCCTGGCAACATTGGCGACCTGGTGGGCTACGGCCAGACGACGGTGACGAGTAAAGACTTCAATGGCACGACGGTGCTGGGCATCACCGTCCACAAATTCCACAGCGACGAGCAGAAGGCCGGGCAGGCCTACGAAGTGCAAGACAAGGATGCGGCGGGAACGATTCTGTCGCAGACCAACACCGAATACACCGTGCTGTCCAACGACCTGCCGGCTCAGACCTACTTCCCCTACGTCTCGGCGGTGGAAAACAAAGTGCGGCAGAATGGCGCGCTAACCTTCGTCAACCGCACTGAATATGAGTACGACCCCAACACCGGCAACCTGGTTTCGCAAAAGGACTACGACGCCCCCGGCCCGGCCCTGACCTTTAGCGAAGACTACGAGCCGGCGCCGCACGACCTGTCGCGCTGGTCGTCGTCAGTGACCAATGGCGGCACCCTGAGCGTGACCACCGCCTCCCACCTCAACGGGGCCTGGGGCATGCAGGCCGTGATAGACAACACGATGTTCGTCGAGAGCGGGGAGCAAGTGGTGATGGAAGCCGAGAAGTACACCAGCGAAACGGCCGGCACAGGCACGGCCTCGGGCAGTGACTGGCAATCCACCACCGGCCTCAGCGGCTACCAGGGCAGCAGCGCCATGCAGGCCCTGCCCGATAGCGGGGTCAACACCAGCCTCTCGACCAACGGCCCGGCCCTGAACTACAAAATCAATTTCACGAACACCGGCCTCTACTACGTTTATATCCGAGGTTAGGCGCCGGGCGCCGGGAGCGACTCGGTGCATGTCGGCCTGGACGGCTCGGCCGTCACTCTCGGCGGCGGGCAGGGCCTGACGGGGTTTGCGTCGGTCGGCGGCTTCAACTGGCGGGGGAAATATAACGGCCTGGCCACAACGATTAACGTCACCACCACCGGCCTCCATACGCTGCATCTCTGGATGCGGGAAGATGGGGTGGCGCTGGACCGTATCTGGCTGACGACGACGGCCAATGCGGTGGCTGAAGGCAGCTCCAGCGCCGGCCCGGCCGAGAGCGCTACCAATGGCGGGGTCACGCAGTACGTGCAAAGCAATCATCCGACGGCGGCGACGCAATACAAAGCACAGTTCATGTTCGACCCCAACACGATTACGGCCACCGGCAACACGATGGTGCTTTTCAGCGCCCGTGACTCGGACGCCAGCGGCACCGGTATCGTGGAAGTGCTGTTCAAGTACACCGCCGGCACCGGCTATCGAATTCGGACTCGGATCCGCGACGACGCCGGAAACTGGGTAGATGGGACGTATCAAACCATTTCCGATCAAGCCCACACGGTGGGGGTGTATTGGGCGGCGGCGACGAACGCCGGCGCGAACGACGGCTACGTCAAACTGAGCATTGACGGCTTCGTCAAGAATCAGGTGACGGGGGTAGATAACGACACCCGCCGGGTGGAGATGGCGCGCCTGGGCGTTGTGGGCACGCCGCCTCTCGGCACGACCGGTACGTTGTATTTCGACAATTTCCAGTCATGGAGCACGATTGCCACCCCCTATCGGATTACGGAATACGATTACGCCATTAACACTTCACCCTCGGTGTGGATTTTGGACAAAGTGAGCCGACAGACCTTGACCGATGAGTCGGGCAATATCATCTCCGAGGCCCGCTACGGCTACGATGGCACGGCCAACGGCCTGGGGACGAAAGGCGAGCTGACCTTCCAGCAAGTGGTCGGCCAAATGGTGACCGGGGCCACCTCGACGACCACCGTGACCCTTCAAGTCTCCTCTTCCGGCAACGACGTCAACGAAGACGGGGCCGCCTATACGACGACCGACTCGCCGATGTGGATTGGCAATGGCAGTTCCACCAGCTATGCCGGCCTGCGATTTACGGGCCTCAACGTTCCGGCAGGGGCGACCATCACTTCAGCCCATTTGGAAGTGTATTCCGACCAAAGCCAATGGATCAGCATGGCCCTGAGCCTTCGGGCGGAGGCTTCGGGCAACAGCCCGGCGTTTTCGTCCAGCAACAAGCCGTCGCAACGGACGCTGACCTCGCAGCAAGTCAATCATAGTTCCAATTCGCAATGGCAGGCGGCCACCTGGTACTCGCTGAATGAAATGGCGGCGGTGGTTCAGGGGGTGGTGAGCCGGGCCGATTGGGCCAGCGGCAACAGCCTGTCGGTTATTCTTAAAGGCGCCGGGAGCGCCTTCGGGCGGAAGTTTATCAAGAGCGCCGACGGCGGGGCCTCCACCGCGCCCAAGCTGGTCGTCACCTACCAAACCACGAGCACCGGGATCACGACCAATTCCATTGACACGGCTTACGTCTACGACACTTACGGCAACCTGACCAAGACCTGCGTCTACACTGCCTACGGCACGCCCGGCTCTCTGCCTGCGGCGGCCTGCTCCGGCGCGAGCAGTTCCTTCCGGGCGACGACGGTGACCTATGACGCGGGGCTGAAGACCTACGCCGAGTCGGCGACCAACCCGCTGGGCCACACCGCCAGCACCGTTTACGATTTCAATTTGGCCGCGCCCACCTCGGCCACCGACATCAACGGCAACACCACGACCACCACCTACGACGGCTTGGGCCGGGTCAAGACCCTGACCTATCCGGGTTACGCCCAGGCCAACGTGAAATACACCTATCCCACGCCGCCGATCACCGCGCCGTTCAAAGTGCAGTTGGAAGCGTGGGACGAGGCGGCATTGCCGTCCGCCAGCTATCGCTCGGCCTGGATGTTTTACGACGGGTTGGGGCGGGCGTTGCAGAGTCAAGCCCCGGCCGAGACCGCCGGGCAATGGATCCTCAGCGACACGAGCTATGATGCCCGCAGTCTGACCCGCTACACCGGCCTGCCGCGCTTCCTGACGGCGGCGGGCGGGACGTACTCGGCCCCGAACTGGGCGGCCGTGCCGCACTCGACCTTTGCCTACGACGCCCTGCGG
>Ga0247727_10015500_pt1 | contig 12492 bp, 13 predicted proteins | sample WisWelCaveWW1625_FD_202498 | JGI IMG/M metagenome (GOLD analysis project Ga0247727, IMG submission 202498) | Biofilm microbial communities from Wishing Well Cave, Virginia, United States - WW16-25 | ecosystem: Environmental > Aquatic > Deep subsurface > Groundwater > Cave microbial mat | place... | reverse complement strand
GCCCGATGGTGTGTTTCGTGAACGTGCAGAGCGTGGAGCGGATTATTTTCTCCATCTTCAATCGGTTTAACCTGGAGTGGCGCCCGCGCACCCTTCGCCAATTTACACAAGTCGCGTGACATCACCGTCGCAGAAGCCTCGGTTGACAGGGTGACAAGCTCTCTACTAGACTGCCACCTCCCGCTGGAAGCCGGCAGTCAACGCGCTTAACGAGGTATACTTATTATAGGGAGGCCTGAATCCGGATGGCGAAACAAACGACAACTGAATCGGATGAAACCAGACTGAAAAAGAAGGTGGCGGCGAAATTGACCGACCACAAGAATCCCAAAGAGGATAAAGCCCTTCGTTCGCTGAGGAAGCGGCTGCGACGGACACAACGGAAGCGGCGTGCGTTAGCGCTGCGCAAGAAAAATTCCGCGAGCAAGAAAACGGCCGCACCTGCCGCGCAGTAGTTACCCTGTCAAGGCAGTTGACGAGTGAGTGAATTGTTAAGGTAGTACTATATGGAACAATCCCGACCCAAGGAAGAGTGCACAACTCCCCCTGTTTCAGAGACGGTGACCGATGAATTTATCGATCAGGTGGCGGGGGAGTTTACAGGAGAGCACCAAATACCAGATGAGCCGACAGCGGCACTGACCGAGCAGGTCGTCCTTGATGAAGAGAAAGTCAAGGATGAGATTGAGATCCAGATCGACTTGCTCAAGGATCCCGATTGGGTAGTCCGTCGCGAGGCCGCCATCACGCTCGGGGAAATGGGTGACGAGCGTTGCGTGGAACCCTTGTGTCATGCGTTGCGCGACGGTGACTGGCAAGTTCGGGAAGTCGCGATCGACGGGTTGGGGCAGATCGGTTCTCCTGCCGTCAAACTGTTGATCACGTTGCTCCGTGATTGGGACGTTCGGAAGTATGCCATTGCTGCATTAGGGAAGATTCGCGACGAGCGTGTGCTCGATCCTCTCATGTTGCAGTTGCGGAATGACGAGTTCAAGGACGATGCGGTCAACGCGTTGGTCGAGCTGGGTGAACCGGCGTTGTCGCGATTGATCAAAGCGTTAAAAGACAAAGACGAGAATGTTCGGAAGCAAGCGGTGCTGGCCTTAGGGCGAATCAAACATGTCGACGCGATTGACCCTCTTATCGACATGCTCGCCGACAGCGATTGGTTTACCCGCTTGACGTCTGCGGCGGCGCTCGAGGCAATCGGCGATAACCGGGGCCGCGATGCGATCAGGCCGTTGGTGAAGGATCCGGATATGGTAGTACGGATGCGAGTGGAGCGGATACTTGCGAAGTGGAAGAAACAGCCCGCCACAGAAACCGTGAAAAGTAAGACGTGAAAGGTGAAACGTAGGGTTGCAGAGGGGGCTTCCTCCGAAACCTTTCACTTTTTACCTTTCACGTTTCACGGATCGGCTATTTATTCAGCTGCCGGTCAACCTCCTGCTGAATTTCATGGAGCTTCTTAATCGTCACCGGCTTTCCCATCGATAATTCCAGTCTCACTTCTCGAAGCGTTCCGGTCAGCGCCCGGACGGCGAGGATCGACTCGTCTTGCTTCGCACCCTTCGTGGCATTGTCCAGCGCCTCGGCCGCCTCGCCCAGTTGTTTGGCGGCTTCCCCAAAGTTTTTATCGAACAGTTCTGATTTCGCCTGCACTACCCGTGACTTGGTATCGAGCAGTCCCTGCCGCCTGCGCAGATCTCTCTCGATTCCCATCGTTGTGTCGAAGATGTCGCGGGACGTGTTTTTGAGAGAAAGTTGGAGGTCCGAGACCGTTTGTTCTAGGGTGCCGACTGGACGTTGGCCGAAATAAAATCCGAAACCAAACGACAGGGCGGCCAGGGCAAGAGCTGCGACAAATTTCCACATCATGCGATCCTTTCGTCTAACGAGGTAGCAGCATGCTGAAAAAAACCGCCAGCGGCGTTCTCGCATCGCTCAGAGGCTCAACGTGCCGAAGCGTACGCCTCGCCTCTTCGCTCGCTGCGGCCTTGCTGGACGGTCTTTTTGAGCATCCTGCGTGAGTGTCCTGATCTTGTCCAATGCGTACAGATTATCGAAGTTCTGCTATGCCCAATTTTTTCCCCTGCAGCCTTTTAGGAACCGTTGTGGAGCGGCGGAGTTGTTGAAGCAGACTTCCTGCCGCGGCCAGGCGAATGGCGACATCTGCGTCTTGCAAGCCTTTTTTGAGCAACGGCGTCACCGGTGCGCTGCTCGTGCCTAGGGCTTTCGCCGCTAAGAGACGTGGTTGTGGTTGCTTGTCCTGCAGGAGCGTCTGTAGAACAGCCACCGCTTGCTTGTCCGACGTCGCGGCCAGTGCATGGGCTGCCGCTGCTCGAATAGAGGGGTCCGGGTGTTTCGCCAAGTCTGCGGCGAGCAAGACCGCCGATGTGTCGCCCAGTCGAAGCAGTCCTTCTACGGCACTGGCCCGTACTTGCATATTGGCATCGCGTGTGAGAGCCCGCAGCAACGGGTGATTTTCACGAATCCCCAGCCGCCCAAGACTCGTGGCGGCAACCGCGCGTGCGTGCGCGCTTTCGTCCCCTAGGGCATGGGTTAATGGCGCGACGCCACCGGCTTGTCCATAGTCTCCCAATGCACCAGCGGCGAATGCGCGAACCGACGGTTCAGGATCATACACTCCCTGGCTCAGGACCGACAGACTTGATGCCCGCTTCAACTGTCCCAATATCCCCAAAGCTGCCATGCGGACATCGGGGTCTGGAAGTGTCGCCGCGCCGGTGATGTCGGTCAGCATGTCCTGCCTGCCGAGCCTATACAGTGCCGCAGAGGCGAACACGGCTTCCGGTCCGTCGTCCGTTCTTGCGACTTCGATGAGGTAGGGCATGATGTCGGTGACTTTGGCCTCACTGAGCGCGTTCATTGCGGCAATTCGCACGGCCGGCATCGCGTCGTTCAGGGCCCGTCGCAACGGGCCGGACTTCCCTGCGAGTCCGGCTTTGCCGATGGCGTCCGCGGCATGAGCTCGCACTAAGACCGACGCATCGAGCAACCCGTCTTCCAGGACGGCCTGCGTTTCTGCGAGTCCGAGTTCAGCCAGTATCGTATAGGCCGTGATCCGGACATATTCTTGTGAGTCGCGGACATGGCTCGTCAGAAAGCTGAGCGCCAGGGGTCGTAAGAAAGCTGGATCGTCCGGTTGATCGGCAGGGATTAGCCGTTGATAGAGAGTGAGGGCTTCTTCTGGCCGCCCAAGCTTCAGGGAGCTCTGAAAGGCGAGGCGGATAAGCGGTTTCGACGCTTTGACCTCGGGCGGAAGCGATAGCCAGAGTTTTAGGACCTGGTCGTATTCGGCATGGCTGAAGGCGTCTGTGGCCTCACGTTCGAGGACTGAGTCAGTCGGCGCCATTGGCGTGCGTGCCTCCGCAGGGGGCTGGCTCACGACAATCCTCCCGGGCGTGAGCAGCAGGAGCATCAACAGGGGCACAGCGGTGGCGTAGCGACGGGCTCTCTCCAACACGTGAAAGGTAAGACGTGAAAGGTGAAACGTAGGACTGCCGAGTGCTCTTCCTCCGAAACCTTTCACATTTGGCGATTTACGTTTCACGGCTCGTTGGACGGTCGTTTACCATGTCGAGGGCGCATGGGCCATGGCGGGCGCATACATCGTGTCGACGTACTCCTTGACCATCCGTTTGGTGCAGAAGCGGGGGGCATTGGTCCGAAGACTTTCCTTCATGAGCTGCAACCAGCGGCGGGGTATCCCGTCAAGGTCTCGTTGATAGTAGAGGGGAATGGCTTCTTGTTCCAGCACGCGGTAGAGCTGTTGCGCGTCATGCTCGTCCTGGGCCTGAAGGTCCTGGTTCCCGACCAAGGGTTCAATGCCCCATCCGTTGGCTCCGTTGTAGCCTTCTTTCCACCATCCATCAAGGACACTGAGGTTCATGACGCCGTTGAGTGCAGCTTTTTGCCCACTCGTTCCGCTTGCTTCCAAGGGAAACCGCGGAGTATTGAGCCAAATGTCGACCCCTTGGACGAGGAACTTCGCCATGTGCATATCATAGTTTTCCAGGAATGCCACGTGGCCGCCCAATTTATGGTCGTCGCAAAAGCTCAGCACTTCATGAATGAAAAAGCGGCCAGGTTCATCGGCTGGGTGGGCTTTGCCGGCAAAGATCAATTGGACCGGACGCCACTGGTTGTGGAGCAACCGTTTTAGCCGTTCGAGGTCGCGGAATAACAAGGTGGCCCGTTTGTAGGTGGCAAAACGCCTGGCGAAGCCGATGGTTAACGCTTCGGGGTCGAGCAACGTGCCTCGCGTTAAGACCTGCGAGGCTTGGAGGTGGCCCTGCATCCAGCCGCTTCTGGCACGTTCCCGGATGAAGCTCATGAGTTTGCGTTTCATGGTTTGGCGCACGGCCCAGAGTTCCTGGTCGGGGATATCCAGGACCCGTTGCCACATCGCCGTATCGTCGCATTTCTCCGCCCATTCCGGGCCGAGATACTTGCCGTATAGTTGGCTCAGTTCCGGGGCAATCCAGGTCGGCGCATGGATGCCGTTGGTCACACTGCGGATCGGGACTTGCTCGATCGGTAGGCCGGGCCACATATGTTGCCACATACCTCGTGAGACCTGCCCGTGTTCACGACTGACCCCGTTCACATGGGCTGCCAGCCGTATGGCGAGTGCCGTCATGTTGAAGTCTTGCTTCTGGGGTTCGGAGGTATCACCCAGACGGAGGAATTCCTCCCGCGAGAGGCCCAACTGCTCCCAATAGCTGGCAAAGTACCGGTCCATGAGATGGTGGGGAAATACGTCGTGACCGGCCGGCACCGGTGTATGGGTGGTAAACACCGTGCTCTGGCGGATGATCTCGCAGGCGTCCGCGTGCGTCGATCCCTTCTGGATCAATTCGCGAATGCGCTCCAATGTGAGGAAAGCGGAATGGCCTTCATTGGCATGCCAGACCGTCGGTGCGATGCCCAGTGCACGAAGCATACGGACACCGCCGATCCCCAACAGAAACTCCTGACAGAGGCGCATCTCCTGATCGCCGCCATACAGTCGAGCGGAAAGCGCCCGATTCTCAGGACTGTTCTCGGGGACGTTTGTATCGATGAGGTAGAGGGGAACCCGACCGACGAGCACTTTCCAGACCGTTGCAGCCACGACCCGGCTACCGATCTCGACCGTAATCCGGCAAGCGTCTCCTGATGGAGTGAGCGCGGGATGAATCGGCGATACTGCCCGGTTGAACGGGGCATAGGCTGCTTCCTGCCAGCCTTCCGGCGTAATCCTCTGCCGAAAATATCCTTGTGGATACATGAATCCGATTCCCACCAGGGGCACACCGAGATCGCTGGCTTCCTTGCAATGGTCTCCGGCGAGAATGCCCAAGCCACCGCTGTAAATAGGAATGGACCTATGGAGACCAAATTCCGCTGAAAAGTAAGCAATTGTGGGGGCTTTCAAATCGCTGTGCTGCACTTTGAACCAACTGTGTCCGTTCTCAAGGTATTCGTCGAATATCTTAAGGGCGGCAGAGTACAGCCGCATATACGAGGGATCTTCAGCGAGGTGCATGAGCCGGTCAGGCCTTACGTCGGCCAGTAGTTCAACGGGGTTGTGATGGGTCAGTACCCAGAGGGTTGGATCGATGTGTTCAAATAGCCGACGGGCTTCAGGGGTCCAACTCCACCAAAGGTTATGTGCCAATTCCTTGAGACGTGAAAGACTTGACGGAATGCCATTCGGTAAACCAGCTGCTGTCCGGGGGATTTCCACTGCACCTCCTCGTTGTAGTATCGAAGTCTGTGTGCACGCCGGACTATACTAGTCCACACGTTTTTGAAAAAGGGAGAATACTCCCGCAGGATGCTCAAAAAGGCCGTCTGTCAATTCGTAAAACGTGAAACGTTAGACGTAAAATGTTTCGGAGGAAGAGGACTCGGCAGTCCAACCTTTCACCTTTCACGTCTTACCTTTTACGGTTCTTGAGAGCGATCACGCGTGACCGGCCTTATGCCAAGATGTCCATTCGTCTGAGAATGCCACGGAGGCATACCGTTCGCCAAGTATTTTTGCAACTCGGTTCATCAGTTTGGCGACTCGTTGCATGTCCTCGGGGGGAAGATCTTGTCGAAATCGAGGGTGCAGTCCCCACCGAGTTTCCACTTCTTCTCCGGCGACGGTCGACATGACGCTCACCAACGTGATTTCGGTTCCCGTCGGACCTTGGAGCCGAGGCGTTGCAGGGGCGGGTGGTGGTGCGGACGTTGTAGCGGTTGCTTGGGTGGCTGTACTGACCACGGCGGCTGGCGGATCGTCTCCGGCCAAGATCGCCTTGATGGCCGGAATCACAGCGCTCACGCAGAGCGTTGCGGCGGCGGATACTTGCGCGTTCCCTGCCACTCCCATCGCGTCGGCGACTCGCCTGCCGAAGGCTTTCAACATCTCGTCTTTCACGGGATTGTCCTCGGTGACGAGAAATCGGTACCGCTCGTAGGTTTGCCGACTCTCTGCCACTGCCGCACCGATGGTGAGCATGATCTCCATCTGGTCGGTCCCGGAACCGAACGCTGGCTCCAGCACATTCTTCAATTGCAGGGTGACGGCGTCCTCGAGACTGTCCATGAACTGAGGCTGTTCTTTGATCGGTAGGTACAGCGCGGAGAGCCGGTCGGTGAGATTAAACATGACCTTGAGAAATTCAAGGTAGATGCCCCACTCATCCTGTCGTTTCAATTTCAAAGCCCGCTCCGGGGCGCTCCGTTTCATGACCGTCACGGATTCTCCCGCAACGGCGAGTATGAGTTCGGCAAGTTGGCGAAGTTGCGATTGCTGTTCTTGGTTGGCGGTGGCCATAGGGGGCTCCTAGTTCGTGCGGGATTATAGCGGAGACACGTTCGGCGATCAAAATCCTTGTTTTCGCAATCGCTTGTCCGTTCGGTGCGTCACGGGTACGATTGTGCATGGACAGCATGGGAAATGTTGAATGGTCAATGTTGGTAATGACTCAGGTGTTCAGGCTGAAGGCTGAAGGTTATGAATCGTCCCTGCGTAACCCCTAAAAGCCTTCAGCCTATCTACCTGAGTAGTTATGAATGTTGAATTGTGAGGTCGCTAAGGAGATTGCGATGAAGAAATCCAGACATGGTTTGTTATTCGTTGTGGGGCTATTGGCGGTGGCGGGGCTATTCGGCTGTAATGAGGAGACGCCGATAGAGAAGACGAAGGCTGCGGCAGAGTCAGGTAATGCGGCAACGCAGGCAGCGGGGCAGGCTGCGGTAGATGCTATAAAGACTCCGATGGATAAAGCCCGTCAGGCGGAAAGTATATTGGAGAACTCAGCCGAGCAGACGGCCGCTAAGATCAAGCAATCGACGCCGTAGGGCACATGCAGAGAAAAAAGAACAGGCAGCATACCTGAGGCAGTCCGGATCTGACGATGGCGGTCAGAAGGACAAGGTGGGATCAGTTTGAGCCCAACACACCGTCCATTAGCGGTGAATGGATAATCGATGAGTTACCGAGTGGTATTTGACGCTGCAGAAGAAGGCTACAGCACATGGCCTTTTGTGTCCGTAGGTCTTGTATTTATCCTAATTGGTGTCGGCTTAGTTCTAGTCCGTAGGCGTATGCCTGGATGGTGGGGCAACCATCCTAAAGTGAGTAGCACGTTCGCGTTCTTCTTTGCCGGCTTTGCAGTTCTGTGGACATCAATTGCCTTTCTCGGTACATATAGTGAATATAGCAAGATCAGCTCAGCACAAGAGGAAGGTCGCGTGGAAGTTGTAGAAGGGACGGTTAGGGATTTTATACCTATGCCGTATGCTGGTCACGCCATGGAGCGGTTTTGCATTCAGTCCAAGTGTTTCGAGTATTCTGATTACGATGTAACATCAGGGTTCAACAACACAAGTTCGCACGGCGGGCCAATTCGAGAGGGTCTTCCCGTGAGGGTCACGTTTGTTGGGGGCACAATCGTCAAGCTGGAAGTAAAAGAATGAGCTGCTAAAAAAAGTTTGCAGTCCCAGATGAGGTCGTTGCTTGACTCCATACCTCGCCATACTCTGGAAAGATTCTCCGAACTACTAAAATCCACGGCTGTAGCTCCTGTCCTCACCTGGACGTCACTCTATCATTCGTCTTGTCGGCAATCATAGGCACAACCTTACAGGCTGGGGAAAGCGCTGCTTCATACAATACATTGTTGGTACTTCAATATAGTGGTGCAGTTGTATAAGGAGCCTTAGGATGCTCAAAAAGGCTGTCAGCAAGGCCGCAGGCGAATCGAAACCGGAGGCGTACCCTCAGGGGTACGTTGAGGATTTCGGTGAGTCGAGAACGAAGTTGGCGGACTTTTTCAGCATCCTGCTTAGCCTCGTCGCGCTTTGAAAGGGCGAAGCGGAGTATGTTATACAGCACTTCCCCTGAATGATCGGACTGCCCAACCATTTCTTCACACATCTCCATGGAACGAGAAACCAAGACGTATGTGCTCAAACGGCCGGTTGACGAGGCCGTTTCCCGGAAGCTCTCCATCGATTATGCGGCAGCGTTGAATAGTCAGCAGCTTGCGGCTGTGACCGCGGGCGAAGGGCCATCACTGGTCATCGCCGGCGCCGGCAGCGGCAAGACGCGCACCTTGGTCTACCGAGTGGCCTATTTGATCGACTCGGGGATCGATCCGTCCCACATTCTGCTTCTGACCTTTACGCGAAAATCATCGCAGGAAATGCTCGAACGAGCCGGTGAATTGATCGGCGTGCGTAGCGAACAGGTCCGCGGCGGCACGTTCCACTCCGTGGCCAATATGCTGCTCCGGCGCTATGGCCGGTCTATCGGCCTTGAGCCGGGCTTTACGATTCTCGATCGGGGCGATGCCGAAGACTTGATCGCGTTGGTTCGCGCGCAGCTGGGTTTGAACGAAAAGGATAAGCGGTTTCCTCGCAAAGGCACGATCGCGGAGATGTTCAGCAAGTCCGAGAATACGTTACGTCCGCTCGACGAGATCGTAGTCGAAGAGTTCGATCATTTTTCCGACCATTTGGATGCACTGGCCCAGTTGCAGCGGGGATATCAGGCGTCGAAGCGGCAGCGTCAACTGGTGGACTATGACGATCTGCTGGTGTTGCTACGGCGGCTCGTGATGGAGGACGAAGGGATCCGCATGGCCATCTCGTCCCTGTTCCGCTATATCCTGGTGGACGAGTATCAGGACACCAATCGCTTGCAGGCGGATGTCGTCCGGCATCTCGCGTCCACCCATCAGAACGTGATGGTCGTTGGCGACGACGCGCAGTCGATCTATGCCTTTCGCGGCGCGACGTTCAAGAACATCATGGAGTTTCCGACGCTCTTTCCCGGTACGACCATCTATAAGCTTGAAGAGAATTACCGTAGCACCCAGCCGATCCTGAATCTGGCGAACTGCATTATCGAAGAGGCGAAGGAGAAGTACAGCAAGCATCTCTTCACGAGAAAGATCGATGGGCCGTTGCCGGTTCTGGTGGAGGCGGCGGGGGAGAATGCGCAATCACGCTTCATTGCACAAAAGATTTTGGAGTTGCGGGAGGAAGGGGTTCCGCTTGGCGAAATGGCCGTGTTGTTTCGATCGAGCTTTCACTCCTTCGATCTTGAGATCGAGCTCGCTCGTCACGGACTGCCATTTATCAAGCGCGGCGGGGTGAAGTTTATCGAGACTGCGCACGTGAAGGATCTGTTGGCCCACATGCGGGTGGTCGCCAATCCCTTGGATGCTGTGAGTTGGCATCGAGTGCTCATGCTCGTCGAAGGGGTGGGACCGAAGAAGGCGCAGGACGTTATGGCTGCACTTGTGAAATCGGACAATCCCTATCATGCCCTTCGTGAGGTGCCGGGGCGATCGGGGAAAGGGCTCAGAGATTTGGCCCTGACGCTCGAAAGTCTTGCCGGGGCCGGAGATCTTCGGCCGGCCGAGCAAGTGAACCATGTTTACGAGTACTACCTGCCGATTCTGAAAGCGCAGTATGACGACTATCCCAAGCGTATGCGGGATCTGGATCATTTGCAGACGATTGCGGAGGGGTACCAGGGGGTCGAAACGTTTTTGTCAGACCTCGCGTTGGAGCCGCCGGAGGGGAGCGTTACCGGCGTCGAGGCGCCCGATCGCGATGACGAGCGACTGGTGTTGTCCACGATCCATTCTGCCAAGGGGCTTGAGTGGCAATGTGTATTCGTCATTTGGATCGTGGATGGAAGATTCCCGTCGGTCTATTCGTTTAGTGAAGATGAGGAGCTGGAGGAGGAGCGCCGGTTGTTCTATGTTTCCGTGACGAGAGCCAAGCGACATCTGTACCTGACTTACCCGATCAATGTGTTTGATAAGGGAAGCGGCATGCTGCTGTCAAAGCCGTCGCGTTTCCTCGACCCAGTTAAGCCTAGGCTGCTGGACCAGCTGATCCTGATGGAAGAAGGCGGAAGGCCTGACTGGTATTCTCGCGATGATCGAGCAGGATGCTGAAGAATCGTAAAAGGTAAGACGTGAAAGGTGAAACGTAGGACTGCCGAGTGCTCTAGCTCCGAAACGTTTCACGTTTGACGTTTCACGTCTCACGGATCGCTGGCGATAATGCGCACGTTGTGTAGAGTGGTCGCGATGGGGCTCCTCGTGGGCGGACTTCTCCTTGCGCCGAATCCGGGGATGTCTGAAGAACGTCTGCCGTCCAGCGACCGGATGTGGCATCAGTTGCTTCGCGAGGCCCATGCGCTAGGCCTTCCAACAAAGTTCCTCAAGGCTGTACCACCGAGCTTCGTTCAGTTTGAGTTCGACGACCTGCACAGCTATGCCGCCGAGTATCATCTTGGGGAACATCGGATGGTCCTCAATCGTTCACTGTCTTTCAATGGGGCCGGGACTACGTTGCGTCCGCTCAGGCGACTCACCCATGCCGAGATCGAAACGCTCTACCACGAACTGTTCCATGCATATATCGACTATCTGGTGACGGCGGCGCCCGATAGAATGCCGAATCCAGTGCTCGCTTTTGCGAGAGCGCAGCAGCGCTGCCACTATGGAGCGGTGCTGATCACACCGGTCGTGCAAAGAAAGGGCGAAACTGAGGAACGGTTTCTGACCGAACGTGAATCATGGGAAGCCCTCAACGAAACATGGGCGGTGTTTGTAGGATGGATCGTGTGGAACCAATTGGAATTGACCGACAGTGCAGGACGATCGATACAGAAGTCAGGGAAGAGTCAGGATGAATGGGTGAGTCGCCTCAGGAATGCCGATCGAGAAGGAATTTTCCGTGGGTACTACGAACCGGAAGATTCTGGTGAGCGGGCCGTTGCTCGAAAACGGTACTTGGCCCCTGCATCGCGGTTGTCGGAACAAGAAGCAGCGGTACTGATGAAGGATGTCATTGTATCTTCCTCCAGCCTTCTCGCCCGTGCGAGGGGGGTACTTTCTGATTTAGACCAAAGGGTTGAGCGATACGGTCAGTGCGGATCGGAAAAGGGAAAGTCTCCTTAAGTCTATGAAATATCAGTGAGGTGATATAGAAATACGCCTAGTCTAGCAAAAATTTTATCGAGAAAGGCGAATATGAAAAAGAAGGGGCTTGGCAGGATGGCGCCAGAAAATTCCTGTGGATAGGCAGTTTCGAGTAAAAATAAGATAATTCTGTTTTTGGGTCTTGACTTCACCGTACTTCATCAATAGAATCCATCGTTTCATAAACAAGTCGGTGTCCACAGCTCAGCACATTCATCCTTATTCATTTAAGGAGGGGGGAGCCGTGTGTGGACCGGCTTGCTTTTCATTTTTCATCATACGGATGAAGAAGACGATAATAATTGAGCGCTTAGATTTACTTAGTGTGTCGTGTGCAGAGGGTTTCGGGCAGGTACCCAAGTGGCCAAAGGGGGCAGACTGTAAATCTGTTGCCATCGGCTTCCAAGGTTCGAATCCTTGCCTGCCCACCACATTAAAGAGTGACGAGGCAAGTGACGAGTGCTGAGCGTTGAGCGAATGAGAAATCAGGCTTTGAACTCAGCACTGTGTACTCAGCACTCAATAACGGGCGGGCGTAGCTCAGTGGTAGAGTTCCAGCCTTCCAAGCTGGCTGTCGTGGGTTCAAATCCCATCGCCCGCTCCAAAGGAAGACGTGAGGCGTTAGCCGTAAACGTGAAAAGTCGAGGAAGCAGCCTGGGTCAGAAGTTCGAGTGTCGTTTCACCGTTTACGATTCACGTTTGACGGAGAGGAATGCCCACGTAGCTCAGTTGGTAGAGCACGTCCTTGGTAAGGACGAGGTCACGCGTTCGATCCGCGTCGTGGGCTCCAAGCAGAGCTGGCTTGATCCGCGCGCCCATTGAGCGAGCGCGATGGGATAGGGCTTCAGGAGAATCTTTAGAAAGGGAGTGAGGTATGGCGAAGGCGAAATATGAGCGGCGGAAGCCGCACGTGAATATCGGGACGATCGGGCACGTGGACCACGGCAAGACGACGTTGACGGCGGCGTTGACGAAGGTGTCGGCCGAT
>Ga0247727_10015499_pt1 | contig 12492 bp, 13 predicted proteins | sample WisWelCaveWW1625_FD_202498 | JGI IMG/M metagenome (GOLD analysis project Ga0247727, IMG submission 202498) | Biofilm microbial communities from Wishing Well Cave, Virginia, United States - WW16-25 | ecosystem: Environmental > Aquatic > Deep subsurface > Groundwater > Cave microbial mat | place... | reverse complement strand
CCCTGGCACCATAGCGTGCTCGGTCTCGGTCCCCGGATGCCTCCGCGATTCTACGCGGCCCCAACGATGGCACCAGGTTTCTGGCATCAGGTTTCGGGGCCACCCGTAACGGCGCTACAATGGCTCCTCTCCGGCGGAGGGCGTCGATGAAGTGGTCCTTCAAGCTCGGCGAGTTCGCGGGGATCGGCGTCTACGTCCACGCGACCTTCTTCCTTCTCATCTTCTGGCTCGTCGCGACGTCCTGGCTCCATGGGCAGGGGGCGGCCGCCGCCGCGGCAAGCGTGATCTTCCTCTTGGCGCTCTTCACCTGCGTCGTGCTCCACGAGTTTGGCCACGCCCTCGCGGCGCGGAGGTTCGGGATCCGGACGCGGGACATCACGCTCCTGCCCATCGGCGGCGTCGCGCTGATCCTGACCGGATCGCAGCAGGATTTTCCCGTTGCTCTCGGCGATACGGTCGTGGGGGTGCTGACGCGGACGGACCTGCTGCGAGGCCTCGCGCAGCAGGAAAGGGATACCCGCGTGGAGGCGGTCATGCGGCGGGAGTTCCAGGTCGTCGATCCCGCGGAGATGCTCGAGGGGGTCTTCGCGCGTCTTCAGGAGTGCGAATGTCGCACCCTGCCCGTGGTGCGGCAGGGTCGGCTCGTGGGGATCGTCACCATGGACAACGTGGGGGAGTTCCTGGCGATCCAGGCCGCCCTCGCAGGGCGGAAGAAAGCGTGGGCGTAGGCGTAGGGGAGCGAGGTCGTTCCCGCCCCGGATTCGTGCTAGGGTCGCAGTCTTCCGACCTGACCTTCCCGGAGGACGATGTGCCATGACGATCGACGAGATGATCCAGTCCGTGGACAAGACCAAGGCGAACTGGCGGACGTCGCTTCGGAAGCCGCAGCCGGCGGTGTTCGATTCAACCCGCCGCTACTACGCGAGGGTAGGGACGAGCAAGGGACCGCTGCGGATCCACCTGATGCCCGACGTGGCGCCGATGCACGTCACGAGCTTCCTGTACCTGGCGAAGCTCGGCTTCTACGACGGCCTGGCGTTCCACCGGGTCATCTCCGGCTTCATGGCCCAGGGGGGCTGCCCGCTTGGCACAGGGACCGGCGGTCCCGGCTACAAGTTCGACGGCGAGTTCAAGTCGGGCGTGCGGCACGACCGCCCCGGGCTCCTGTCCATGGCGAACGCGGGGCCGGGGACCGACGGGAGCCAGTTCTTCCTGACGTTCGTTCCCACGCCGTGGCTCGACGGCAAGCACACGCTCTTCGGTGAGATCGTGGAGGGGATGGAGACCCTGAAGGCCCTCGAGGCCGCGGGCTCCAGGAGCGGTCAGACGAAGGAGCCGCTGGCCATGACGAGCGTGACCGCGGAGGTCGAGTAGAGGCCCAGATCCCCACCACGGGCGGCGGGTGTCAACGAGCAGCGGGGGAAGGTGTCTGTGCCTTCCGAGCCGCAATCTCGCGCAGCTCCTCTGGCGTCGCGAAGATCGCGACCTCGGACGCCTCGCGCAGCTTCGTCGTCCATGCGTCCATGGCCCGGTCGCGCTTCTCGTCGAGAAGCTTCCGTGCCACCTCCGCGCGGACCTCGGCGAGCGGCTTCGGACGTGCGGGCAGGGGGTCTCGCACGGCGAGGACGTGTGCGCGGCCCGACTCTTCCACGTGGAGACGGAAGTCGCCGGAGGCGGCCCCCTCGAGCGATTTTCGCACCTCGGGAGGCAGGGAGTCGCGCGTCAGGATCCGGCCGTCGAACCGCAAGCTTTCCGGAATCGCATCGAGGTCGGCGCGATCCGCGGCGTGGGCCCGAAGCCAGGCCAGGTCCGCGCCCCCCCTGAGCCGGGCGAGCGAGCGCTCGGCGGCGGCGGCGTTCGTGAACGCGACGGATTCGACCCGGAGCGTCTCCGGAAACGTGAAGTCGGACACGTGCTCCTCGTAGAAGGCTCGCACCTCTTGGTCGGAGACCTCGACCGACGAGTCGACGATCCGGACGAACAGGCCGACCAGCGAGCCTTCACGCACCGACCGCATCTTCGTCTCGAGCTCCGGCGTGCGGTCGAGCCCCAGATCCTTCCCTTCGGCCTGGATCGCGGCCTCGGTGGCGAGATCCTCCAGGGTCTTGCCCTTCGCCTCGTCGAAGCGCCCGCGCTGTCTGGCCCTCTCGATTCCGGGAACGACCCTCTGCTGGAGGGCCGCAGCCAGATCGCGCACGCGGATCGGATCCCCGCCGAGGATGCTCGCGAGCACGCGCTCATCCTGGAGGAGCCTTTTCGGATCGGCGTCGAGGTCGATCCCCTCCAGGAGGGCCGCGTCGACCTTGACCCGTCGCGCGCGCAGGGCATCGACATGGTCTCTTTGGGCCGCGGCGCGCCTCGCGCGCCAGGCCTCCTGCCGCGTGGCCTCCCGGGCAGCCGGGTCCTCCGGGACGCGACGACCCATGAGCTTGACGACGGCGAACCCCTCCGCCGCGGAGATCGGCGGGGTGACCCTGCCCACCTCGAGGGGATCGAGCTCCCGCGCGACATTCGGGAGCATCTCGCTCCGGTTGAGGAAGGTCGGCTCCTCGACGCTCAGCGCCTTCCCGTCATCGATCCAGTTCTCGGCTGTCTCGAGGAAATCCGGCGCCTCGCGGATCTCGTCCACGAACCGGGCCGCGTCTTCTCGCGTCCGGAACGCCACCGACACGACCTGGAATTCCAGCGCCTTCTGGCGGTAGAGCGCTTCGACCTCGCCGGGATGCGGAGGGGGGACGTCGCGGGTTGCCCGATCGAGCACGAGGGCTCGCAGGTTGTCCCTGGCCGCCGCCTGCACCATCGTCTGGAACTCGGGCGATTCGGCGAGACCCATGCTCTTCGCCTCCTGCAGCACGAGCCTCCGGTCGACGAGCCGATCCACAAGCTCGGCCGGGTCGCGCTTCGGCGCCACCTCCCCCGCATCCGAGGTGCCCGCGTGGATCTCCTCGAGCGCGCGGAGGTAGTCGTCGAGCGTGATCGGCTCGCCGTTGATCGACGCGACGGCCTCCTTGCCGTCGATCCTCGGGAGCTCCAGCTTCGCTCCAGAAACCGGAAGCGCCAGAACGAGCACGAGGCCCGCGGTCATCCCTCTGTGTTTCCGCATTCTGCCCGTGTAGCGTCCAGGAGATCCGCTCCGACCGGATGCCGGGTCGGTTCGAGGCGGAGCTTCGCTAGTTCAGGTACCGCGGCTCCCCGGGGCGGATCAGTCGGACCCGCTGAATCCGCGTGGTCAGGACGTCGTTGCCGAATTCGACGAAGAGACCGGGAGCGGCGATCAGATCGGTGTAGATCGCGGAGCCGCCCCACGTGCACCCGCGGATCGTGATCGTGGCGGGCGAGAGGCCCCGCAGATCGAACCACCCTCCCTGGACGCAGTAGCGGCCATCGGCAAGACACAACATCCAGTACGACGAGTTCCGGGTATCGACGACGACCCAGTCCCCGAACCGCGCGTCCGTCCGGCGCACGCCCTCGAGGCGCTCGGCCTGCCGGGTCACCGCATCGAGACGGATCGCTGCGATCATCGCACCCTACTTCCGCTCGGCTTCCGCCCAAGCCCGACCACGATGGGCCTGACGGGTCTTCCAATATAGTGCCACAACGGGCTGGCGGGGTCCGCAAGATGATTCGTGGACCGCCTGCATCGCTAATCGCACTCGAACGTCTCGCTCGCCAGGACACGGCCCTCCGCGTCCCTCGCCTCCACCGTCCATGGGCCTCCCCCCCGCACTCGCAGGCGACTGTGGGTGCGCCAGTCGGGCCCACCGAGCCGCAGATCGACCGACTGTGCGGAACGATTCTCGTGAACCCAGACGTGGCGGACGATGTCTCCCGGACGGCCGCCGAGGACGCGGGTCAGAAACCAGACGACGGTTCCGCTCTCGAAGCGGTCTGCCGGTCCTACCAGGCGATGGTCCACGACGCGGCGGCCCACGCCGAACTCTGGAATGGTCAGAGGACCCGGCGCCTTGGCCCGCGGTGCCGGGGGCTCCCTGGGAGGCGGGGCTTCCCGGAGAGGGCTCGACGGAGATTCGGGCCGCGCTGCCGCGGCGATCTTGGGCGGGCCTTCCAGAGCCGGCGAGATCGTTTGCGGATCGACGACGTTCTCGTCCTTGCGACCCGAGATCGTGAGAGCGATCCACACTCCCGCGCAGAGCAGAGCGATGGCGAGGAGGGTAAACGCCAGGGCACCGCGGAGTCGTCGAGGCGGCGCGGGAGGCTCCTCGACGATTCTCGCTCGCGCGACCTCGAGAGTCTCGACCTCCGGGGTGACCTCTCGGTCCTCCGTCTCCTCCTTCCGAGGATCGGGCGGGGTGGCGGGCGCACCTTCGACCGCGTCGGCTCCCGTTTCCCGCTCGGCCCGCAGCTTCTCCCGCCAGGCCTGGATCGCGGTCTCGACCCTGCGGGACTCGGCGCTTTCGGGCCTCGCCGGCTCCGCGTCCGGGTCCCGCTGGAGCGGGAATGCGCGGTCGTACTCGGCGATCAGCGTCTCTGGATCGAAGCCGAGCACCTCGCCGTAGAGTCGGATGAAGAACTTGCCGAAGGCGCGGCCGGGCAGGGCCGGGAGATCGTCGCGCTCCAAGGCCTCGAAGTGGCTCCGGTCGACACCGGTCCTCTCCGCGATCTCCTCGATGGCGACGCCACGATTCTCCCTTTCGCGCCGGAGCTTTTCGCCGAAGGTGGGCATCGACCTGCCACGATTATAGGCTCGGCGGGACCTCCCGCGCCGCCTCCGGCTTCGATGCCGGGACGGCGGCCGGGGGGCTCAGAACGCCAGCTGCACCTGGACGCGCGCCACCGTGTCGGTCACGTTGTCGGCCACGAGTCGGGTCCCCGAGGCCAAGGTCGCGCCGCTCGTGTTCCGGCCCGGAGCCGACGGCTCGTACTCCAGGGTCCCGAGGTCGAACTGCAGCTTGAGGTTGTGGCCCTTCCAGTAGTAGGCCACGAGGCCCCGGGTCTCCGTGACTTCGCCATCGGGAGAGTCGGTGTCCCCGTCCACGACCGCGTATCGCAAGGCGAAATCCAGCTTCTGCGGGATCGCGGCGAAGCTCCCCTGCACGTGCCAGCCGTCCGAGTCCACGTCGGGGGCCGCCGGAGGTGGGTTCACCACCTCGGTGGTCTGCGTGTAGAACTCGCCAGTGGCGGTGAAGCGGCGGTTCTTCCATCCCACGGCGAGGTTGACCGCGTCCTGGTTGTTCGGGTCCTCGAAGGCTCCCTGCGTGTTGTAGCCACGACCCGGCTCGCCGGTGCGATAGCCCCCAGCGAGGTGAAGGACGGAGCCTTTCTCCGGCGCGTCGAGGGAGCTCTCGGTGAGCTTGTACTCCCCCAGCGGGTCCCAGTAGACCTGCGCCGCGTACAGGAGGGCGTCGTCGTCCTGGTTCTTCGATTCGCCCGAGCCGTTGAACGCGCCGGCCGCGTAGCCGAAGCGCTTGTTGGCCGTCACGCCGGCCAGCACCGCTCCCTGCTCCCGGCCGGGAGCGAAGAGGTTCGTGATCGCGCGCTCCGCGAAGAGCAGGACCTCGTCCCCGATGAGCTCCTGGAAGCTGAACGGCACCTTGAACTGGCCGAACCGCACGCTCGCCATGGGCTTCGCGGCGAACTCCACGTACGCATCCTTGAACTTGCTGTCGCGGTCCCCCGATGTCTGACCGAGCTCGTAGCTCACCGCGTACTTGAGCCAGGGCTTCCACATCGTTCCCTTGAAGCCGAGCCTCACGCGGGGGACCTGAAAGGCCGTGGCCAGGCCGTCCTCGCTCCCGGCGCCGCTCGATCCGGGTGCATCCGCGTCGAACTGCTCCTTGTCCTCCGCGATGAATCGGAGCTGGGCAAAGCCGACGAAACGAATGCTGTTGTCGCCCCAGCTCCAGGCGACCCCGCCCTTGGACATGTCGGTCCTGGTCTCCTGGGATCCCTCGTCGGCAGACCTCACGAGCCCCACGGCCCCCAGGGTAACGACCAGCGCCAGCGCTCCGATCCTCGAACGGTTCCGCCTCATCCTTTGTCCTCCTTGCGGGAACGAAACAAGCGTGAACGGCGGGTTTCAGGAGACTCCAGCAGGGTGGGAAGCGACTCGACGAACGAGCGGATCTCGTCGCGGACCCTCCGGTAGGGAAGGAGGGCCTCCTCCTCGGTCAAGGCTCCGGCCGCCAGCCGGGGCGGGTCGTCGAAGCCGACGTGCGAGCGCCGCACGCGCCCCGGGAAGGCCGGGCAGGCCTCGTCGGCGTGGCCGCACACGGTGATCGCCCAGTCCACCCCCCCGCCCGCCACTTCGTCGAGGTGCTTCGAGCGCGCTCCGGCGATGTCGACGCCCGCTTCAGCCATGACCCGCACGGCGCGAGGGTCCAGGCTCTTCGGCTCGACCCCCGCGGAGAGGGCCTCGATGCGAGAGCCGTGCAGCGCCCGCGTCCAGCCCTCGGCCATCTGGCTCCGGCAGGAGTTCCCGGTGCAGAGGAAGAGCACCCTCGGCTTGTTGGCCATGGCCGCGGATTCTAGCGCAGTGCGTCAAGGACACCGGCGCAGCAGCTCGACCGCGCAGAAAAAAGGGGACGCCGGTCGGCGTCCCCTTGCGGTTTCTCTTGGTCCTTCTGGAAGGACCTTGGCGGTTCTCTTCTACCGCCTACTTCTTGGTTGCCTTCTTCTTCGTCGCCTTTTTCTTCGCCGCCATGTCCCCTCACCTCCTTCCGTCAACCGTCCTGGACGGTTGGTCGTTCTCGAGACACCGTCGAATATAAAGAAGTGAATTCCTCTGTCAAGATGAAAATTGAGCTTCGAGGCGTCGGAGAGAGCGCGGACCGATCCCACGAGGGACCTGAAGAGCGCTCGCCTCGATCACGACACGCTCTCTCCGGCGGCGCGGCGACGGCGTGCGCGACGACGAGCGGGCTTGATGTCGAGACCGAACGTGCGGATCTTCCTCTGCAACGTGCGCACGCCGATTCCCAGCATCTCGGCGGTGTGCGTGCGATTGCCGCCCGTGTGCTCGAGGGTCGTCCGGATCATCTCGCGCTCCATGTCGGCGAGGGTCATGCCCGGCATCAGGCCCTCTCCCTCGGGGGCCGATGCCGGGCGCGCGATCGCCGGCGGAAGGTCCTCCCGTCGGATCAGCTCGCCCAGCGTGGACACCAGGACGCTCTCGATGACGTTCTTCAGCTCGCGCACGTTTCCGGGCCACTGGTAGGCCTCGAGGGCCGCCAACGCCTCGGGGCTCACCGCCTTCCTGGGCACGGCATTGGCCCGGGAGAGCTCGTCGAGGAAGGTCTCGACGAGCACGGGGATATCCCAGCGGCGCTCCCTGAGCGGCGGCACGTGGATCGTGACGACCTTGAGGCGGTAGTACAGGTCCTGGCGGAACAGCCCCCGCGTGACCGCCCCCTCGAGATCGGCGTTGGTGGCGGCGATCACCCGGACGTCCACCCGGATGCTGTGGTCGCCTCCCACGCGCATGAACTCGCGCTCCTCGAGCACCCTCAAGAGCTTGGCCTGGGTCGGCGGCGCCATCTCGCTGATCTCGTCGAGGAACAGCGTCCCCCGGTGGGCGATCTCGAACTTCCCCCGCGCGCGGGAATGGGCGCCGGTGAACGACCCCTTCTCGTGGCCGAACAGCTCCGACTCGATGAGGCTCGCGGGCATGGCCGCGCAGTTCAAGGCGATGAACGGATGCTCTCGCCGGCGCGAGTTGAGATGGATGGCGCGCGCGACCAGCTCCTTCCCGACCCCGCTTTCCCCGAGGATCAGAACCGTCGCCCGCATCGGCGCCACCCGCATCAGGCGATCGAGCACCCCTTGCATGGCCGGCGAGCGTGCCACGGGGGTTCGAAACCCGTGTTTTTTCGCCAGCTCGTCCTGGAGGGAGGTGATCCTCGAATCGAGCTCCGAGCGCTCGAGGATTCGCCCGAGGCGCGCTCTGAGCTCGAACGGGTCGGGAGGGCGGAGCAGGTAGTCGTCCGCTCCGTGCCGCAAGGCCTCGACGGCGGCCTGAAGCTTCGCGGGCTCGGAGAGGAGGAGCACGGGGGTGTCGGGCGAGCGTCGTCTCATGCTTCGAACGAGCTCGCTCACATCCGCCGGCGAGCCCAGGACGTCGACGATCGCTGCGTCGTGATGCCGCTCGGCCAGCACCTCGAGAACCTCCGCATGCGACCGGGCTGGCATCACCTGGTAGCCGGCCTGCGTGAGGATCGAGGCGACCTGGTCGAGCATGGCCCCGTCCTCGCCGAAGACGAGGACCCGCTTGTTCCGGGCAGAGACGGCCGCCACGCAGGCCATTATAGAGGAAGAGGGAGCCCACCGCGTCACTATGACGGAATTGGCTGGGACTCAACCCGGCCAGCCTGGCCGCAGTAGCCTGGCGAGCACCCGGTAGGGACCACCTCTCGCGCGAGAAGGGAAAGCGCGATTCTGGCCGTCTGTCAAGCGAAAACCGGGTGAGGGTGCATGTCGATCTCGCGGCGCGGGAAGTTGGTACGAGCTTTGAGAGAGGTCGTCACACACGTGAGGGGATCCCCAGCGCGCGAGGAGGCCGGAACCCATGCCGCGAAAGACCGTTCCCACGAAGGCGAAGCCAGTTCCGAGCATCGTGAATTTCGACTTCGGCGACCGCACGTATCAGATCGATCCGCAGCGGCAGAAGGTTTACCGGGGGTTCGTCGAGATCGAGACCTCCAAGGCGTTCGAGATCTGGAGCGTCTGGCGCACCTCGAACCTGCGCGCCTGCTGACCCTCTCGCCGTCCGCCGGCCACGCGTCCGGGATGCGGGGGTCGGCAGCGCCATCTACACTGATCTCGTGCGACGTCTGAAGCTCGTCCCCGGGCTTGTGGCGGGGCTCCTGGGTGCAGGAGCGCCTCCGGATCTCGACGGCTGCCTCTTGAAGCCGCCGGGCGCCGAGAGGGTCTCCTGTCTCGAGCCCTCGTTCGTCGTCGGTGCGCCGGGCGAGCGCGAGGTCCTGTTTCTGGCGAAGCTCGCGGCGGACGATCCCTCGGCCGCCGAGCAGCTTGCCGCTGCCGCGGAGGCCGCAACGGCGGCGAGCGAGCCCTCGACCGAAGGGCCGACCGGGGCGCGCGATCTCTTGCGAGCGGAGCTGCTCGACCTCCGCGGCTCGGCGCTCCAGAAGCTGGAGCGGTACGCCGAGGCGGCCGAAGCGTTCGATGCCGCCCTTGCCCTCGATGACGGAACCGCGCGCCTCACCTGGCTCGCCGAGGACGGTCGCGTCCTGTGGACCGCGTCGATCGATCCGGGAAACCGGCGACAGGAGCGCGCCGCGGGGAGCTTCGGTTCCGCGGGCCGGCCGGAGCAGGCCCGCGCCGTCCTGGCGCATGCCCTGGCCTCCGGCGCCGAGGGCTCCGCCCGCGAAGCCTTCACCCGGGTGGGAGGCGGCACCGTCCCCGGGCTCGATCCCGCCTCCACGGATCTGTCGGCCCGCACGTGGTTCCCCACGCTCCCGGACGTCGAGGTGAAGCTCCACGGCGGGGGGGCGTTCCGGCTGTCGAGCGCGCGGGGGAAGGTCCTCCTTCTGGATTTCTGGGCGTCGTGGTGCGCGCCGTGCCTTCACGAGCTGCCGCGGCTCGAAGCGCTCCACACCGCGCAGAAGGACGCGGGGCTCGTGGTCGTCACCGTCAACGCGAGGGAATCGGTCGAGGTCGCCAGGAACACGGCGCAGGCCTTGAAGCTCACGCTTCCCGTGGGCTACTACGACGACGCCCTCGACCGCGCGTTCAACGTGAGGGCGCTGCCGACGATCGTCCTCGCCGATGGCGACGGGAGGATGCGATCGCGCTGGGACAGCTACGTGCCCGATTTCGACGGCGAGGTGGCCTCGAAGGTCCGGTCCATCCTCGGCTCGGACCCCGAAGGGGCGCCGAAGAGGGTCGCCGAGGTCTTGGCCGGCGGCGCGCTTCTCCGGATCGAATGGCTGCGCGAGCTGGCGGGACCCGTGGGCGGGATCGCCGTGGTTCGGAATCCGGAAGGCGGCGCGCGGGTCGCGGTCACGTCCCACGAGCAGCTCCTCGTTCTGGAGGCCACCGGGAAGATCGACCGTCGCCACGAGCTTCCCGGCGCGGGCATGCTCCGCAGTCTCGGGGGCGGCGCCCAGGGGCGTTTCGATCTCGTGAGCTTCCGCCCGGGACGCCAGGAGTTCGTCTGGATCGAATCCACGACCGGAGCCTCCCACACCTCGACCGCCGCTTCGGTCCTCCTGGACGTGGCGGTGCAGACGCCCTCGCCGCCGGAGCGCCCGGAGCCCCGGCTGATCCTGGGAAGCGTCGATGGAGTCTCCACGACGCTCTCCGAGGGTCCGGAAGCTCGCTTCGGCGAAGGATCCGGTGAGATCGTGAGCGTGACCGCAACGCTCGGCGGAGCCCAGCGTCGGATCACCGCCCTCGCGCGGGACGGCCGGCTCTCGTGGTTCGAGCCCCTGGGGACGATGCTCGGGCGCCAGTGGGCTCCCTCGGAGAGCCGCACGCTCATCGCGGAAGAAGGCGGTGTCGGCGTCGGAACCCTGCCTCCGGCCGCGATCGCGGCCGCGGTGGGACGATTCCTCGACGGGGAGCGCGCGCAGGTGGCCATCGCCACCACGTCGGGTCAGCTGGTTCTCGTCGATCTCGTGACCGGGAAAGTGCGGTTCCGGGCGAAGTGGCCCGGGATCTCCGCGCTGGCGGCGGGAGACCTCGACGGGGATGGCCGCGACGAGCTTCTGGTCGCCGCGGGGAAGACCCTGGCCGTTCTGCGCCGGCCTCCGGCGGAGCCGGCCGTGGGAGGTCAGGCCGGATCGTGACCGGGTCCTGCTGGACGCGGCTCGAGCGCGAGATCGTCCGGTGCGAGAGGTGCCCGCGGCTTCGGGCGCACTGCCGGAAGGTGGCGGCCGAGAGGCGGCGCGCCTACAGGGACGAGACCTACTGGGGCCGTCCCGTCCCCGGGTTCGGCGACCACGCCGCCAGGCTGCTGATCGTAGGCCTGGCCCCTGCCGCGCATGGAGCCAACCGCACGGGGAGGATGTTCACGGGCGACCGATCCGGCGACTGGCTCTACGGCGCGCTTCATCGGGCGGGGCTCGCGAGCCAGGGGCGCTCCGTGTCGCGGGACGACTCTCTCGCGCTCGACGGGGCTTTCATCACGGCGGTGTGCCGGTGCGCGCCGCCCGACAACCGGCCGGCGCCCGTCGAGATGGAGCGATGCGCGCCGTTTCTGGCCAGTGAGATCGAGCTCTTGACCGATCTGCGCGTCGTCCTCGCCCTGGGCGGCATCGCATGGAGCGCGATGGTCCGCCGCGCGCTCGAGGTCTCACCCGAGGCGGTCCCGAAGCCCAGGCCTCGATTCGCGCACTGGGCGGAGGTGTCCTTGACCTTCCGGGAAGGGGCACGCCCCGTGCCGCTCCTCGGCTGTTACCACCCGAGCCAGCAGAACACCCAGACCGGAAGGCTCACGCGGCCGATGCTCGACGCGGTCGTGGGCCGCGCCCGGGCTCTCTCGGGTGCCGCCGACGTCACCTGACCCGGCCGCCAGCCGTTGCCACGCCGAAACCCTCCCTCTTGCCCCCTTCGTCCCCGCGCGTTACGATTCGCTCCGGATGGAGTCCGGTCGCATGAAAGTCGGCGCGAACAGAAAGCTCACCTACTCCGACTACGCCGCGATCCCCGACGACGGAAAGCGCTACGAGGTCCTGGAAGGCGGTTTGCTCGTGACCCCCGCACCCAGTCCCTTGCACCAGCGTGTCTCGTTCCGCCTTCAGCAACAGCTCGCGCAGTTTTTCGGCGCGCGCTCACGGGAGGTGTTCGCGGCACCGATCGACGTGATCTTCTCGGACCACGACATCCTCCAGCCCGACCTCGTCATCGTCGAACGCGCCCAGCAGGTCTCCGCGCGCGGGATCGAGGGAGCCCCGCTCCTCGTCGTCGAGATCCTGTCCCCCTCCACGCGCAGGCGGGATCGCGGCTTGAAGGCGCGCCGTTACGCCGAGCTGGGAGTGCCGCACTTCTGGCTCGTGGATCTCGAGACTCGAAGGATCGAATGCTTCCGGTCGACGCCTGCCGGCTACTCCCCCGTCTCGCAAGCCGAGGGCGAGACGATCAGCCTTTCCCATCCGGACTTCCCCGACCTCACCCTGGACCTGGCTGCCATCTGGCGCTGATGAACACCCAGACCGGAAGGCTCACGCGGCCTACGCTATCAGAGACCTCTCCCGCTTCCGTGAGACCCTCCTGAGACAGTTCGGCCAGGACCTCGTGACCTTGGCCGTCTTCGGCTCTCGCGCCCAGGGCACCTCGAAGCCCGAGAGCGATCTGGACCTGCTCGTCGTGATTCGAGGGCTCCCGCACAGCCGGATGAAGAGACGGCGGCTCATCCTCCCTCGAGTGGAGGGTCAGGCGACCCTGAACGGCTTGATGCGCTTGATCTTCGTCCTGATGGCCTGAGCTGCATCGCACAGATCCACGGCGCGCTGCGCGTTGAGCCAGAACTCCGGCGTGTTGCCGAACAAACGCGAGAGCCGAAGCGCCATCTCC
>Ga0247727_10015498_pt1 | contig 12493 bp, 17 predicted proteins | sample WisWelCaveWW1625_FD_202498 | JGI IMG/M metagenome (GOLD analysis project Ga0247727, IMG submission 202498) | Biofilm microbial communities from Wishing Well Cave, Virginia, United States - WW16-25 | ecosystem: Environmental > Aquatic > Deep subsurface > Groundwater > Cave microbial mat | place... | reverse complement strand
GAATTCTTCGGCAGTCAGGAGCAACTCACCAAGCTCGCCGCAGCCTGGCCGGGTTCCTGACTGGTCGAGATCTGGAACGGCCTGCCGGGTGTGGTCCCGGTCAAGAAGTTCATGGACCGCAAGACGGCGGTGGCCAGGATCTGGCGCGCCGCCCGAGCCCTGACGCCGCCCCTTGCTCCACAGGGCGCCCAGGACACGCCGAAGGCCAAGGGGTCGAGGAAGAAGGCCACCCGGCGCCAGAATGCCGCCCCTGCCCAAAAGGGCGGTAGGGAGGCCCGCGAGGGCAGCAAGAAGGCCGAGGTGCTGGAGCTGCTCCGCCGGCCAGACGGCGCTACGATGGGCGAGATCGTGTCGGCCAGCCTCAGCCAAATGCAGTTCCAACGAACCGACGAAGAAAGCGGGGATCGCGCGGCATGAAAATGATCCAGCAGGCCCGCATCGGTCCGCAGGGCATGATTCGCATCTTTACGGAGATGAGGGCGGAAGCGGAGGCGGCGTCGAAGCTGCTTCAGTATCTTTCCACCCATCCGCAAATGCAGGATCGCGTGGAGGCTTTGAAGGGTCAGGCAGCTCAGGCGCGTTACACCCCCGTTCGTTGGCCGGAACGGGAAACCTGGTCCGCCATCGCCGGCGCTTGCCGGGCGCCTTAGAATCCTTTCGGGCCTGGGCTTCCCCCCTCCGGCCTTTTGTTCTCACAACTCCTGGTCGATAGTACAAACGATGGAGGAAACATTTCCGGCTGCGCTCCCGTTTCCCCCCGGCGTGCTGCATTTTCCGGAGGGGTTGCCCGGCTTCGAAAATCTCACCGACTTCACCCTGCTGCAGGAGGAACAGCTTCTTCCCATAGTTTTTCTGGTCTCGGTGTCCGAGCCGAGGATCAGTTTTCCTGCCGTGCCCGTGCAGCAGCTTCGTCCGCACTATGAGCTGCAATTGGGCGAAGAAGACCGCCTGTTGCTCGGTCTGGACGAAGCTGAGGCTGCCGCTGGGAATCTGTTGTGCCTGGCCATCTTGAACTTGGGCGAGGGAACACAACCGGCCACTGCTAATTTGTTTGCCCCTCTTGTGGTGAACCCGAAGAACTGGACCGCCAAACAGGTGATCCAGTTTGACAGTTCCCATTCGACGGCGGCCGAGGTATAGGGGGCCGTCCCGTCATGCTCGTTTTCCGTCGTCAACAAGGCGAATCGTTCATGGTCGGAGATTCGGTCGAGGTGCGCATCCTGGAGATCAGCCGGGGCCAGGTGAAAATCGGGGTCGTGGCCCCCCGCGAGGTGGCCATCTACCGCAGCGAAATCGCCCACCTGAACCGCCAGGCGGCGATCGGAGACACCAACGATCCACGCGTGCAGAGGGCCCTCACCGCGGTGCAGAAGACTCTGGCCGGGAAGAAGGATTGAGGGAGGGCAACCCAACTTCAGTTCCCCTTCACACGTCGAAGGTTTTCTGCAGAATCGGCCTGCCATATTCGGCGCGGCCGGTCCATACGGACAGGTTGGGGCGAATCTGCGCAAAACCCGCGCTGTGGGTGTGACCGCACAGCACCGTGACCCGGCAGCCGGGGTGCTGGTCGAGGACTTCGAGAAGCGCTTCCCCGAAAACCCGGCAGGCAAAGTGCGGCAGCGAGTTCTGGTCGGAAATTTTTCCCTGGTGCCAGCAGGATTCGCGAAAGGGCGGCGCGTGGGTCAGCACAAAGGCGCTGGGGAATGCTCCCAGGGCCTCCCCCAGCACGCGGCGGATGTACTCGGCCGCCTCGTCGCCCAACGCGTTCAATTTTTGAAACAGCTTCTGTTTGTCATAGGAGTCGAAGCGCCGCATTTCTGCGGCAATCGAGAGCTCTTCAATCAACAGGTAGTCATTCAGCAAAAGATCGGAGCGAAAGAAGTCGCCGCATCGCCCGTCGGCCCAGGAATCGTGGCCGACCAAGGCTGTGGTCTCGCTCAGCTTGACCACGCCTTCCGCGGGCATCCACCTCAGGCGCCTGGAGGCGGCTGCGTGCCGGCAAACCCGTTCCTTCACCGACGCGATCGAGGAGCCGTAAAAATCGTGGTTACCCAGCACGAAGTAGATAGGCGCGTCGATGGCGTCTTCCACCTCCGTGAGGAAGCACGGAAGCGAATCCGCGTGTCCGATGTCCCCGCCGATCAGCAAGACGTCCAGCGCGGCCGCCTGGAGGGTTTTGTAAAACCGGAGCCGCCGCTGCGGCTCGAGCCAGTCCAGGTGGATGTCGGTCACCCATCCGATTCGCGCCATGCCAGGGATTGTCGCACAGGATACCACTGGCGCCGGCTCGGGCTACCGCAGCTCGGCCCGCTTTTGCGCCAGGGCTTGCACGAACTGCTCGTGCTCGGGCGAGCGGAGGCCACGGTTCAAGACCTCGAGGATTCGAGGCGTGTCCTCACTTAGCAAAGCTGTCGGATCAAGCCAGAGGCCGGGGAAAACGACGGAGCGGAGCATGCCGTCGGGCCCGGGCTCCAGGGTGATGTATTCCCCGGCAACGAGCCGGCGCCAGATCACCTGGGATTCGGTGAGTAAAACGCTGATGTACTCCTGGACGCCCGCTGCGCGGTAGAGGCGGAGCTTGGGCCCCAGGTCGTAGGAGATGCTGGAGAGGGAAACTTCAACTACCAGTTCCGGAGCGCCGCTGCCGAAGCCGCGCTCGAGGCCGGACTGGCCGCCGTACTCCGGCAAAATGCGCAAGTAGCAATCGGGCTGAGGGGCATCCTGCAGCATGAACCAAGTGGCGTTTACGCCTCCCTCGCAACCAGGGGTAAGGCTTCGGTAGTGGATCACCCAATAGGCGGCGTGACCCTCCTGATTTCCATGGCGAATACTGAGCGGCGACGGCATGTAGACAACCCCCTCGATCAGCTCGGCGCGCTTCAAGTTTGGCAGCGCCTCCCAGCGGCGCAGAAACTCCTCGCGGGAAAGATTTTCCCCGGCGACCAGGGGGTGAGTGGTGCGCTCGGCAATCGACATGCCTGGGCCTCGGACGGCGTGCTGCCTTCAGGATATCACGGCCCCGGACGGCTACTCGGCCAGGAGCTTTTCAATGGTCTGTTCGATTTCCTTGTAATCGCGGAGGCAAGACCGGTGGTCGGCCCGGTGGCTGCCGCCGGAGTCCTGGTGAAACTCGCCCCCGCGGTGCACGTACCGGATGATCCCTCGCTTGTCGAGCAGAAAAGTGACCGAGGTAAAGTCGCGGGGCTGTTGATCGAGCCACCAGCGACCCAGCGCCTTCCAGTCGGCGTCCAGCGCGAGGGGAAACGGGAGGCCAAGGCGCCGGCCGGCGAGGCGCACACGCTCCAGGCTCTGGTCCCCTGGGGGTTTGGGATGAAAGATGCCGATCACCTGCAGGCCGCGGGCGGCGAATTTTCCCTGCAGCAGCCGAAGCGCCGGTGCGGTGGTCGAGCACAGCGGGCAGCCATCGGTCCACCAGCGGATTAGCGCCACCTTGCCTTGCAGATCCTGCGTTTCCAGAGGCGGAGAGTTCAGCCACTGCGACAGCCCGAGGGGAGGCGCCGGGCGGCCGATGAGGGCGCCGCCTGCGGAAGTGCCGGAGGAAGCCCTCAGCATCGCCAGCAGTAGCATCAGCCCCGCCACGCGAATCGGCATGAGTTGAGGATAACAGAACGATAGCCGCCAGATCCTCCCTTGTCAGGGGTCGATGGCTGGTATATGATGTAGAAAACTTTGAAGGACGGAAACGATGAGAAGCAATCTGTTGGGCGCGTTCACGGTGGCCGCGCTGGCCGCGCCTGGGAGCGCGGCGACCGCCGGAGACTTCAGTTTCACCAAGGATGTGGCGCCCATCTTCTATAAACGCTGCGCCGAGTGTCACCGGGCGGGTGAGATTGGCCCCATGTCATTGCTGACTTACAAGGATGCGCGGCCGTGGGCTCGGGCCATCCGGGAAAAAGTACTCGAGCGGGCGATGCCGCCCTGGCTGGCGGCCCCGGGGTACGGCCATTTCGAAAACGACCGCCGTCTTTCGCAGAAGGAGATCGACACGGTGGTGGCCTGGGTCGATGCCGGCGCCCCGAAGGGCGAGGAAAAGGATCTGCCGCCCGCGCCCGATTTCATCGAGGGCTGGACCCTGGGCCGGCCGGACGTCGTGTTCGCCTTGGTCGAAGAATACCCGGTTCCGGCCGAAGGGGTTATCCCTTATCAGTATTTGACTGTTCCCACCAATTTCACCGAGGACAAGTGGATTCAGGCCGCCGAAATCCGCCCGGGAAACCGGAGCGTGGTGCATCACATCATCGTCAACGTCTTGGAGCCAGGCGCCCCGGCTGATGCCGGGCAGCAAGAGGATCGCCGGACCAGGGGGATCAAGCTCGCCGGCTTTGCGCCCGGCGAGCAGCCAAAGGTGTGGCCCAAGGGCACGGCCAAACTCCTCAAGGCCGGCTCCAAGCTCATCTTCCAGATGCATTATACGCCCGATGGCAAGGCGGCCAAGGACCGCTCCTACGTCGGGCTATTCTTCGCCAAGGAGAGGGTTGAAAAGAAGGTGCTCACCGCAACGGCCTTGAACGCCAAGTTCGTCATCCCTCCCGGAGATCCCAACCACGAGGTTCGTTCGAGCTGGACCGCCCCACAAGATGTCCGGATCGTGGACCTGATGCCCCACATGCATTATCGAGGCAAAGACTTCCGTTACACGGCCGTCTACCCCGACGGACGATCGGAAATTGTCCTGCAAGTTCCGAAATACGACTTCAACTGGCAGCTCCTGTACCGGTTCAAAGAGCCGCTCCTTTTGCCCAAGGGGAGCCGGCTGGATTGCGTGGCCCACTTCGACAACTCCCCCAACAACAAGTACAATCCCGACCCCTCCAAAGAAGTGAAATGGGGGCCGCAGACCTGGGAGGAGATGATGATCGGGTGGTTTGACTATGTAGTGGAATAAGCGATTTGGTGAGGGGGGGATTTATGTGGATTCGAAAAGCGCAGCGCGACGTGCAAAAGGGCGTGGATTCTCCCGTGCCTACCCAGGTGGTTTCTAACGAGGAATTCATTCCCCGGCCTCAAAACCGCCAGCAGAAGCAGGTCGAGCACCTGATCGGCGAGATGGCCGACCAAAAAGCCAGCAAGCTCGGCATGGACCGGCGGAGCTTTATGGCGAGCTCGATGGGGATGGCGACCTGTTTTCTGGCGGCCAACAAAGTTTACGGCAATTCCTGGGAGGTCGACGAGGCCGAGAGCATGGATCCGGCTGCGACCGAAGAGAAGTATCCCAAGGGCGAGTACTTCGTACTGGATGTGCAGACGCACTTCACCAACGGCCTGGCCCTGCGCTTTCGGGAGAGCGAGTTCATGAAGAACATGGGCTTCAACCTCAAGACCGACGCGGAGGCTTACAGCTTCAAGAACTTCGTCAAAGAGATCTTCTTTGACAGCGAGACCGACACCATCGTCATCTCCGGCGTCCCGGGCCGGGAAATGCAGAAGGATGCCGAAGGCAAGCCGCTGGAGGGGCGCGCTCGGGGCGGCGGCATATTGCCCAGTTGGCTGATGTCGCAATGCAAAAAGGAATTGAACGGGCTGGCCAGCTCCACCCGCGCGCTTTGCCAGGGGAACCTGGCGCCCAACCACTACTGGGACAAGGCCTCAAACTCGATGGACAAGGCGGCGACCCTGGAGCAGATGGAGCGCGAGGTGAAGCTGTACGGCATTGACTCCTGGAAGTGGTATTGCCACACCGACCCGGCCCGCTCGGGCGGCGGCTTCCAGATTGATGACGACAACTCGGCGTGGTTCTACGAGCAGTCCCGCAAGATGGGGATGAAGGTTTTCAGTGTCCACAAGGGGTATTCCTACCAGTCGCGCACTTTGGGACACCTGGCCAATCCCAAGGACGTGGAGAAGGCGGCGCTCGAAAATCCGGATCTGGATTTCATCATCTACCACTCGGCCATCAAGCATGGGGTCAGCGAGGCCGAGTTTAAGGATCCCTCCAACTTTGACCCCACCACGGGCGACTTTGCCTGGCACGACGTGCTCATGGGCATCAAGAAGCGCAATCCGCAGCTCAAAAACGTCTACTGCGAGATTGGAAGCTTTTTCGGCCCCCTGGCCATCGCCCATCCGGTGATGTGCATGCACGGCATGGGCAAAAACATTAAGCACTACGGCGCTGATCACGTGATCTGGGGGACGGATTGCTTGTGGTGGGGCTCCCCGCAATGGGTAATCGACGCTTTCAAGCGGTTCCAGATCAGCGACGAGCTGTGCGAAAAGTTCGGCTACAAGAAGATCACCAAGCAAGACAAGGAGAAAATCTTCGGCCTGAACGCGGCCAGGCTTTACAAGCTGGATGTGAAAGCGCGCCGCCGGGGGTTTCCCGCTGACACGATGGATCGGCTCAAGACGAGCTACCTCGATCGCGGCGGCCAGCGCAGCAACGCGGCCTATGGCTGGGTGCGGGGGGATGACTGACCGGGCGGGCGCCTGCCATGCTTCACACCCGTCTTTGTGATCTGCTGGGCTTGGCCGCTGTAGTCGGTATGGCGCTGCCGGGATTTGGCCAGGAGACGCCCGCAGCGCACTTTCATCACCTCCATCTGAATGCGACGGATCCGGCCGCTGCGATCGAGTTCTACATCAGCAAATTCGATAGTGAGAAGGCCCGCTTCGCCGGCGTGATGGAGGCGGTGTGGGCGCAGAAGTCCTGGCTGCTGTTCAACAAGGTCCCCGGGCCGCCGCCCTGGGAGCTCACCTCCTCCCTCTGGCACTTCGGTTGGGGCGCCGAAGATATGAAGGCGACCTACCAGAAGCATCTCGACAGCGGCACGAGATTCTTCACCCCGCTCACCGACATCAGTTGGTTGACCAACATCAACTTCTACTATGCCTACGTGGAAGGTCCCGACCGCGCGCTGATTGAGCTGAACACGGCCGCTCACCACCATTTCGGCCATCTGCATCTGTTCAGCGAAGATCCGCTGTCGGCGGGAGAATGGTACATGAAATATTTCGGCGCCACGCGCCGCAGCCGCCAGCCACCCTCCCGCGAACCCCGCTTCGCGCGCGGCGTCCAGATCGGCCCGAGCATGTCGCTGATGATGGATAACGTCAACATCATCATTTATCCTGTCCAGTACTCCAGGCAGACCTATAAGGACCACTGGAAGGAAGGGCAGACTGCCATCGTCCCGACTGGCGGGCGCGTGGTCGATCATGTCGCCTTCAGCTTTGACAATCTTCCGGAGGCTTTGGAGAAGATGCGGAAGGAGGGGGTGAAAGTCACCGCGGAGATCCGCGCCATCGCGGGGACCAAGGTCCGCTCTGCGTTCGTCGAAGGCCCCGATCAGATCCGCATCGAGCTGGTGGAAGCTCATGCCGCCAAGCCGTAAGGCATTGGCCGTGGTTGTGTTGGGAGCAGCGGGGGCTCACGGGCAGGTAAGACTCGATCCGGCGGCCTGGGGCAGCAACCATGTGGGCAAGCCGATTCCGGAGTACGTCCAGGGGGATGAGTGCCTGTTCTGCCACCGCAACGACATCGGTCCTTCCTGGCAAAAGAATCGCCACGGGATTACCGTCCGGATGCGGGAAGACGCGCCCGAGCTGAGCGTGGGCGTTTCCCAACAGGTGGAATACTTTCTGGGCAGCCGGCTCCTGGTGCGCCACTTGAAGAAACAAGCGTACGGAAGACTGGCCCTGCTCACGCGCGAAGAGAAACCAGTCTGGGACCCGGATCGGTTCGGCGACCGGTGCGCCGGTTGCCACGCCACCGCTGTCAACTCCTCGACGAAAGCCTTTGCCGCATTCGGGCTTGACTGCTACGCCTGTCACGGCGTCGTGCCGCTGGATCACACCACTGACACCTCGCTGGCCTGGCTCTCCAGGAAGCGCAAAGACGACAGCCGGGCTATCACCTCCATTTGCGCCCAGTGTCATCTGCGGGGGGGCAAGTCGCGGTCCACGGGCCTTCCCTATCCCAATCAATTCGTCGCCGGCGACAACCTTTTCCAGGATTTTCAGGTGGACTTTTCGCGGGCGGAAGAGAAGGAGTTGAACCCTGGAGATCGTCACGTTTGGCGCAACGTCCGCGATGTCGTGCTCCACCGACAGGCTGCTCCCACCTGTCTGACCTGCCACCAGATCCACGCCCAGTCCAGCTTCCGGCACCGCCGGCTGCTGCGCGCCCCCATTTGCTGGGACTGTCACCGGGAGGAGGGGCCGTTCCGGGCGGTTAAAAAATACAAGGTGGGCAGCGCCGTGTGTGAGTACTGAAGAAGCAGGGGCCTAGTTCGGCCGGGGCTGGATGGCCTCGATTGCCCGCGTGATTTCCTTTTGCATGAGATTGATGACGTCAGTCATGTAGGCCGGGAATTTCTTCTGAATCGATCGGCCTTCCGGGCTTCCGTAGAAGGCGGTCAAGGCGTCGATTTCATTGACCGTAAAATGCTTGGTCACGTTGGCCATGGTGATGCGCTCCAGGTCTTGCCATCGCAGATTCTGCTTGATGAACTCGAGAAATCGCTCTCGCGACTCCTGGGGCAGGTTTTTGGACATGCCCGAGACGATGTCCTGGAAGAAGTCCTCGGCGGGAACCGTCTTCAAGTAATGCCGGGCGGCGGCGGCGCGATTCTCCGGGGTATCGGGTGTTTCCTGGGCCCAGGCCCTGGCGGCCATCCCGGCCAGACAGATCCCAAGGAAGCACGACAGAACAGATTTTTTCATCACGAAATCCTATTTGTTGAGCTGTGCTGGGGCGCGGTGGCGGTAGTGGATGCATTCCTCCAGGACCTGGCGGTATTCTTGCACCTCCACATCCCGCTCGCTGCACACCAGGAACAGCACTGCATCGTCACGGAAATTGCCGTCCCAACGAATCACCTCTTCGTCGGTCCAGGAGGGATGGTATTGCTGCATTTTCTCTTCCGGCATGCGGTCAAAGTATGCGCGCAAGTTGACGCTGGTCTCGTCAAAAGCCTCCCCATGCGGTTGCTGCTCGAAGTTCCAGACCGGCTGTTCCATAACTTGCTCGCCACAGGATGACAGGGGCGATTTCAAGGTAGCGGGAATCCGGCCCCGCGTCAAGGCGTTGGTAAGGCCAACAGGGACAGGCAAGGGGGGAAATCGCGCCTTTGCCCAGTAGTACTACCGTCATATCGCCGCCAGAGTAAGGTATTTGCCGGATGGCGAGGGCAACGATGGCCGCGTATACTCGAACTGGAATCAATGGGCCCGGGTTTCCTGCATTCTGAGGACCCCGGCTGGGAATCATGCGAAAGCTCACGCTCGTCGTTGTTTGCGCCATGATATTAGCCGCCCCGATAGCGGCGAAAAAGCGGGGAGGCCACGGAAAGGGCCACGGCGATAGCCGGCTGGAAGTCAGCGTTTTCCTTACCGATCACCGCCGGCTCATTACTGAGTACTACAGAGTACAACCATCCGGGTTGCCGCCGGGACTGGCCAGGCGACACGGCGATCTGCCGCCGGGCCTGGAAAAGCAGCTCCGGCGCAACGGCCGTCTTCCCCCGGGCCTGGAAAAAAAGCTTGTTCCGTTCCCGGTGGAGATCGAGCGGCGCCTGCCTCCGGTTGTCGCCGGCGCCCAGCGCGGCATGATCGGTGGCCGGGCCGTGATTTACGACCCGCGCAAGTCGATGATCCTGGACGTCTTCGTGGCATTCTGACCGCCGGCGAGCGAGGGCCCCCAGTTGAAAACCCAAGGAGTCAAAGGAAATAGCCTATGAGGTGTACTTACATGCAATCTCGTCTATCCATTCTGGCGCTGGTGATGGTATTTTTCATCGGCTCCGCCCTCAGTCCCTGCCTGGCGGCGACGGCCGATTCCATCGGCACGATTGTTCCGCATATCGCTCAGGGAGCAGCGTTCACCACTGAGTTCCAGATTATGAACCTGGAAAATAACTCACAGCCCTTCACCCTGAACTTCTACGACCCCCAGGGCCAGGCTTTATTCATTCCCATGCAGGATTCCCAAGGGCAATCGCTGGGAGTGATGAGGACCATGCAAGGAATCCTGTCCCCGGGCGGCTCCTACTTTACCAAGACCGCGCCCGGCGGCTTGCTTCAAACCGGATACGCGGAACTGCTCATTGCCAAGACCAAGGCAGTGGCGATCATTACCATATTCACTCAATCGATTCCCGGCCGACCGGATTTCCAGGCCTCCATTCCGATCATCGACAAATCGCAGGGTCAGTTGCGCGTTCCCTTCAAGAACACAGGCGGTCTGACAACCACCCTCGCCTGGGCCAATGCCAATCTGATCGGGCAGGAAGTGCTCATGATTGCTCGGGATGGGAACGGCGTGGAGCTCTGTCGCCTGAGCAAGGCACTGGATGCCCGCTACCAGGACTCATTCGTGTTGAGCGACCGGCTTGCCTGCACCGCAAACAAGAATGGCCTGCTGGAAGTGCAGGCGAGCGGGCCCGGGATCGCCGCGATCGCTTTTCTGTTCAACGATTCAGGCGCCTTCACCACCCAACTGCCGCTGACGCTGTGCTGCTTCTAGCGGCAGAGTGGTCTGGGTGGGGTTCTAAAATTTCGCCAGCTCTTCGATCAGAGCCTGCAAGCCCCTGTTCCGGTAGAGCTCGCTCAGCCGCTGTTCTTCTGGAGAGACTGGCAGAACCGCGTGCAGCTCGCTGTCGATGAGGGCCTTGCGGGAAGGAATCCAGATACGACCGTCGGCAAACTCCACCTGGCTGACAAATCCGCTCATGCCAGTGATGGTCGGAGGAGATTCTCCGGGCCGGGTGAACTTGTAGGAGCGATCCTGGAGGGTGCCGGCGGCGCGGCCCGGTCGCAGCTCGAGCGAAAGAGAGGAAGAGGGGAGGGATCCGGCGAGGAAGCGCCGGTCGGCAGAGTCGGTGACAATCCAGCCGACCTCGAAGTAGCGCACGGCGCGGTTGGAACGGTTGGCGGCTTCAATGCGAGGCGAAGCAGCTTCAGCGCCGTTCACCAGGGCCGATCCCGAAACCAGATCCAGGGGGGCCTCGGGGAGTTTCAGAAAAGCAAACGTGACGTTGCGGCCGGTGAGGGCATGGACAGCCGTGGAGATGACGCGGGCAGGCGGCGGGCCCTGGTCCCGGCTCACTTGAACATCGACCCTCGGCCGGGCCGCCTGGCGCCCCAGGCTGGCCAGAAGCTCCTGCTGCAATCCTTCCGGCCCGCTCTTTTCCAGCATCGCTTTCAGGAATTGGCGGTCTCGGCGGGCCTCCATTTCCCACACCGTCATGGTGCGCCGGGATTCCAGACGGTTGGGACCGAAAAACGAGAAGTCGGCGAAAAGGGCCCCGTCCAGCCCGACCTCAACCAGAGGGCCGGCGGGCGCCGGCAGCGGTCGCAGCAGCCGGAGATTGATCCGCACCGGAAAATTTCGGCCCGGCGCAATGTTCAGGCTCGGAACGGCCACCGACCCCTTGCCTCCGGGCGCCGCTTCCTGGGACAGAACAACCATAGTCAGCCCGCGAAGATTTTGCGCTGCGTCGTTGCGCATGGTGAGGGTGGCGCGCAGATCGAGCACCAGCGCCCCGCCCCTGGCCTGCGCGCGGGAATCCCCCAATTCGGTGGAGACCACGGAAACCGGGGCCCCGGGCGGCAAATTGAAACGAATGGCCGAGGCGGGGTTGAGAGGCTCACCCCCCTGGCCCATCGCCAGCCCGGCGGTCAGGCAGAAACTCAGAAGACTACTGCGCGTACACATTGTTCACCGTAATCAGGCCGGTGCTGGCGTCCAGGTAGCGAGCGCTGACCGCATCGGCGCTGACCCGCCAGCTAACCTGAGTTTCTTTCTCCGACGTGTTCAATAGCGTGAGCACCTGGCGGTCGCCGACGCGCAACTCCACCCCCCCGGCCGAAGCGTCCAGCCGCACCGGACCCGCCGGCTTCGGGAAAGGGTTGATCAGGTACAGCCCGGCGGCAATCAAGACCAGCAGGGCGGCCACCGCACCCCAGGCCGGACGCAGCATCGTCGCCGGGGCCGAAGATTCCCCGGCGCCCTCGGCTTGCCGGTGGATGCGGGCGGCCAGTTGGGCCCAGTCGATTGGGGGCAATTCGGCCAGGTCGATCACCTTGCTGCGCAACTCGAAGAACTCGCAGACCACCTTGCGGCACGGCGCGCACCGGCTGAGATGACCTTCGATCCGCCAGCGGGCCAGGGGACCGAGCTCCCCGCCGGCAAACAGCGCCAGGTCGGCTTCTCCGGGATGTCGAAAGAACAACGTGCTCATCGCTTCGCTCGTCCTCGGCGCTTAGGTCCTGCGCCCTTTGATGTACTTGCGAAACTTCACCCGCGCATTCGCGATATGGGACCGCACGGTGGCCGATGAACAGCCGATCTGGCGGGCCACCTCGGCTGCCGGCAGTCCCTCCACGTCCCGCAGAAGCAGCGCCGCCCGCTCGCGCGTCGAAAGCAGGCGCAAGCCGTCGGCCAGGTAAGCTTGTTTCTCGGCGCGCAGCGCAAGCCGCTCGGGATTCTCCCAGTGGTGGGGCTCAGGCGCCTCCTCCAGTTCGCAGGAGTTGG
>Ga0247727_10015497_pt1 | contig 12493 bp, 11 predicted proteins | sample WisWelCaveWW1625_FD_202498 | JGI IMG/M metagenome (GOLD analysis project Ga0247727, IMG submission 202498) | Biofilm microbial communities from Wishing Well Cave, Virginia, United States - WW16-25 | ecosystem: Environmental > Aquatic > Deep subsurface > Groundwater > Cave microbial mat | place... | reverse complement strand
GCAGCCCGCGCGCGAAGGTGAGGCCCTTCTTCTCGTTGACCGGGATCTGCGTGACGCCCTTGAGCTGGTACTCGACCGGATCCTCGATCGTGATGATCTTGTCCTCTTCGGTCTTGATCTCGGAGATCGCGGCGTAGAGCGTCGTGGTCTTGCCGGAGCCGGTGGGCCCGGTGACGAGCACCATCCCGTACGGCTCGCGGATGAAGCGGCGGAAGTGCGTGAGCTCCTTCTCGTCGAAGCCCAGTACGTCGAGCCGCAGCGAGGCGAACTGCTTCGAGAGGCTCTCCTTGTCGAGGATGCGGATCACGGCGTCCTCGCCGTGGACCGAGGGCATGATCGAGACGCGGAAGTCGATCGAGCGACCGGCGATCTTGACGCGGAAGCGCCCGTCCTGCGGCACGCGCTTCTCGGCGATGTCGAGCTCCGACATCACCTTGATGCGGCTGATGATCGTGGCGTGGTGCTCCTTCGCGATCGGCTTCATCGCCGGCTGCAGCACGCCGTCGATCCGGTACTTGATCACCACCTCGCTGTCGCGCGTCTCGATGTGGATGTCGGAGGCGCGGCGGTTGAGCGCGTCGAACACCGCCGAGTCGACGAGCCTGATGATCGGCGACTGGTCGGCCTGGATCTTGTCGATCGACAGCACCTCGTCGCCGTTGTCCTCGTCGCGCACGAGCTGGATCTTGAACGACTCGGACGCTTGTTCGAGCACGCGCTGGGTGCCCTGGCTGCGCTTGAGCGCCTCCTGGATCGCCGAGGGGGTGCCGACCGCGGGCTGGACCTGCGTCTGCAGCACCAGGCTCAGCTCGTCGACCACGGGCAGCGCCGTCGGGTCGGCCATCACCAGTACCAGCCGATCGCCCTCGCGCCTATACGGCAGGAACGCGTAGCGGAACATCAGCTCCACCGGCACCGACTTCAGCAGCTCGGGATCGGGCGCGAAGTGGGCGACGTCCACGTACTCGAGCCCGTAGCGCAGCGCCAGCGAGCGCGCCTGTTCCTCCTCGGAGGAGGCGAGCGCCCAGCTCGCGTCGGGCGGCACTGCGGCCGTGCGCGCGTCGCTCATGCGCTCACCTCACCGTCCCCTGCACCGCCGAGATCGCCTGGAACATCGGCAGGTAGAAGGCCAGCAGCATCGCCGCCACGATCACCGCCATCACCACCAGCAGCACCGGCTCGACGAGCGAGAGCACGGTCGCCATCTGCGTGTCGAGGTCCTCGTCGTAGAAGTCGGCGACCGCGTTCAACATGTCGCCGAGCGCGCCGGTCTGCTCGCCCACCTTCACCATTTCGAGCGGCAGCGACTCGAGCATGCCGGTCGACTCGAGCGCGGTCGTGAGGCTCGCGCCCTCGCGGATCCTGCCGCTGGCCGACCCCACCGCCTGCGCCATCGCCCGGTTGCCGATCGACGCCGAGGCCACGTCGAGCGCGTTCACGAGCGGGAGCCCGCCGGCCAGGAGCGTCGACAGCGTGCGCATCAGCTGGCTGGTCGCGTACATCCGCATCAGCCCGCCGAAGTATGGAAGCGACAGCAGGAAGCGGTCGAGCGACAGCCCGAAGCCCTCGCGCCGCGACCAGTAAACGAAGGCCAGGAGCAGCGCCATGAGGCCCGCGACGACGTACAACAGGTTCGCGCGCAACGTGGTCGCGACCGCCAGCAGGATGCGCGTCGGCAGCGGCAGCTCGGCGCCCAGGCCCTCGTAGAAGCTCTTGAAGTTCGGGATCACGAACACGAGCATCACCACGATTAGGCCCGTCATCATCGTGAGCAGCACCGCCGGATATACAGCCGCCGAGACCGCTTTCTTCCGCAGCGACTGGTTGAGACGCAGGTGCTGTGAGAAGCGGCGCAGCACCTGGTCGAGATTGCCCGAGCGCTCGCCGGCCACGAGGCTCGCCGCAAAGATCGGCGGGTAGAGCTCGCCTTCCTGGCGGAAGGCGTCGGAGAGTGCGACGCCCGACTTCACCTTTTCGCGGACCGTAGCGAGCGACTGGCGCAGCAGCGGGTCTCTCTGCCGCTCGAGCATCACGTCGAGCGACTGGAACAGCGGCAGCCCGGCCTTGAGCAGCGCCGCGAGCTCCTGCGCGAACACCAGCAGCAGCCCCGGGTCGATGCGCTTGCGCCGCATGCTGAAGGCACTGAGCGACAGGCCGCGGCGCAGCGACAGGAGATAAAGGCCCTGCTGCTCGAGCTCGGTGCGCAGCGCCCGTTCGTCCGGCGCCTCGACCCTGCGCTCGACCACCTCACCCGACGGCGTGCCGACTCGGCAGACGTACTCCATTCCGGACTTCGCTCACTGTAGCAGGACTGCCGCTATCCATCAAGACGTGAAGGACTTACGCTGCGGGGGGTTAGGGGGGGGGCGCGATGCCCCCCCTTGAGCCGTGCTGCAGGCATTGTTCCGTTGGTTGGTTCCGTTTGTTGGTTTCGTTTGTTGGTTTCGTTTGTTGTTTTCGCTTGCCGGTTTCGCTTGCTGCGATCGTTGCTGCGATCGTTGCCGGGATCGTTGCTGGGGCTGCTGCGAGCGCTGGGACTGCTGGGACTGCCGGAGAAGGCTCCGCACGACGAAACAGCCATGGCCAGAAAGCGAGGCTTCGCCGCGCGCGACGGGCGGCGAAGCCTCGCTAGGATGGATCAATAAACTTGTACCCCATGCCGTGGATGGTCAGGATCCATCGCGGCTCGCTGCCGCTGTCGCCGATCTTGGCGCGCAGCTTCGCGATGTGGGTGTCCACGGTACGCGTCGAGGGGTAGCTCTCGTAGCCCCACACGTCCTCGAGCAGCTGGTCGCGGCTCACGGTGTCGCCCTTGCGCTCGATCAGGTAGCGCAAGAGCTCGAACTCGCGGGGGCTCAGCTCGAGCACGGCGCCGTCCCTGCTGGCTTTGTAGGCTTCGAAGTCGAGCTCCACGTCCGCGAACGCGTAGCGCGCGAGGCGCTTGGCCTTGCCGTCGCTGCGGCGCAGCACGGCCTTCACGCGTGCGAGCAGCTCGCGGACCCCGAACGGCTTCGTCACGTAGTCGTCGGCGCCCAGCTCGAGGCCCACGACCTTGTCGATCTCCTGGCCGCGCGCCGTCAGCATCAGGATCGGGCCCGCGTAGCCCTCGCCGCGGAGCGTCTTGCAGACCTCGAGGCCCGAGAGCTTCGGCAGCATCACGTCGAGCACGATCAGGTCGGGCTTGAGAGCGCGGGCCTGCTCCAGCCCGGCCTGCCCGTCGCTCGCCGTGGCGACCTCGTACCCCTCGAACTCGAAGTTGTCCTTCAGTCCGAGAACCATGTCCGGCTCGTCTTCCACGATCAGGATCTTGCTCATGGGCGCTCTTAGACCTCGCGGGGCTCCATCGTACCCCGGGCTTCTGCTTGGCGCTCCTGGGGGGCGCGGAGCTCGGCCGGCACCGGCAGCGAGAGCGTGAACGTGCTCCCCTCGCCCGGCGTGCTCTTGAGCTCCACGTGCCCACCGTGGGCCTCGGTGATGTGCTGGACCAGCGCCAGGCCGAGCCCGCTGCCCTTCGTCGTGTGCACCAGGCTCGTCTCGACGCGGTAGAACTTCTCGAAGATCCGCCGGTGCTCCGAGCGCGGGATTCCGATCCCGCGATCGAGCACCGACAGCAGCACGCGATCCCCCTCGTGGCGCACGCTCACCGTGATCGCCTTCCGCTCGGGGCTGTACTTGACCGCGTTGTTCAGCAGGTTGATGAGTGCTTGCGACATCGCCTCGGGGTCGAGCTGGAGCGGCGGCAGCTCCTCGCCGAGCTCGAGCTCGACCGTGAAGCCGAGCTTCTCGATCGCGAAGCGATAGGACTCGACCACGTCGCGGACCACGGCGCCGATGTCGCTCGGCACCAGCCGGTACTCCTTGCGCCCGGCCTCGATCCGCGAGAAGTCGAGGATGTTGTTGATCAGCTGCGTGAGCCGGCGGCTCTCCTTGTGGATCACCCCGTAGTACTGGCCCTTGCGCTCTTCGCTTGGGACCCTCGCGAGCTCGAGCGTCTCGGCGTAGAGCCGGATCAGGGCCAGCGGGGTCTTGAGCTCGTGGCTCACGTTCGCGACGAAGTCGCTCTTGAGCCGCGACAGCCGCAGCTCGCGCCGCACGTTCGCGAACACGAGCGCGAGCCCCGCCAGCAGCATCAGATCGATGAACAGGATCAAAGCGGTCTTGGCGATCGCCAGCCGCCGGACCTCCTGCTCGATCGAGCGGTCGCGGTAGCGCAGTTGCAGCCGCACGCCCTCGAAGGACGGCGCAGACATCACCCGCTCCACTTCGAACCGCTCGCCGGGCTCCGTGGGGGCGCTCTCGTACAGCAGCTCCCCGGTGGGCTCGCTGAGGCGGATCACCCATGCCTCGCCGGGGTTGGCGAAGCCCGTTTCGAAGAACTGCTGCACGATCTGCCGGTGCGCGTAGTCGCCCGCGAAGCGGAAGCGCACGACGCCGAGCTCTTCGCCGCCGGCGGTCGTGAGCGGAACCGCGTCCTCCTCCTGCTGGTCGCTGACCGGCCGGCTCGCCTTGCCGGCGAGCGCGGCGCGGAGCGCCCGCAGCTCCGCCCCCGTGCGATCGGCCACATCGGGCCCGCCGCGCGGACGCGACCACGCCTCGAGCCGCAGCGAGTCGAAGTCCACCTCCGCCATGCCCGCCTCGGCCAGCGCCCGCCGCACCGGCTCGGGCCGGCCCTCGAGCAGCAGCTCGGGGTCGACCGCCCGGGCCGCCTCGAGCGCCTTCCTGCGCGTCGCCTGCTCGAGGTCCTCCTCGACGTAGTAGAGGAGCTGCTCGGCCTGACGCAGCAGGCTGAGCTTCAGGTTCTCGGCCTGCTTGGGGACGGCGTTGAAAGACAGCACCGAAAGAGCGATCGAGGGGAGCAGCACCGCGCCGACGAAGATCGACACGATGCGCCCGCGCGAGTCGGAGACCGCGGCGAGCCGCTTCGAGATGTCGGCCATGGCCTGAGTCCAATCTACCACCGCCCTCGCCCTGCCGGTGGTGCTCTCGCCGCTCGCCGTCAACGATGTGACGGGATGACCCCGAGCGCCAGCGAGGCGAAATGACGGGATTTCGACTCGTACGAAGTCCCGTCATAACATGCCGGCGTGGCGAAGCACGAACCGGGTGAGCGCGCGCTCGCGACCAACCGCAAGGCGTTTTTCCACTACGAGGTTCTCGAGCGCGCCGAGGCCGGCATCGTCCTCGTGGGCACCGAGGTCAAGTCGATCCGCGCCGGCGGGCTGGAGTTCAAGGACGCGTACGTCGATCCGCGCGGGGCTGAGCTGGTGCTGGTGGGCTGCCGCATCGCGCCCTACAGCCACGGCAACCTGATGAACCACTCCCCCGACCGGGAGCGCAAGCTGCTGCTGCACAAGCGCGAGATCATCAAGCTCGCCGGCCGCGTCAGCGAGCGCGGCCTGACGCTTTTGCCACTGCGCGCCTACTTCAAGAACGGCCGCGTCAAGCTCGAGATCGGCGTGGCCAAGGGCAAACGGGCCTACGACAAGCGCGAATCGATCAAGAAGAAGGACCAGGAACGAGAGGCCCGGCAGGCGATGAGCCGGCGGGACCGATAGCGAGCCCAGAGCTGCTGGATGACCACCCCGGGGGGCATCCCGCCCCCCGGCCCCCCGGAGCGTCAGTACAGCAGCAACCCCCCGTCCACCCCGACGACCGCGCCGTTGATGAACGAGGCGAGGTCGGAGGCCAGGAACAGGTAGACGGCGGCCACTTCCTCGGCCGTTCCGAGACGGCGGGCCGCGATGCGCGCGAGCGTCGCCTCGAGCTCCTCCGGAGGAACCGTGCGCACCGTCTCGCCGTCGATCAGGCCCGGCGCGACGGCGTTCGCCGTGATCCCGCGCGGGCCCAGCTCGCGCGCCCAGGTCCGCGTCATCCCGACGATGCCCGCCTTGGCCGCGGCGTAGGCCGTGAGCCCCTGCGACCCAAGGCACGTCGAAACCGACGCGGCCGAGAGGATTCGCCCGCGGCCCTGGCGCAGCATGTGCGGGACCGCCGCGCGCGCGCACACCATCGCCGCGCGCAGGTTGACGTCGAGCGTCTCCTGGAAGTCGTCGTCGGTCAGCTCCTCGAGCGAGGCCTCGCGCAGCGCCCCGGCGTTGTTGACCAGCACGTCGATGCGTCCCCAGTCGTCGGCCACCCGGTCGAGCGTGCGCTCGACGGCGAACGCGTCGGTCACGTCGTTGGTGAACGCCAGCGCCTCGCCTCCCGACAGGGCGATCTGCTCCGCGGTCTGGGTGACGCCTGCCGCATCGCGATCGACGAGCGCCACCTGGGCGCCGGCCTGTGCCAGCACGCGCGCCGTGGCGGCGCCGATGCCGCGGCCGGCGCCCGTCACGACCGCGACACGGCCGGCGAGCGAAAGCACGTCCTGGCTGTCGGGCATGGGGCGACAAACCTAGTACACTCGTCCCGGCCCTCGCAAGGAGGCATCGATGCTCGGACTGCCGGTCCTCGTGCTGCTGGCCCTCGCGGCCCAGGCTCCCTCCCCCGAAGCGACCGCACTCAAGAAGTCTTGCGACAAGAAGGTCGCGGCCGACTGCCACAAGCTCGCGGGGCTTCACCAGCGCGGTGAAGGCGTCGCGCGCGATGCTGAGAAGGCGGCCGACCTGCTGAAGAAAGCCTGCGAGCTCGACCTGGCACCCGCCTGCCTGGAATACGCCGCCGCGTGGCGGGCGGGCGACGGCGTGAAGCGCGACCCGCTCAAGGCGCTCCCGCTCTACCAGAAGGCCTGCGACGGCGCCGTCGTCGAAGCTTGCGCCCAGCTCGCGGGCATGCTCTCGTCCGGCAAGGAGGTCGAGAAACACCTGGGGCGCGCGGCGGACCTCTACGGACGCGCCTGCGACGGAGGCATCGCCCTCTCCTGCGGACAGCTCGCCGCGATGTACGCCGAGGGCTCGCCGATGGCGCGGGACGAGGCGAGGGCCGCGGCCCTGTTCGACAAGAGCTGCACCGGCGGAGACGCCACGAGCTGCGGCCGCCTGGCGGTGATGCTGCGCGACGGCCGCGGCGTCGCGCGCGACTTGGCGAAGGCCGCCACTCTCGCGCGCAAGAGCTGCGACGCCGGCGCAGCGTCCGCCTGCGTCGCCCTGGCGCAGGCACTGCAGCATGGCGAGGGCATCGCGGCCGACCCGAAGCAGGCGCTCGAGCTCTTCACGAAGGCCTGCGACGGGGGCGAGCCGCGTGGTTGCCTGGGCCAGGGCGAGCGCGTGCGCGACGGGGCCGGCGTCCCGCGCGACCCCGCGCGGGCGGTCCAGCTATTCCGCAAGTCCTGTGACGGGCGCATCGGCGCGGGCTGCTACGAGCTCGCGCTGCTCCTCGCGCGGGGACGCGGAGCCAAGGCGGACCTGGCGCAGGCGACCTCGCTGCTGCGGCAGTCCTGCACCGACGGCGACCCCCGGGGCTGCGTGACACTCGGGCAGCTCTTCCAGGCGGGACAGGGCATCGTGAAGGACCTGAATCGAGCGGCCCAGCTATTCGACGAGGCGTGCCAGATGGGCTCGCTCCCGGGCTGCGGCGCGCACGCGGCGATGCTCGAGTCGGGCGAGATCATCGGCCGCAACCTCCCCCGCGCGCGGGTTCTCTACGAGAAGACCTGCGCCGCTGGGATCGTGACCGACTGCTACACGCTCGGCCGCCTCGTCCAGCGCGACTCGAACGGACGCAAGCCGGCGTTCGAGCTCTTCGCCAAGGCCTGCACCGGCAACGTCGCCGTCGCGTGCCACGAGGTCGCGCAGGCCTGGGACACCGGCCGCGATCCCATGAAGGCGCTGCCCTTCTACCAGAAGGCGTGCTCGGGCGGGGTCGCCGCCGCCTGCGAGCGCGCGAAAAAGCTGCAGCTGCAGTAGAAGAGGCTGCAGCTGCAATAGCTGCGGTGGTTGCTGTCGCGGCTACTGTCCGCTGTCGTCGGCCGAGGGCCCGTAGATCGACGGCACCTTGCCGCCCATCGGCCGCAGGTAGGTCGTGAGCTGCCCGCGGTGGTGAATCGAGTCGAACAGGAAGCCCCAGACGAACCCGCCCATGCTTTCTTCCCAGGCGGGCGCATCGCCCATCAGGAAGCGGCCTTTCTTCTCCCAGCCGGGCTCGTCGAGCTTCGCGAGCCGCTCGTTGACGGCCCCTGCGTTCTTCTCGAAGGCCGCGATGATCGAATCCATCCCTGCGGTGGGCTTGGACTCCTTCCACTCGATGGTGCCGGTGTCCAACAGGCTGATCAGGGCGCCCTCCGACTGCGCGAACAGCCAGGCCAGCTCGGCGGCGGTCCGGGCTTTCGGATCGGGCCGGTAGTCGAGGCGACCCTCCGGGACGGCCTTCAGCACCTTCACGAACTTCGGCAGCTCCTGCGCTCGCTGCTGCCGGCACAGCTCCAGACTGGTCATGCTCTCCTCCTCTTGATCCCTTGTGGCCCTCTTCATCCGGTAAGGCGACTCGAGCGATGTCTTCACCCGACCACCTGGTCGGACACTATAGGTGAAGAAAAAGCGAAAGTCAATCCACAGGGGCGCGTCATCCCGCTTTCCGGAGCGTCAGGTTGATTCGATGGCGGCCCGTCGCGGGGTGGCGTCCCTCCTCGAGAGGCAAGACGCCGTGATAGCGAAGCCGCGAGGGCCCGCCCCAGACCACGACGTCGCCGTGGGCCAGGGCCACGCGTTGGGGTCGCTCGGCTCGGCGCTCGCCGCCGAACAGGAAGACGGCCGGCAGCCCGAGCGAGACGGACACGATCGGGGCCGTGAAGTCGCGCTCGTCCCTGTCCTGGTGCAGCGTCAGGCGCGCTCCGGGCTCGTAACGGTTGACCAGGCACGCGTCCGGCGCGAAACTCGCGAAGCCGGCCCGGGCGGCCGCCTTCGCCGCCAGCTCGAAGAAGGCTTCGGGCATCGCCGGCCAGGGACGACCGTTCTGCGGATCCTGGCCAGAGTAACGGTAGCCCGCCCGATCGCTGATCCAGCCCGCCTCGCCGCAGTTGGTCATCGCCACCGACATCGGGCGCCCACCGGGCGTCCGCATGTGGCGGAAGGGCGCGTGCTGCGCCACCCGGTGCAGGGCGTCCATCAGCGCGGCTTCGAATGGCCGAGCGAAGCCGCACAGCAGCATGGCCCCCGGAGCGAGCTCGACCTCCGGCGTGTCCTCGAACAGGTCCGGGATCATGCGCCATCCAATATGACACTGGCGTGGACTCGAGACACCAGCGGCCCCAGCGATTGATCTTGACCGCGCTTCGGAGTCAGGGACTGGGGGAGCGGATCTTCGCACTCGCGGCCTGCGCCGAGGCCACGAGCCGGGCCTCGCGGTCTCGAAGGGCCTTCGCCTCGGTCGAATCCTGCGGACCCGGTTCGAGCGGTGCGGTCCTCGCCACGCGGTCGAGCTGCGGCAGCGCCTCGCGCGCGGCGGGCCCCAGCCTCCCGAGGCCGTCGACGATCCGCTCACGCGCGGCGAGGCTCGTGACCTTTCGTTGGAGGGCCGCGGCCAGCGACGGCACAGCGGGACGGCCCAGCTCCACCAGGCCAACAACGGCACGCACCTGGGCTCCGGCGTTCTTCGATCGGATCTGGTCCACGAGCTCGGCCAGCTCGACGGCGTCGCTCGCGGTTCCGGGCGTTCGAGAGAAGGCCTGCCGGATCCCGTCGACGTCCGCGCCCGCACGAACAGCGAGCCCCGTGTAGAGCTTGGCGCGGGTGTCGTCGCCGGTCAGGTAGTAGCACCAGCCGGTGCCGAGCAGCGCCTCTCCATCGAGCCGAGGGAACGACTGCGACACCCGCTCGTAGGCGCTAATCGCCCGGGCCCACTGCCTGCCCGCGCGATAGCTCTCGGCCACGCCCAGCGCGGCCCGGCCGTTCTTTGGATCGAGCTTCAGCGCCTTCTCGTAGGCCGCGACCGCCTCCGCCACGCGAGGCGGCTTGAAGCCGCGGTAGATCGCGCCGAGCTGCATGAAGGCGTCGGCCGTCTGCCCGTCTGGCCGCGCCGCCGCCTTCAGCATGACGGCCAGCCCCTCCTCCCGGCGGCCGTCGTCGCTCAGATAGAGGGCGTGGCTCGTCAGGTAGGCGAGGTTGTCGGGATCCAGCTCCACGGCACGCTCGAAGGAATCGGCGGCCAGCGTCAGCTCGCCGGCGTTGTAGGCCGCGGTGCCTCGCAGCGCATGCGCTTCCGTCAACCCGGGTAACGCGACAACCGCGCGGTCGAGCGCCGCCAGGGCACCGCCCCACTCCTCTTGTCGTGCGAGCAGCCGGCCGAGCAGCAGCTCCGCCTCTCCAGACCTCCGGAGCTCCTCGGGCAGGGAGCGCAGGCCGGCGAGGGCTTCCTTGGCGTCGCCCTGGTTCAACTGGACGCCCAAGGACGCGATGCGTGGCGCGGGCCAGGACGGGTCCAGCTCCGCGGCCTGGACGTATGCGGCTCTCGCCTGGTCGAGCTGGCCTCGGCTCTCGAAGACGCGACCGGCCGTCAGTTGCGCGAGTGGGTTCTTCGGCTCCAGAGAGGTGGCTTGATAGGCGGCGGCCACGGCTTCGCTCTTCTTGTCCTCGGGATCCTGGGCGAGCCAGGCCAGGGCGAGTGCCACTTGTGCCTCGGCGGCATGCGGGTCCGCCTGAGCGGCCGCGCGCGCGGCTTCGAGCGCGGGAGCGGATTTGCCCTGCGCCGCAAGGGCCAGCGCGAGCCCCGTGCCGGCCGCGATCGAGCGCGGCTCGAGCTCGACGGCGCGCCGGTAGGCGGCCTCGGCCTCTTCGCCGAGCCGGGCCGCGAGCAGCGCGTCGCCGAGCGCCACCTGGGCTACGGCCGAATCGGGAGCGGCGCGCACGGCGCGTTTGGCGGTCTCGCGAGCCACTGCAGTGTCGCCCAGCCTGGCCTCCGCGCGAGCCAGGGCCGCGAGACTCTCCGGCGCGGCCTGCGCCTCGACGGCCTGGCGGGCGAAGGCCACCGCATCGCTCGCCGTGCCGGCGCGCAGGGCGAAGCTCGACTGGCCCGCGCGGACCCGCGCCCACACCGGCGCCGGCGCCGCCCCGGCCAGCTCGCCGGCCTTCGCGAGTGCTTTGCCGGCCTCGTCCAGCTTGCCCAGCCTGACGTAGATCCTCGAAAGCGCGAGCGGCGGCTCCGGATCGCGCGGCGCCTGCGCGGCCGCCTTCTGGAGGATCTTGACCGCCTCGGCTTCCCTCCCCTTGGCGAGCTGGGCCTCAGCCTTCTTGACGGCGTCGTCGAGTCTCTTGTCGGCCCAAGCGGGAACGGCGGTGCACAGGACCAGAGCCAGGAACGTCGAAAGCGGCCGCATCCGAACCTCCGCGGTCCAGTCTATCAACGAGCCCGTCCGGGCCCTTCGCGTGCCTATGCGCGAAACGTCGAGCGCGGTCAGCTCCCCCGCTTCGCGTCGAGGCTCCACGGTCCCGCCCCGGCGGCCGAGAAGTAGAGCCAGACGAAGCAGTAGATCACTGCGGACACGCCGCCGTTCAGGATCGGCCAGAAGCCCTGGGGGAAATGGAACTGGAAGTAAGCGACCGCCATCTGCCCGGCCATGCGGAAAGCGGCGGGTCGAGTGAAGAGGCCCACGAGCAGGAGCGCCCCGCACACCACCTCGAGCATGCCGCCGATCCAGATCTGCGTCCCGAACGCGGCCGTGCTGCCGTCCGGGGGCATACCGGCCGGGAAAGCGAAGATCTTCATCGTCCCGGCCAGCATGAACATCGCCGCGGCGACGATCCGCAGCGCGCTCCGGAACTGCGGGCCGAACGACTGCCACTTCGCGACAAGATCTCGTAGTTTCATGAAGGACTCCATTTCAGACACAGCACGACGACACCGGACCTCCCCGGATCCGTCGCCTATACTCCCCCACGTCCCAGGACGATCCAAGCCGGCCGAGATCAGCTCGAGCCCGAACGACCAAATGCTGCGGATGGCGCGGTAGTCGCGCGCGTTCCCGGTGGCGTCAGCGCGGCTGCGGCGGCAATCGTCCATGCGCGCACGTAGCCGCCCGCTCCAGCAGCAGCGCGCGCTCGCGCGCATTCCGCGTGAGCGAAGCCGCACGCTCGAACTCCGCGTGCGCCTCGGCGAGGCGGCCGAGCTTCGCGAGCAAGTCGCCGCGCACGCTCGGCAGCAGGTGATAGCCCTGGAGCGACGGCTCCGACGTGAGCGCGTCGACGAGCACGAGGCCCGCCGCCGGGCCGAAGGCCATCGCGTGCGCGACGCCACGGTTGAGCTCCACGACCGGCGAGGGAGCCACGCGGGCGAGCTCGTCGTAGAGCGCCGCAATTCGGGCCCAGTCCGTCTCTCCCGCCGCGCGTGCTCGCGCGTGGCAGGCGGCGATCTGCGCCTGGACGCGATCTCCTCCGTCGTCAGGCCACAGACGAGGCGCAGCGTGAGCCCAACGCGCGCCTCAGTCGACAGAACCGGATGGCAGGAGACGAACACGAGGCGGAGGAGGTCGTCGCCCACGGGATCGTCGAGTGCTTCCTCGAGATCCCGCGCGGCCCGCTCCTGCCGTGCCTCGAGCTCCCGGCCCAGCTCCTGGTGCTTGCGC
>Ga0247727_10015496_pt1 | contig 12494 bp, 9 predicted proteins | sample WisWelCaveWW1625_FD_202498 | JGI IMG/M metagenome (GOLD analysis project Ga0247727, IMG submission 202498) | Biofilm microbial communities from Wishing Well Cave, Virginia, United States - WW16-25 | ecosystem: Environmental > Aquatic > Deep subsurface > Groundwater > Cave microbial mat | place... | reverse complement strand
TGTATGGCGGCATTGAATACGCTCTCGGCGGGGGTCAGAGCAATATTGGTGTCGAACTGGTACACCACGTCGGAGTTCTGCACGGCGACCCCGGGGTGCCGCGGCAGCGTGCCGTCGCCGACCCCGAGTCCGAAAAGGAAATTCCCCGGGACAATGCCGTTCCAGAACAGAAAACCCTGATCGAATACGGGCCTGACGCCACCCGATCGCAACTGAACGAGCGACTTCAAGTTCTGCCCTGCCGGGTTCAGCGCGAACGGAAACGCCGGTCCGAGCCCCAGCTTGGTAGCGGGTACCGTGACGGTCAGGTAGTCCGGGGCATAGGGGAACAGCTTTCCCACGCCCGACAGTGTTTGCGCCGCGAGGTTGAAATCGAGGAAATAGTCGAACAGCTCATAATCGCCCAGCACTCCGCAGATCGGCATCGCCCCGTCGTACGAATGCGGCCACTGCTCGGCCACGATGCCGGTGACATGACCGCCCATCGACGCGCCGGTGATGTAGGTCCGGGTCGGCCTGCCGAACTTGCCGTTGAAGAACGCAGTCAGCGCGTGGGTATCCTTCGCGCCCTGGGCCGGATCGTAGTTGTTCTTGCTGTAGCTCGAAGCGGCCCACGCGTACCCGTTGGCGATCAGAAACTCCCGCAGCGGATGATTGTCCACCGTGAGTTCCAGCCCGGTGCCGCGAAACCCGTGCGCCCACAAGACCAGCGACCCGTTCCAGTGGTACGGCACTTCGATTCTGAAGCCCGCGCCGGTGTGGACTCCCCATAGCCGCTGGGTTGGTATGCCCGCGGTTTCGAGGAACGGCAACTTGGCCTCGTCCACGAAGTATTTGGGTGGCGGGCCAGCCACCGCCCCGAGCGCCGCAAGCATCAGCGCAGCCAAAACCAGCACAAGCTTTTTCATAGCGCCTCCTTCACGTTGTTCGGCGTTGAAAACAGGTCAATAGGCCGTGCGGGATCACCCGGTACCGGCATCGATCGTGCGGATGCTGAAACGCAAGGCTACATGGTCGCGCGCCTGCATGGACCAGTATACGGCCTTCTCGAAGACGGAAAGGAATTTCGGTTCATCCGGGTTTTGCGTGGGTCCATGGCTTGTCTACCGGGCACTCGGGATGCTGGTTTCGGCGGGCTCGTAGGCCAGATACGGCGCCAGCCATTTCTCGGTTTCCTCGATGCTCATCGCCTTGCGCCGCGCGTAGTCCTCGACCTGGTCGCGGCCGATCTTGCCGACCGCGAAATAGCTCGACTCCGGGTGCGACAGGTAGAACCCCGAAACCGCCGATGCCGGCAGCATCGCGAAGGACTCGGTCAGCGAGATGCCGGCATTCCTCTCGGCCTGCAGCAGGTCGAACAGCGCGCGCTTCTCGGTGTGGTCCGGGCAGGCGGGATAGCCCGGCGCGGGACGGATGCCGCGGTAGGCCTCGGCGATGAGTTGCGCGCCGGACAGCTGCTCGCCGGCTGCGTAACCCCAGAATTCGCGCCGCACGCGCTCGTGCAGGTGCTCGGCGAAGGCTTCGGCGAGGCGGTCCGCCAGCACCTTGAGCATGATCGCGTTGTAGTCGTCGTGCTCGGCTTCGAACTGCGCGAGCTTCGCCTCCAGGCCGCCGACCGCCACCGCGAAGGCGCCGACCCAGTCGGGTACGCCGGCCGCCTTCGGCGCGACAAAGTCGGCGAGGCACTGGTTCGCCCGGCCGGTCGGTTTGCGGTTCTGCTGGCGCAGGTTGTGCCAGGTCATGACGATGCCGGACCGCGTTTCGTCCGCGTAGACTTCGATGTCGTCGCCGTTCACGCGCGCGGCCGGATAGAGGCCGAATACGCCATTCGCAGTGACCCATTTCTCTCGCACGATCCGCTCGAGCGTTTCGAGCGCTTCGGCATGCAGCTTGCGCGCCGCCTCGCCGACCACCGGGTCCTCGAGAATCTTCGGGTACGGGCCGGAGAGTTCCCAGGCCTGGAAGAACGGCGTCCAGTCGATGTACGGCACCAGCTTGTCCAGCGGGTAATCGCGCATCGCGGTGACGCCGCTTTCGCGCGGCGCGGGCGGCCGGTATGCGGTCCAGTCAATCGCATGCCCCAGGCGGCGGGTTTCGGCGAGCGGCAGCAGCGGTCCCGGCCCCTTCTTGTCGCGGTGCTGGGTGCGGATCTTCTCGTAATCGGCGCGCAGGCTGGCCAGGTAGCCTTCGCGCTGGCCGGTCGAGAACAGGTTCTGCATCACGCCCACCGAGCGCGAGGCATCCGGGACGTAGACCACCGGGCCGGGGTAGTTCGGCGCGATCTTCACCGCGGTGTGCGCGCGCGAGGTCGTCGCGCCGCCGATCAGCAGCGGCACGCTGAAGCCTTCGCGCTCCATCTCGCGCGCCACGTGCGCCATCTCCTCCAGCGAGGGCGTGATCAGGCCCGAGAGGCCGATCGCGTCGGCGTGCTCGCGCCGCGCCGTCTCGAGGATCGTCTTGGCAGGCACCATCACGCCGAGGTTCACCACGTCGTAGTTGTTGCACTGGAGCACCACCGCGACGATGTTCTTGCCGATGTCGTGCACGTCGCCCTTGACCGTGGCGATCACCAGCTTGCCCTTGGAGCGGCCGGCCTCCCCGGTGCGCGCCTTCTCGGCCTCGATGTAGGGGATCAAGTGCGCCACCGCCTGCTTCATGACCCGCGCCGACTTCACCACCTGCGGCAGGAACATCTTGCCGGCGCCAAACAGATCGCCGACCACGTTCATCCCGTCCATCAGCGGGCCCTCGATGACTTCGATCGGGCGCGCGAACTTGAGCCTGGCCTCCTCGGTATCGGCGACGACGTGGCTGGCGATGCCGTTCACTAGGGCGTGGGACAGGCGCTCCTCCGCCGTGCCGCGGCGCCACGCGTCGTCCTCCTTCGAGGCGCGCAGGCCGCCCTTCACTCCGGCGGCGTATTCGATCAGGCGTTCGGTGGCGTCCGGCCGCCGCGCGAGGATCACGTCCTCGACGCGCTCGCGCAATTCCGGATTGATCTTCTCGTAGACGCCCAGCTGCCCGGCGTTGACGATGCCCATCGTCATGCCGGCCTTGACCGCGTGGTAGAGGAACGCGGTGTGCATGGCTTCACGCACGGCGTCGTTGCCGCGGAACGAGAACGACAGGTTCGAGACGCCGCCCGACACGCCGACCTGCGGCAGGTTGGCGCGCAGCCAGCGCACCGCTTCGAGGTAGTCGAGGCCGTAGCGCGTGTGTTCCTCGAGCCCGGTGGCCACCGCGAAGATATTCGGGTCGAAGATGATGTCCGCGGGGGCAAGTTCGGCTTTCTGCGTCAGCAGGTCGTAGGCGCGGCGGCAGACCGCAATGCGCCGTTCCAGCGTGTCGGCCTGGCCCTGCTCGTCGAAGGCCATCACCACCACGGCGGCGCCGTACTTGCGCGCGAGGCGCGCCTGGCGCAGGAATTCCTGTTCGCCTTCCTTCAGGCTGATCGAATTGACGATGCCCTTGCCCTGCAGGCACTTCAAACCGGCTTCGATCACGCTCCACTTCGAGGAATCGACCATCACCGGCACGCGCGAGATGTCGGGCTCGGAAGCGGCCAGGCTCAGGAAAGTCACCATCGCCTTCTCCGAGTCGAGCATCGCCTCGTCCATGTTGACGTCGATGATCTGCGCGCCGTTCTCCACCTGCTGGCGCGCCACCGACAGCGCCTCCGGGTAGTTCCCCGCCAGCACCAGGCGCGCAAAGGCCTTCGAGCCGGTGACGTTGGTTCGTTCGCCGGCATTGACGAACAGCGATCCCTCGCCGACGTTGAGCGGTTCCAGGCCTGCAAGCCGCAGCATCGGCTTGCGCCCGGGCGGGCGGCGCGGCGCCACGCCGCCCACGGCTTCAGCAATCGCGCGGATATGCTCGGGCGCGGTGCCGCAGCAGCCGCCGGCCAGGTTGAGGAATCCGGAGCGCGCCCAGCCGCCCATTTCCCTGGCCATGGATTCGGGCGTGTCGTCGTATTCGCCAAAGGCGTTCGGCAGGCCCGCGTTCGGGTAGCAGGAGACCGGCACCTCGGCCACGCCGGAGAGCTCTTCCACGTACTGGCGCAGCTCCTTCGCGCCGAGCGCGCAATTGAGCCCCACCGCGAGCGGCTGCACGTGGCGCACCGAGTTGTAGAACGCTTCGGTGGTCTGGCCCGAGAGCGTGCGTCCCGAGGCGTCGGTGATGGTTCCGGAGATGATCAGCGGCAGGCGCGCGCCGCGCCGCTCGAACTCGGTCTCGATCGCGAACAGCGCCGCCTTGGCGTTCAGCGTGTCGAAGATGGTTTCGACCAGCAACAGGTCCACGCCGCCGTCGATCAGCCCGCGCAGCGCGTCACCGTAGGCGGCGACCAGCGCATCGAAACTGACGTTGCGGAAGCCCGGATCGTTGACGTCGGGCGAGATCGACGCGGTCTTGGTGGTGGGACCGATGGCGCCGGCGACGAAGCGCGGCCTGGAGCGGTCGCGCTTCTGCCATTCGTCGGCGGCCTCCCGCGCCAGGCGCGCCGCGGCCAGGTTGAGCTCGTAGGCGAGCTCCTGCATGCCGTAGTCGCCGAGCGACACGGCGGTGGAGTTGAAGGTGTTGGTCTCGATGATGTCGACGCCCGCCGCGAGGTAATCCAGATGCAGGCGGCGGATCAGCGCCGGTTGCGTCAGCGTCAGGAGGTCGTTGTTGCCGCGCAGGTCCTGGCCCCAGCCGCGAAAGCGCTCGCCGCGGAACTGCTCCTCGGTGAGGCGCTCGCGCTGGATCATCGTGCCCATGGCGCCGTCGAGGACCAGGATCCTCTCGGCGAGCAGCGACTGCAGCAGGGAAGTGCGATCGTCCATCGGACCCTGGAAAACAAGAACGCCCGTTCAGCTTTTCGCAGAAACGGGCGCCTAGGGGACGGGAGACGCGTCTCCCGTTCAATGCTTCGCGTCTCTTTAGCCGTATTTGTTTTTCCCCGCCCTTCGGCGGTTCGGCGCCCGCAAGCTGAACTTCAAATCGGCGCGGACGTCATTCTACCATCAGTGCAAGCGCGGTTTTTTAAGGAAGTCATGGCGGTCGGCGGAGCGGATCCGCAGCTTTGAGGCGGAGCCGCGTCGCGACAGCGTCAGCGTAATCTCGCTGCCGGCGGGCCCTGAACTCCAGATGCGGCGGAACATGGCGGCGAGGCCGGCAACGCGCTCGCCGGCGACTTCCAGCACCAGGTCGCCCAGTTTTGCGCCGGCGAGCTCGGCGGGGCCGCCGGGCGCGAGGCCGCCGATCACCAGGTGGCCATCCATTTCGGTGGCATAGATTCCGAGCCAGGCGCGCGGCGGTCCCGCCGGCCGGCCGGTGGCGAGCATGTCCTCCAGGATCGGCGCCAGCAGGTCGACCGGCACGAACATGTTGCCGTCGACAGTTTTGCCGCCGACCGTCTCCTGCACCAGCAGCGAACCGATGCCAAGCAGGCAGCCGTCCTCGCCCACCAGCGCGGCGCCGCCCCATTGTGGATGCGCCGGCGCGGTGAACAAGGCCTCGTCGAGCACGTATTCCCAGTAGCCCGCGAATTCGCGCTTGGCGATGAGCTTCGCCTGCAGCGCATGGCCGAGGCCGCCATGGCCGATGACGATTACCGGGCTGTCGGGCGGCGCCGATTTCGCGCTACCGCGCTCGAGCGGCGGCACGCCGAGCGGCCCGAGCGGCATCACCAGGCCGAAACCGGTGCCCTGGTCATAGGCGAGCGCATGGCCTTGCACCACGGTGCCGCGGTTGGCGGCGAGCCAGATCGACTCCGCCTCGGTGATCAGGTAGCCGATCGTCAGCACCAGGCCGTCGTCACGGATTACCACGCCGTTGCCGGCGCGCTCGGTGCCGAGGATGGCCGCGGTGTACGCATCATCGGGAATCTCGGCGCGTAGCAGCACCACCGCCTCGAGCGCTGCCGCCAGGTTAAAGCCGGCCCGTTCCGGATCCGGTTGCAGCGCGTCGGGGAAAGCCCAGTTGCCGGCTTCGGCCATCGTCAGTCGGTCCTGCGCATCGTGCTGATATTATCCGGCGCGATGCCGGAAAACGAGTTCAATTCGGTGCTGGCGGTGTTTCCGGTGCAGCTGCAGTGGGGCGACTGCGACCCGGCCGGGATCATCTTCTATCCCACCTATTTCCGCTGGTTCGACGCGGCGACCTGGAACATGTTCGCGCAGGCCGGCTACCACGCCAAGCGCATGCGCGCCGAGCACCTGGCGATGCCGCTGGTCGCCGCCGCTTGCCAGTTCAAGCACCCCGCGGAGCAACAGGACCGCGCCCAGGTGCGTTCGCGGATCCTGCGCTGGGGCGGCAAATCCTTCGTCGTCGGCCACGACGTGGTGCGCGACGACGGCATCCTGCTCGCGCAGGGTACCGAAACCCGCGTCTGGGGGCGCACCCTCGATGTTCCCGGCTCGCCGTTGAAGGGCGAGCCGATCGGCGAGGAACTCAAGGCGCTGTTCCGCACCAAGTAGACTGAAACGAGGAGGCAACGAATGAACGACATCGCGATCGACCCGTTGGGCTGGCTCGCCGCCGCAGAGGCACTGCAGGGCGACACCGTCGCGCTGCGGCGAGCGATTCATGCCGAGCCGGAACTGGGGCTCGAAACACCGAAGACGCTGGCCAAGGTCAAGGCCGCGCTCGCCGGCCTGCCGATGGAGTGGAAGCAGGGTAATTCCACGACCGGAGCCGTCGCCGTGCTGCGCGGCGCGAAGCCCGGCCGCACGGTGCTGCTGCGCGGCGACATGGATGCACTGCCGATGCCGGAAGACACCGGACTGCCGTTTCGCTCCAGGGTGCAGGGCGCGATGCACGCCTGCGGGCACGACGCGCACACCGCGATGCTCGCCTCGGCGGCGCGGGCGCTGTGCGCGCGGCGCGACTCGCTCGCCGGCTCCGTGCTGTTCATGTTCCAGCCCGGCGAGGAAGGCTGGCATGGCGCGAAGAAGATGATCGAGGACGGGCTGCTCGACAACCCGGCGCCGGAGGCCGCCTTCGCGCTGCATATCTTCCCAAATGTCGCGGCAGGGCTGTTCACCGGCAGGGCCGGAACGCTGCTCGCCTCGGCCGACGAGATTCACATCGACGTGCGCGGCAAGGGCGGGCACGCGTCGATGCCGCACCACGCCGTCGATCCGATCCCGGTAGCCTGCGAGATCGTCACCGCGCTGCAGGTGTTCGTGACGCGCCGCATCGACGTGTTCGACCCGGTGGTGGTGACGTTCGGCAAGATCGAGGCCGGATCGACGGACAACGTGATTCCGGAACGCGCGCTGCTGCTTGGCACGGTAAGGTCGGTATCGGAGGAATCCCGCAAGGCGGTGCACGAGGGCATCGAGCGCGTGGCCACGAACATCGCGCGCGCCCACGCTTGCGAGGCCCGGGTGCACATCGAGCCCGGGTTTCCGGTCACGGTGTGCGACGCGACGGCGACGAAGCACGCAGCAGGCACGATTTCAGGCTTGTTCGGGAAGGACGCGTGGCTCGAGATGAAGGCGCCGGTCATGGGTGCGGAGGATTTTTCCTACGTGCTGCAGCGCGTTCCGGGCGCGATGCTGTTCCTCGGCGTCTGTCCGGAAGGCCAGGCCTGGCAGAGCGCCTGCCCCTGCCACTCGAACAAGATGGTGCTGAACGAAGCGGTCCTCGCGCGCGGCGTGGCGGCGCACTGCGCGATCGCCGAGCGTTTCCTCGCGGACGGCTTCAGCGGCTGATTCCCACGCGGCGGGTCGACGCCGAATTCTTCGCGCGCTGCCTCGAGGTGGAAGCGGCACAACGGCGGCTAGGCCGTGCCCCAGACTTCAGCGGCGGTTTCGATTACCAGGCGCAGCTTCGCGCGCTGCGCTTCGACCGCAATCTTGTTGCCGTGCACGGTGCTGGAGAAACCGCACTGCGGGCTGAGTGCCAGCTGCTCAAGCGGCACGTACTTCGCCGCCTCGTCGATGCGCCGCTTGAGGTCGTCTTTCTGCTCCAGGTCGCCCAGCTTGGTGGTCACAAGGCCCAGCACCACGATCTTGCCCTTGGGCAGGTAGCGCAGCGGCCTGAAGTCGCCCGAGCGCGCGTCGTCGTATTCGAGGAAGTAGGCGTCGACGTTCATCTCTGAGAGCAGCGCCTCGGCCACCGGCTCGTAGCCGCCCTGCGCGGCCCAGGTGCTCTGGAAGTTGCCGCGGCACAGGTGCACCGCGAGGGTCATGCCGGCGGGCGTTTTCGCCACCACGCGGTTGATGAAGCTTGCGTAGCGGTGCGGCAGCTCGTTCGGATCGTCGCCTCGCGCCCTGGCGGCCTCGCGCATCCTGTCGTCGCAGAGGTAGGCGAGGTTGGTATCGTCCATCTGCACGTAGTTGCAGCCGGCTTGCGACAGCGACTGCAATTCTGCGCCGTAGGCCTTGGCGACGTCCTCGTAGAAATCGGCTTCGAGCTCGGGGTAGTGCTGCTTGCTGATGCCGGCGCGCCCGCCGCGGAAATGCAGCATGGTCGGCGAGGGAATCGTCACTTTCGGGGTGCGCCTGGTGCAGGACTTGAGATACTGGAAATCCGCGAGCTGGATATCCCTGGTGTGGCGCACTTTGTCGATCACGCGCATCACGGGCGGCGACAGCTCTTCGCTGCCGTCGGGCCTTTTCACCATCACCGGGATGTCGGTCTTGACACCGCCAAGCTGTTCGAGGAAATCGATGTGGAAATAGCTGCGGCGGAATTCCCCGTCGGTGATCGCCTGCAGGCCGGTGTCTTCCTGCAACTTGACGATCTCGGCGATCGCCTGGTCCTCGACCTTGCGCAACTCGGCGGCACTCAGCTCGCCGCGCGCCTTCCGGTCGCGCGCCTCGAGCAGGTATTTGGGTCGCAGGAAGCTGCCAACGTGGTCGGCGCGGAACGGGGGAATGCTGCGCGTTGTCATGGCGCGCGCGGGCGCAGGTAGGCGCCCTGGCCGGCGAGCGCGGCCTGCAGTTCGTCCACCGGCACCGCGCGCGGCGCGATGGCGCGCCTGGCGGCGAGCGCCGCGGCGGCGCCCGCCGCCTGCCCGGTGATCCAGCACTGCGGGATCTCGCGCATGAAACCGTGGCTGTTGGGATCGCAGGCGATGTGGCGGCCGCAGGCGATGAGCCCGTCCAGCTGCGCCGGCACCAGGCAGCCGTAGGGGATCGAGATGTTGGGGAACTTGGGCGAGACGCTGGGCGTGACGCCGATCTCGTCGTCGAAGATCCCGCCGGCCGGCCAATGCGTGCGCAGCATCTTGCGCACGCCGACCAGGCGCCGGGCGTGCCGCACGCCCAGCTGCGGCGCCGAAAGCATCAGGAACGCGTGCTCGAAGCCCGGCGCGTTGTCGCGGTAGTAGTCCAAGTGCGCGGCCATCAGGCGGTGCGAGCGAACCTCGACCTCGGTCTGGTCGTCCACGTCGAGCGCCGAGAAACCAGACTGCCGCGGCCCCATGTAGAGCGCGATGTCGTTGCGCCAGGAAACGAAGGGTCGCTCGCAGGTGCCCATCAGCTCGCGGCCGTGCGCCATGAACTGCGCGAACTGCTCGGGGCTCGCGGCCCTGAACTCGATCCAGCGGTTCATGTCAACGCCGCCGAACAGCCACGCCGTGTTCATGCAGTGGTGGATGTCGGCCGCCTCGATGTCGGACTCGAACGCCGCGCCGGCGCGGGCGAACAGGTCGCCGTCGCCGGTGCCGTCTACCACCACCTTGGCGCGGATCGCCTGGCGGCCCGCCTTGCTCTCGAAGATCGCACCGCGCACCGCGCCGTCTTCCACGAGCGGCATTGCCGCCCAGGCATGAAAGGCGAGCCGGGCTCCCGCCGCCAGCACCAGCTCCTGCGACTGGAGCTTGAGCCGCTCGGGGTCTATGGTCGGTGACCAGGTGACGACGCCGTGGTAGGCGGCCGTGCGCTGCGACCAGTGCGCCGCGCGTGCCGGGTCGCGCGAGCCCCATTCCCCGGCACCTGGCCCGGCGATGGCGTCGGCCGGCAAGCGATCGAGGATCTCCTCGGCGAAGCCCCGGATCACGTGCTTGCCCTCCCAGTCGGTCATCCGGTCGATCCAGATCACCAGGCCGCCGGTGGAGAGCCCGCCCAGGTGGTTGTAGCGCTCGAGGAGAATCACCTCGGCGCCCAGGCGCGCGGCGGCCACCGCGGCCGCGGTCCCGGCAGGCCCGCCGCCCACCACCAGCACGTCGCAATTCCGATACACGGGAATGTCGCGCCCGGGTTCGCGCACGCTGCCCAGGTCGCCCCGCGGGCGCTCGCCGCGCTCGAACGAGTTGATGTTCGAGACGAAGATGCGCTCCTCGGAGCCTTCGGCGATCGCCACTTCGTCCATGGTTAACAGTCGAAGAACACGGTCACGGATGGTCGGCTTTACTCGGCGTCCGGCTGTTTCGAGGGCTGTGCGCGGTCGAAGGCTTCGAGTTTCATGCATTCGGCGAACACCCGCAGCGCCGTCGGATACGGCGTGGTGTCGCATTGGTAGCGCTGAGCATTGAAAATCTGCGGCACCAGGCAGCAGTCGGCCATGCCGGGCGCGTCGCCATGGCAGAACCTGCCGGTGCCCTTCGCGCCGGCCAGGTCCGCCTCGAAACGCGCCAGCCCGTCGGCGATCCAGTGGCGATACCAAGTGTTGATCTGGTCCTCGTTCTGGCCGAGCACGCGCTTCAGGTGCTGCAGCACCCGCAGATTATTCAGCGGATGGATTTCGCAGGCGATCAGCAGCGCGAGCGAGCGCACGCGCGCCCGCCCGGGCGGATCCTTTGGCAGCAGCGGGGTCTCAGGATGCGTCTCGTCAAGGTATTCGATGATCGCGAGTGACTGCGTCAGGAGCGTGCCGGCATCGTCCAGCGTCGGTACCAGCGCCTGCGGGTTTACCGCGCCGTAGGCTAGTGCGCGATGCTCGCCCTTCGGCAGATGAACGAACGCGGATTCGTAAGCGATGCCCTTGAGGTTGAGCGCGATGCGCACGCGGAACGCGGCGGAACTGCGGAAGTAGGTATGGAGCTTCATAGCGGTCGCAGCGAACGAATCAGAGCGCCGGGATGATTTTGACTTTGAGTTCGCCCACGCCGTCGATGCCGGAGTGCAGCTCGTCGCCCGGCTTGACCGGCCCGACGCCCGCGGGCGTTCCGGAATAGATGAGGTCGCCGGGCTCGAGCGTGTAGTGCTCCGACAGGTAGGCGATCTGTTCGGGCACCGACCAGATCATGTCGGCAAGGTCCGCCTTCTGGCGCTCCTTGCCGTTCACCTTCAGCCAGATCGCGCCCCGCGACGGATGCCCGATCGAAGAGGCCGGCGCGAGCGCGCTGCACGGCGCGGCCTCGTCGAAGTCCTTGCCGAAGTCCCACGGCCTGCCATGGTCCTTGCCCCATTGCTGCAGGTCGCGCCGCGTCATGTCCAAGCCCACGCCGTAGCCGAAGACGTGCTCGTTCGCCTTCCTGGTATCGATGCGCCGCCCGCCTTTCGCCAGTGCCACCACCATTTCGGTTTCGTAGTGGAAATTTGCGCTCTTCGGCGGATAGTGAATGTCGCCGCCGCCAGGCACCAGCGCGTGCGCCGATTTGATTAAGAAGAACGGCGCCTCGCGGCCGTCGCCGCCCATTTCCTTCTGGTGTTCCACGTAGTTGCGGCCGACGCAGAAAATCCGCCGCACCGGGAACCGGTCCTTTGAATCCTTGACCGCAAGCCAGGGGATATCCCACAGCGATATTACGTGCGCCATTGCGTCCTTTCCTAGAAAATGCAGAATTCTAGTGCCAGGACGGCCGCGCAGGTGTCGGCGCGATCGTGCTCGCGACCAGGTCGGCCACGCCGCCGGGCCCGAAGGGCACCAGCAGGCGGATCGGTTTCGTCGGAAAGGCCTGAGCGAGCGCCAAGCCGGGAATAAGAAGCGCGGCAATAAGCAGTGCAGCAATCAGCACTTTTCTCATTTTTTCCACCTCGCATAGACCTTGCGGGCGTTGCCTTCGAATATTTTCTGCTGGTCGGCAATACTCAGCGACTTGTTGTCCTCGATGTAGCGCCGGGTATCGTCGTAATAGTGCCCGGTTTCCGGATCGATACCGCGCACCGCGCCGACCACTTCGGCGGCGAACAGGATGTTGTCCGCCGGGACCACCTTGAGCAGGAGGTCGATCCCCGGCTGGTGGTAGACGCAGGTGTCGAAATACACGTTATTCAGCAGCAGTTCCTTGAGCGGCGGGCGCTTCATGTCCTGCGCCAGGCCCCGGTACCTCCCCCAGTGGTAAGGCACCGCGCCGCCGCCGTGCGGGATGATGAACCTCAGCGCCGGGAAGTCCTTGAAGAGATCCGAGGTTAGGAACTGCATGAACGCCGTGGTGTCGGCGTTGATATAGTGCGCGCCGGTGGCGTGGAAGTTGGCGTTGCACGAGGAGCTGACATGCACCATTGCCGGCACGTCGAGCTCGACCATCTTTTCGTAGACCGGGTACCACACGCGGTCGGTGAGCGGCGGGTCCTTCCAGTAGCCGCCCGAGGGATCTGGGTTCAGGTTGCAGCCGATGAAGC
>Ga0247727_10015495_pt1 | contig 12494 bp, 11 predicted proteins | sample WisWelCaveWW1625_FD_202498 | JGI IMG/M metagenome (GOLD analysis project Ga0247727, IMG submission 202498) | Biofilm microbial communities from Wishing Well Cave, Virginia, United States - WW16-25 | ecosystem: Environmental > Aquatic > Deep subsurface > Groundwater > Cave microbial mat | place... | reverse complement strand
ACGGCCATCCTTTTTATTTGCAGATTCTGGGCGAGGAAATCTGCAAAAATTCTTCGCGCAAAAAAGTGGATGACGCGGCTTTCAAAGAATCCATTCAAAACACGCTCTTCAGCTCGACCGGCAGGCTCTTTTTATATTTTCAAGATCTCTTCGCCAAATGCACCCGCAATTCCACGAGCGCCGAACGAGTTTTAGTCGCGATCGCCAACGGCAATCAGAGCAATGCGGAGATCGCCAGGACTTTGCATCAGTCCACGGGTGAAGTCGGCAGTCTGATTTTGCGGCTCTTGTCTCTGGATATGATTGTTAAAGAGAACAAGCGCTACTTCTTTCGCGATCCGGTTTTTGCGCGCTGGGTGCAGGGCACGCGCTCTTTCTGGAAAACCAAAATGACGCCGGTGCTGGTGGGAACGGCTGCGGAAAAAGCCGTCGCCGAAAAATTGAGCGCCGAAGGATTCAGCGCGATTTATCAATCCAAAGCTAGCCGTGGCGCGTTTGATCTGTTGGCAATTTTTAACTCGTATAAAGTCGGGCTGCAGATCAAGGTTGTGGCCTCGTTCCCATTTTACGTTCGCGCCGAAGAAGTTGCCAAAATGATTTTCTGGGGACAAAAGTTGAAATGGACGCCGATGCTTTGTCTGTATCAAAAAGCGACGGAGCAAGTATGCTATCATCGACCGGATGATTTAAAGAAGACCGGCAAATCGTATCGCATTGACGACGCGACCGGAGGAAGTGATCGGCTGCTGCCATTTTTTTTGGCCACTAAAACCAAGAAACGTACACAGAAATCTAAGTGACGAGTTTTATCAATGCACAACAAAATCATTATTGCCATTTTATTGATTGGCGCAGCCACAAGTGCCTCCCAACCCGCCATGAGCGACAGCGTTTTTCTCGATCTCGTGCAACGCGCTTCGTTCGATTTTTTCTGGCAGGAAGCCAATCCGAGCAACGGCTTGATCAAAGATCGCAGCGCGAGTGGCGCGCCTTGCAGCATTGCTTCGGTGGGATTCGGCTTGTCATCCATTTGCGTGGCGATTGATCGCGGTTGGATTTCACGCGCGGACGGACGCACGCGTGTGCTCACAACGTTAAAAACATTTTGGGAAAAACCGCAGGGCCGTGATTCGTTCGGAAATATTGGTTACAAAGGTTTTTTCTATCATTTTCTCGACATGAACACCGCGCTGCGCACATGGAACTCCGAGCTTTCTTCAATTGACACCGCGTTGCTGCTCGCCGGAATTCTGGATGCGAAGCAATATTTCACCAACACGGATCCAACAGAAAATCAAGTGCGCGCGCTCGCCGATTCGATTTACTACCGCGTCGATTGGCAGTTCATGCGAAACTTTCAGCCCAACGTCACGCTCGGCTGGTTTCCGGAGACGGGTTTCATCAACGCGTGGTGGCGCGGCTATAATGAAGCGATGATCATGAACATTCTCGCCCTCGGCTCGCCGACGCATCCCATTCCGCCTTCATCGTGGACGGCGTGGACAATCGGCTACGAGTGGCAAACGCAATACGGCCAGTCGTATGTGATTTTTCCGCCGTTGTTCGGGCATCAATATTCACATTGCTGGATCGATTTCCGAGATATTCAAGATGATTACATGCGGCAACGCAGCATCGATTATTTTGAAAATTCCCGACGGGCAACTCTCGCCGCCCGCGCCTATTGCATCGCGAATCCGCGGCGTTGGACGGGATACGACGAAAATGTGTGGGGCATCACCGCCTGCGACGGGCCAAATGGTTATGCGGCGCGCGGAGCCCCTCCGGCGCAAAATGATGACGGCACCATTGCGCCAACTGCTGCCGGCGGCTCGATGCCGTTCACACCGGCGGAATCAATCGCGGCTTTGCGCTACATGTATGACACCTATCGCAATCAAATTTGGACGAAGTACGGTTTTCGTGATGCGTTCAATTTGACCGCGAATTGGTGGGGACCAGACGTCATCGGCATCGACGAAGGGCCGATTGTCATGATGATCGAGAATTATCGCACGCAAAGCGTTTGGAAGCGGTTCATGCAAAATCCCGATATTCAGCGCGGTTTGCAGGCGGCGGGATTTACGGCGATCACCGGTGTTGAGGAGGTCACTGTTGTCGGGCCCGCGCAATTTACACTTTCACAGAATTATCCGAATCCTTTTAACCCGACGACAACGATTCGATTTACATTGCCGCAGCGAGAGTATGTAACGCTCAAGGTTTATGATGCCATCGGACGCGAAGTGGCAACTTTAGTCAATAAAGAATTGAGCGAAGGCGAGCACGTCGTTTCTTTTAATGGCCAAGACTTGATTAGCGGACTTTATTTCTTTTCACTCAACGCCGGCGAATTTAAGCAAATGCGCAAGGCGGTTATTTTGAAATAAGACACGTATTGAATTGTGCCAATAATCTCACTATATTAGATCGAGTGCCTTAGTGGGACACAAGGTTTAAAAAAATTATAGTGAAACGAAGTCAATTATTGAGGTATGGTATCATGATTACGACAGTCGAAGGCGTTTATAAGAAAGGGAAAATTGATTTGCTTGAAATGCCCCTCGGAGTGGATGAATCGCAAGTATTGGTGACGTTTTTGCCGAAACCTATATTCAAGCCTTTGCAACGCCGCATGATCTATGGTCAATTTGCCGGAAAAAAAATGTCCACAGAAGACGATTTCCGCATAGCGGAGTGGCGCGGTGAAACGGAGGAATCGAATGGCAACAAAGCACATCGTTGATGCACACGCGTTAATATGGTATTTGGAAGGCAACCCGCGATTAGGGGCAAATGCTAAAACTGTAACCATGGTGATTATTCCGGAAATGCATGATCGCCAAATTACAGCGACCGCGCTGTGTCTGGCTGATCAAGGCGAATCTATTGCGGTTTTAACAAGAGACCCCGATATCCGAGCGTCTGGATTAGTGCCGATCATTTGGTGAACACCTCTATTTTAAAGCGACCGAAGCATGAAAAACAATTGCTGCTTTATTGTCATCGCCGTAATCATCTGGACTCTTATTCATTTCATGGGCTGCAGTGAAAACGCTTCACAAAAGCCCGCTAAAACCACAAACACTTCCTTCACCTGGGATCCTTTTCTCGACTCTTTGCAAGTTCGCACCCTTAAATTTTTTCTCGAAACCACCGATCGCAACACCGGCCTCACGCCGGACCGCTGGCCGACGCCGAGTCCATCCAGCATCGCAGCGGTTGGATTCGCGCTGACCTCTTACGCCATTGCGGTGGAGCGTGAGCTGATCACGCGCGAAGAAGCGGCGCAGCGAACGCTCAACACCTTGCGATTTTTCCGGCAACTGCCGCAGCATGATCAACCGCAGAATGTCGGCGGCTACAAAGGTTTCTTCTATCATTTCTTAAAAATTCCCAGCGGCGCGCGCGAGTGGAATTGCGAATTGTCAACGATTGACACGGCGCTGCTCATGGCCGGTGTTTTATTTGCGCAATCGTATTTTGACGCCGACAATACCAATGAAAATGATATTCGCAGCCTCGCGGATTCGCTTTATTTTCGCATCGATTGGAAATGGGCGATGGCGGATACCAACGGCATCAAAACTGCATGGTTTCCGGAAAGAGGCTTTGGGCCACACATCTGGGATGGCTACGATGAAGCGATGATTCTCTACATTCTCGCGCTCGGCTCGCCGGCGCATCCCGTGCCGGAAAGCGTGTGGCAAACATGGATGAAGCCTTACGTGTGGGCGAAGTATTATGATCAGGAATTTGTCAGCTTCGGGCCGCTGTTTGGTCATCAGTATTCGCATTGCTGGATTGATTTTCGCGTGATTCAAGATGCGTATATGAGAGAAAAAGATTTGGATTATTTTGAAAACTCGCGGCGCGCGACGTACACGCAACAAGCGTACGCCCGCGAGAATCCGTCCCGATACCGGGATTATGCCGAAAATATTTGGGGCTTCACCGCCTGTGATGGGCCCAAAGACACCACTTTTGTGGTTGCTGGCAAAGAACGGCAATTTTGGTCCTACCGCGCGCGCGGCGTTTCATTTGATTGGGCCGAAGATGACGGCACGCTCGCGCCCACCGCTGCCGGCGGCTCGTTGCCCTTCGCGCCGGAGATTTGCATTCCCGCGCTCAAAGCGCTGCACGCGAAATATGACACATTGCTGTGGAAAAAATATGGCTTTCTCGATTCTTTTAATCCGACGTACATCACGCCGAAAACACCGAACGGCTGGTTCGATCACGATTATCTCGGCATCGATCAAGGCCCGATCGTGATGATGATCGAAAACCTGCGCAACGGCTTCGTCTGGAATGTGATGAAAAAAAATCCGTACATCGTGGCTGGATTGCAGAGAGCGGGATTCAAAGGCGGGTGGCTGGCTCATTAAAAGCCTTGGAACGCGGATGTAGCGGATTCTCACGGATTTTTTATTTTTGCTTTAAGGGTTATGCCCGAGAAATTACCCACCATCATTTATCAACAAGACGGCCGCGTCGCGCGCATCACGTTGAACCGGCCCGACAAGCTCAACGCCATCAACGATGAAATGCCCAACGAGCTGAAGACCGCCGTCGAATGGGCGAATGCGGATGACGCCATCCACGTTATCATTCTCGCCGGCGCCGGACGGGCGTTTTGCAGCGGCTACGATCTCGAGCTGTATGCCGAGTCGCCGCGCCCGTGTCGTGGCAGCCAGGAGATGCCGTGGGATCCGATGATTGATTTTCGTTTCATGCACGAAAATACGAATTGCTTCATGAGCCTCTGGCGCAGCGCGAAGCCGGTGATTTGCAAAGTGCATGGTTATGCCGTTGCCGGCGGCAGTGACATCGCGCTGTGCAGCGATTTGATCATCATGGATGAAGAGGCGAAAATCGGTTATCCGCCGGCGCGCGTGTGGGGATGCCCGACGACTGCGATGTGGATTTATCGTCTCGGCGCTGAGCGCGCGAAACGGCTTCTGTTAACCGGGGATTTGATCGATGGGAAAGAAGCGGCGCGCATTGGTCTCGTGAGTGAAGCTGTGCGATCGGAAGAATTAGATGAAGCCGTCGAGCGCTTGGCCAATCGCATTGCCAGCGTGCCGAAGAATCAACTCATGATGCAGAAGCTGATGGTCAATCAAGCTTACGAGAACATGGGCCTCGCCACGACGCAAATGCTGGCGACGTTGTTTGACGGCATTTCCCGCCACACGCCGGAAGGCGTTGCTTTCAAGGCGCGCGCCGAGGAAGTCGGTTTCAAACAAGCGGTGAAAGAGCGGGATAGGGGCGTGATAAATGCGAAGACTTCGGATTAGCGGAATCGAAAAAGCCGGTAGCTTCTCCGGCTCGCATCAAGAAAGGCAAAATAATTTGTACAGGGACAAGCACGTGATAGAATCAAAAGACCCTTTCACCAAGGCCGAGCTGTTGGAATCATTTGCCGCAGTGCATCAGGAAGTTGCAACATACTTCTCGTCTATTGCGCTGGAAAATTTTTTCCATGGGCCAGCCGGTAAATGGTCGCCCGCGGAAAACTTGCTGCATCTCATCAAATCGGTGAAGTCCGTGACGATGGTGATGAAAATGCCGCGTTGGCTGCTGCGCCTTTTATTCGGAAAACTGCAAACCGCGTCGCGACGATTTGCACAGATCAAAGAGACGTATCAACGCGCGCTGGCAAACGGTGGCAAAGCGTCCGGACGTTACATTCCGTCAATTCACGAAGTCCCCTCTCATCCGGATCAATACAGAAATAATCTCGCGCAAAAGTGGAACACGACCGGAGAGAGCTTGATCGCGATTTTACGAAACTGGAAAGACGAAAATCTCGACGAGTATTTGTTGCCGCACCCGATTTTAGGAAAACTGACGATTCGTGAAATGCTCTTCTTTACACTGTATCATGATCTCCATCATGTGAATAACATGCGAAAGCTTTTGGAAAAATCGCTATTTAAGAATATAACCAGCAACAATAGTGATGATCGTGGTTGACCAGAAGATGAACAGCCATTTGATAAGATCGGCGCGTTGTTCCGCCAGCTTTTTGTCAAATTCAATGTTGAGCCGTTCTATTTGATTACTCAGCAATTCACGCGTATGCGCAAGCTCATGCTGAAATTTTTCAAACGTGCGGCCATTCAGCCGCTCCATCTCGTCAACTTGGGCGGTGTTAATTTGATTGAGGATAGAAACGAATTCTTGCGCGCCCTCTTCGCCAAGTTTATCACGAAGATTTTTGGAAACCGTAATTGCAATCGTCGCCATAAAGCTCTCCACTTTTAGAAAAATATAATGAGATAAAACTTGCTTTGCAAGCAATTTTTCATCACATGAATAACGTGCAGAAGTTTTTTTGAATGATCAATAAAATGAACGAGCCCACTTTGCGAAATCCGGAAGAAGTCTTCAATCAGGCGCCGCCGCTCGAAAATTACAATTTATTCGAGCCCGACACGCCGCTGCGCGAAGCGCTGCATCGCGAAGGCGCGGGTTGGATGGAAGAACGTCTGGTCGAATATGGCGCGCTGCTTGGAAAAGCAGAGACGTTGAAACTCGGCGAGTTGGCCAATCGCAACACGCCCATCTTGCGCACGCACGATCGTTTTGGCCGGCGTGTCGACGAAGTCGAGTTTCATCCGGCATGGCACGAGCTAATGCGAATCGGCATCACGCGCGGCGCGCATTCGCTGCCGTGGACGAGTCATCAATCCGGCGCACACGTCGCTCGCGTTGCGCTCAACATGCTGCGCCATCAACTCGATGAAGGAACAAGTTGTCCCATTTCGATGAGTTACGCCGCGATTCCGTGTCTGCGTCTTCAGCCGGAACTCGCGGCGGAATGGGAGCCGCGTATCGTCTCAACGGAATATGACCCGCGTTTCATTCCGGCCAATCAGAAACGCGGCGCGCTCATCGGCATGGCGATGACCGAGCGACAGGGAGGCTCGGATGTTCGCGCCAATACGACACGCGCCAAACCGCTCGAACGCGGCATTTATGAAATCACCGGCCACAAATGGTTCTGCTCCGCGCCGATGTGTGATGCATTTCTCATTCTCGCACAAGCGCCTAAAGGCCTGTCCTGTTTTCTGTTGCCGCGCTGGAAGCCCGACGGAACGCGCAATGCTTTTCACATGATGCGCTTGAAAGACAAGCTCGGCAATCGCTCCAACGCTTCGAGTGAAATTGAATTTCATAGCGCTTGGGCTCAGCTTGTCGGCGAAGAGGGTCGCGGTGTTTCTATTATTATTGAGATGGTGCGGCACACTCGCCTCGATTGCGCATGGGGAGCGGCGAGCACGTTGCGGCACGCCGTTGCCGAAGCTACACACCACGCCAATTATCGCGCTGCTTTCGGCAAGCGGCTCATCGAGCAACCGCTCATGAAAAATGTGCTTGCCGATTTGTGCTTGGAGTCCGAGGCCGCGACCGCGATGGTTATGCGTTTGGCGCGCGGCTTTGACGAGGCCGCCCGCGATGAAGCGCAAATGAAATTCACGCGCCTTGTTACGGCTATTGCCAAATATTGGATCACCAAACGGACGATGATCGCAGTCGGCGAGGCGATGGAATGCCTCGGCGGCAACGGTTACGTCGAAGAATCAGCACTGCCGCGTCTTTATCGCGACGCGCCGGTCAACTCCATCTGGGAAGGCTGCGGCAACGTTCAATGTCTCGACGTGCTGCGCGCCGTCAATCATGATCGTGAGACTGTGGAAGTTGTATTGCACGAGATTCGTGCTGCACGTGGCGTTTCCAAGCCATTCGATCTTTTTGTTGATCGACTCGAACACGAGCTTGCAGAAACGACTGAGATGGAAATCCGCGCGCGACGAATTGTCGAACGTCTGGCGCTCGCTGTGCAGGGCGCGTTACTCATTCAACACGCGCCGGCGGTTGTTGCCGAGGCTTTCTGCGCCTCGCGTTTGGCAGGCGATCAAGGACTGATGTTCGGAACCTTGCCTGCCGGAATTGATTTTGACGCCATCATCGCGCGGTCACTGCCGAAAATATCGAGTGAATAAATTTACAAATGCCGTGCGTATGCTCAATTTTAATATTCGACCGGTTGCCGCCGATGACAAAGATTGGGTCGATAAATTCATTGCCGAACGTTGGGGCGACAATTTCGTCGTTGGACATGACGACATTTACTATCCGCGTGAGCTTGCGGGATTTGTTGCCGAGCAGAATGGGAAGAAAGTCGGGTTGGCAACATATCACCTCGCGGGGCACAGTTGCGAGATCGTGACGATCGATAGCACGCGCCCCAATCAGGGCCTCGGCTCGGCGCTGATTGAAGTGGTTAAAACAGTGGCACAGAAAGCAGGATGCACGCGACTTTGGCTGGTAACCACGAATGACAATCTCCACGCGCTGCGATTCTATCAAAAGCGTGGTTTTGAGCTGGTCGCCGTTCATCGCAACGCCGTTGCTCGTTCAAGAGAATTGAAGCCGGTTATTCCTGTGCTTGGCAATGATGGCATTCCGATACGAGATGAGATCGAGCTTGAATTGCAATTAAGATAAAAGCAGTTTATAAAAAAATTTTGCCATACATCTAAAAATTTTCCAATTATGAAGCCCGTTCGTGTCATCGTCGACAATGCGATCAATGATGAATCACCGTTGTGGAAGGCGTTTCAAAAATGGCTGGGCAATCGTCCTGCCGAATACGTGTTTTTGGAAAAAGCTCACAAAGGGATTCCCGACGTGGAGATTCTCGACAAGCTGTTCACCAAGAGCGACATCTTGTTGACCGTCGATCGCGTTCTGCACAATCGCGCCTGTGCGCAGGGTGTGGCTTCATTTACGCTCAACGCACAGGGCCAATTGCAGAGAAAACCGCTGAAGGATGTTGGCCTGCCGAAGGGGAAGACGGCGGCCAGCGTGATCAAGGAGTTGAAGGATGATTATAAACAAAAGCTCCAACAACTGTCCTGCTTTCGCAGCAATGAGATCACGGCCATTGATTTTGAGGCAATTATAAAAAAGATTAATTTGATATGAAAAAATATTTCGCGCTTTGGTTTTGGTTGCTTTGTACTCCTGTTGTTGCAATCGGCCAAAATCAAGGCAAGATCGTCAATATCGTCGTGCTCGGCTCTTCAACCGCTGAAGGCGCGGGCCCGCGCGATCGCAACAATGCGTGGGTGAATCGATATCGCGCGTATTTGCAAACGACGAATTCTGAAATCAGCGTGATCAACCTCGCGCGCGGCGGCTACACCACGTATCATTTGATGCCGGAAGCTTTTGTACCGCCGTCAGATCGCCCTGCGCCGGATAAAGATCGCAATATCACCAAAGCGTTGAAGCTGCAACCGTCGGCACTCATCATCAATCTGCCGAGCAACGACACCGCGTATGGCTACACCATCAAAGAGCAACTGGCGAATTATGACTCGCTGCTCGCCATCGTGAAGAGACACAACATTCCCGTGTGGATTTGCACGACGCAGCCGCGCAATCTCTCCGAGACGCAACGGAAAGATCAGCGCGCTATTTGCGACGCTATTTTTGCCAAACTCGGCGGCAACGCCATCGACTTTTGGAATGGCATTGCAACTAACGATGATAAAATCAAGCCGGTTTATGATAGCGGCGATGGCATTCATCTAAATGATGAGGCCCACAAACTTTTGCTCGAACGCGTCGTTGCGGCGCGGGTGCATGAAATAGCCATGGCGAGGCCGCAAACTGCCAGCGTTGTCACACAAACAAAAATTACGCCGCCGCAAGTGCTCGACGACTTTGAGACGTTGGCGGGCTGGAAAATAATTGCTTCGGACGGCGTCACCGCCAAACTCGAAAGCGTTGCGGGGCATTCCGGCAAAGCGCTGGCGCTGGATTTTGCTTTCAACGCCGGCTCCGGTTATGCGATTGCGCAAAAACGCCTGCCGCTCGATTTGCCGGAAAATTACAAATTTACTTTTTATCTGCGCGGCGAAACGCCGATCAATAATTTTGAATTCAAGCTGCTCGATTCGCTGGAAAATGTTTATTGGATCAAGCAACTCAGTATCGAATATCCTCGCGAGTGGAAAAAGCGCGCGATTAAAAAGCGCCATATCACCTTTGCATGGGGACCATCCGGCGGCATGCCTCGCAAAGTTGACCGCATGGAATTTGTCATTTCTGCCGGCTCCGGCGGCAAGGGGAGAATTTATGTCGATGATTTTCGCTTCGAGCCGATTGCAGGTGTCGGAGGGTCCGAGGTTGCGAAGCCCGAAGTCAAAGCTTCTTCGTCAAAAGATTTTGCTGAACCAACTATTTCAGCAGATGGAAATATAATAACAAATTGGATGAGTTCGGGAAAATCCGAACGCGAGTCGCTCACCATCAATTTTCAAAGGCAACGCGAAATGGGCGGTTTGGTGATCGATTGGAATAAGGATGATTTTGCAATTCAATATGAGGTTGAAACTTCCGATGACGACAAAGATTGGACGGCGGCTTATGCCGTGACGCATGGCAATGGCGGGCGCGATTATATTTATTTGCCTGAAACCGATGCGAGATTTCTGCGGCTCAATCTCAAAAAGAGCAGTCGCGGCAAAGGCTATGGAATTGGCGGGATCGCTCTCAAAGGCGCGGAGTTTTCGGCGACGGCGAATGCGTTTTTTTCCGCGATTGCTGCGGAGGCGCCGCACGGCCATTATCCAAAATATTTTTCACAAGAGCAAACATTCTGGACCATCGTCGGCGTGAGCGGCGATACGAAAGAGGCGTTGTTCAATGAAAACGGCGCGCTGGAAATTGATAAAACGAATTTCTCGCTTGAGCCTTTCCTGTATATTGACAATCGTTTGATCACGTGGAATGACGTCACGCGGCGACAATCGCTTGAACAAGATTACCTGCCTATTCCTTCGGTGCATTGGGAATATCAAAATCTGCAATTGCACATCACGGCTTTCGCCGCAGGCGAAGCTGGCAAATCGCATTTGGTGGCGCGTTATCGCGTCGAAAATAAGGGCAACGCGCCAGCAGCGGGTAAACTATTTTTGGCGCTGCGGCCTTTTCAAGTGTTGCCGCCGTGGCAGGAACTCAATATCATCGGCGGAGTGGCGCGCCTCGACAGCATGCGATATGCCGACGGCGTTATTCACGTCAATCATAACAAGCGTGTTTTTTCTCTCGCGGAACCGAATGGGTTTGGCGCGGCGAAGTTTGATCAAAGCGACATCACGGATTATTTGCAAAAAGGAATTTTACCGGCACAAAAATATGTTACCGATCAACTTGGCTTTGCCTCGGGCGCTTTGCAATATGATTTCAATTTAGCTGCCAATAAATCACGGGAATTTGATGTTGTCGTGCCGTTTCATGAAGCTGAGCAAGTGACAAGTGACAAACGACAGATCGAAGAGATGCTGACGACAACCCAAAGGTTCTGGCAATCCAAATTAGACAACGTCGAAATTCGCCTGCCGGCTGCGGCGCAAAGTATTATCAATACGTTCAAATCGCAAATTGCTTACATTTTGATCAATCGCGACGGGCCGGCGATTCAACCCGGCTCGCGGACGTATGAGCGCGCGTGGATTCGCGACGGCTCGCTCACCTCGTCGGCGTTGTTGCAAATTGGTAATGCCGAAGAAGTTCGCGAATATCTCGATTGGTATGCACCGCATCAATATCCGAGCGGCAAGATTCCGTGCGTCGTGGATACGCGCGGTGCGGATCCGGTTCCCGAAAACGACAGTCACGGACAGTTCATTTATGCGGTGATGGAATATTATCGTTACACGAAAGACAGAGAGTGGCTGCGTAGAAAATTTCCGTTTGTGATTAAAACCGTACGCTACATTCAAGAACTGCGGCGCGAGCGCATGACGGAGATTTATCGCACCGGCACGCCCGAGCAACGTGCGTGTTACGGCCTTGTGCCGGAGTCGATCAGTCACGAAGGTTATTCCGCGAAGCCGATGCATTCGTATTGGGATGATTTTTTTATTCTGCGCGGATTGAAGGACGCTGCGACGATGGCAGGTGTTTTAGGCGAAACAGCGCTCGAAAAAGAATTTGCCGCGGAACGCGATGATTTCCGCAATGCGCTTTACGCTTCGATGCGTCTCGCGCTGGCGAACAAAAATATCGATTTCATTCCCGGCTGCGTTGAGCTTGGCGATTTCGATGCGACCTCGACGACGGTCGGCGTTTATCCCGTGAATGAACTGGGCCATATTCCTGAGCCGCAACTGCACAACACCTTTGACAAATACTTTCAATATTTCACCCGCCGCCAACGCGATGAAATTGAATGGCGCGATTACACACCTTACGAGCTGCGCTTGATTGGCACGTTTATTTTTCTCGATCAAAAGGAACGCGCGCATGAGTTATTGAATTTCTTCATGAAAGATCGTCGCCCGGCGGCTGGAATCATTGGGCCGAAGTGGTGTGGCGCGATCCGGCGACGCCGCGAATGATCGGCGACATGCCGCACACGTGGGTCGGCTCGGATTTCATGCGCTCGCTGCGCAGCTTTTTTGTTTATGAGC
>Ga0247727_10015494_pt1 | contig 12496 bp, 13 predicted proteins | sample WisWelCaveWW1625_FD_202498 | JGI IMG/M metagenome (GOLD analysis project Ga0247727, IMG submission 202498) | Biofilm microbial communities from Wishing Well Cave, Virginia, United States - WW16-25 | ecosystem: Environmental > Aquatic > Deep subsurface > Groundwater > Cave microbial mat | place... | reverse complement strand
TCCTGAAAAATACGGCATAACCTCTCCATATGATATTGTGTCCGGCAATAAAATAACTTCTTTATCAATTGCGGTTAAACCATATCAGGTACTTTGGATAAAACCAGGAAAATAATTATCTCCTTTTCTTCCTCTGCGCTTTCCTTATCTTCCCTATCAATATCAATATTACCAGGCCTACAATCAGATATAATATGATATAGAAAATCCAGCTGAACCTGAATGGTTCACCCTCTACTACTTTTATTATCCTGCTCTGCTCATTGAAAGTTATCTTGTTGTTATAGGTAACTCTTCCTGAAATCTGGTAGTCAGCAGCGTCTTTTGGCGTGAAATACATGAGAAATTCTGTTGATTCTCCCGGAGGAATCTCAAGCTTGTCTGATTCTAGAACCTGCGCAATCTTGTCTGTTTTCAGATTCCTCACTTCTCCTTTGAATTGCGCAAGCACGCTTCTTGTTCCAGTGTTATGGAATAACGGAACAATAGGCGTAGGCTCATTTGTCCTTATAATATCATTTGCTCTTATCCCTATCAATTCCCCTGTGTCAGCTATACCTCCTTTTTCGACAACATCGAATGTTATCTTTTTTGATACACCGCAGTCTACTAAATATATCTCTGTGAAATACTGCCCGATATCTAGGTCATTATCTATCTCTTTTACTATCTCTTTGCTTTTTGTAGGCAGGATTTGCTCTCCATAAAAAGTATTTGAAAACACAACTTTTGTCATATATTGGTCATAGACATCCACTTTTATCTGCGGCCTAAGCCTTACATTGCCGTCATTATAAACAGTTGACCTGACAGAGAACGGCTTTCCGGCTTCTGTGTTTGAGGCAGAAATTGCTCCTGCCCTGCACAGTATCACTTCATCGCCGATTACTTCTACAAATATAGGGATCGCTATTTGCGCGATAACTGATGACCCTGCGCCTTCCTGGACAGTAGCTAGCTCGTCTGTCGTGACTTTCAGGATCCCTGTATAATTCCCGTTTTTTGCATCAATAGGAGGTTCTATTATGAGCGTAAATGAATAAGGGTCAGAATATGAAAAATCAAAATTGTCTTTGTCAGGGGTGAAAGTTATCCAGTCCTTTATCTCACCTTCTTTTGTTAAATGTGCAGATATTGGATATTGAGTGGAAGTTGTCACGATCAGGGGTGTTTCAGCATAGCCGTTTTTTAGCATCTTGTTGAAATGCAATATGCTTGGGCTAACTCCTATAATTGCGGATGATGCATACTGCATCAAAAACAAGGCCGATATCAGAAAAATCATCAGGTTTCTTGTTTTCATCTCTATTTCAGGGTTATTCAATATTTCCTATTTTTATAAAAGTTGCGCAATCTTTATATAAAAAACCCCTTTTTAGGGAAATATGGTTTTAGAGAAGCTTGGCGAGTCATTGAAGGCGACGCTTGAAAAAATAGCGAATGCGGTTTTCTTGGATGATAAATTGATTAATGAATTGATAAAAGAGATACAGAGGGCGCTCCTCCAGTCAGATGTGAATGTCAAGCTGGTTTTTGACTTATCAAACAAGATAAAAAAAAGGGCGCTTGAAGAAGAGATTCCAAAGGGCCTTACAAAAAAAGAGCATGCCATAAATATCGTTTATGAAGAGCTTGCGATATTTCTTGGAGGAGTAGGGCATAAGATAGAGATCAATAAAAAGCCGTTTAAGATAATGCTTGTTGGGCTATTCGGTTCAGGAAAGACGACAACAGCAGCAAAACTGGCTAATTTTTTCAAGAAAAGGGCAGGCAGGATAGCGATGATCCAGCTTGATATGTGGAGGCCTGCTGCATTTAAACAGCTTGAGCAATTAGGAAAGCAGATCAATGTAACAGTGTTTGGGGATGAAAAAGAAAAAGACCCGGTTAAGATCTACAAAAAGTTCGAGAAAGAATTAACTGATTTTGACCTTGTGATAATTGATACAGCAGGAAGGGACGCTCTTTCTGATGAATTGATTGAAGAACTGAATAAAATAAATAAGATAGTGAATGCAGATGAAAGGCTGCTTGTCATAAGCGCAGATATAGGGCAGGCAGCTGAAAAACAGGCAATAGCTTTCCATGACACATGCAATGTGACTGGCGTTATTGTTACAAAGATGGAGGGTACAGCAAAAGGCGGAGGAGCGCTTTCTGCGTGCTCTGTCACAAAAGCTCCTGTCAAATTTATAGGGATAGGTGAAAAAATCAATGATTTTGAAGAATTTAATCCAAAAGGGTTTGTCTCAAGGCTCCTTGGTATGGGAGACATAGAGGCCCTTTTAGAGAAAGCAAAAGATGCAATAACAGAAGAAGAAGCAGGAGATATGAGCAAGAAGATACTGAAAGGTGAATTCAATCTTCTTGACTTATATGACCAGATGCAGGCCATGAAAAAAATGGGACCTTTGTCAAAAGTGATGGAATTAATCCCGGGAATGGGGCAGTTAAAGATGCCTAAAGAACTGCTTGATGTTCAGGAAGGAAAGCTTGAGAAATGGCGCTATATAATGGACTCATGCACTAAAAAAGAACTTGAAGACCCTGAATTAATCTCAGGAGAAAGGATAGATAGGATAGCAAGAGGTTCAGGAGTACCATCCAAGGAAATAAGAGAATTGATAAAGCAGTATAGGCAATCAAAGAAAATGATGAAGATGTTCAAGGGCGGCAACATGAAGAACATGGAGAAGCTGATGAAGAGGATGCCCGGGATGAAGGGGATGATGGGATGATGGGATGAAGATGTTTTTATTAGCCATTATTCTCATTTATGTAATATAAAAAAAGCGGTATGTTAATAGCATATTTTTTCCAAAGTCTGCCAGGTTCCTGAAAAATTCTGTATGTCCACTCTAATCCATTATTTCGCATCCAAACCGGTGCCCTGTGTTTAAGTCCTGCAAATATATCAAAAGCAGCGCCTATTGCTCCTACCATTTTGATATTTTTTAGCTCCTCAAAATTTTCCAGTATCCATTTTTCCTGTTTTGGTGCTTCCACACCGACCCATAAAACATCTGGGCTTTCTCTTTTTAAAAACTGAATTATCTTTTGATTTTCATCCTCTGTGAATGGATATGTAGAAGGTGCGTATGTTTTAACCTTAATATTTTCATAGCTTCTAGCCATATTCGCCTTGATTTTTTCCAAGACTTCATCTGTAGAGCCCAAAAAAACATATGACAATCCTTTTTTGTCCGCTAATTTATTGAAAGAAAGGAAAAAATCAAGGCCTGCCACTTTATGGTAAATTTTTTCCTTCATATTCCAAAATCTTGTGGCTAAGGATATCGACATTCCATCCGGTATCAGCAAATCAGCGGTGTTTAGCGAGTCTCTGTAAAATTGGTCCTTTTGCGCAGTCACGTAACCATAGGCATTTAAAGTTGCAACATAGAAACATCTGTCTCTAGCACCCAATTCCTGAAATGTATATTCCACTGCCTCTTCAAGCTTTAAAGAAGATACATTAAATCCATGAAAGTTAAATGTAGGGTTCATTTTAAGTGCTATACTTTACCGTAGCTGGTAAGCATGTCTACTCCAATATCATTTCGGATAGATTCATAAATCTGATTTTTTAACGATTCATATTTACTTTTATATAAGATTTTATAAGTTCCAAAAGATAAAGCTACAGAGATTAAACCTCGTAACTTTTTCCTGATATCTGGTTCTTCATACAAATTTCTTAGAAGCAATTTTATGTTGTTTCCTGAGCATCTATGTTCTTTCACATATGATTCCCATAAATCTGTGTATTGATTTTGGAGGTATTTTTTTGCTGCATGGAGCCGAGCTTTAGTTTTTACTACATCATAGATAGAGCCCGGGAAAAAATAGGTATTTGCATCATGTACAATACTTAGCTCATCTCTTCTTATGCACATAGTGATAAAAATATCTTCATAGAGTGCATCAATAGGGAGCATTTCAGAGGGAAGTCTCTGTAGGAGTTCAGTTTTCTTAAAGCCATATAGCATACCTGTTACAAAATCGCTTGTTATGGAATAACTTAATAATTGCCCTACTGGATTTTGGCCTTTCTTAGTTCTAGGAATGGCTTCGCCAGTGGCAATAATTATTTTGTCATTTGAACTTAATCTTTTCACTACTAAATCTAAAGACCCATAAACAGGATCTGTGTCAGCATCACAAAAAATAACAATCTCATTTTTTGCATTATATGCAAGCTGGTTCCAGGCTGAGGGTTTTCCTTTATCTTTCTGTTCTATTATCTTTATAAATGAAAATTTCTCAACCCAGGCTTTTGCGATTTCCATAGTATTGTCAGAAGGATCATCCGTAGGCCTGACACAGAGGATAATCTCATCTATCGATTCCGACTGTTTAATAACATTAGTCAGTATAGACTCCAGATTATCTCCTTCATTGCAGGCAGGTATGCATAGGGTAGCTCTATCAGTCATTTTTGTTGGTATCCTATTTGAATATTTAAATATAAGGTATGTGTTACTATTTAATAGTGTAAAATTTATAATTTAGCATGTTTTTCTGCGTTAGATATGTCAAATAACGTGTCAGATACCTGTTTAGAAAATCTGCTGGGCGAAAATGGTATTGGGAGCACAACTTTCCTTGAAAACATAATGGGAATTACAGATGCCGAAATATTAAAATTTGAAAATTTCATTCAAAACTCTAGAAGGATTGATAGTTTGCTCAATTATTATTCGGAAATCAGAAAAGATGTGTTCTCACATATGGATCTTGAACTTCTTGAAGACGGCCATTTTCCAGGTCTACTGAAGTCTGCCTATAAAAAAATAATAGATTTGAGTTTCGGTTTTGCACTTGGGATTGTCTATTTCATTATTCAGCCCTATGTTAGGAAAAAAATTCAAGATGATTCAAGAGGAAATTTTTTGCATCATAGATCTTGTATCGGGTATGAAGGCAGAGAGATTAAACTATTAAAATTCAGGTCCATGATTGAAAATACTCCAGACAATATTAATGAAGAACGAGATGGATTGGGTTTTCCCCCAGGAGTCAATCATCAATATATTACTTCTTTTGGATCAAAATTAAGAGTAACAAAAATTGATGAAATACCTCAGTTCAACAATCTTCTTAATGGTACCATGTCACTTGTTGGCTCCAGGCCGCCAGGATTGGCTCAGTACAGCAAAGGTTTGAAATATGACGCATTCACTTATTACCTGAGAACGAATCCCGGGTTAATAGGTTTGCCGCAATCACTAAATATTTTTTTCGATCCTGTTTCAATTAAGGATTATGATATAAAATATTTGATATTGGGGGATATTTATTCTTTTTGCTATCATAATTTATCTTTTGCCCATGTTATAAAAATGGACACCAAAATAATCTGGAACACAGCTAAATCAGTTATTCCAGAAATTTTAAATTATTGTATACAATTAAAAAAAACCAACTAATACCTAATTGTTCATATAGAGACCATTTTGTGAAGATCTTAATCTGCTTTTTTAAAAAATTTTCAAAGATGGTCTAAAGCCTATAAAAAGTAATAGCTTCATCCACAAGGTTATGCAGTGTTTTTAGCCTGTATCTTCCTTTTAAACCTAACATATCGAGTGTGATTCTTACTGTTCTGAAGCCCATTTCGTGCATCGTTATCCTAGAATTGTCGAACGATTGTAGCCTCTGGAAACAGCATCGGCCATATCTTTAGGTACATGGTTATTTATCGTCAGTATCTCTGATATCTCTTATAGTGATCTCATCTTCTCCATCTCTTGTAAATTCTAAAAGTTATATTTAAAGCCATGCCAAAAGAAATAAAATAAAAAACTAATTTTTCCTCATCATCATAACCCAGAATCCGACAATTACAACCACAATTATCACTCCAAACGAATCGAATTCAGGAACTTCTGAATGATTCTCTTCTTCTTCTGTTGTCTCATTATCCTCTCCTGGCTCTTCATCCTCTGTCGGAACTTCAGGGATTGTCTGATTATTCTCATATGTTTCATCTGTATCCGCAGTTTCGTTAATATCGTTGTTTGGAATTGTCTCATTAAGCTCAATTGTCTGATTAAAGTCAACAGTTTCATTTAATTCAACAGTCTCGTTGATATCAATATCAGGTATGGTTTCATTAACTTCATCTGTTTGATTGTTTATAATCTCCGGAATTGTTTCATTAATATCCTCAGTTTCATTTATAATAGGAATTGTCTGATTGTTTTCATCAGAAGGTATTGTAACATTTTGCTCTGTTGTTTCATTTGTTATTGTATCATTAATTGTTTCGTTTAATGTGTCATTTACAGGAGGAATCTCAGGCGCAACAACTTCTAATATATTTCCAGGATCTCCCTTGAATAGCCCCTGGATCCAGTTTTCCATATCACTATTATCAAGATTCTTATCACTTATCTCTATTGTAAAGTCTTCATCGGCAATATCCGTATAGTTTACAAAGTCTATTACCTGGCTGTTTTTGTCTATTAGGAACAATTCTTTTCCGCTATTAGCCAGTGAAAAAGTAGAGCTAAAGATAGTTTGTACATAAAATGGGTATTCACCTGAAAAATTCTCTCCATTCCTTGATAGTATCGCAAAAGAATGGCCATTAATTATCTCATTTCCTATAAATAAATTGATGCTTCTTACTGTTGCTCCATCCTGGATTTTCCAACCGCTCATATTTACTTGATCATCGCCCATGTTATATAGTTCAATCCATTCTTTTTTTGTCTCTGTCCCTGATGGATCATACATTATCTCACTAATCATCATCTGGGAAAAAACAGACGATGAAAACAAAACCAAAAATAGGCCTAATACAAATATTGATCTCATTTTTTTCACCCTTTTATTTTGTTAGTAATATGTTAGTATTTTTAAAGTTTTACTATTACTGGAAAAAGGTAATTGAACACTGATTATTAGAAGAAAAGAGAGGCATTTTATTTTTTAGTTATGCAATTGCGCATTAATATGCTCTAGAAAGTTGGTAAAATCCTCTTTTTTCACGTTTGCACCGCAGGCATGAAGGTGGCCTCCTCCAAAACCATGGAGACCTTTTAATGCATTATTTAAAATCGGCAAGACATCATATTTAGCGCTCCTGAGTGAAATTTTCATCTCACCTGCTTTTTCCCTCCCGATTATTATGAACTTATCTGGGTTTTCATAAAGGATTTCATTGCTGAGTTCAGAAGTCAGTGCCATCTTGCCTTCAGGATATATGTAGAGCAAAAGGTTTTCTTTTGTTTTCTCAACCCCTTTTTTTATGTCCTGATAAATCTTATCTATCTTCTGATATTTTTTCCAGATATACCTGCCGTTGCTTGAACTCTGGTCTAATATCTCACCAGGTTCATCAATCCTTGTCATCACTTTTACACAAGTCATTGCATCTTTTGTCGTTCCTTTCAATATAAAAGACAAGGATTTCCCCAGTTTTCCTATTTCAGATGCAAACAGAGCATCTTCAGGTTTTTTTATATCTTCAGGAAGCAAGTCAGGATATTTTTCAGAAAATTCTTTTCTTAGGTCTTCAGGGACAAACCAGTCGGCGACACATCCTGCCATGCCGAGCCATATGCAAACTTTTGTTATCTTGTATGCCCAGTAGCTTGTAGGCCTGTTGTCCTTATTCTTGCTCTCAATCATAGGATTATAGTATCTTACATTTTTCCTGTCGATTGGAGAATGGTGGTCTAGCCAATAGACATTGTTTGCCTTATCCAAAAATTCTTGCGAGACATTAGGTACGTCCAGGATAAATATATTATCAGGCTGATACTCTTCTACTTTTTTCAAAAATTTTTCATCTAATGGCCCTGCTACCTTGTAGATGACTCCCCTTGATTCAGGATTCAATTTATAGAACTGCAAAAAAGAGCATAGTCCATCTGCGTCATCATCAAAAAAAATTAATGGCCTTGCAGATTCAATGAGCGCATTCCTTATTTCAAGCAGTTTAACTTCTGGAATCATGCGATTTCAGAAATCCGGCTGCTTTATAAAAATGCTTATGGAAAGATATTTAAACCTATAAGACCATGAAGAATACATGCGCGGCGAATACACGAGAAATTATGTTGGGGAAAATTTTCCAAGAAAACCTTTTAAAAAAGGCATAGTGATCAGGAAAAGAAGGCCGTTTGAGCTTTTCTTGCCAGAAATACTTTTTGCACTCTTCATAATCTTTCTTCTAATCATGCTAGCCGTAAACTACACATCCAATCTGAATTATGTAAGGCAAAACAAAACTATTGAACCAGAGAAAGAAATCGATATAGGTGTGAATATCCGGGAAGAGAGCAATTTATATTCGATAAATAACCCTCATGAATCTTATTTTATAGCGGAGAGCATTAGCATTTAGACTTAACTATTTTTCTGCTATTAAAACTTACTTAAACCGAACCTTTATTAAAGTTAAAACTTTTGCAATAGATTGGGTGATATAAAATGTTTGAACTACCGAAATTACCATATGCATACGACGCATTAGAACCATATATAGATGAACAGACTATGACAGTACACCACACAAAGCACCATCAGGCTTATGTGGACAATGCGAACAAGGCTTTGGAAAAATACCCAGAGCTTTTGAAAAAGCCTGTCTGGGAGCTTCTCATGGATTTGAATAAAATACCTGAAGAAGCAAGAGCTGCATTCAGGAATCACGGAGGAGGCCACGCAAACCATTCTATGTTCTGGTATATCATGGCTCCAAAAGCTGGAGGCGTTCCGTCAGGAAAAATAGGAGACGCAATAACAAAGACTTTCGGTTCTTTTGATAAATTCAAAGAGGAAATTACAAATGCTGGATTAAAAAGGTTCGGCTCAGGATGGGCTTGGCTTGTCCTTGACAAAGGGAAGCTTGCTGTCATGAGCACAGCAAACCAGGATTCTCCCTTAAGCGAAGGAAAGATGCCTATACTTGGTGTTGATGTCTGGGAACATAGTTATTATCTAAAATATCAGCAACAAAGGGGAGAATATCTTAAAAATTGGTGGAATGTAGTAAATTGGAAAGTTGTTGAAGATAATTATGTGAAATCAATGAAGTGATTATTTTTTTTAATATTATCTTTTCTAAATGCTATTTAAGGGTACTTCCGACTAAGATTCCATTTGCCCAATAGAAACCTGTATCGCCGGAAAGCAAAATATCGTAAGTATATCGTTCATTATACACAACTAGTTCAACGCTTTTCACAAATGAGCCGTCCAATGCGTCTCCTTTTTTCAGATCTCCGAAAATACGTCCATCTATTGTCGGATGGCCTCTGGATCCGAAAATCTCTCTCTCATCATCTAGGACAATGTGCACCATCTTATGGTCATTTGGGACCAGGGTCTTTCTTGTCCTAAAGATGACTGCAGGTTGCTTCTTCCCGGAAGTGTCTATTGTCCATGCTCTCATGCCAACCTTTAGGTCCCTAATATTTAATTCTCCATCAGGCGTATCTATCAGAGTATCACCTGACAGGCATATCGGGCATGCACCTGAATTCTTATCGCTTATGGTCTTCTTAAATGTCACTTTTTGGCCTGCATAATCTATCGCTGTAAGTATTTCTGATATGCCTTCGCATGCATATCCTATATCATCTCCAATCTTCAGAGTCCTGGGAGTCCCTTCTTCCCTAGGGACAGGGTATGCCTGAAACCAGAGGCCATCGACACTGTCAGTATTGATCTTCTGGATAAGGAAAGTGCTTTCTGTCTCTCCAACTGTCCTTACAATCGTTGTGCCTTCATCATCTATGACTGGAGCGGGCTTTTCCACACAGCCTGTTATAAAAGCAATCAGGACAATAGAGGCAATGATTCCTATTGTAAAATATTTTCTGAGCATAATAATCATCTACAATATTTACTATTTAAATGTGTTGTTGGATTCAGATTGAGTCGAAGTGAATGCTTAAAATCATTCTACTCTACTACTTAAGTCATAGATACAGCATATTTCAGTTGGGATTATAATTGAATAGCCCCGAAAGCAGTTTAGGCACATAGAGCGTTGATTTTGGAGGAGTTGTTTTGCCAGACTCAGTGAGCGCCCATACTTGTTTTTGTGTAGGTGGCCTTACATATATTACGTACTTGCCTTTTTCAATGGCTTGAGAAAGATCAGCATCATAATCAAGTTCTCCGTTCTTAAATCCGCTTGGCTCTAGCAACCTTGAATGGAGCTGGTAGACGTCAAGTTGTTCAAGGGGATTTCCGTCAGGCTTATATTTGTCTTTTAATTTAAAGACCTTTATTTTGTCATCCTGAATTACGGCAAAGTGATAGGGTAAATCCGCTAATTCACTTTGGATGTTATTCTTATCCATAATTTGTATATCTGTCATCTCGAATTCTTTTGTCAATTTACGGAATTTTTTACCTAAAATCCTATATGTAGGCAATATAGCATAGCCGGGGTTATGTTCGCTTGAAATTGCGCAGAGCATGAACTTATGTCCACCATCCTTATCTTGGCCATATTCTTTTGAAGCGGCAAACCCATGATGTCCATCAAGGATCAAGGATTTTTCATTTTGCAATATCTTTTTTAGCATGTCTATATCGACCTGAGTCGTAATATAAGCTACAGTCAATTCCCTTCCGTTTGTCTCTCCCAGGTATTCTCCAGCTACTTCGATAGCATTTTCCATGAATTTTTCAAGTGATCCCCGCTTGTCTCTTACTGCGAGCCATGTTGGTTTTGTCTTGAAGCCTTCTAATTCATTCAGGAGATCGACCCTGTCTTTCAGGTCATTCTCTCTTGTATTTTCATGTCGCATAACCTGGCCGTCAATATAATCTTGATTAGGAACTAACCCCCAGATACGATTTATAGTCTTTTGAACGCCACCAAGCATGAATCTTTCCTGAGTTACAACATAGCAGGCTTCCCCAAGCTGAGTAAAAAAATTTTCGCTGAGCATCCTCTCAAGGTTTTCTTTTGCATGTGTATAAGGATTCGGCAATGCTTCTCCGGCACGTTTTCCAGCTTCAAGATGCATTATGTGATTTGGAGACTTAAGATATTCTTCTATCTGGGTTTTGCTTAATACATCATATGGCAGGCTCACCTGAGTAAGCATATTCTGCTTATCAGCATAAACGACTGGATTGTAAGGTTCAAAATGCAACTTTGTTCACCGTTTTCTTAAGAGGCTTTGAATTAATTCTATATTTAAAGCCTTGCGACATAATTCAGATACTTTTTTAAGCAAAGACATATTTTTATCTATTATGACAAATATACAAGGCGAAGTGACAAATTTCATAGAACAGGATGTATCTATTAGGAGAGGCCTTACCAGAGGGCTATTGAATACAAGAGCACTTGCGAAATATATCTATGATAACCTTAAACTAAGCTGCACGATTGATGCAGTGATAAGCGCAATCAGGCGCTATGAACTTATGGATGAGCCAAAAGAGGACATAAAAAAAAGATACAAGCTAATTGCTTCTGCAAAGGTCTCTTCCAGGACAAGGATGGTCAGTGTCCTTTTCAAAAAAGAGATGGATGTAAGGAGAGCACTAGTTAAACTGTATGACAGGATTGATTTTTCAAAAGGAGATGTCTTGAGGATACTTGAAGTTAGCCAATACATAAAAGTGATACTCGATGAAGCCAACCTTGAAAAACTTGATCCTCTGTTCTCTAAAAAAGATATTGTGGAAATAGACAAGAAGCTTGGTGAGATAAGCATACTTTATGCAGAGATAGTAAAGCAGACTCCAGGTGTTTTTGCAGCTCTTGCAGGAGAGCTTGCGCTCTCAGGGATAAGCATCATTGACGGAGTTATTTGCGGCAGCGAGCATATATTTATCATAAATGAAGATGACCTTATGAAAGCCCTTGAAGCGATGCATAGGATAAGCAAGTGGGGCGACAAGAACAAGTAATAAAAACCCTGCTGTTTTTCTAATTGGTTATGAAATTCAAATATTTTGACCATACTGCAGATGTCATGTTCGAGGGATACGGGAAGACAATAGAAGAAGCTTTTTCTAACTGTGCTCTTGCAATGTTCAATATTATTACTGATGTAAGTAAAGTCAAAGCAAACAAAAGCTTCAGTATTAATATAAAAGCAGACAAATTAGAGAAACTATTATTTGATTTCTTTGATGAATTGCTTTTTTATCTCGACACAGAGCATATTTTCTTCTCAAAATTCGATGAGCTGAAGATAGCTAAAAAAGGCAAAAACTATACTCTCTCATGCATAGCATCAGGAGATCTTGCACAAAGATATGAAAAGCACGGCGACATAAAAGCGCCTACTTATAATGAGATGTCTATAAAAGAGACTAAGAATGGATGGGTTATAAGGGCTGTTGTGGATATTTAGCCTGAATTTGTTTTAGCCATTATTTCGTAAAATGACCTAAATCAAATTGTTTGCACAAATTTAAGTAATTTTTCTTTTGGGGTAAGATATCCTATACCTTGATGCAATCGATCTTCATTGTAAAAGACGAGAAAATCGTCTAAACACCTGAATCT
>Ga0247727_10015493_pt1 | contig 12496 bp, 14 predicted proteins | sample WisWelCaveWW1625_FD_202498 | JGI IMG/M metagenome (GOLD analysis project Ga0247727, IMG submission 202498) | Biofilm microbial communities from Wishing Well Cave, Virginia, United States - WW16-25 | ecosystem: Environmental > Aquatic > Deep subsurface > Groundwater > Cave microbial mat | place... | reverse complement strand
ATGCCCGCGACACCCGGCGTGTCTTCGAGGAGCTGCTTGGCTCTGCGGAGCGCTCGGTCTGGGCGAGCACCTATGCCTTCTTCGACGGGCCCCGGGCCTTCCAGGTACTCGCGCAACGGATGGATGCGATGACCGAACTCCGCGTCACGCTGCTACTGAACATCCAACGGAGGAGAGGCGATACGACTGCAGCGGACCAACTCGTGCGGAAGTTCGCAGATCGCTTCTGGACGACCGATTGGCCTGGCGCCTCGCGCCCCAGCGTGTTCTACGATCCGCGCGCGCTCGAGATTGATGGGCCGGCGGGCGTCCTGCATGCCAAAGCCGTCGTGGTCGACGAAGAGGCGATCTTCGTAACCTCCGCGAACCTCACCGAGGCCGCCCTCGATCGGAACATCGAGTTGGGTCTCTTGGTTCGTGACCGCGCGCTGGCCGTGAGCGTTACGAGCCACTTCCGGGGTCTGATTGAGCGTGGGTTGCTCCGCCCGCTGCCGATGGAATGACGGCGCGGGCGCTCGTGGTTCAGCGGTCAGCCCTCGGTCGGCGAGGATCTCGAGAACCCCTCCATTTCCAAAGGGACACCTAGATTCATCAGCCGCAACGTCAGCGCCTGCTGGCTCACTTCATAGGCCCTTGCGAGCGCTCTTGTGTCGGGCTCCTCTAGGGGCAGGCACTTCGCGCCACTTCGACGCCCCGACCCGCGGTCGCAGCGCAGGTGCTGTTGCAGCGCAGGTGCTTGACATCCGGGGCGCAGCCCGGTATGAATTACAGCGTGCTCCCTCACGGGGGGGCACCAAACCGCCCCAGGGCCCGCTCGTAGCTTTTCGGCTTCGGGCCGCCCTGGGTATTCTTTTTATGGCCCTTCCACCAAGTCCCCTCCGCGCTATCGTCTTCATCGACGGCGCGAACCTCTACCACGCCCTCAAGACCGCCGGCCACCGCGCCAACCGCATCGACCCGTACAAGGTCGCGAAGAAGCTCGTCGAGTTCCGGACCCTCGTCGAGATGCGGTACTACATCGCGGAGATCGACCGCACTGCCCCCGAGCGCATCTACCGCGCGCACCGGGAGCTGCGCGCGCTCCTCGCGACCCACGCGGACATCCGTGTGTGCACCGGGCACATCCAGTACCTCCGCGAGACGAACCCGTGTGCCAAGGAGCTCGCGGGCTACCTGGCCGGTCTTTCCCTTCGCCTGCCGGCGGAGGTCTTCCAAGACCTCGTTGGGATCGCGTCCCGTCACAAGGAGGTCACGGTCCACCGAGAGAAAGGTGTCGACGTGTTCCTCGCCTGCGATCTCGTGGATCTCGCCCGGCGAGATGTGTACGACATCGCCTATCTGGTCTCCGGCGACGCCGATTTTGTCCCCGCGGTCACGATCGCGCGGTCGGTCGGGAAGCGTGTCTTCGTCGCGTCACCGGACATCGCTGCCCGACTCATCCGCGCCAGCGACGTTGCGATTCGCCTCACTGCCGGCTGGTTCGCTGGCTGCGAGCTGTAACCCCGGCTCGTCGAACTCCGCTCCCGTCGACCAAACAGAAAAAGCGCCCCTCGCGTGAGAGGCGCTTCTTGATTTGGCGCGTTCTGTCCCTCCTTCGGTCAGAACGGGATATCGTCCTCCGGAACCTCCGGCTCGCTCGGCACCGGCGCTTCCGGGGCGGCTTCCTTCGGTTCCAGGACCCTCCTGTCTTCAGCGCGACCGAGGAGCTGCACGCGGCGCGCCACGACCTCAGTCGTGTAGCGCTTCATCCCGTCGCGGTCGTTCCATGATCGGGTCTGGAGCGGCCCCTCGACGTAGAGCTGGCTGCCCTTCGTGCAGTACTCGGCGACGATCTCGGCGTTGCGGCCCCAGAGGACGATCCGGTGCCATTCGGGGCGTTCCCGGGCTTCTTTGGTCTCGGCGTCGCGCCACCGGGCGGTCGTGGCCAGGCTGACGGTCGCCACCTTGGTGCCGTTCGGCGTGGTTCGGACCTCGGGATCGCGCCCGAGGTTTCCAATGAGCGTGACTCGGTTGACGCTTGCCATCGATCCCTCCTTGCGTTTGGTTTCCATGGTTGTTGACGTTTAGTTGGTCGTCGGTGCAGGACGCGCGATCTCGGGGTCGCCGATGCAATCCCGTCGAATCAGCGCGTCCCGCGGTGGTTGGCCTTGACCTCGGTGAGAGGTTTCGGCCGAAAGAACAGATCTCGCTCGACCGGGAGGCCGAGCTGCCCGCGGGCGCAGGCGATGTCCGAGAGCAGGAAGTGGCCCAGCTCCCGCTCGTGGCCGACGACGTAGCCGAAACAGGTGTCGTCGCCGTCGTACTCGATCACGTACCAGGTCCACGAGGAGTCTGGCGTGAAGAGCTTGACCCAGACGGTGGGGTCCGGGTGCTTCTCCGTCGCGTACAGCGGCGGGATCTTCGGCCGCAGGTCGTCGGGGACGTAGACGTAGGCCTCCTGCCTCATGACGCACCGCAGACGGTGCAGCGAGCCTCGCGGTGCCCGTGAGCCGCGCAGTACTCCTCGGCAGTCACGGGGTCGTCATGGATCTCGCAGTCCGGGCACCAGTAGTCATCGGCTTGCAGGCCATCGATTCCGCCGATGAAGCAGTTGTCGTTGACCCGGACCCAGTCGATGCACTCGATCAGGGCAGATCCGCATTTCGCGCACACCAGGTTGTCCGGGCTCGGCTCGATTGCGGGCGGGCGCTCCGAGTCTTCTGACGTCGTTCGATCGCTGGTCATAGCAGCCCCCGTTCGCGGAGGCTCGTGTACCCATGTGCCGAGACGATCACGTGGTCGTAGAGCTCGATGCCCATGATCTCGCCGGCGCGTTTCACCCCTTGGCTGAACTCGACGTCCTCGGGTGAGGGGTCGAGGCAGCCCGACGGGTGGTTGTGGGCGAGGATGAACCCGAGCGCCATGTGCTGGATCGCGGGGTAAAGGATCTCGCGCGGATGTGTCCGCGTCGTGTTCAGGGTACCGATCGAGACGGTTTCCCGATGCAGCAGACCGTTCTGGGCGTCGAGGTAGAGCCCCACGAGGTGCTCCTTTCGGGCTCGTCGGATGTCGTGGACCTCGCGGGAGGCCTCCTTGGGACAGGTGAGCTTCGGACGCTCGGTCGATCCTTCGCGGCTCAGACGCCGGTGGAGTTCCAGAACCGCCGCAAGGCGGAATGCTCCGGCCTTGCCGACGGTCGGCAACGCACGGAGCTCGGCGATCGTCAATCCTGCGATCCCGGCCAGGCCGTGGCGCCGCAGCATGGCTTGGGCCGCGTGCTTGGCGTCCGGACCGAGGATCAGGGCGACGAGCTCGCTGGTCGTGAGCGCCGCGGGACCGCGGCGCTCGAGCTTCTTGCGCAACGACGGGCGATGCTCGACGCGCTGCGGCACGAGGTAGAGCGCGTCCGCGGGCAACGCTTCGGAGACAGCAGACGGGTTCTCATCAGGCATACGTCCTCCTGGGCTGGAAGCGGAACGGAAGTGGATGAACGGGTGAGAAGCGAGGCCGACGACGAGGTCGTCGTTCTCAAGGGTCTGCGGGAGTTTCAGTCCTCGTCGGCGATCGTGATCCGGTCCATGATCAGGGCTTCCTCGAGGCCGTACACGGACTCCTGGCCGCAGGTCTCGCAGGGATATCGGCGGGCGTCGGGCTCGACGCCGCCATACTGGATCTCGCCGCAGGCGAGGCAGATGCCGTTGTAGTCGTCGAACGCCTCGCGGGGCACTGCGAACACGGTTTGGCTCTCTGGCATGCCTTCTCCTTCGCGGAGCCTGTGGCTCCGTCACGGGTGCTTGGGTTTTTCGGGGGTTGGCTGGACGCGCCTGCTACGAGAGCAGGGCTCGGATTGCATCCTCGGACAGAGAGTCCGGCTGCGTGCCGGGCTCGAGGTGGATCTCCTTGAGGTACACGCGGCGCCGGAGGCGCCCGTAGAACTCCCGGAGGCACTTCGCGCCCGCGTCGTCGCCGTCGAACATCAAGGCGAGCCGATCGCTGTGGGCAAGAAGGAGTTCCTCCTGCTGCTCCGAGAGCGTGGACCCAAGCAGGGCGACCACGTTCGGGACGCCGGCCTGGTGGACCTTGAAGCAGTCGAAGAATCCCTCGACCACGACGAGGCCCCGTTCGGAGTGCTCCTTGGCTCGGTGCAGATTGAAAAGAACGAAGGACTTCTTGAAGCCCTCGGGCAAGCGGTACTTGCCCTTGGTCTCCGCGGTCGCTGCGTCGATGGCGCGACCGGCGTAGGCGACGAGCTCGCCGCGTTCGTCGTGAATCGGGATGGCGATCCGCCCGCGCATGAGCCCACGCGTACAGAATCCGATCCCGAACGTCTTGATGGTCGGGACGGTGAGCCCGCGCGTGACCAGGTACGGGTGATCGGCGTTGAGGTCCTTGAGCGGCCGCTCGAGGGGCGGGTTGACGCCCGGAGCCTCATCCCGCGCCGAGGTGTGGGAAGCGGTCGCTTCCTTGGGCTCGGCCGAGGTTGCCACCTCGGGAGTTGCTCCTCTCCTTTGGCGCTCGAATTTGAGCCCGAACCAGTCCGCCAGCTTCTCCCCGGCCTCGCGGATCGAGCATTGCTCGATCTTCATCACGAGGTCCAGGATGTTGCCGCCGCCGCACTGGCTGAAGCAGTGGAACACGTTCTTCTCCGTGTCCACGTTGAAGCTCGTTCCGTTCTTGCCGCCATGGATGGGGCAAGCGCCGACGAGCTTGCCGGGCTTCTTCTCGCGCAGTCCGTCGAAGAGTCCGTAGCGCGCCAAGACGTCGCGCATTGACACCTCGCGCTTCAGCGCGGTGAAGTCGATCCAGCGTGTCGCCACATCGTGTCCTCCTATGTTTGTATGGAAAGAACGACCGCGAACGATTCGCGGCCCTCCTGATCGTCACCCAACCACACTGGCCAGGATTGTCAAGACGGCGCGATCCGGTATGCTTACCGAGCCGACGAGGTCCTCTCTAAGGTCGATAGTCTCGATCCCACACGAGACAGTGACCGAGCAGGTAGGAGGGGCCAGGGAGGGGTCAACGGCATTCCTGTCGGGCCGCTCCACCCCATCGAGCGTGCCGGCGAGAGGACCACCCCGTCGGCCCCGGCGCTCTCAGCAGCGACAGTGTTCGAACTTCGAACACCTCGGCGGCAGCGCGCCGGGCACGCGCCGCTCTTCAACAAATCCGCCAATCTTGGTACACTGAAGTCAAATCACACCAACATGCTTCGCACCATCGCCGTCTGCACCCACAAGGGCGGCACCGGAAAAACCGTCACCGCCCTCTCGCTCGCCGCCGGCTTCGCCGCCGCCGGCCGGCGTTGCCTGCTCGTCGATCTCGACCCCCAGGGCCATTCGACCCTCGGGATCGGCATCGACGCTGCGGAGCCGACGATCAAGGACTTCTTCGAGCGCCACCCGGCGATGCCCCTGCGCGAGGTCGTCCGACGCGCTCCGGAGAACGACCGCCTCGACATCGCGCCGAGCGATCTCCGACTGGCCTGGACGGCCGAGGGGCTCGCCGGAAGGCCCAAGAAAGAGGACCTGCTCCGCCGAAGCCTCAAGCAGGTGGCGAGCGACTACGAGATCGTCGTGATCGACACCCCGCCCTCGCTCGGCGTCTTGACCCAGAACGCGGTGGCCGCCGCGGACTTCATCCTGATCCCGGCCCCCGCGGAGGCACGCGCCGCGAACGCCATCGCCGACTTGCTCGAGCTGGTCCATCTCCTCAAGGGCGACGGCTTCGATGCCTGGCGAATCCTGTTGACGCGCCTGGACGGCCGCAAGACGCGCACGAACACCGCCTTCCTCGAGGCGCTCTCGCCCTGGGAGGGGAAGGTCCTCCGGACCGTCATCCCTCAGAGCGAGCCCCTGAACCAGGCGCAGATGGCGCGGCAGGACATCTTCCGGTTCGATCCGGAGAGCGCCGGCGCCGTGGCCTACCGCGACCTCATCAACGAATTGGAAACCCTATGAGCACCCCATCCATCGGCTCGCTCGCGGACTCCATCAAGGCCGGGCTCGACGAGCGCCCCGCCGGTCGTCTGCGGGACATGGCTAGCCGGGAAGCGCCGGACACGTTCGCCGTTCCCCTCGGGCAGGACGGCTACGAGATCGCCGTCGGCCACATCGAGCCCGACCCGCGCCAGCCCCGGAAGACCTTCGACGAGGCCGAGCTGCAAAACCTCGCGGACTCGATCCGCGAGAACGGCTTGCTCCAGCCGATCGTCGTCTACCGCTGCGACGACCCGGGCCGGTACCGCATCATCGCCGGGGAGCGCCGCTACCGCGCGGCGATCCTCGCCGGCAGGGACACGGTGCCTTGCCTCGAGATGCCGCCCGACTTCGACCGCGACCTCGTGGACCAGCTCCAACTCGTCGAGAACATCCAGCGGGCCGACCTCCACCCGGTCGAGGCGGCCGCTGCCATCGAGGCCTACCTCGAGCGGCACACCCTCTCGCAGCGCGAGGCTGCGCGGCGCCTGGGGAAACCGCTCTCCTTCGTGGCCGAGCTGCTCGCCATTCGCAAGATCCCCGAGGATCTGCTGGCCAGGGACGGCGTCGGCCGCCTACCGAAGCAGGTTCTGGTCGAGATCGCACGGGCCCCGGTGCAAGAGCAAGCACGCCTCGTCGAGAAGGCCTTGACCGGCTCCTCGCTCGGCGAGATCCGGGACCGGCGGTCGAACCGCGACAGCCGAGCACGTGTCGTCTACTTCCGCGAGCTGTTCCTGCTCGACGGCCACCCCCCGGTCGAGATCCGCTGGAGGAAGCACCCGGACGACGTCTCGGACGACGAGCTGATCGATGTCCTCTCCGAGGTCGCGCTCGCGATCGCGGCCCGCCGACCTGGGCGAGCGTTCGAAGTTCGAACACCCCAGTGAACGCAAACGCGAGACTCCGCACGGCATGACCTAGCGCCGCCCCGCGGCGCACGGGATGGCCGATCACCTCGCACGGGATGGCGTAGCTCCCGCACGGGATGGAATAGCTCTGGGCCCCTGTTCTCGGCAAACCATAGCGGAATCCCGACCCGTAACTTCTAATAGACCTAGTAGACACACGCGTGTGAAGTCTCATGCACCACAACCCAAGCTGAGGGAGAGCACGACCCCCGCGATCGACCCGATCCGGGTGGAGATGCTCTCCACTGAGATGCCTGTCCACCAGCTCGCCAAGCGCGGCGCGGAGGAGATCCGGATCATCCGCCGGCGCCCGAGCGGTGGGCAGGTAACCCTGTACTGGAAGGTCGAGCCCAACCCGAGCGTCGGGCACCCGGGCCAGCTCGCCTACCACCTCGATACCTGGGTAATCAAGAGGCGTCTCGACGACCTCCCGCGGCCGATCCCGCGCCTGATCCGGGTCGGCGACCTGCGCGAGATCGCCCGCGACCTCGGCCATGGCGGCGACACCAACGCGGTGAAGCGGGCCTTCGAGCAGAACGCTGCAGCGTTCATTCGCGCGAAGTTGACGTACCGTACGCGCGATGGCCGCGAGGAGACCTTCGAGGGGTACTTCAACCGCTACAATGTCTTCTACCGGGGCCAGACCCTTCCCGGAGGCAAGCCCGCAGAGAGCGTCTACATCAGCCTCAACGACCCGTACTACACCCTGATCAACGGCTCGACGTGGCGTCCGCTCGACTACCGGTACCTCCGGTCGCTGCCCCCCGCGGCGCAGCGGTTCTACGAGCTCGTGAGCCCCAAGATCTTCGCCACGATCAAGAACGGGCACCCGAGCGCCTGGATTCGGTACTCCGACTTCTGTCTCCTCGCCGTGCAGCGGCGACAGGAGACGCGGCGCCGAATGCAGATCCAGATGGCCGCAGTCCACCGGTCACACCTCGCGTCCGGGTACCTGGCCGGCGTTTCGTGGCGGACGGAGCGTGGAGAGGACGGATTGCCCGACTGGACGATCCACTACGACCCGGGGCCGAGGGCCCACGCGGAGTTCGAGGCGTTCAACGGTGGACGATGGCTCGGGAGGCGGAGGTCCCCGAACCCGTCCCCGCTTTCCCCGGGAGCCCGGCCCCGGAGTGCACGCCGTGCTGCCAGCACGCGCGAACCAACTCCGAAGGTCGTTGCGGAACCGCGCTCGCTCGCGATCCGCTTCTTGGAGGTGCGTTACGGAACCGCGCCTGCCGAGGTCACCGAGACGCAGCTCCAGCGGGCCCAGGCGATCCTCGATGCCTGTGACGGCGACCATGACGCGGCGATCGCCGCCGTCGATCTGGCCGCCACTGCTGGACGAAACGATCCCGCTGGGTTTCCGAACCACCTCGGCGGTGTCCTCGAGGGGGGCTTCGTCGAGCGCGCGCGCACTCGCCAGAACGACGACGTCCGCCGCCAGGAAGTGAACGCCGAACAAGCTCGCGAGCAGGCTCGCCGAGACCGCTACGAGACGTGGTGCCATCAACGGGCCGCAGACAGGATTGGCCGCCTATCGGCGGAGGAACGACAACGCGTCGTCGACGACCGGCTCGACGCGTTCACCGCGGAGTTCCGGTTCTTCTTCGAGCTCCGCTCCTGGGACGGCGAGCGGGTTCGCGGGTGGGCCGAGCCGAGGATCCTCGAGAGGTACGGTCGCGAAGGCGAACCGTCCTTCGATGAGTGGTGCAGGCGCTACGACGCCGAGACGACCGGCTCTTCCGGGCCCGACGAGGCCCTACAGTAACCCCTACACTCCAAGCAGTGTAGGGTCTGCCGTGAGCGGAAGCTCAACGGCAGCAGCTACCAGCGCGAATTTGTGGCGCACGCTTCGCGCCGCCACTCCGCTGCTCTTCCTCGGCCCGAACGAATCGGGAACGACTACTACGGGCCGAGGCTGCGCCCCGGCTTCGCCGGGGCTTGGCCATTCCGCGCCTGCCGGTGCTCATGGCAAGTGCAGCGGAGTGGCGCCGCTGCCGCGGTTCGCTCGCTCCGCTCGCTCGCCACAAATTCGCGCGGAATGGCCGCGGGCGCTGCTGCGCCCGCGAACTAACTAACCCTTTACCATCCACCGCCATGCCCATCGTAACCCCGAGGTCCAAGGGGCTTCGCAAGTTCACCCCACAACCCGACCGCTACGCGGAACGGTACGGGCACTTCACGTTGACCGCCCGCGACGTCGAGATCCTCGAGACGATCTACCGCTACCGGTATCTGGAGGCGCGCCACGTCCGCGCGCTCGTCGGTGGGTCCGGACAGCAGATCACACGGCGCCTGCAGGGGCTCTTCCACAACGGATATCTCGGACGGTACGCGCGGCGGGAGCGGATGCGGCTCGAACTCAATCAGGGGGCGCCACTCATCGCGTACGGGTTGGAGCTAAAGGGCGCCCGCGCCCTCGAACAACTTCGCGCGCGGCGCCACGGCGCCGACGATTCAGCGGCCGATCCCGTTCGGTGGAAGAAAGCCTACACCCGCCGAACCGAGTGGTTCCTCGAGCATCAGCTCGTGGTCTCGAATTTCAGATGCGCAATTGAACTTGCATTGCGCAGGACGCCGGACAGCGAACTCGTGAGCTGGCAGCAAGGTCAGGACACCTGGTTCCGCGTGACGGTTCCCGGCGAGATGAGGCGCGTCGTGCGCATCGCCCCCGACGCGTATTTCGTCCTGCGCCAAGGCAATCAGGTTCGCCACTTCTTCTTGGAGGCCGATCGGTCGACGGAGGAGCACAGGAGGCTGGCCGATAAGTACGTCGGCTACTGGTGGTATCTCCAAGATGCCCGGTTCGCCAGCGCCCGTGGCGGCCAGCCGCGGGTCAACGTGCTGCTCCTGACCACGGGAGAAGAACGGTTGGTCAACATGATCGAGACCCTGAGGCAGATGTCAAAGCCGAATCGAGCTGATCACGGGGGCAAGGGATCGTTCCGGTTCTGTCTCGATCGCGACGTGGCGTTTGAAGACCCGATCTGGATTTTCCAGCCTGTTTGGCGCACCGCCGCAGAATCCATCGGTGACCGGAGACTGCCGCTTCTTGCACCGCCGCTCCACCATGGTTGAGCAAATGGAAGGTCGCCTAGAGCCCGGGGAGTCAAGAAGAGAAGCGATGACCTCTGTCATCGCACCGCTGGCATTCACTACTACCGCTGGAGATCATGAGTATTTACGGAGTACCCTTCTTCTCTCCAGGATCTCGGCGAGCTACCTCCGTCAACCGGCAGAGGAACTCTTGGTCCGCGGCCGCCCGGCGTGGACTCTGGTCATCGAAACTGCCGCGCAAGTACATTTCCTCCAGCTTGACCAGTTCGTCCGCGATCCCCTCGTCCACGTTGGGAAGGATCCGCTGCAAGTACCTACCCGTGTCTGCCTTCGATCCCGACTGCATGAGGTCGTGGAGTCTATCGATGCGCTTCTTGGTCGAGCCCTCGATAGCGTCCAGTAGTACCGCGTGCATGATCGCGACGTCCACGGCTCGGTCCGCGATCGTCAGGAGTTCGCGCTTCATGCGATCACGCTGTGCCTCGTCGAAGGCACCATCGCGTGCCTTCTTCGCGATGAGGCCATCAACAAACTCCTCAAGACCAACCTCGATCATCGCCATGACTCAATCTCCGAAGAGTGTGAATCCCTGGTCGCTGGTGGAAACCCGCACGACAACATGGGCGCCGTCTCGAGAATCCTCGAAATGGCGCCCTCTTCGGTTACCCTCACATCAAGGGTCCGGCAGACCGATTGTGGAACCGCGGCCGGGTGGAAGTGATTCGGAGCCTTGGATGGCCCGTCGAACGTCTTCGGGGGCGAGTTCCTGGCAACGAAGCAGCGTTTGGGCGAGCGCAACAACGCGGTTCCACTCGGCATTCAGGATGCGGTTCGCATTTTTCTTGAGTTCGCCGATGTGGACGGCGAGCTCGTCGCCGGAACCGCTCGCTCGCGCGAGTACATCGGTGACGGATTGCAAGTGCACTCGCCACTGGTGATCGTCGTCGTCGACGTTTGGGGCGAACCTCTGTGCTGCCAGGGGACCTGCAAGCTCCCCCGTAGCCCACTTATCAATGACCGCGCGCCTCGGGCGCTCGAAATGACCCCTCTTGGCCAGAATGTGTAACGGGTGCTGGTTTCATGCGGCCTTCGCGAGTCGAGCCTGTGCAGTGGCCTTCTGGACCTTGAGGATCAGGTACTCATAGTCGCGGTAGCCGCGACCGCGGCGGATCATGGCTCGAATGTTGGCATTGATGGCTTCGACGACGCCGAAGGGAACCTTGTGGTGGCAGTAGGCGAGGATTCCATCCAGATGGCTGGTGAGGGTCCGGAGCAACTTCTTGAAAGCGGGGAGCCGCTGCCAGCGCAGGCTCCGTACCCACTCCTCGGAAGAAGTTCCGGGCAGCGCCCTCGTAGGAATAGCGCCACAGGCGTTCGATCTGCTCCTTGAGGTAGTAGGCCTTGAACAGCCGGCGGTTCCGGGCGAAGGCCTCGTTGAGTATGCCGCGCTTGGCCCGACTCAGGTTCTTCCACCGCGTGAGCAGGAGCCAACGCTTGCCGCGGATGAGGGCTCGAAGAGCACCGCCCTGACGGAAGAATTCCGCTCGTCGCGTCTCGTCCACGGCGGCGTTGACGTGCTTCATGACGTGGAACTTGTCGAAGACGATGGCCGCCCGCGGCAGATGCTCGCTCAGGCTCTGCAAGTACGGCTTCCACATGTCCACGCAGACGGCCTGGACAGCACGCCGCCGTCGGGGTGGGAGTCGTTCGATGAAGAAGCGGTCCAGGCTCTCCTGCTTGCGCTCCGGTGCGGCCCAGATCGGCTCGCCAGCCTCGAGGTCCGAAGTCACCGTCAAGCACTGACCCTTGCGCCAGAAGATCTCGTCCACGCCGAGTTGTCGCAGCGGAGGGCGCCGCCGGTTGCGGCTCCAGGCCTCGAGGGCTCGCTTGTCGATGCACCGAGCTGTCTGCGGCGACAACCCCCACTTCGCAGCCACGCGATGCACGGGAGCATCCTCACAGTCGCGCGCCACCGCCTGGCTGAATCGAGCTGTGTACGGGTGCTTGCCCTCGAGGAAGTCGATGCGTTCGGTGCGCACGCCGCAGCCGCGACAGTAGATCCGATGGATGTCCAGGACCAGCCACACCCGCCAAGTGCCCCACGGCAGGTCGCGTACCTGCCGCTCCCGCACGCTGTGGACCCGGCGCTTGCCCATCCCGCACCCGCCGCAGACATGGACAGCTGCCGAACCAACCCTCTGCACCCACAGCGTGACCGTCGATGTCTCTTCTTCGAACCGATGCCGGATCACCTTCCAACCCGCCAGCCGCAGAATCCGTCGTACGATGTCCTCGGGCATCCTCCTCGCGGCCTCCTCTCCCGTTTGCTAGACAGGAAGGGGAGACTTACCACGAGAGGATGCCCTTCACGCAACTCCAACGCTCACAGTGACTTCAGACTCTCCACGAATTCTGGCTGAGACCGGAAATGACGTTCGGGGCCTCTTAGAAGGGGCTCCAGCCGTACGATCCCAAGCGTGGTGCGTCCTGAACGAAGCTCCCGTGTGGGAGTGGAGGTGCTGTACCAGACTTGCGGGTGGGAGTCCCGCCGCGGTAAGCCTGCCGGGGCGCCGT
>Ga0247727_10015492_pt1 | contig 12496 bp, 15 predicted proteins | sample WisWelCaveWW1625_FD_202498 | JGI IMG/M metagenome (GOLD analysis project Ga0247727, IMG submission 202498) | Biofilm microbial communities from Wishing Well Cave, Virginia, United States - WW16-25 | ecosystem: Environmental > Aquatic > Deep subsurface > Groundwater > Cave microbial mat | place... | reverse complement strand
CCGCGCTTGACAGGCGGAGCCTTCGTGTATAATCCGCCGCGCTGGTTTCCTCAAGCAGTCCCGCTGGTCCATTCCTGCGTCTTCTACTTGGTGTTCCGGCAGTGGGCGAAAGCCCGTTACTAAATCACTATTTGAGAGGCAAGACGATCATGGCAACTGGAACAGTCAAGTGGTTCAACGATGCGAAGGGCTTCGGCTTCATCACTCCCGACGGCGGCGGCAAGGACCTGTTCGCGCATTTCTCCGCGATCCAGGGTTCGGGCTTCAAGAGCCTGAAGGACGGGCAGAAGGTTTCCTTCGACGTCACCACCGGGCCGAAAGGCGACCAGGCGACGAACATCAAGCCGATGTAAAGCCGGCTCGAAGCAGCAAACGAAAGGCCCGCGCAAGCGGGCCTTTTTATTTTCAGTACAGTCCTTTCCTCTTTGCCTTGTGCGCGGCGAGGGCGATCACGGCCTCGAGCGTCGGCACGGGCAGGTTCGCCGCGCGCGCGAACCACAGCGGTGCCATCAGAATGGCGTCAATCTCCATCGGCCGCCCCAGCTCGTAGTCCTGCAGCATCGAGGTCTTGTGCTGCGGCCCGCCGGAAGCGTGCGGCGGCGGGAGCGGCGCGCCTTCGGTGTTCACGCCGTGCGCCTCGGCGACGGCGCGCGCTTGCGCATGCATGCGCTTGCGCAGCGCCGCGATCGCCGGGTCGGCGAGGTTTTCCTTCACCGTGCCGCCGGTCACCATGCCGGTGGAAGAGCTGCCCAGGTTGATGAGCAGCTTGGCCCAGATCGAGCGGCGGATGTCGGTCTCGATCGGCGCGCGGATGGAGGACTTTTCCAGCGCCGCGGCGAGGCGCTGCAGCCGCTCCGTCGGCTTGTCGTCCGGCTCTCCCAGCACCAGCACATTGCGGCCGGGCGCGTTGTTCTTCACCACGCCCGGCTCCACCACCTCGTTGGCCGAATATACGACTGAGCCAATGACTCTTTCCGGGGAAATCGCCTTGGCGAGCTTGCCTCCCGGATCGAGCTGCCCCAGATCCGGCGTCCTGGAACGAGCGGCGGAGATGCCCTGCGCATACCACCAGGGAATTCCGTTCTGCGCGAAGACGACCGCTGTATCCTTGCCAAGCAGCGGACCGATCCTCTGCGCGAGTACCGGGAGGCCCGTGGCCTTCAGAGTGACGAGCACGTACTCCGCCGGGCCGAGTTCCTTCGGGTCCTCCGCTGCCCTAACCTTGCCGACGATGCGCTCCGTGCCCTTCAGCAAGGTCAGCCCGTTCCTGCGGATCGCCTCGAGGTGCGCGCCGCGCGCGACCACGCTCACCTCGTGGCCCGAGGCCGCGAGTTGCGCCGCAAAATGGCCGCCGACCGCCCCGGCGCCGAAAACGCAGATCTTCAGCGCCGTCCTCCGTTAAAGTCCTGCCCCATGACCACCTTCACCAAAGTCGTCCTCACCACCGATCGCGACGGTCGCGCGAAATTGCGCGAGGAAGAAGTGCCGCTGACCGAGGGCACGCCGCAGGCCCTGCTCTCGGCCGTGCTGCCCTCCACAGGTTACCAATTGCGCCACAGCCCCGTCGGTTTTCGCAGCCAGTGGCACTGCACGCCCAGGCCGCAGTGGGTATTCATCCTCGGCGGGGAGATGGAGATCGGGCTGCAGGATGGGACTTCGCGCCTGTTCCGCCCAGGCGATCACTTCTTTTCCGCCGACACCCTGCCGGAAAGGGCGGTGTTCGACCAGAAGCTGCACGGTCACTGGAGCGCGCAGCGCGGGCCGCATCCGCTGGTGACGCTCTTCCTCAAGACTTGAGCTGAATCCGCAGCGGCATGCCGCCGCCCGGAATCAGCGTGACGCGCGCCACCGGCGCCGGATCGCGGCCGGCGACCGGCGCAAAGCTCGCGTGGCGCAGCAGCGTGGCTAGCATGGCGGCGGCTTCCATCATGGCGAAACCCATGCCGATGCAGATGCGCGGCCCGGCGCCGAAGGGCATGTACTGGTAGCGCGGGATCGCCGCTTCGCGTTCCGGGGCGAAGCGCGCGGGATCGAAGGCGTCCGGGTCTTCCCAGCGCTTCGCGTGGCGGTGGATGGCGTAGATCGGCATCACCACCGAGGTGCCGGCGCGGATCGGGTGCGCGCCGAACTGCGTGCCGGCGACCGCCTGGCGGGTCATCAGCGGCACCGGCGGGTACAGGCGCATCGATTCCTTCAGCACCTGCTGCACGAGCGCGAGCTTTTCGACGTGCTCGGCCTGCACTTCCGCACCGCCCGTCACACGCGCGATCTCTTCCTCCAGCGCGCGCGTCCACTCTGGCGAGCGCGCGAGCAGGTACAGCGTCCAGGTGAGCGCCTTCGCGGTAGTCTCGTGGCCGGCGAGGTAGAAGGTGAGAAGGTTATCCACCAGCTGCTCGTCGTTCATCGACTGCCCGGAATCCGGATCGCGCGCCTGAATGAGGCGATGCAGCAGGTCGTCCTTTACCGCTGCTCCCGAGCGGCGCTCCGTGATCAGGCATTGCACGGCGGAACGCAGCGTCGCGATGGCGCGGCCCATCGAGCGCCGGCCCGGCTGCGGCAGCCACTTCGGCAGGTTGGCGATGGCGTAGAGCTGGCCCCAGGCGCCCGAGCGCTGAAAGAGGCCGGTCGAGCGCTCGATGGCCTGCGGCATGCGCCGGTCGCCCGAAGGGAGCAGCGTCGCCGAGATGACCTCGAAGGTCGCCTCGGTCATATCGCGGTCCACCGGCTGCACCGCGCCGTCCCGCGCGCGCCATCTTTCGATCACACCCCGCGCGGCGCGCACGAAGGTCGGCACGAAGCCCGCCAGTTCCTGCGGGCGGAACATCGGCGCCGAGGCCTGGCGCTGCCATTTCCAGTCCGCGCCTTCGCTGGTCAGGATGCCCTTGCCCAGCAGCGGGCTGAGCAGCCGGATCTGCGCCAGCTTGAGGAATTTCTCGCGCTCCTCGAGCAGCACCTGCTTCACCAGCGCCGGGGCGGTGATCCACACGATGGGCGTGCGGCCGCGCACCATGGCCACCAGGTCGCCCTCGTAGGCTTCCTGCGGCACCACGCCGATCGGGTTGCGCACGAACCGGGCGACGAAGGCGAGCCCTTCGAGCGGCCGCGCCGGCGGCGAGATGCGCGGCGGGACGAGCCTCGGGGCGGCGGCGGATCGCACGGAGCGACTATGCTAGCGCCGCCAGCTGCTCGCCAGCCAGGGCTGCTGCTCGCGCGGCAGTGCGGCCGGGCGGTAGTAGTGGTTGAGTTCCGCGAAGCCCGCCTCCGTCAGAAAGCGGCGCCAGGTTTCCCAGTCGTGGTACGCGCCGTAGCGGCCGCGGTTCCAGCCCTCCTCATTGTTGCCGTGGGGGTTCGAGCTGAACAGAACCCCGCGCGGCTTGATCGCGCCCCGCAGCTCCTGCAATACCCGCGGCAGCTCCTGGCCGGGGACGTGGAACAGCGCCGCGTTGGCGAACACCCCGTCAAAATCCGCCTGCGGCAGGTCGAGCCGCAGGAAGTCCTGTTCCAGCACTTCGCATCGGCTGTACTCCCTTGCCATGGCGGCGAAGCGCGCCGAGCCTTCCAGCCCCACGGCGATGTGTCCCAGGCTGGCCAGGGCCTTGAGGTCCCTGCCCGGCCCGCAACCCAGGTCCAGGATCCTGAACGGCGGCGCCCCTTCGATGTGGCGCAGCAGCTCGTCGAGGTTCTGGCTGACGTCGTGGTCCTTCGTCCCGCGCCAGAAATCCCCCGCGCGCTGGTCGTAGTGCTCCAGCGTGGCGCGGGCGATTCTATCCAGCTCCTCCCTAGTCACGTTCCATCCACCTGATGGATAATTGGCCACTTTTCAGGAGAACCCGCATGCCCAAGGGAATGGAACGCAGCAACCGCGAGAAGAAGAAGCCCAAGAAGCAGCCCAAGCCCGTCCCGATGTCGCCGATCCGCCAGCCGGGCAAGTAGCCGCCAAGCCCCTGAAGCGAAACGCCCCGGCCGGTTCCCCGGCCGGGGCGTTTTTCCTGCGGTTAAGGCATGGCCGGCGTTCTAGCTGGCGATGCTCCTGGTCCGTCGAAATGATCCGGTTTTGGAGTCCAGCCTGCCGGTGGTGCCTTGGTAGTCTCTCACTGGATCACCTCCTTCCGTGGTTGGCCAGGCTGCAGTGTAGCAAGACTTTGAATAGAATTCCCGCCATGGACATGTCAGCCGAAGAGATCAAGCAGTTCTGGCGCGGCTACTGCGAGCGCCGCAAGATCGCCAAGGACGTCGTCGCGAAAGGCGAGAAGAAGATCGAGGAAGACCCGGACTACTGGGCCGACCAGACCATGGACGAGCTGCTCAAGCTGGTCGCGAACTAGCCCGCTGCTCAGCGCAGCCAGCGCAGCAGCTCCTTGCGCTTTTCTTCGAGCGGTTTGACCTGGTCGAGGGCCTTCTGCGCGGCCGGCGGCACCAGGCCCTGTTTTTTCAGGAAGTCGATGCGGTCCAGGCGCTTCTGCGGGATCGCATTTCGCAGCACCTGCGCGCGCTGCAGGAACTGCTGCTCGAACTTGCCGGGTTTGAAGAAGCCGGGGATCGTGGCGAGGAGCTGCGGCAGGCCCTCGGCCGAGAGCGCCTGAAACACCGCCGCGTTGGCCGGCACGTCCACCACCCCCTGCTTCGTCTCCATGAAGGCGGCCCCCTCGTTCACCCTGTCGTAGCTGCCCGGCGCGCCGCGCGTGTCGCCGGGCAACAGGTGCGTCGGCTCGTGGTCGGTGCCGCGCACGCCGATGGTGACCAGCGGCGTGCGCACGCGGTAGTTGGCGCGGTTGTACTGCCCGATCCAGCCGGTGATCGAGCGCATCGCCCCCTGCGCCAGCTCGATCAGGCTGCGGTCCTTGTCGCCGCCGTCGGCGACATATTCGGTGAGCTTGATCCTGGAGTTCTCGCGCACGATGAGCGAGGCGCCGTCCGCCATGTTGAGGTGGAGTTCGGACTTGCCGGAGGTGGCGATGGAGTCGCCTTCGTGCACGTTCTCGCCGACCACCGGGCGGCGGGCGCGCTTGTCGCTGCCTTCGATCTGGGCAATCCCCTCGGCGAGCTCGATCTTGCCGGCGACGCGGGGTTCGGGCTTGTCCTGGGCTTGCGCGGTCGAGGCGACGAAAAGCATGGCGGCGAGGGCGAGGGAAAAGCGGGAAAGCTGCGGCATGGTTTCGATGGCGTCCGGTTGTCCGGCGAGATCTTACGGCTTCCTGAGCCTCACCCTCTTCGACCCAGGGAATCAGGCGCGTCCCGAACAGGCCGTGCAGAACCGCGCCTTGAGCGTTCAGCGCAAGGCCCGCGCATAGGGTCCAGGCCGGAGCGCGACGGCGAAGCTGCTCTGCGCAGGAAAGACGAGGTCAGCGCTTGCGCTCATCCGGGCGATGGCCTTTCGCCTCGCCTGGCCGCCTTGGTTTCTTTTCTGGCCCGCGCGCGTCCTTGGGCGCCTGCGACGCGGCTTTCGGCCGGTCGATATTCCGGGCGTCCTTCGCCTTGTCGTGCAATGGCCGGTCGGGCTGCCGCATTTTCGGTGCAAGCTCCTTGGCCGGAGGTTTCCCGGGCATTGGCGCCGCCTTCTGCGCCTGTGCCGGCCGCACCGCCTTCGCTCCGCCCGCCGCGCCGCGCTGGCGCACGAACTCCTGTCGCTCCATCCGACGCTGCGGGATCGCCTTCCTCACCTCCTGCGCCCGCGCCACGAATCTCTGCTCGTGCCGCCCCGGCCTGAAGAACGCCGGTATCGCGCCCAGCAGCCGCGGCGCAGCCTTGCCCGAGACCGAGTGGAACACCGCCCTGTTCTTCGGCACCTCCACGATCCCCTGCTTGGTCTCCATGAACGCGCTGCCCTCGTTCACCTTGTCGTAGCTTCCCGGCTCCCCGCGCGGGTCCCCGGGCAGGAGGTGCGTAGGCTCATGGTCCGTGCCGCGCACCCCGATGGTGACCAGCGGCGTGCGGATACGGTAGTTGGAGCGGTTGTACTGGCCGATCCAGCCCGTGATCGAGCGCAGCGCGCCCTTCGCCAGGTCGACCAGGCTGCGGTCCTTGTCGCCGCCGTCGGCGACGTATTCGGACAGCGTGATTTTCGAATCCTCGCGTACGATAAACTGCGCCCCGTCGGCCATGTGGAGGTGGACTTCCGAGCGCGCGAAGGTGGTGATGGTGTCGCCTTCGTGGATGCTCTCGCCGACGACCGGCTGCCGGCTGCGGCCGTCCTTCGCTTCGATCAGGGCGTCGCCGTCGGCCAGCTCGATGGCGCCGGCGACGCGGCGCGTGTCCTGGGCGTGCGCCGCCGGCGCGAGGCAGATTGCGACGGCGAGCAGGAGCGTGCGCATCAGCCCGGATCGCGGAATTTCGCGTCCCAGTGCGAGCCGTCGCAGAACGGCTTGTTTTTCGACGCCCCGCAGCGGCAAAGCGTGTAGTGCTCGGTGGAGGCGCCCGCGCCGAACACCACGCCGGAGAGCTCGACGCTGCCCGTCACCGCGTAGGGTCCGTGGTCGGTCACGCTCACCAGAGGCGCTCGCTGCGGCGGTTTCGCCTCGGCGCCGTCGATGGCGTAGCTGAGCGCGCCGGAAGGACACTTCTTGATGGTGGCGATGATTTCCGCGACCGCGGCGCCGTCCGGCTCTATCCAGGGTTCGCCGTGCTGGCGGAACACGGATTTCAGCTCGTCGGTGCAGATCCCCGAGTGGGAGCAGATCGCGCGGTTGTCGAGGATCGTGATGCGCTTGCCGGCGTAGGACTCGCGCCGGTTCTTCGCCGGGTCGGCGGTGTTGCTGCCGTTGAAGCCGATCTTGCTGTGGGTTCCGTCGCAGAAGGGCTTCGTCTTCGAGCCGCCGCAGCGGCACAGCGTCACGCCGCGCACCGTGGCGCAGGCGTCGCCCGAGGCGCGGCGCAGGTTCGGCACCGGCGCCGGGTCGGGCTCGCTGAGCAGGTAATAGGGGCCGTTCGTGCGGCAAGTGATCTTTGGTAGGGAGGCCATATTTCGATTATGCGCGTTAGCATGTCGGAATGTCGCTGGCCCGTGCCCGGGTATCCGGTTCGCCGCTCGTAGAGCTTTCCGAAGCCGCGTTCGAGAACACTTTCGTGCGCGAGCTGCCTGGCGACCCGGTCCTGACCAACACCCGGCGCCAGGTGCGCAATGCCTGCTATACGCGAGTCGAGCCCACGCCGATTCGCAGCCCTCGCCTCCTCGCATGGTCGGATGCTTTGGGCGAACAGCTCGGCCTTGCGCGCCCCGCCCTTACCGGCCTTGCCGTCGATGTGCTTGGCGGCAACCGCGTGCTACCGGGGATGGAGCCTTATGCCGCGCGCTACGGCGGCCACCAGTTCGGGCACTGGGCGGGCCAGCTCGGCGACGGGAGGGCCATTACGCTGGGAGAACTCCTTGCGCGCGACGGCAGCCGTCAGGAATTGCAGCTGAAAGGCGCCGGCCTGACGCCATATTCGCGTACCGCGGACGGGCGCGCGGTGCTGCGATCGTCGCTGCGCGAGTTCCTGTGCAGCGAGGCGATGCACTTTCTGGGCGTTCCCACCACGCGCGCGCTGTCTTTGGTCGGGACCGGCGAACAGGTGATCCGCGACATGTTCTACGACGGCAATCCGGAGCCCGAGCCCGGCGCGGTGGTGTGCCGCGTAGCGCCTTCCTTCCTGCGCTTCGGCAACTTCCAGATCCACACCGCGCACCAGGAGACCGAAGTCCTGAAGCTCCTCGTCGACTACGTACTCCGCCGGCACTTCCCCGGAGTGGGTTCCAACAAGGTGTGGTTCCACGAAGTCTGCCGGCGCACGGCCGTGTTGATGACCGACTGGATGCGGCTCGGATTCGTGCACGGCGTGATGAACACCGACAACATGTCCATCCTGGGGTTGACCATTGACTACGGGCCGTATGGGTGGCTCGAGGGCTACGACCCGGACTGGACGCCGAATACGACGGATGCCGAGGGGCGGCGGTATGCCTACGGTAACCAGCCGCAGATCGGGCTTTGGAACCTGACGCGTTTCGCCGAGGCGCTGCTGCCGATCATGCCGAAGGAAGCGCTGGAGGAAGGGCTGAAGCTCTACGGCAAGACTTACCAGGAGAGCTTCAGCAAGGCATTGGCGCGGAAGCTTGGGCTTGCGTCGCTCGAAGCGGGCGATGATGTTCTGGTGACTGAGATGTTCGGCGTGCTCGGCGCGGTGGAAACCGACTTCACGCTGTTCTTCCGCGGGCTTGCCTCAGTTGAGGAGTCTACGGACAACGTGCGCCTCGTCGCGCCTTTCCTCCGCGCCTTCTACGCCGAGCCCAATGCGGCACACTTAGGCCGCATCGCTGCCTGGTTACGCCAGTATCTCGCGCGCGTGGGCGTACCCGCTGCCGTGCGCGCGCTGCGCATGAACGCCGTCAATCCGAAATACGTCCCCAGGAATTATCTGGCGCAGCAGGCCATCGACGCGCTAACCAACGGCGACGCCTCGGTCCTGGAGCGGTTGATGAAAGTGCTCGAGCGGCCCTTCGACGAGCAGCCGGAGAACGACGACCTTGCCGAGCGCCGCCCGGAGTGGGCGCGGCATAAATCCGGGTGCTCCGCGCTTTCCTGCAGCTCCTGAGCGCGTAGCTCCGCCTGGGCGATATTTACAGTAAACCTTCTTTATGGGAATATGGGTGCATGAAAACCACGCTCGAACTCCCCGACGACCTGATGCGCCGGGTCAAGCTGCGCGCCGTGCACCGCAATCGCCGGCTGAAGGACGAGATCGCCCAGCTGCTCGAGGCGGGCATGGCCGGCGCCCCGGCGCCGGAAGCGCCGCGCAAGGCGCCCCGGCCCGTCCGGCTGCGCGGGCGGCGGCCGCTCACGCTGCGCGACATCGAATCCGCCATCGCCGCCGGTCGCGAGTAGGCGGCGCGTGGTCGTGGTCGATACCAATGTTCTCGCCTATCTCCTCATCGAGGGCAACCGCAGCGCGCAGGCCCAGTCCCTCTATGCGCGCGATGCCGACTGGCGCAGCGAAGCCTTCCTGCTGATCGAGTTCTCCAACATCCTCGCCACCTACCAGCGCGGCGGCGCCTTGGGCCGCGGCGCGGCCGAAGACCTGCTCGCCACGGCGGAACGCATCGTCACCGGGCTGGTCAACCTGCCGCATCCGCGCGCGCTCAAGCTGGCGGCCGAATTCGGCGTGTCGGCCTACGACGCGCGCTTCCTCGGCGCGGCGCAGAGCTTTGGCGCGAAGCTGGTCACCGAGGACGCCAGGCTGCGCGCCGCCGCTCCCGCCCTCACGCGATCCCTCTCGGAGGCGCTTGCCGCCTGACGCGGAAGTCCTGATCCCGGGACTGGACTGAACTAGAGCGCCGCGCCGGCCTTGCGCAGCTGCTGCCATACCTTTTCCGGCGTGATCGGGATGTCGAGGTGCGTCACGCCGAGGTGCGAGAGCGCGTCCACCACCGCGTTGGCGATGGCGGGCGGCGCGCCGACCGTGGCCGACTCGCCCACGCCCTTTGCGCCCAGCGGGTGGTGCGGCGAGGGCGTGACCGTCTTGTCGGTCTCCCACGTCGGGCACTCGAGCGCCGTGGGCACGTAGTAGTCGAGGAAGCTGCCCCCGAAGACGTTGCCCTCCTCGTCGTAGCCGATCTCCTCGTAGAGCGCCGGGCCGACGCCCTGCGCCAGGCCGCCGTGGATCTGGCCGTCTACGATCATCGGGTTGATGATGTTGCCGCAGTCGTCCACCGCGACGAAGCGCCGCACCTTCACCTCGCCCGTGCCGCGGTCGATGTCGACCACGCAGATGTAGCTGCCGAAGGGGAAGGTCAGGTTGGGCGGGTCGTAGTAGTTCGTCGCCTCCATGCCGGGCTCCATGCCCGCCGGCAGGTTGGTGTAGGCGGCGAAGGCGCACTCCTGGATGGTCTTGAACTTCCCGGGCACGCCCTTGATGAAGAACTTGCCAGGCTCCCATTCGAGGTCGACCTCGCTGCACTCGAGCAGGTGCGCGGCGATGGTCTTCGCCTTGGCGCGGATCTTGCGCGACGCCATCGCGGCGGCGGCGCCGGAGGTCGGGGTCGAGCGGCTGGCGTAGGTCCCGAGGCCGTAAGGCGCGGTGTCGGTGTCGCCCTCCTCCACCTGCACGTCGGCGGCGGGGATGCCGAGCTCCTCGGCGACGATCTGCGCGTAGGTGGTCTCGTGCCCCTGCCCCTGGCTCTTGGTGCCGAAGCGCGCCAGCGCCTTGCCGGTCGGGTGCACGCGGATCTCGGCCGAGTCGAACATCTTGATGCCGAGGATGTCGAAATCCTTCGACGGCCCGGCGCCGACGATCTCGGTGAAGCTGCAGATGCCGATGCCCATCAGCTCGCCGCGCGCGCGCTTGTCCTTCTGTTCCTTGCGCAGGGCCTCGTAGCCGACGATGTCCATCGCCTTCTTCAGCGCAGCGGGATAGTTGCCGCTGTCGTACTCCCAGCCGAGCGCCGACTTGTAGGGGAACTGCCCGGGCTGGATGAAGTTCTTCATGCGCAGCTCGGCCGGGTCCATCTTCAGCTTCTGCGCCAGCACGTCGACCACGCGCTCGATGGCGTGCACCGCCTCGGTGACGCGGAACGAGCAGCGGTAGGCGACGCCGCCGGGCGGCTTGTGCGTATAGACCGCGTCGACCTCGCAGAAGGCGTTCTTCATGGGGTAGGAGCCGGTGCAGATCGAGAACAGGCCCGCCGGGAACTTCATCGGGTTGGCCGAGGCGTTGGTGTAGCCGTGGTCGGCGATGGTCTTGATGCTGAGCGCCGTCATCGTGCCGTCCTTCTTCGCGCCCAGCCGGACCTTCATGTGGTAGTCGCGCGCGAAGGAGTCGGCCTGCAGGTTCTCCATGCGGTCCTCGATCCACTTCACGGGCTTGCCGATCACCACCGAGGCGGCCACCGCGATCACGTAGCCCGGGTACACCGGCACCTTGCCGCCGAAGCCGCCGCCGATGTCGGGCGAGATGATGCGGATGCGCTCCTCCGACAGGCCGACGTGGCCCGCCACGAGGGCGAACACGGTGCGCACCGCGTGCGGCGCCTGCGTGGTCATGTGGACCGTGAGCTTGCCCTGCGCCGCGTCGAAGTCGGCGACGCAACCGCAGGTTTCCATCGAGGCGACGTGGATGCGCGGCAAGTAGACGTCCTGCTCGGCGACCACCTCGCAGGCGGCGAGCGCGCGCTCGGCGGCGGCGCGGTCGCCCGCCTCCCAGTGAAAGGCGATGTTGTCCTTCTTGCCCGCCTTGTCCTTGCGCAGCACCGGCGCACCGGGCGCGATGGATTTCATCGGGTCCATCATCGGGGCGAGCGGCTCGTAGTCGACCTCGACCGCATCGGCGCCATCGGCAGCGATGTAGCGCTCGGTGGCGATGACCGCGCACACCTCCTGCGCCACGTACATCACCTCGTCGATCGGCAGCACCATCTGCGTGTCGCCCGAGATGGTGGGCATCCAGTGCAGCTTGTACTTCTCCAGCGTCGGCCCGTCGATCACCGCCAGCACGCCGGGGATCTTGAGCGCCTTCGAGGTGTCGATCTTTTTTATCTTCGCGTGCGCGTGGGGGCTGCGCACGATGTCCATGTACAGCATCCCGGGCAGCACCACGTCGTCGACGTAGTTGCCCTGGCCGCGGATGAAGCGCGGGTCCTCCTTGCGCTTCATCGAATGGCCCATGCCGCAGATCTTGGCGTCGGTCTTCATGGCGCTCCCCTCGTCTTCTCGGCCGCGTATTGCACGGCCTTGACGATGTTCAGGTAGCCCGTGCAGCGGCACAGGTTCCCCGAGATCGCCTGGCGGATCTCCTGCTCGCTCGGGTTCTGGTTGCGCTCGAGCAGCGCGCTGGCGGTCATCAGCATCCCGGGGGTGCAGAAGCCGCACTGCAGCGCGTGCTTCTCGGTGAAGGCCTCCTGCATCGGGTGGAGCTTGCCGCCCTGCTCGAGGCCCTCGACCGTATTGACGCTGCGGCCGTCGGCCTGCACGGCGAGCAGCGTGCAGGACTTGACCGGTTCGCCGTCCAGCCGGACCGTGCACACGCCGCAATGCGAGGTGTCGCAGCCGACGTGCGTGCCGGTGAGGCGCAGGTTCTCGCGCAGGAAGTGCACCAGCAGGAGGCGCGACTCGACCTCCGCCTCGCGCACGGCGCCGTTCACGGTGACGCTGATCTTGTGCTTTGCCATGTCAGTTTCCCTTCGCCCGTTCGAGCGCCGCCTGCAGCGCGCGCACCGCCAGCACCCGGGTCATTTCCGTCTTGTATTCCACTGAGCCGCGCCGGTCGGCGCTCGGCGAGGCCGCCTTGGCGGCGAGTTTGGCTGCTTCGGCGAGGGTCTTCTCGTCCGGCGTTTTCCCGGCGAGGAACTTCTGCGCCTCGAGCGCTTCGAGCGGCGTCGCCGCCACGTTGGTGAGCGCGATGCCGGCGCGCGCCACCGTCCCGTTCGCGTTCAGGCTGAGCTGCACCGCCACGGCGGCGGCGGCGAAGTCGCCCGTCTTGCGCTTCAGCTTCCGGTAGGCGCTGCCGCTGCGCGCGGGCGGCAGCGGGA
>Ga0247727_10015491_pt1 | contig 12497 bp, 6 predicted proteins | sample WisWelCaveWW1625_FD_202498 | JGI IMG/M metagenome (GOLD analysis project Ga0247727, IMG submission 202498) | Biofilm microbial communities from Wishing Well Cave, Virginia, United States - WW16-25 | ecosystem: Environmental > Aquatic > Deep subsurface > Groundwater > Cave microbial mat | place... | reverse complement strand
AGAACCGCCTGCACCTCCCGCAGGGGCGGCTGTTCGTGAACCTGCATCCGGCCGGCATGCGCAAGAGCGGCGAGGGCCTCGATCTCCCGCTGGCGCTCGGCGCGGCCGCGGCGGCCGGGCACCTGACGCCGTCCATGCTGGCGCGCACGCTATTCCTGGGCGAGCTCGGCATCGACGGCCGGCTGCACGCCGTCCCGGGCGGCCTGGCGGCGGCGCGCGCGGCCGCCGCGGCAGGCGTGTCACGCGTGGTGGCGGCCGAGGCCACCGCGCACGAGGCCGCCCTGTGGCCGGGCACGAGCGCCTTCGCTGCGCGCGAGCTGCGGGAGGTGGTCGGGTGGGTGACGTCGGGGCAGGGGCTCTTGCCGCTGGTGCCGAAGACCGAGCTCGAGGAAGACGCGGACGCGGCGCGCGCGGCGGCGGCCGCGCTGGACGCGATCCGCGGCCAGGGCACGGCCAAGCGTGCGCTGGTGGCGGCGGCGGTCGGCGGGCACGCGTTGCTCTTCCTCGGCCCGCCGGGAACGGGCAAGAGTCTGCTCGCGCGCGCACTGCACGGCCTGCTCCCGCCGCCGACCTTCGCCGAGCGTCTCGACATCACGCGCGTGCTCTCGGCGGTCGGGCGCTGGCCCGGCGAGCTCGCCCGCGCGCGACCCTTCCGCGCCCCGCACCACACCGCCAGCCACGCGGGCCTGGTGGGCGGCGGCTCGCCGCCGGCGGCCGGCGAGATCACGCTGGCGCACGCGGGACTCTTGTTCCTGGACGAGCTCCCGGAGTTCCGGCGCGAGACGCTGGAGGCTCTGCGCCAGCCGCTCGAGAGCGGCGCGATCACCATCTCGCGCGCCGGCCGGCGCCTCGACCTGCCGGCGCGCTTCCAGCTCGTGTGCGCGATGAACCCGTGCCCCTGCGGCTATCGCGGGCATCCGTCCATTCCCTGCCGCTGTCCGCCGGGTGAGGTGTTCCGCTACCGGCGGCGCATCTCGGGGCCGCTCCTGGACCGGATCGAGCTGCGCCTGGAACTCGCAGCCCCCGCGGTGCGCGAGCTGGGACAGCGGCCGGTGGGCGGTGAGAGCGGCAGCGAGCTCTCGCGCAGCGTGCGAGCAGCCCGGGAACGCTCGCTCGCCCGCCAGGGCGGGCGCGCGAACGCCGAGCTCGACTCCGACCAGCTCGACCGCGTGGCGCCGCTCGAGAAGCGCGCCCTCGCGCTTCTCGAGCGCTCCTCCGCCAGCTACGGCCTCTCGGCCCGCGCCGTGCAGGCGCTACGGCGCGTGGCTCGGACCCTGGCGGACCTCGAGGGGAGCACGGACGTCGAGGAGCGCCATCTCAAGGAGGCATTGGCGTTGCGGGCGCCGGTGGCGTAGGGCGCCAAATGGGGAAGCAGCTCGTCATTGATGGAGTTCGGAGGGCAGTCGACTCGGCCGCTCCAGCCTGCGGCTGGAGCGGTCGGCCGCCTGCGATGACGATCCCTCGCGGGCCCCAGCGGGAGCTGGGGCCCGCTCAGCCCGCTCCGGCGGGGAGCTTCAGCTCCCCGCCGGAGCGCTCGAGCGCACGAGCGTCTCGACTTCGGCCAGGAGGTCGAGCAGCTCGCCCTGCTGCGAGAGTTCGACGTCGTTCAGCAGGCTCTGCCGCGCCAGGCGCCAGCTCCGTTCCGCCTCGGGCAGTTGGCCCGTCTGGCACTGCGCCATGCACAGGAAGAGCAGGCGCAAGGCCTGCTCGCGCTGGCCGAAGAGGCCGCGTCCTTCCTCCCTGTCGTTGGGCCGCTCGACCCGCTTCTCCAGGAGCTTGCGTGCGTCCTGGAAGCGCGTCACGCGGATGTAGGCGGCGGCCATGGCCAGGTCCGTGAGCCCCTTCCGTTCCCAATCGGGCATGCCCGTGACTGCCTCGCGCATGCCTTCGGCCGCGCCGGCGCGCGCCAGAGCGAGCTCGTAGACGCTGTCGGGTTGCTCGGAGTCGAGGCACTCGACGAGGCTGCGCTGCAGGAGCGGCAAGGGGTCGTCCCCGCGCAGGTAGGCCTGGCGCAGGGCCGCCTCGCGCTGGACCTGAGGGAGATCCGCGCGCTCGTGGAGCCGGCGCAGCACGTCCTCGAGCCGGAAGTGCTCGGCGAACAGCTCGTCGACCAGCGCGCGCGCGCGCTCGCGCAGCTCGGACGCGGCGCGCCGTAGCGCGCGCCGGTCCTTCGACGGGCTGGTTTCGTAGATGCGCACGATGCCGTCCCTCGTCCCGGTCGCGAGGCGTGCGCCGTCCGGGCTGAAGGCCAGCGCGAGCACCGCGCTACGCGGCTCGCGCAGGACGAGCAGCGTCTCGCCGCTCGTGCCTTCGCGCACGTGGACGAGGCCATCCTCCGAGGAGCTGACCAGGCGTCTCCCGTCCGGGGTGGTGCTCAGGGCGTGGGCGCGCTGCTTCTGGTCCTGCTGCTCGGTCAGGAACTCGCCCGTGCGCGCATCCCAGAGCTGCAGCAGACCCGCGGTGGTGGACGTGGCGATGCGCTTCCCGTCCGGACTGATGGCGACGCGGGTGTTCCGGCTCTTCTTGTTGAAGAGCGGTTGCTGGAGGTCTCCGGCAAGGTCCCAGACCATGAAGTCGCGGCCCACCGTGGCGAGGAGCGTCCCGTCCCGGCTGAGCGCGACGTCCTCGGGTGGGGACTGGTAGCCGGTGAGTTCGCGCAAGACCTCGGTCGTCAGCGCGTCGAGGACGCGCACCTTCTTCTCGCCCGTGACGACGATCACGCGCGCGCCATCGGGCGTCATCAGGGCCGCCTCGATCCACTTGTCGAACGGTCCGTACATCCGCAGCCGGCTGCCCGTCTCGGCGTCCCACAGGATGGCGGTCTTGTCCTGCGAGCCCGACAGGATCGTGCGCCCGTCGTAGCTGAAAACGGCGGAGTGCACCATGCCGGTGTGACCGCGCAAGCGCCGCAGCGGCTCGCCGGTGGCCGCGTCCCACACGACGAGTTCGTGATCCTCGGAGGCCGAGACCAGGCGCTTGCCGGAGGGATCGAAGGAAAGATCGTAAACGGCGTCGCGGTGTAGGCGCAGCTCGGTCGTCGAGAGGTCGCCCTCGGCGTCCCACAGGTACACCTTCCCGTTCTGGTCGCCGGAGAGCACGCGCTCGCCGCTCGCGTCGAAGGCCACCTCGCGCACGGCCGACTCGTGTCCGCGCAGCATCCGCGACGCGCCGCTCTGTACGTCCCACACGCGCACGGTGCGGTCGCTCCCGCCCGTCACCAGGCGCCCGAGGTTCGGGTCGTAGTCGAGCGCGTGCACCGCACCCGCGTGCCCCAGGAAGCTGCGCACGAGCCGTCCGTCCTCGACGTCCCATTGGTTGACCGCGCCGTCCTCGCCGCAGGAGAAGAGCTGCTGGCCGAGCAGGTCCCAGGCGACGGCGCGCACCGCGCCGCGGTGACCCCGCAGGATGCCGAGCCCGCCGCCGCTCGCGACATCCCACAGGCGCACCGAGCCGTCGCGCGAGCTGGAGGCCAGGCGCTCCGAGCTCGGGCTCCAGGCGAGCCCGGTGACCTGCGCCACGTGGCCGGACAGGCGCTGCAGGATCTCCCAGTTGAGCGCGTCGCGCACGACGATCTCGCCGTCGTCGTCGCCCGAGGCGAGATAGCGTCCGTTGGGACTGAAGGCGACCGCGCTGGTCGTGCTGGCGTGCCCGGCCAGGCCGGAGCTCTCGACCCCGGGCGGACGCGCGCCGGACTCGAGATCGAACACTTGCAGGCCGCCGCTCTCGCCCGCGATGGCCAGGCGCGAGCCGTCCGGATTGACGTCCAGGGCCAGGCTCGAGATGAGCTGGCGCACGGTGTTCAGGATCTCGGGCGCGAGCGCGATGTTCTCCGGGCCGGCGTCCGCGAGCGTCTCCAGGTCCTTGAGCACGAGGCGGCCCTGGGTGGTGAGCACGATGGCGCGGTTCTCGAGTGGCTGGAAGGCCAGCGCCTCGACGCCGGTGAAGTTGCCCACCTCTGCCAGCGGGGCATTGGCCTTGAGGAAGAGGTGCTGCCACTCCCAGCCCCGCAGGGTCGCGTCCGTGGCGCGCAACTGGGTGCGCGCCTCGGCCACGTCGTTCAGCTTCAGGCTGTAGTCCGCGGCCAGCACGTTGGCCGCGTAGCCCGAGCGCAGCGCGCGCCCCTCGTTCGTGCGCGCGATCTCGGTCTGGCGGTCGGCCTCGGCGCGGCGCTCCTCGGCGAGCTGCAGGCTTTCCTTGACGCGCTGCTCGCTCTCCTGGGCGCGCGCGAGGTTCTGCACGGCCTCGTCCTTGGCAGCGGCGGTCACGGCCTTCTCGCTGCGCAAGAGCGCGTTCTCCTGCCGCTGCTGCAGCACGAAGAACACCGCGCTCGCCAGGGCCAGCGTGACCATGCCGGCGATCCCGGCCGCCATGCCCTTGTTGCGCACGACCCACTTCTTGAACTCGGCCAGCGACCCGCGCTCGTAGGCGCGCACCACGCGGTTCTCGAGGTAGGCCTGGATATCGTCGGCCACCTCGAGCATGCTGCCGTAGCGCTGCTCCGGATCGCGCGCCATGGCCTTGGCGCAGATGGCCATCAGCTCGGGCGGCTCGTGCGGCGCGAGCTTCTCGACCGGCGCCGGCGGTCCGTCGAGCACGCGCGAGAGCACCGAGTGCGGCGAGATGCGCTCGCCCGGCCGCACGTAGGGCGCCTGCCCGGTGTGCATGTAGTAGAGGATCGCGCCCAGCGAATAGACGTCGGAGTGCGGGCCGACCTCCTCGAGCTTGCCGCGTGCCTGCTCGGGCGCCATGTAGGAGGGCGTCCCGATCACGTCGCCGTCCATCGTCACGAGCGGCGACTCGGGGTTCAGCTCGGTCTCGTCGCGCCGCACCGTGCGCACCAGCGACAGCGCCGAGGCGTCCTCGACTCGCGGCTTCAGGCGCAGGTCGTGGGAATCGCGCCGGCCGAGCACGCGCGCCAGGCCCCAATCCATGACGTAGGTCTCGCCGAAGCGTCCGACCATCACGTTGGCGGGCTTCAGGTCGCGGTGCACCACGCCCTTCGAGTGCGCATAGGCCATGGCCTCGCACACCTTGAGGATCACGCCCAGGACCTTGGTGCGCGTCCAGCCGTCCCTGCTCTCGCGCGCCAGATCGAACACGTCCTTGAGCTCGCGCCCGCGCACGAAGCGCATCGTGAAGTAGCAGCGCCCCTCTGAATCGATGCCGAGGTCGTGCACCGGCACCACCCCCGGGTGGTCGAGCTGGCCGGTGATCTGCGCCTCTTCGAGGAAGCGCCCGAGGCGCTCCGGGTCGACCGGCCCGTCCGAGCCGCCCTCCTTGCCCTTGGAGCCAGTCCCGCGCCCGTGCATGACCTTCATGGCCAGGTTGCGGCGCAGGTCGCCGTCCCACACGCGCAGGATCGTCCCCATCCCGCCGCTGGCGACGTCCTGCTTGATCTCGTAGCGGCTGCCGGCGTCGACCGTCGGGCCGAGGCGCTTGACGAAGTCCTCGACCGTGGTGGGCGTGCGCGACTCGGGTTCCTTGACGCGCGAGGCTTGCTCGTCCTCGTCCTGCAGGTCGATGCGCGGATCGACAGCCGTGCTGAAGTGGCGCTTGAGGCGCTGGACGAACGAGACGTGCTGCTCGCCCTCCCCCCCCGTGGGAACCTCGCCTTCTTCGCTGGCCATGGATCGGGTGCGGTCGATGCCTGGGGGACGGATTCCTGCCGGATCCCTAGCCACCCGGTGCCGCGCAGGCTACCCAGTCTACCGCGATCCGGCCCGGCCTGGCACGCGCGCCGGACGAGCTGCGCAGTCTGCCTACGCGCTCGGAATGCCGGCCGTTACCGGCGAGTTGTCGGCGTGCAAGTCCGAGGGCAGACCGAACGCACCGCGGAGAACGGAGAACGCGGAGGCGCGCGGTGGACGAAATGACAGGGTCTTCCGGAGCCTCGACCCAGAGACTCGACGATCCGGAGGTCCGCCCTTGTCCGTTTCTGCTCCGCGCCCCTCCGCGTCCTCCGTTCTCCGCGGTGCGTTTTTCTCCGAGCCGCGGGAGCGGTCGCGCGAGCTCACAGTGTGAGCAACAATCCAACCAAGGCGTGCTTCGAGTTCGAGGGAGGCGCGAGGGACTCGCGCCCGAGGGGGTTCGAGACTGAGCAAGAATGCCCGCGCCGTGCCGGCGCGGGATACTTGCTCAGGCTCACAGCGCGAGCTGACGCCCGCAACCCAAAGACGAGGACCGGTGCCGTTCACGGAGTGCTCTGCGGAGCCGAAGGCTTCCAGAAGGAATGTTTGCTGCGCCCGGCGCTGACGCGCCGGGCGCGTGAGCTACTACATCCCGAGGAATCGTTGCGGCACGCGGAGAAACGGGGATGTAGTAGCTCAGCTCGCCAGCGTCTGCTCGAGGGCCCGGCCGATCTTCCTCTGCAGGGCGCGCCAGCGCTCGCGCTCGCCGCGCGCGAAGCGCTGGTTGACCTCGAACTCGATGCCCAGGTAGCGCGTCTTCGGGAACTCTGCGCGCAGCGTCGTGGTCAGGCCGTCCGAGACGCCCGAGTAGGGTTCGTTCATGTCGATGCGGAGCTCCGGCAGCTCGCGCTGCAGGGCGGCACGCAACGCACGGCAGAAGCGCGCCTCGGCCGAGCGCGCGGGATCGAAGAGCAACCCCACGTCGGTGCGCCGGGCCTCGCCGCGGAGCTTGGGCGTGAAGCTGTGCACGCTGAAGTGGAGCACCGTGCGACCGCGCTCGAGCTCTTCCTCCAGACAGCGCCGCACCGCGTGGCGATAGGGCTCCCAGTAGCGCGCGAGCAGGTCCAACCGCTGCTTCTCCTCGAGCCGCAGAGCGTACTCGGAGAAGAGCGTGGGCGAGGGCAGCGAGCGATTGAGGTCGACCAGGAGGCGCGTGACCACGCCGCGGAAGAGCGGGGCCTCGAACTGGCGCGCGAGATGATGCGCCAGCTCCAGCGCGCCCGGGTCCCAGCCGCGATGGGAGTCGAGCAGGCTCTCGCGCCGCCGGAAGAGCTTCTGGAAGCGGAGCGGCACGCGCTTGGACGCGTGCTCACAAGCCAGGACGAGCGCGTCGACTCGTACCATCAGTCCTCGCCGAACAGCCGGCCCTCCTCGAGACAGCCGCACAGGTCCTGGTACACGGCCTGGAGGCGGGCCCGGGAGGGGGACGAGCCGAGCGCTGCCAGGATGCGCTGCGAGAGCGTGCCGCGGCGCGCGATGGTTTGCAAAGGCTCGAGGAGCTCGGCGGCGCTGGCGGGGTGCGGGACGACGGCGGATTGGACGAGGACCTCCCACAGCTCGCCCAGCGTCGGCTGCTTTCCGTGCCGCCAGCCCAGGGCGCGCGCGTAGGCGGAGTCGCTCAGGCGCGCGGCCGGGCCCAGCCGGATGGCCTCGCGCAGCAGGGCCGCCAGGGGCTCGGTCGCGAAGGAGCGTTGCTCGGCCGCCGCGCACCAGCGTTCCTCGCACAGGGCCTGGATCACGCACGCGAGCCCCCAGGCCACGCTCACGTCGGCGCGCGGACACTCCTGGGTGTCGATCAGGCGGATCTCGAGCGCGTCGCGGTCGAAGCGCGCGATCGCGCCGCGCGCGTTGAGCCACTCACCCTCGAGGATGCCTTCGGGCTCGAGCGCCGCGACTGCGGCCGAGAGCGGCGCGAGGATCTCGCGGCGATAGGACTCACCGTCGAAGACGGGCTCGGGGATCACCGCGCCGGTCATGCGCGGCACGCGCTCGGAGTTCGTGCGGTACGCCTCGAGGCGCTGGTCCAGGGAGCCGGTCACGCGCCCTTCCATCACCGGCGAGCTGGCTGCCAGGGCCGGCACGAGCGGCAGCACGAGGCGCGCGGCCGCGTGCAGGCGGCCGAACTCCTGGTCGTCGCCGAAGGAAAGGTTCAGGTGCACGCTCTGCAGGTTGGCCCAGCCGTGGCGGTGGCAGTCGAAGAGCTCGTGGTAGGCGCGGTACACCTCGGCGTAATCGAAGGGCCATAGCTCCGTCTCGCGCCGCGGGTCCATCCACGGGTGCATGCCGCCCGGCATCAGGCGCGCGCCGTGGCTCGCGAGCCGCGCGTTCAGCTCGCGCACGTTCTCCTGGAAGGCTCCGGCCACGCCCGCGAGGCTGCGCTCGGGTGTGCTCGTCTTGAGCTCGAGCACGTGGCGCACGAGCTCGTTCGACCAGGAGATGCGACCGTTGTCGTGATCGCCGCTCCGGTTGCCGCTGGCCGCGAACAGGACGCGGTCCGCGAGCGGGCGCACGTCGAGCGTGGTCCGGTCGACGATCGCGAGCTCGAGCTCGAGCCCGATGCCCTCGAAGAGGCGCAGCTTCTCAGGCACGCCCGCGCCCGTTCTTCAGCTTGAGCACGCGGTTCCACAGGCCCTGCATGACGCGCAGGTAGAGCTCCTCGCCCAGCAAGGAGTCCTCGTAGCCGTGGTCGATGTTCGGGTTGTCGTTGACCTCCATCACGTAGCAGGTGCGTCCGATGCGCTTCAAGTCGACGCCGTAGAGACCATTGCCCACGCAGCGCGCCGCGCGCAGGGCCGTGCGCACGACGCCGCTCGGCACGAGATCGAGCGGGACCGGCTCGATCTTGCCGTACTCCGCCTTCTGGCCGTGGTGGCGCACGATCTGCCAGTGCTGATCCACCATGTGGTAGCGGCAGGCGTAGAGCGGCTGGTCCTCGAACACGCCCACGCGCCAGTCGAAGGCCGTGGGCACGAACTCCTGGGCCACGAACAGGTCCGAGGCCTCGAGGATGCCGCTGGCCTTCTCCACCAGCTCTTCCTCGCTGGCGCACTTCGAGACGCCCTGCGAGAAGGCGCTGTCGGGATACTTGAGCACACACGGCAGCCCGACGGCCTTGATGATCTCGGACAGGTTGAAGCGGTTGCCCACCACCGTGCGCGGGGTCGGCAGCTTGGCCTGCAGCAGGGCCTCGGCCAGGAACACCTTGTTGCCGCAGCGGATGATCGACTGCGGGTCGTCGATCACCGACAAGCCCTCGGCCTGGGCGCGCTGCGCGAAGTTGTACGTGTAGTGGTTGACGTAGGTGGTGGTGCGCAGGAACAGCGCGTCGAACTCCGGCAGGCGCGAGAAGTCGTCGCGTCCGATCAGCTCGACCCCGAAGCCGACCTTCTCGCCGGCGCGCTCGAAGCGCCGCAGCGCGCCCGGGTTCGAGGGCGGGAAGGGTTCCTTCGAGTCGGCCAGGATGGCCAGGTGGAAGCGCGGTGGCCGCAGGCGGCGCACCTGATAGCGCGGGCGCGCGAAGTAGCGCTCGGCCGCCTCGCGCACGAACGGCAGGTGCGCCTCGGGGATCATGCGCGCGGGGATGGGCTCGATGCGCTGCAGGCGCCAGCGGTTGCGCGAGCGGCTGAAGTGCGCGCGCAGCAGCGGCGCTGGGAAGAGGTTGAAGAGCCGCTGCGCGAGCGGCGCGTAGCGCTTGGCCAGGTTGGCGCCGAAGTAGATCGAGATCACGAACTCCGGGCTCTGGATCTTCTTCAGCGTGCGCTGGATCGATTCCTCGAGCTCCTCGTCCACCGCGCGCACCATCGTGCGCGAGCGCATCTCGAGCAGGGTGCTCAGGTTCGGGATGGCGGTGTGGCCGCGCGCCATGGCGAGCAGCGACACGTAGTAGCCCTCGCTCTGGTATCGGTAGCGCCGGCACAGGTTGAACACACGCACGCCCTCGAGCTCGGACCAGCGCGCCTCGGCCAGGTAGTCCTTGGCCAGCACGACCTCCACGCCCGGCACGTGCAGCGCCCAGTCGCCGATGTCGCTGACCGCCACCACCGTCGTCATCGCGCGCTCTCCCGCCGCCGGCGCGGCTCGATCACGAGGCACGAGGCGTCGTAGGTCAGGACGCCGAGGAAGATCGCGCCCACCACGCGCGCGATCGGCGCGCTGTAGTGGCTGGTCTTCGTCTCGGGGTTTTCCAGCGGGTCGGCGACCAGCACCGTGCGCTGCCGCGCGTCGTACCCGCACAGCACCACGAAGTGTCCCACCGGGTCGCCGCGCAGGTCGTCGTCCTGGCTGGTCTCGGGCAGCTCGCGCATCGAGCGATGCAGGTAGGTAGCCGAGAGCCCGGTCAGGATCGGGAGCTGGCGCCGCAGCGGCGCACGCAGCGTGGAAGAGGTCAGGTCGCCGAAGCGGATGCGCCCGCCGAGGCGCAGGAACTCGAGGTAGCCACGGCTCGCGAGGCGGATCTTAGGGTGCTTGCGCGCCGCGAGCTGGGCGGCGAGCTTGTCCTCGATCGAGACGCGCTCGGTGAACCAGGTCGGATCGAAGACGCGCAGGTTGAAGGTGTGCAGGGTCGCGCGATATCCGCGGCGCAGGGCGTGCACGCCCAGCATCACCTCCAGCGTCCCGCCGCCCTCCGCGAGCATCGGGATCTCGCTGATCAGGCGCTCGAGCTCGAGCTCGTCGCCGAAGTAGTGGTAGACCGCGTGCAGGCAGGTCGGCCCGCAGGTCTGGTCGTCCGGCTGGCGCTGGATCTCGAAGTTCTTGAGGTCGCGCATGCGCGAGCGGGAGCGGGAGCCTCCGGGGAGCGAGTAAGAAGAGCTGTCACGGGTCGGGAGGCAAGAGGCTGGTGGTGCAATCCGGGCGTGGCCGGAAAAGGGCGCCGCAGTGCGCGATCTGCGGGGCAGGCAAGTGGGTAGCGTGTGCCGGGGCCACGGGTAGAGAGGGTCCGTGGCACCTCCGGAGCGGCGCGTGCGGATCCTGCTCGGGGATGGCTGCGCTACTCTACCTGCGCATGAAGGCCTTCGACCCGCGCGCCTGGCTCGCTCTGGCTGCAGGCGCGTTCTCGCTCTCCCCTCGGGCCGCGCGCCCGTGGCCGGCGCAGGCGGACGCGCAAGAGGACGCGCAGGCCGGGCTGCGCCAGGCGCTCGTACAGGAAGGGATCGCGCTCGATCTCGCGGGCGGCGTGCTCTCCGTGCCGGCCACGGTGCTGATCAAGAACGAGCTGCTCGAGTACCTCCTGGTCGGGCCGAATGGCGCCATGCACGAGAGTCTGTTCCTGACCCAGGTGCGCCCGAGCCTGCTCAACGCGGCGCTCTTGCTGCTCGGCGTGGAGCCCGGGCGCAACGCGCACTGGGAGGAGCGCGCCGGGCCTGGCCGGGAAAGCGGCACGAACGAGCACGGCCGGCCCAACCGGACGATCTACCCGCCCCAGGGCGACGGCTTCTTCTTGTACGCGGCCTGGCGCGAGGCGGGCGAGACCTACTTCTTCCGTGTCGAGGACATGGTGCGGAACCTCGAGAGCGGACGCAGTTTGCGCCGCCAGCGCTGGGTCTACCTGGGCTCGCGCTTCCTGGCGCTGAAATCCGGTGCGCGGGAGTCGTTCCTGGCCGACGTGGAGGGCAACCTGATCAACCTGTCCTTCTTCTTCCAGGGCAACACGCTGCTCACGAGCGCCGCCCCGGAGTGCTTAGAGCAGACGATCTGGGCGGCCAACGAGTGGTTGCTCCCCGGGCGGGGCCAGCCCGTGCGCTTCTTCTTCGCGCGCGAGCCGCTCGAGCGCCTGACGCCCGAGATGCTCGCCACGCTGCCGGAGGTGCGCGAGGAAGCCCAGGCCCAGCAGGCCGGAGCGGACAAGTGAGCGCCCAGGCCGGTTCTCGCCCGCGTTCGGTGAGCTCGGCGGTGCGCGCCGCGCAGGCCGGCCTGCGTGCGGCGCGGGCGCTCGAGTGCGCGCTCTTCTTCGGCGCCGGTGTCCTGCTGACCCTCGGCGCGGAGCGGCTCTCCGGGCTGCAGGCGGACGCCTGGAACGTCGCGCTCCTGTGCGGCGCGCTGGCTGCGGCTGCCTGGTGGCTGGAGCATCCGAGCCGGCTCGTCGCCACGGCCCGGACGCTGGACGGCTCGCTGCGCCACCAGGGCGCGCTGGCGCTGGCCTTCGAGCTCGAACAGACCCGCGCCGCGCACGGGCTCACCGCGATGGAGGAGCTCGTGTGCGCGCGCGTGCGCGCGCGCCTCTCTGTGCGTGAGGCCGTGCGCGCCGTGTTCCCGCCGCTCTTCCTGCCGCTCGCCGCGCCGGCCGTGGCGGCCCTGTTCCTGCTCCTGGTGCTGGACCGACGCGGCGGCCAAGAAGGACCGGCGGACGACGCGCGCTCCCTGGTGACGGGGCTCGAGCGCGCCCTCCCGCCCGGGCTCGAGCCCGAAGGCGCGGACCGCGCGATCGGCCAAGCCGTCGACCTGCGCCGCGAGGCGCAGGAGCTGCGCGCGCGGCTGCAGGCGAGCGCGCAGTCGCCGCCAGGATCCGTCGAGCGCGCGCGCGCTGCGGAGGAGGCGCGCACGCTGCTCGAGCGACTCGACCAGCAGGTGGCTCGACGGCTCCGCGAGCCCTCCGCGAGCGAGCTCCGCGATCGGCTGGACGAGGCCCGGGCCTGGATCGATGCGCTGCGCGCGGCCCTGCCGGTTGGCGCCGGCTCGGGCGCGGTTGCCGGAGGAACCAGCCCCGGAAACCTGACGGGCACGCCGGGGGACGGCACAATCTCGCGCCCGATGCCCGGCCCCGGAGCACTTCCCCGCGACGCTCGCGTGACCTCTCCCGCTACCACGCTCGGC
>Ga0247727_10015490_pt1 | contig 12497 bp, 10 predicted proteins | sample WisWelCaveWW1625_FD_202498 | JGI IMG/M metagenome (GOLD analysis project Ga0247727, IMG submission 202498) | Biofilm microbial communities from Wishing Well Cave, Virginia, United States - WW16-25 | ecosystem: Environmental > Aquatic > Deep subsurface > Groundwater > Cave microbial mat | place... | reverse complement strand
ACGTTGCCCTTGTCGTCGCAGGCCACCGGCACAACGGTCATGCCGGCGATCACCGCGCTGGCTGGATTGGTCCCGTGCGCGGAGGCCGGAATCAGGCAGACATTGCGATGGCCCTCCTTACGATGTCGGTGATAGGCCCGAATGACCATCAGGCCCGCATACTCGCCCTGCGAGCCGGCGTTGGGTTGCAGCGAGACGGCCGCGAAGCCCGTGATCTCCGCCAGCCAGTCTTCCAATTGCCGGACCAGATCGTGGTAGCCAAGTGTTTGTTCACCCGGGGCGAACGGATGCATGCGGCCGAACCCCTTCCACGTGACCGGGATCATTTCCACCGAGCCGTTCAGCTTCATCGTGCAGGAGCCGAGCGGGATCATCGAATGGACCATGGAGAGGTCCCGATCTTGTAATCGCTGGATGTACCGCAGCATCTCGTGTTCGGAGTGGTAGCGGTTGAACACCTCGTGGGTCAGGTACTTGCTCGTCCGCGCAAAGTTCCTGGCATAGCCGAGCGTCACCTTCCCGGCCAGCTCTTTCACGGTGAACGACACCGCCTTGCTGCCGGCGAAGACTTCAAAGATGGTCTGGATTTCCGTTGCCGTCGTCATTTCGTCGAGGGCCACGCCGATCGAATTGTCGTCGAAGCGGCGGAAGTTCAGGCGCCGCTCGTTCGCGCGGGCGAAGATCCGGTCCACAACCTGGTGGGACGCGCGGCCCATCGGTTTGATCCGCAACGTATCGAAGCTCGGCACCGGCCCGACCTCATAGCCCAGTTTCCGCAATCCCTCGGCCAGCACGACGGTCAGGCCGTGCAGGCGCTCGGCAATGCGCTTCAACCCGTCCGGCCCGTGGTAGATGGCATAGAGGCTGGACATGATGGCCAGCAGCACCTGGGCCGTGCAGATGTTGCTGGTGGCCTTGTCGCGGCGGATGTGCTGCTCGCGCGTCTGGAGCGCGAGCCGGTAGGCCGGCTTGCCCTGCGCGTCTTTCGAGACGCCGACGATGCGGCCCGGCATCTGGCGGGTATAGTCCTGCTTGGCGGAGAGAAACGCCGCGTGCGGCCCGCCAAAGCCCATGGGAATGCCGAACCGCTGGGTGGAGCCGATGGCGATGTCCGCACCAAACTCTCCGGGCGGCTTGATCAGGGTCAGCGCGAGCAGGTCGGTCGCCACGACGACCAACGCGCCGGCTTCGTGGGCCTGCTTGATCAACGCTTCGTAATCCCTGATCGTGCCATCCGTCGCCGGATATTGCAGCAGGAGTCCGAAGGGGCGCTTCTTGAAGTCCACGGCGTCGGGGCGATCCACGTACAAACGGATGCCGAGCGGTTCCGCGCGCGTTTGGAGCACTGCGATGGTTTGCGGGTGGCAATCGGCGGCCACGAAAAAGTCGTGCTTCTCCTGACCCTCTGCGGTGTCGCGCCGGGAAATGTTCAAACACATGGCCATGGCTTCCGCGGCGGCGGTGGCTTCATCCAGAAGGGACGCGTTCGACAGGGGCAGGCCGGTCAGGTCCGCCACCATAGTCTGGAAATTCAGCAGCGCTTCGAGTCGGCCCTGGGAGATCTCGGCCTGGTAGGGCGTGTACTGCGTGTACCAGCCGGGATTTTCCAGGACGTTGCGCTGGATGACCGCCGGCGTGATGCAATCGTGGTAGCCCATGCCGAGGAACGAGCGGAACACCTGGTTGCGGTCGTGCATGGCCCGCAGTTCGGCCAGGACATCATGCTCGCCGCGGAGGGTGCCGAACGTGAGCGGCTGGCGCATGCGGATGTCGTCCGGCACGGTCGCATCGATCAAGGCATCCAGCGACTTGAGCCCCAGCGTCGCCAGCATCTCATGGATGTCGGCGTCGGTGGGACCCAGATGGCGATGTAAAAAAGTATCTGGAGGATTCAGAAAGGACGGTGAACTCATTCAGGCTCCCCGGGACGATTAGACGAAGCGCGTACCCCTCAATTTTGCACACCCCGATGGACCGACGCAAGAGGCTTCACAGTCAACGCTGAACGATGAATGCTGAACGCTGAAGTATAAAGGCGAAAGACGGAACAGCCTCCCAAACTGATTTCTTAGTTCATCGTTCATCGCTCCGCGTTCATCGTTGAATTGCTCGCCCCGCATACGCCATGATGACGGCAGCCATGCTACGTACTCCCTTCTCTGTCGCATGAAAATCCACGATCTGCTCATCGTCGGCGCCGGGCTGGCCGGCATGCGGGCGGCGCTGGCAGCGCCTGCTCAGCTCGATGTTGCGCTCATCTCCAAGGTCCATCCCGTCCGCAGCCACTCGGTGGCTGCGCAGGGCGGCATCAACGCCGCGCTGGGCGAGAACGACTCCTGGGAAGCCCATGCCTTCGACACGGCGAAAGGCGGGCATTACCTGGGTGATCAGGACGCCATCGAGGCCATGTGCCGGGAGGCGCCGGCCGACATTCTGGAACTGGATCGAATGGGCGTCATCTTCAGCCGGGACGAGCAGGGCCGTATCGCGCAGCGGCCCTTCGGCGGGGCCGGCTTCCCCCGCGCCTGTTATGCCGCCGACCGCACCGGCCACGCGATCCTCCACACGATGTACGAGCAGCTCATGAAGCGCGGCTGCCATGTTTACGAGGAGTGGTACGTGACGTCGCTGATCGTGGAAGAGGGCATCTGCCGCGGCGTCATCGCCTGGGATATTGTCCGCGGCGGCCTGCATGCGATCGGCGCGAAGGCGGTGATCCTGGCCACGGGCGGCAGCGGCCGTGTCTTCCACACCAGCACGAATGCCGTGATCAACACCGGCGACGGCATGGCCCTGGCCTACCGGGCCGGCGTGCCGCTCGAGGACATGGAATTCGTGCAGTTCCATCCGACGACGCTCAAAGACACCGGTATTTTGATCACCGAAGGGGCGCGGGGTGAAGGCGCCTATCTGCTGAACACGCTGGGCGAGCGGTTCATGAAAAAATACGCGCCGGAGCAAATGGAGCTGGCGACTCGCTCGACGGTATCGCTGGCGATCGGGCAGGAAATCCTGGAAGGACGTGGCATAGACGGCTGCGTCCTGCTGGACCTGCGGCATTTAGGCCGGCAGAAGATTCTCGAACGCCTCCCGCAGATCCGCCAGTTGTCGGTGGAGTTTGCCGGCGTAGACCCGATCGAATCGCCGATTCCAATCAGACCCGGTGCGCATTATCAGATGGGCGGGGTCAAAACGACCATCTGGGGCGAGACGCCGGTGCCCGGTCTCTACGCGGCCGGGGAGTGCGCCTGCGTGAACGTGCACGGGGCCAACCGGCTGGGCGGCAATTCCTTGCTGGAGACGATCGTCTTCGGCCGGCGGGCCGGCCAGAAGGCGGCCGAGTATGCTGTGACCGTCATGCCGCGGGCCTTGTCGGACAAGGCGTTTAAGCAGGAAGAGGCGCGCCTGCAGTACCTCATGGACAATCACGGCCCCGAGCGGGCCTGGCAGGTGCGGGATGCCTTGGGCATGGTCATGAGCACGAACTTGGGCATTTTCAGGACGACACAGTCCATGACCGAGGCGTTGCGACTAGTTCGTGAGCTGAAGGCGCGCGCGGATTTGGTGCAACTTCAGGACAAGGGGAGGATTTTTAACACCGATCTGATCCAGACCTTCGAACTGAGCTGCCTCGTCGAGATTGCAGAAACCATTGTGGCCAGCGCGCTCGCACGCGAGGAAAGCCGCGGCGCGCACTACCGATCGGATTTTCCGAAGCGGGACGATGGCAAGTGGCTCAAGCATACCCTGGTCACTCTGACGCCGGAAGGCATGGAACTGTCCTATGCCCCGGTGACGATCACGAAATTTCCTCCGAAGTAAGCCGAAGTAAGAATGACGATCAGCGGTGCAGGATGGCAGGAGTGCGGCGAGGAACCTCGGGAATTGAAGAGGGGCTGTTCACGACGTGACCAACAAGATCGAATGTCGTGGCATCGGTGATGTGGACTTTCACCAGCTCGCCCGCCACGGGAATAGGCGCGTCTCGGCGCGCCTGGGGTGGGAGGGTGAGATCGGCAACGCCATCATTAATATAGACGACACCGTCAATTTCAGGGGCGAGGCCCTCGTGCCGGGCTTCCAGCAAATGTTCCGTCTCTTCTGACGCGCCGTCCACCAGGACTTCGAGCGTGCGTCCGACGAAAGCCCGGCTTTTGGCGAGAGAGATCGGCTCCTGGACCGCCAGCAGCTCGTTCTGCCGTTCCTGCATCAGTTTTCGATCCACCTTGCCGTCCATCTGCTCGGCCGGCACACCTTCCTCGTCTGAATACAGAAACGTGGCCACGCGGTCGAAGGCCATCTCCTCGACATAGGTCTTTAACTCATTGAAGGCTGCCTCTGTCTCGCCAGGGAAGCCGACGATGAAGGCCGTGCGGAAGGTCAGACCGGGGATGCGCGAGCGGAACTTCTCGACCAGCTTCGTGATGTCGGCCTTGCCGCCCAGCCGGTGCATGCGCTTGAGCATCGCATCGTTGATGTGCTGGAAGGGCATGTCGATGTACTTCGCGAGGGTTTCTTCGCCCGCATAGAGGTCAATCAACTCGTCTGTGACCTGCTGCGGGTACAGATAAAAGGGTCTGATCCAGCGCAGGCCCTTCACTTTCACCAATTGCTTCAACAGCGCTGTAAATCCCTGCCTGATACCCAAATCTACGCCGTAGTTGACCGTGTCTTGCGAAATCAGATTGAGCTCCTTCACGCCTTCGGCGGCGAGTTGTTTCGCCTCCGCCACGATGGATTCGATCGGCCGGCTCCGCTGCTTGCCGCGCATGATGGGAATGGCACAGAAGGCGCAGTTCCGGTTGCAGCCCTCGGCGATTTTCACGTAGGCCGAATGGGAATGGCCCAGACGGATGCGCGGGGCCATCTCGTCGTACAAGTAGGGCGGCTGGCTGATGAAGACACGCTGGTGGCGCTTCTTCGACTTTAACAATGTCTTGCAGATATCGGCGATCCTGCCGATCTCGCCGGTTCCGACCACGCCGTCCAGTTCGGGCAGTTCTTTCAACAGATCGCCCTGATACCGTTGCGCGAGGCAGCCGGATGCGATCAGCACCTTGCAGGAGCCGGACTTTTTCAGTGCGCCATGTTCGATGATCGTATTGATGGATTCCTGCTTGGCCTCTTCGATGAAGCCGCAGGTGTTGATGATGACGACCTCGGCCTTGTCGGGGTCCGCCGACAGCTCGAAGCCGTTCGCAGCCAGGGTGCCGAGCATGATTTCGGCGTCCACCTGGTTCTTCGTGCAGCCCAGGTTGACGAACCCTAGCGTCGTCTTCGTGCGGGGACTGGCTCCGGCCGTCGCTTCAAGCGAAGGCTGGCGCCCGTCCCTGGTGGTTGCTGCCATAGGAAGCGCTTTGCGAGCCATGGGGGCAGTCTACGGGACGCAGGAAAAGGGTGTCAATCAACGGCCCCATGGAACAGGAACGAATTTCTCACCTGAAATAAGCCCCTTGACTCGATACTATGGTACAGGGTGTAGCCTGTCCTCAAAGAGGTGACGCAATGGGTTCTGGTCTTACCATAGGTCAATTAGCGAAAGAAGTTGGAGTCAACATTCAAACGGTGCGGTACTACGAACGGCTTAAGCTGCTCACCCCAGCTGCCCGCAAGCCGTCCGGGTACCGGCTTTACGGAGCCACTGAGCGGCAACGTCTAAGTTTCATCAAAAACGCCCAGACGCTCGGCTTCACGCTACATGAGATCAGGGAATTGCTGAGTCTCCAGGTTGGTTCCATCGCGCGCCGTGGTGATGTCCAGCGGAGGGCGGCGATCAAGCTGGCACAAGTGGAGGCCAAGGTTAAAAACCTGCAGGCACTTACACGCGCACTTCGGAGCCTGATCCGTACCTGCCAGCATAGCCAGCCATCTGCTGGGTGCCCGATCCTCAAGAGCTTGGAGGAAGACGGACGCACAAAAAATCCTTACAAAGAGGGGAGGTGAGCCACTATGTGCCCTTGGGTGGAGACTCTAGGCTTCTGCCCTTTCGAGACCGCATCCAGGGTTTGGCAATGGATGCAGGGTCTCCTGGGTTGAGCGGCTAGGAGAGGGATGGGCGGCTTGGCCTAAAAATAGGTTAAGCCGTCCTTCTTATTTCCGGCAAGCTGAAATCTGGACACGGCTCGCTTGATTCAGCGCGTCGCTTGGCCTACATTCGGCCCATGATTCGTGCGTTTCAGGGCGTCCTGCCCGTGATTCCCAAGTCCGTTTTCGTAGAGGACACAGCCGTCGTCATCGGCGACGTGGTGATGGGGGAGGACTGCAACGTCTGGTTTCATGCCGTCGTCCGCGGCGACGTCAACTACATCCGCATCGGCGACCGGACCAACGTGCAGGACCTCTGCATGCTCCACGTCACGCATGATACCCATCCGCTGGTCATCGGCAGCGATGTGACAATTGGACACAACGTCGTGTTGCACGGCTGCACGATCAAGGACCGGGTGCTGATCGGCATGGGCGCCATTATTATGGACGGAGCGGTGATCGGAGAGGATTCGGTTGTCGGGGCTGGTGCCTTGGTCACGGAGGGAACTGTCGTACCACCTAGGAGCCTGATTCTCGGCTCACCGGCGAAGGTGAAACGGCCGGTGACGGATCAGGAGCTGGCCTGGATCAAAGAATCCGCGCAGAACTACATCAAGTATGCCCGCCAGTATTTGAGCGATCCGGCGAATGGGAAGACGGGGTTTCGAATCTGAGAACGTGAACCGTAACGCGTGATCCGTAAACAGTCGGAAGCGATCATGCTTCTACGGGTCACGGATTACGGATCACGTGCCTAATCGGATGAAACACACCGGATCTTCCACAGTCGCGGAGGGATAGCTCTTCGGCTCGACCATGCACGAAATATTCCGCCGCAGGCACCAGTCGGTGATCCAGTTGATTTCTTCGGTGGAGGTCGTCACGAGGCCCGGCAGCCGGAGCGTGCGCAGGCAGTGGGCCGCCAGGGAGACGACGGCCTCGCGCTCCTTGGTGAACGCCTCCGTGTCGAACAGCACCGGATTGGCGCGGCCATAGGAGAGGGCGGAGAGTTCGGGAAACCGCTCCGGATCGTTCAGCACGCTCACGATCCACACGTGATCGAACGCGCCGTCCACGTCGCCGGCGTCCTGATGCACAAAGCGAAAGGGCACGTCGCCGCAGGCCCGGTTCAGCACCGTGACCTCGTCCTCGCGCAGGTTGCAGGCCGCCACGGTCCGGCCCAATTCCATCGTCTCCATCGCCAGCATCGGCAGCTCCGCCACGCCGGCGCCGACGTAGAGGCTGCGCCCGCCCTGCTTGAGCCGGCCGCGTAACACTTTCGCGAGCTTGATGCCGAGTGTTTGGCAGGGCCCCCGCTTGGCCTTCCAGAAGGCGTCGCCGCCTTCGTCGCAATAGATGCGGCCGAGCGCAGGGTAATCCAGCCGCTTGAAGAGCGCGGCAATCGCGGCGCGAGTTTTGGGAAGCAGGCGGTGGGCCGGCGGCACGTTACTCCTCGTGGTCGATCGGCTTTAAAAGTCTCATCCGCTTCGTGAGGCGGATGCCGTAGGCCCGTGCGCCGGCCAGGATGGCCTGTTGCGTCTCTCGCGGAAGGCCTTCGGGAGGATACGCGCCGGGCAGTTCGCGCGGGAAATGTTTGATGAACAGGGCAGCCAAATGCGCGGTCGCCCAGGCGATTGGAGACGTGAACCGTCCACGCCGGCGGATTTGATGGAGCGTGGGAAAGCCGGCATCCCAGCGAACCACCGCGCTACGCTCGCCCTTGATTCCATGTGCCACCACAGCCAGCGCAAACCGCGCATGCCAGAGCGTGCCGTGGCGCATCAGTTTAGCCACCTGGCGCGGGGTCGGGGTCTTCGGAAAATGTTTCGCAGACAGGCCTCGCGATTTGCGCAGCCGGCCCATCCGATACCAGCGCCGCAGCCGCTCGAAGTCGTTGCCCCCGATTTTGACGTCCAGCGCGCGCATGGGAATGACGCGCGGCAAGGTGCACACTTCATCCTGCGCCGCCAGCACGACGCCGACCGGTCCGATAGGAGCCGGAAAGCGGAACACCTCCCGCTCGCCGAAGCGCGCGCCTAGATGGAACCGGCCGTTCCGGTAGACGCGCGGCCGCGAGATCGCCTCGTCAAAGGAGGAGTCGGGGGACCACTGGGAAACGGGATCGTCGCTGTCGGTGCTCTCATAGAGACGCACCTGGACGGCCTCCAGCCCGTCCAGCAAACTGGCGCTGCGGGCGACGAGCAGGTTCGTCAGGCCCGGCGCGACCCCCGCGTTGATCACGGCAGTCCGGCGTTTTTTCCGGAAGCTGGCGTCAAACCGGAGCTGTTCGACCTGGAAGGGATACCCCGTCAAGTGCGAAGCCGTGTCGAGATAGTGGGCCCGCAGGCGAAGCGCGGCGCGGAGCGCGATTTTATTGAGGACGGCCGGCGAGCAATTGACAAGCAGATGACAGCCCTTGGCTGCCTTCACGATGCTCCAGAGGTTTCTGGCGTTCACCGGCTTGACTGGAATCCGGGAGCGCTTGCCCAGGAACCGCTGCGCACGTACGGGGTCCTTGTCTCCACACCAGACGTGATGACCCTGGCGTGCGAGGAGTTGAGCCAGTAACGAGCCGGTGGCGCCGGCTCCCAAAATGAAGATTCGCATAGGGGGGTCACTGTATCATAGTGGGATGGGGAGAAGAAAAAGACCGGGGTGAGCGGTGGGGTTTCTAGGGTTTTAGCTTGGCGGTGAACTGTTTCCGGAATTTGGCGACTTTGGGGCCGACCACGTAGGTGCAATAGCCCTGTGACGGATTGCGGGCGAAATATTCCTGATGATAGGCCTCGGCCACGTAGAACGTGGTCGCGGGGACAACCTCCGTCACGATGGGGTTCTCATAGACCTTGTCGTTCGTGAAGGCGGCAATCACTTCACCGGCGGTCTTCTTCTGCTCGGGCGTGTGGTAGAAAACGGCCGAGCGATATTGCGTGCCCGCATCGTTGCCCTGGCGATTCAACGTCGTCGGATCGTGAATCACGAAAAACATCTCCAGCAACTCGCGAAAGGAAATGACCGCCGGGTCGAACGTGACCTGCACCACCTCCGCGTGGCCCGTGCGGCCCGAGCAGACCTGCTCGTAGGTCGGGTCGGCGTTCTTGCCGCCCATGTAGCCGGATTCGACAGACGAGACGCCCTTCGTCTGGTCATAGACCGCTTCCAGGCACCAGAAACAGCCTCCGGCTAATGTCGCGATCTCAGCCATGCGCGTGCCCATCACTCATGGTTGGTTGAGCCCACTATAGCTGACAGGGTGCCGGGTCACAAGATGCGCTTCTGACAGGGCGTGGTGGAGATGGACGTGCGCGAGGCGTGGAGCTTGACCCGTCTGGCGCTACCGCCTACCATGGGGCCGTTCAATTCTGCTGTGATCCGCTCTGCATCGGGAATTGTTCCCTCAACCAGAGGAGGGACCTGTAGCCGAGACCCAGCCCTATTGCAGTCAGTGCTACAATACTCATGCCCGGGCGAACGATGCGCAGGTGAAGGCGGCCGAGAGTGCCGGCAAGGTGCCGATGACCAAGCAGGGAACCTGCGTGAAATGCGGCAAGGCGACGATCGTGGTCTACTATGACGCGTGATCCGGACGAGACCCGCTGATGGATCTGCACTTCGATCCTGCCATCGCCGCACAGGTCGCGTTCCAACTCGCATCGACGCGACACGAATTGGGACCTGATCGGGAACTGGCCCAGGAATTGGAAGCGACCTTTTCATCGAGCGCCGGCGAAGAGGCGACACAGGCCTACCGTCAACTGCTGAGGCTCGGAGAACGTCACCCCCAGGCTCAGGCGTTCCAGGAATTCCTCATCTACAGCACCTGGCAACAGGCGGCCGAGGATCCGGTCGCGGAGCATTTCCACCGTGGGCGGGAACTCTGCAACCGGTTGCTTGCCCGGGCGGAGACCGTCGATAACGCCAGGAGCCTCGCGCAGATTCGAGCCCTGCGGGCGTCATTCCTCAGCGCGCTCGGAGAGAAAGAACAGGATGAAATTGGGGACGAGTACGACCGGGACGCGTTCAAGGGGGGAGACTAAATGCGAGCGGGAAAGGCAAAACACAGGACCGTGCAATCTAATGGATGTTGGTCTTGCCTTCTTGTAGGTCAACAAGGAGCTGCTGGAGGCGCTCCTGTTCCTTGGGGTCCATGTCCATGAATTCCACGCCGAAGTCCTGTCCTGCCGACCAGGTCACTCCGGCGCGTCCGATCTGAATAGGTTCTTTGTGTGTCGGCACGTACACACGGAGCGTCACCGTTGTACCAATTTGTACACTGACTCCGCTTTCAATACCACAGCCGCCCAGGGAAATGTTAAAGAGCTTCCCCTTGCCAACACCTTGATTTCCCTCGAAGGAAATGGGGTACTGCGCCTGCACCCGTCTTTCCCGTCGTTGTTCCACAGCTCCTCCTGGTCGCTTAAGGATTCCTTCTTACAGGGTCTTGCAAAAAGACGCAAGGGTGATGCCAAATTTTCTTCGCCGCTAGATTCCAACGGCACAAGCGGAAACTCAAGGGCCGTTTGTCCTTCCGTTGTTCTTTATGTGCCCTCCAGCGAGGCGGCAGCCGCAGCAGTCACGGCATCGGCAACTTGCACCAGAAACTTGAGATTCAACGTCTCGAGTGTGTCAGTGGGCCGGTGATAATTTGGATTCCTGAAGTTTGCCGTGTCGGTCAGCATCACGGCGGGAAATCCGTAGTGCCAGAACGCGGCATGATCGCTGCGGCGCGTATCCGGCAGCAGCTCGCCGTTGCCGGGAACCACCAGCGGGACGACCGGCAGGTGCGGCGCGGCGGCTCGTTCGACCGAAGCTGTCAGGGCCGCGGAGGCGTGGTTGCCGATGATCGCCAGAAAATTGCCGATCGTCGGCACGGCAATCGGCATGCCGGGCGGCACGGCTTGCGAACTGTCCTTGTCGCTGGCATAGCCGACGCATTCGAGCACGAGGGCGCCGGCGATTTCGCGTTTGGCGGCCCTGAGCTCCGCCGCGTAGGCCAGACTGCCGAGTAACCCTTCTTCCTCCAGACAAAAGCCGATGCAGTGAATTTCGCGCGTTCGATCCACGCTTCGCAGGCGCCGTGCAGTCTCCAGCAGGACAGCGACGGCGCTGGCATTGTCGTCGGCGCCCGGCGAGCCTTCAACCGTGTCGTAATGGGCGGCCAGGATCAACGGTGCAGCCGGGGTGCCGTGACCGTGGCCCTGCGCCTGATGGGTCGGCAGCAGGGTGGCGACGACGTTGCGATAGGTACCGCCCATCGCCGAGAAGGGATGGGTGGACACGTGCAGGCCAAGTTGTTCGAATGTATCTGCGAGATACTCTTCGGCTCGCTGCAGATGAGTCGGGGATGTGACGGGGTGGCGTTCGCCGACCAGGACGTTGAGATGGGCGAGGAGACGGTCCTGAGTTTGGTTATCGGTCACTTCAGGATGATCAAAAAGGCCGTTCGGCAAGGCCACAGCGAGCGAGAAGCCGAGACGTACTGTTTCTAAGTACGTCGCAGGATGAGAGCGATGCGAGAACGACGCCGGAGGCCTTTTTCAGCATCCTGACTAAGCAATAATCTCGGTGCCGATGCCTTTATGCGTGAACACTTCCAGCAGAATGGCGTGCGGCATGCGGCCGTCGATGATGTGGGCCTTCTGGACGCCGCCGTCGATCGCTTCCAAACAGGCGTGGACCTTCGGCAGCATGCCTTCCCGGATGACGCCTTTTTTGACCAGCCGCTGCATGTCCTTCCGCGAGAGGGTGGAGATATGGCGGCCTTGCGCATTACGGATGCCCTTGACGTCCGTGAGCATGAGGAGCTTTTCAGCCTTGAGCGAGGCGGCGACGGCGCCGGCCACGAGGTCGGCATTGATGTTGTAGGTGTTGCCCTCCCGGTCCGTGCCGATCGGCGCAATGACCGGGATGAAATTATCCTGCTGCAGTTTTTCGATCAGGCGCGGATTGATGGATTGAATATCACCGACATACCCGAAGGTGTCGTCCTCCGCGCTGTCGCTGTCCGCGTCCATCTCCATGCCGAGACTCTCGATCCAGGCCGTGACGGTGAGCGGCTTGGCCGTGATGAAGCCCCCGTCCTTGCCGCTGACGCCGACGGCCCGTCCGCCGTGGCGGTTGAGCAGGTCCACGATCTCCATGTTGATTTTCCCGGCCAGGACCATTTCGACGATTTCCATCGTCTTCTCGTCCGTGATCCGCACGCCCTGCTTGAACTTGGCCTCGATCCCGAGCCGGTTGAGCATCTCGTCGATCTGCGGCCCGCCCCCGTGCACGATGACGGGATTGATGCCGACGTACTTCATCAACACGATGTCCTGCGCGAACTTGTGCTTGAGCGCCTCCTCCATCATCGCGTTGCCGCCGTACTTGATGACGATGGTCTTGTCCGAGAACGCGCGGATGTAGGGCAGGGTCTCGACGAGGATATTCGCTTTTTTGATCAGTTTGTTCATCGCAGCCATCGTGTA
>Ga0247727_10015489_pt1 | contig 12498 bp, 9 predicted proteins | sample WisWelCaveWW1625_FD_202498 | JGI IMG/M metagenome (GOLD analysis project Ga0247727, IMG submission 202498) | Biofilm microbial communities from Wishing Well Cave, Virginia, United States - WW16-25 | ecosystem: Environmental > Aquatic > Deep subsurface > Groundwater > Cave microbial mat | place... | reverse complement strand
ATTCCAGCTTGCGGAGCGCCTCCTTTTTCTGGGCTTTGAATTTCGTGATCCCGGCCGCTTCCTCGAAAATGGAGCGGCGATCTTCCGGATGCGAGGACAGGATCTTGTCGATCTTGCCCTGCTCCATGATGGAATAAGATGAGCGCCCGATCCCGGTGTCCATGAAAAGCGAATGCACGTCCTTCAGGCGGCACGCAACCTTGTTGATGAGATATTCCGAGGCACCGTCGCGAAATAAACGGCGCGACACGGTGACTTCATCGAAATTGGTGTCCGTGCCTGCCAGCTTACCGGTTTGAAGCACGTCGCGACAATCGGCAAAGGTGAGATTCACCTCGGCCATTCCAAGCGGTTTTTTGTTGTCGGTGCCGTTGAAGATCACGTCGGCCATGTCGTCGCCGCGCAAGGCCTTGGCGGATTGCTCGCCCAACACCCAGCGGATCGCGTCGGAAACATTGGATTTGCCACAACCATTGGGGCCGACAATCGCCGTGACCCCCGGCAAGAATTCAACCAGTGTCTTCTCCGCAAAACTTTTGAATCCAAGCAACTCGAGACTTTTCAGATACATGAATGGAAAACCTCAAATATCCGGGTTAGCTGGCGATTTCTTTATAACATCCTAGCATGCAATGGGTTGCAACTAGAGATCTTAATTTGACGCAAAAAGCCGCTAATTGCAAGAGAAAAATCATACCAATAGTGGTGGGGATATTCCTGACTAAACACCATTTCTGGTAGATAGGTTGGAGAATCGCACTGTGAACAGAATTCAAAGACTCCCGCTTAAAACGGTCTTCCGCCTTTTCCATTTCGGATTTTTGAAGAGGAGCGGAGCGGCGCGATTTTGAGGGAGACGGCGCGCTCGCCCACCATGTGTCGCAGACGGTGCAGGAAATCCTCGCCGGGATTGACGTTGAACTCGTCGCCGGCGCGAATGTAAACCACCTCGCCACCGGCCTGTTCGATCCCGATGAAAACCGGCAGGAGACCCGAATTGGATCGCAGCAGGTCGCGCAACTGTTCAAGGTGTTCCACTTCAAATCGGGTGTTCGGAATCAGGAGATGAACGGCTTGGGTCAGACGGCGCGGGGCGTCGTCCAACGGCATGATGTCCGATGCGATCAGGCGTGTTTTGTCGTCCTGCCGATCGAGACGGCCCTGGAGCAGGATCGCTTTTTCGGGCCCCAGAAAAGCGTGGGTTTTTTCGTAAGTATCGGCGTAGACAAGCACCTCGACCGAGCCATCCAGGTCTTCCACCTCCAGAACGGCCCAGGGACGGTTGTCTCTCTTGCTCAGTTTCCGGTCGAACAGGGTGATGATGCCTCCCAGCCGCGTTTCGCTGGCGTCCCGCAACTCGCCGAGGTGCGAGGTGGATTTGAGCTCGAAGAGCTGAAGGGTTGGGGCGTAGTGGGTCAAGGGATGACCGGAAACATAAAAACCAAGAAGCTCTTTTTCAAAAGCCAGAAGTTCGTTTTGACGCCATTCCGCCACCAGACCGTTGATGGTATTTGTTTCCCGATGAGAAGAGGAGGGAGTTTCATCTTCAAAGAGGCCGCGTTGTCCCCGCGCGCGATCCAACTGGAGCGAGGTCCCGAGTGAAAGCGCCTGATCCAGCAATTCAAACTGCTGTTTGCGGGAAAGTTTTGTGAAATCGAACGCGCCGCACTTGATCAGACTTTCGAGGACCCGTTTGTTGGCCAGACGGCTTTCCACGCGCGCGCAGAAATCAAACAAATCCTTGAAGGGACCGCCTTGGGTTCTTTCGGCCAGGACGGCCTCCACGGCGGCCTGTCCCACATTTTTCACGGCGGCAAGCCCGAAACGGATTTGTTGGTCGTTGAGCACCGTGAAGAGCGCTTCCGATTCGTTGACATCCGGTGGAAGCACCTGAATGCCCATCTCCACGCAGTTGTTGATATCGATCTTCGCCTTGTCACGGTCGTTCAACTCGTTGGAAAGGACGGCGGCCATGAATTCGACCGTGTAATTCGCCTTGAGATAAGCGGTCTGATAGGTGATGAGGCCGTAGGCCGCCGAATGCGATTTGTTGAAACCGTAGCCCGCGAACTTTTCGAGCAGATCGAAGATTCTCTCGGCCCGTTCCTTGGGAATTTTGTTCTTTTTGTGGCATCCTTTGACAAACAATTCGCGCTGGGCGGCCATCTCCTCGACCTTCTTTTTTCCCATGGCCCGGCGGAGAATGTCGGCTTCCGCCAGTGAAAAGTCCGCCAGCGCGCTTGCCGCCTGCATGACCTGCTCCTGGTAGATCATCATCCCGTAGGTTTCCTTACAGATCGCCTCGAGCAAAGGATGATCATAATGAATGGGGGTCTGGCCGTTTTTTCGTTTGATGAATTCAGGAATCAGGTCCATCGGTCCGGGCCGGAAGAGCGCGATGAGGGCGAAAATATCCTCGATGCGCACGATGCCGAACTTGCGCGCCAGATCGCGCATGCCCGGACTTTCCAACTGGAAGATGGCCGTGGTGTCCGCGCGATTCAAAAGTTCAAAGGTCTTGACGTCATCCATCGGAAATTGTTCCGGATTGAGACGGACACCGCGGCGCTTGTGGATCTGGTCGAGCGCGTCCTGGATGACCGTGAGGGTCTTGAGGCCGAGAAAATCCATCTTCAGCAGGTGAAGACTATCCAGCGCTTCCATGGGATATTGGGTGACGACCGCCTCGTTTTTATCGCGCGCAAGCGGGACAAAGTGTTCCAGCGGTTCACCGCAGATCACCACGCCGGCGGCATGAACCGAACTTTGGCGCGCCAAGCCTTCCAGGGTCTTTGCCGTGTCGATGAGCTGCGCAATCACCTCGCTGCTTTTGACGGCGTTTTTGAGATCGGGACTGACGACCAGCGCATCATTCAAGGTGATCTTTAACTGGTTGGGAATCATCTTGGCGAGACGATCCACTTCGCCGTAGGCAAGGCCCATCACACGCCCGACGTCACGCACCGCCGCCTTGGCGCCCATGGTGCCGAAGGTAATAATCTGCGCCACATTCTGCCCGCCATATTTCTGGCGGACGTAATCAATCACTTCCGGTCGGCGGTTGTAGCAGAAATCAATGTCAATATCCGGCGGGCTGATGCGCTCCGGATTCAGGAAGCGTTCGAACAGCAGTTGATAACGCAGCGGATCAATGTTCGTGATGCCCAGGGCATAGGCCACCAGGCTACCGGCCGCCGAACCGCGGCCCGGCCCCACGGGGATGAACTTGTTTTTAGCGTAACGGATGAAATCCCAGACGATGAGGAAATAACTCAGAAACCCGGCCTTTTCCATCAGGCGCAGTTCGTGGCTCAAGCGATCGATGATCACTTTTTGTTCCGCCGTCGGATTCGAGATGTGAGGGTCAAACCCATAACATCGTTGGATGCCTTCGTCGGCCAGTTCGCGCAGATATTGCTCGCGTGTTTTGCCGTGAGGCGGTTCGAAGGACGGATAACGATTGGTCCTAAAATCAATGAGCACATTGCAGCGCTCGGCGATTTCGAGCGTGTTCTTCAGGGCTTCGGGAAACTCGCCCAGCGCGGCCCGCATTTCCTCGAACGTTTTGTAGTAAAATTCCGGCGTGGCGTAACGCTTGCGTTTGTCATCGTTGAGCAGAGAGGCCGTTCCGATACAGATCAATGCGTCATGCGCCTTGGCATGGTCCTTTTCCAGATAATGCACGTCGTTGGCGGCCACCAGCTTGATCCCGTGCTCTTTTGCGATCGAAACAATTTCCGGAGTCACCCTGCGCTGCGCCTCGATGCCATGGTTCTGGATTTCGAGGTAAAACCGGTCTTCGAAGAGATCCTTACAAAACCGGACAAAATCCAGCGCCTTCGCCGGTTGTCCCTCCAAAAGATTCCGGGCGACCTCGCCCTTGAGACAGGCCGACGTGGCGATCAGACCGACGTGATGCCGGGAAAGCAATTCGCGGTCAATCCGCGGTTTGTAATAAAAACCGGTTAGGTGCGCTTCGGTAACGAGATGAAGAAGATTGCGATAACCGACGTCATCTTGGGCCAGGAGGAGAAAATGATAGGCCGCGTCGCGCGCGCTGGCGGCGTCCCGGTCTTTCCGGTTGCCGGGTGCCATGTAAACCTCGCAGCCGATGATGGGACGCAGGCCATGGGCTTCCGCCTCCTTGTAAAATTCGATGGCGCCGAAAAGATTGCCGTGGTCGGTCAGCGCCACCGCCGGCGACCCGCAAGCCTTCGCCTTTTTCATCAACTCCGGAATCCGCACCGTGGCGTCCAGCAGGGAGTATTCCGTGTGCTGATGAAGGTGAACGAAGGAGGATGAGGCGGTGCTCATGATGACCGCTTGATCTTGCCACCTGGAATTTCGGGCGCAAGCGGTTTATTATTGGCAAAAAGGTTGGTTGGTAACAGGATGAATTTCGTGCGATCCGGAAGAATAATTGATTCGATTACGATCATCGACCCTCGCGCTGCGAAGTCCTTCTCGAGGGTTCGCAAACTTCTCGACAGATACGGAATAAAGTTTCAACCCGCTGGCGGATTGGCGCTGAACCTTCACGGAGCCGGCAGACCCACTTTCGATATCGATCTCGTCGTCCCAGCAGGCCAGTGGAAAAGATCGCTCGATATTCTCTCGAACGTTGCGATCGATCGAGAATATCTCGGCCTTGAACACGAGCCCAACCCCGCTGCGCTGAAAATGGCGGAAGGACCATGGGTGAAGGTGTGGCCGTCGGGAACGACCGCCGGGGAGATCGCCAAGATACGGGGCGCTTACAAAAAACATGCGTCAAACGAGGTCGAGATGGCCGCCAGTGGAAATCCGCTGGTAAACATCATCAACTCGAAAATGGCCTCGGGTCTGTCTGCGATTGACAGGCAGAAGGACCTGGGAGACGTCCAGGAAATCATCAAGGCGCAAAACCTTGACCGCTCGTTTGCCACGAAACTTCACCCTTCTGTCAGGACCGCGTTTGTCAAACTGATCCCGTTTAGGAGACCATCTTCCGTTCGGAATTGAAATCAGCGAACCAGATCCTTCGGCGATCTTTTGACGACAATTCCCTCGACAATCAGGGATCCATGGATAATATTCCAGCATGGGCAAGGCACTTGAGGAAATCACGCGTGAGGTCATCGAACTACCAAGTCACCAACGGCTGGCGTTGGCGCGATTTTTGATCGAACTGGAAGACACCAGCGAGGATCCTAATGTCCAGGCCGCTTGGGAAGCCGAGATCCAAGCGCGTGTCCGCGCCGTGAATGAAGGGCGCGTAGCGGGAATACCATACGACCAAGTACTGGCGCGCATCGACCGTCACTTTGGGCCGTGAAGATCGTCGTTCTCTTGCAAGCGACGGATGAGTTCGATGATACCACGGACTACTACAAAAAGCAGGAGGGCGGGCTTGGAAGGCGTTTTCGAAACGAGGTTGATGCTCATACCCGTTGGATTGCAAAACATGCCGAGGTTCCGCGCTTGCGAAGGGGTGGCTACCGACAGGTGAACCTGAAGGTGTTTCCCTATTATATCGCATACCATGGCTGTTAACGACACGTTGTGGGTTCTGGCAGCCCACGGACACCGGAGACCGCAGTACTGGATCGACCGAAAACAGGATATCCGTTGAAAACACAGCGGTGTTCCTATGGTTCAACGCCAAGACGAAGACTCCGGTCCGTCAGACCACGGCGGACGGCAAACTCACCATCGACTGGGAAAACTTCAAGGAAGGTCCACAATCCACCGACCTTTTCGAGGTGCCGGCGGGTTACAACAAGATGGAAATGCCGGGAATGAAGTGATTCCGGCTACAGACGGGAGACCAGAAGATCCCTCTGTTGGAGCAGTTCCCTAGGCGCGCGCGGGCTGAGTTTGGCGAGGAATTCGTCGTGCAGCGCGATCTCGTCCTTCCACTCCCTGGCATCAATGGCCTGGATCCGTTGAAAGGTTTCCGTGTTAAAACCGTCCAAACCGGTCATATCGAAATCTCCATCCTGCGGCATCCAGCCGAGCGCGGTTTTTCGAGCCTCAGTCCGTCCGTGACAACGATCCACGATCCATTTGAGAACGCGCATGTTCTCTCCGAAACCCGGCCAGAGAAAATTGCCTTTCTCATCCTTGCGGAACCAGTTCACATGAAAAATCCGCGGTAATTCCGTGATCCGCTTTTGCATCCGCAGCCAGTGCGCAAAATAATCGCCCATGTGATAGCCGCAAAAGGGAAGCATCGCCATGGGGTCGCGCCGCACCTGGCCGGCGCCGCCGACGGCCGCGGCTGTCATTTCCGATCCCATGGTTGCACCAAGATAAACCCCGTGGATCCAGTCGAACGCCTCGAATACCAGCGGCATGGCACCGGCGCGGCGGCCGCCAAAAATAATCGCGCTGATCGGAACGCCCTTCGGGTCATCCGCTCCCGGATCCAGAACCGGATTGTTGCGCATGGGTGCGGTGAACCGGCTGTTGGGATGCGCCGCTTTTTCCTTTGAGTCCGGCGTCCAGGGTTGCCCTTTCCAATCGGTTGCCTGTTTGGGAATGTCCCCGTCTTTTCCTTCCCACCAGACATCCCGATCCGGAGTCAACGCCACGTTGGTATAAAGCGTGTCGCGCGCGATGGTTTTCACCGCGTTGGGATTGGACTTCGAGTTAGTGCCCGGCGCCACGCCGAAATAGCCGCTCTCCGGATTGATGGCGTAAAGACGTCCATCCGGCCCCGGTTTCATCCAGGCGATGTCGTCGCCGATGGTCCGAATTTTCCAACCCTTGAAATGCGCCGGAGGAATGAGCATCGCGAAATTCGTCTTACCGCAGGCGCTTGGAAACGCCGCCGCCACATAGGTCTTTTCGCCCGAAGGCGATTCCACGCTTAGGATCAACATGTGTTCGGCCATCCATCCCTCTTTGCGCGCAAGGTTTGACGCGATCCGCAGGGCCAGGCATTTTTTTCCAAGCAGAGCGTTTCCCCCATAACCGGAGCCGACGGAAATAATCTCGTTGCTCCGTGGAAAATGGCAGATGTAACGACGATCCGGGTTGAGATCGAGCGTACAATGAAGCCCGCGATTGAAATCACCGCCATTCTCAAGATGTTTCAGAGCCACGTTCCCCATCCGCGTCATGATGCCCATATTAAGCGCGACATAAACCGAATCCGTTAGTTCGACGCCAACCTTGGAAAGCGGCGAACCCACCGGCCCCATCAGATAAGGCACGACAAACATCGTCCGGCCCCTCATGGAATCGCGAAGCAATCCTTCGAGTTTGGACCGCATCTCCGCGGGACCGGCCCAGTTGTTGGTCGGGCCGGCTTCGTCCCTGCTTTCGGAGCAGATAAAGGTTAGATGTTCCGTGCGGGCGACATCATTCGGATTCGAACGATGGTAATAACAGCCGGGAAGTTTTTCCTGATCCAATCTGACCAGAATTTTGGACCCCACCGCCTGGGCGGTTAAAAAATCCTTTTCCGCTTCCGACCCATCGCACCAGAAAATCCGGTCCGGCTGGCAAAGTTTCGCCACGTCCCGGACCCATGTCGTGAGGATCAGTTCCACTGCAACTCCGTGCCGCAGGAACCGCATTGGGGGAGCCTGCAGCGATGGGCGCATTACACTGCGGGCACGCCATCGAGACGCCACTGATAACCTGGCTGACGCGTTTGCTCGCCCCCGCTCCCGACATCCCCACGCCGACGGCGCCTCCGGCCAGTTCGGTCTCGAGCGCCTCGCCGATTTTGATGCCCGCCAATTCCTCATATTTCACATCCACCATGAGCTGGTTGATGACATCCTCCGCTAGGACAATCACCTGCTGGAGGCGGTTACGGAAAAAGTAATAGAGAAAGAAGGCCGGAATGGCGATGATCAGGCCGCTGGCCGTTGCGATAAGCACCTCGCCGATGGCTGCGGCCAGTTTCGAGGGATCCGAAATCCCCCCCGTGCCCAGCGTGGCAAAGGCCTTGATCATGCCCGTCACCGTTCCAAGCAAACCCACCATGGGCGACACCACGCCAATGGTTGAAAGATAGGAAATTTTGGTTCGATAGAGCATGCTCTCCTTGAGACTGTATTCGGCAATGGCCGATTCGCAGGCGGCCCGACCGCGACCGATGCGTTCGAGGCCGTTTCTCAGCACGTTGGTGAGAAAGGTGCTCTTGGCCTTGCAGACACGCCAGGCCTGTTGATAGTTCTCCTCGCCAAACGTCTGTCGCAGCAACTGCACGGTGTCCGATGGGGCAAAGTTGACCAGCCGGATTCGGACGAACCCCTCGATGATCAGCGCCACGCACCACATCGAAAGAAGCGCCAACGGCCACATGATCCAGCCGCCCTCCTTGAAGACATCCCAGTAAGTCTTCTCCTTTGCAATCTCCTTGCCTTCCCCGGCTGGCGGTTCCGCAGATTTTGTCTCTGTCGCTGGCGGCGTGGGGGGAGGGTCCTGCGCGTAGAGGCTGTGGACGACCGGACTCATTCCCAGCGCAAAAGCTAGCAGGAGGGTGGCGAAAAGTGAACGGTGAACAATGGTTGCAAGAGGATGTTTCATGGGAACTTTCATCTAGCCGGATTGATCATGATCCTGATGTCAATTTCAATCCAAATCTCAACCTTGAATTTTTAGAATCAGGGTTCCCCTTCCTTGGGGGTTAAGGCCTTCAAGGTTTCGAGTTTTTTCCGGGCTTCGTCAAGAAAAGGATAACCTTGCGGAAAATCCTTCAGCAGATCGGTAAACTGTCCCTTCGCGCGGGGGAAATTCTTCATTTTTTCAAAGACCAGCGCGCTTTCATAAAGCGCCTCGGCCACGGCGTTGGGGTCCAAATGATAGATGGTGATGGTTTTGAGAAAGGCGTCCAGAGCCTGGTCGTTCTGATTGACTTCCGCGCAACACTGCCCAAACGAAACCAGGGCGCGGCCCAAGGCGCGGTTCTGGTCGTCGCTGAGCGCGGTTTTGCCATCGAGGTCCTTGATCAGGCTTTCCAGTATTTTTCTGGCGGCGTCTTTCTTGCCCGTTTTCATGAGCGCTTGCGCTTCTCCGCTTCGCGCCACGTCGCCAAACCGGCTCTTGGGATAAAACCTACTGAAAACCAAAAAGAGTTCCCGGGCCTTGTTCCACTCGCCTTCCCGATTGTACGCCTCTCCGAGCTGGACAGAGATCTCCTCGATCCATTCCTGCGGAAGGCAACGATACTTCGTGAAAACAGGTTCCAGCAATTTGATGGCCTGTTTGTGGTCGCCTCGCAGAAAGGCCTTGACGCCCGCCTCCGCCCCGGGTGGAGGTGCGATTTCCACGCGCTCGATCTTCGCCCGCGGCAATGAAGTGTTGCCTGCGGCGCCCAGTGTGACTTTGACCGTAGTGTCATCCACTTCCGTGATCGTGCCGACGGTGGGCGTCGAGGAACCCTGCGAAAAAATCCTGTCCTCTCCGAATGCCGTCCCTGCCAGGAAAATCCCCGCCACACAAAGGCTCGCAAAACATGGCTGTAAACACATCCTCCCGCCCCGGTAGCAAAATGAGGTTCATTTTGTCAATCCGGAAAGTCATCTAATCATTCTGTAGGGGGCAACCGCGATTCAGTTTTATTCCGATAGAGGAAAGGGATCGCGCGGGATGATTTTCAAATCCCGCAATTGACGGGCGTCCACTTCGGCGGGCGAACCGGTCATCAGGTCCTGGGCGCGGGCGTTCTTGGGAAAGGCGATCACCTCGCGGATGTTTTCCGTGCCGCAAAGGAGCGCCACCAGACGGTCAAGCCCCGGTGCGATGCCGCCATGGGGCGGCGCCCCGTAGGAAAGCGCGCGGATCAGATAACCAAAACGCGACTCCGCCACGTCCTTCGGGATTTTCAGGATTTGCTCGAAGATTTTTTTCTGAAGGCCGGGTTGATGAATACGAATGGACCCCCCCCCCAACTCGACGCCGTTGACGACCAGATCGTAATGCTGCCCCCGCACTTTGGTCGGATCGGTGTCCAACAGGGGAATGTCCTCCTCCATGGGCGCCGTGAAGGGATGATGCGTGGCGCTGTGTTTCCGGGCGAGAGGATCGAAGGTGATCAACGGAAAATCCACGACCCAGAAAAAATCGTAGACGTTGGCGGGAATGGAAAGTTTCCCAAGTTTCTTCAGCATTTCAGCCGCGCTGAGACGCAATTTGCCGAGCGTTTCGCAGGCGACCACCCATTGATCCGCGGCGAAAAGGACCAGGTCGCCCTCCTCGATTTTGAGCTGTTCCTTCAAAGCGGCCTTCTCGGCGTCGTTGAAAAACTTGACGATCGGAGATTTCCAGGTTCCTTCCTCAACCTTGATCCACGCCATTCCCTTGGCACCGGCCGTTTTAGCCTGTTCCGTCAGCAGGTCAATCTGTCCCTGCGTTGCGCAGGCCAATCCTTTTGCGTTGACGGCTTTCACGACCCCGCCCGACGCAATGGCGCCGGTAAAAATCTTGAAGCCACCGGCCTTGAAAGTGTCCGTGAAATCCTTCAGTTGCATCCCAAACCGGCGGTCGGGTTTGTCGACGCCGAACTGGTTCATCGCGTCACGATAAGTCACCCGTTCAAATGGCGTTTTGATTTCATGATTGACGCCCTCCTTCCACACCCGTTTCAACATGCCTTCGATGACACGGTAAATATCCTCTCGTCCGATGAACGACATTTCGAGGTCCACCTGGGTGAATTCCGGCTGACGATCGGCGCGCAGGTCTTCGTCGCGGAAACAACGGGCGATCTGGAAATATTTTTCGACGCCGGCCACCATCAGGAGCTGCTTGAACTGCTGCGGCGATTGTGGCAGGGCGTAGAAAAGGCCGGGGTTGGTCCGCGAAGGAACCAGATATTCGCGCGCGCCTTCCGGCGTGCTCTTAAAAAGCATGGGGGTTTCAATTTCGAGAAAACCTTGTTCATCGAGATAATCCCGGATGATCTTCGTCACTCGGTGGCGCATTCGAAGATTATTGAGCATCCGCGGGCGGCGCAGATCCAGGTAACGATACTGAAGCCGCAGGTCCTCGTTCACATGGTCTTCATTCAACGGGTAGGGCGGCGTTTCCGATTTGTTCAGGACCTGCAGTTTCGCCGCCCTAATCTCGATCTCGCCCGTGGTCAGTTTGGGGTTCGCGGTCCCCTCGGGACGATGCGCCACTTCTCCCTCCACCCGCAACACGTCCTCGGAGCGCAGATCGTGGGCTTCCGAAAGTTTCAGCGGATCGAGCACGATCTGGGTGATTCCCTCTCGGTCTCGCAAATCCACAAAGACCAGCCCGCCATGATCACGGCGTGAAGCAACCCATCCCGATAGGACGACTGGGCGGCCGGCATCTCCTTTTTTGAGTTCCGCGCAATGATGGGTTCGGTAGAGAATCACGGGGTTCACCGTAGTTGAAACGGGAAAGCACTGCAAGAACCCGGTGAAACATCATCGAACCCACCGATCATGGACGGATAATTAGGTTGAAAACCCCCGGCAAAACCCACAACGATCGGAGAGGTTCCGATGGCCCGCTCGTCTATCGGCTAGGACACGGCCCTCTCAAGGCTGAAAGACGGGTTCGATTCCCGTGCGGGCTGCCAGCCGAAATTTTCTGTTTTCCCATTTCCGGGAGTGACAAGCGCATGAAATTTTTCATAATCCCATGCCGATGGATAAAAGCCGTGAAAATTTGCTGCGCAAAGCTAAATCGTTCGGGTTTTCGGACCAACAGATCGCCCATTTGACCGGCAGCTCGGAGGACGCCATCCGCGTGTTGCGCAAAAAAATGGGGCTGATCCCCTCCTATCGTCTGGTGGACACCTGCGCCGCTGAATTCGAGGCCTACACGCCTTATTACTATTCCACCTACGACACCGGCGACGACGAAATCCGCAAAAGTGAAAAGCGCAAGGTCATGATTCTCGGCGGCGGCCCGAATCGCATCGGACAGGGGATCGAATTTGATTACTGCTGCGTTCACGCCTCTTTTGCGCTGCGCGAGGACGGATTCGAAACGATCATGGTCAATTCGAACCCGGAAACCGTTTCCACGGATTACGACACCAGCGACAAACTTTATTTCGAGCCGCTGACGCTGGAGGATGTGCTGCACATCTACGAGCGCGAACAATGCTGGGGCGCCATCGCGCAATTCGGGGGCCAGACTCCGCTCAACCTGGCGCTTGGCCTCCAGAAGAGCGGAGTCAACATCCTCGGCACATCGCCTCAATCCATCGAAACCGCCGAGGACCGCGAACTTTTTGCCGCGATGCTCGAAAAACTCGGCATCCCGCAGCCGCCCAACGGCATCGCCACCAACGAGGAGGAAGCGGTGCGCATCGCCGCGCGACTCACCTATCCCATCCTGGTGCGCCCCTCCTTTGTTCTCGGGGGACGGGCGATGGAAATTATTTTTTCGGATGAAGACTTACGGTATTACATGCGGTTTGCGGTCGAGTCCTCCCCCGAACGACCCGTGCTGGTGGACAAATTTCTGGAGGACGCCACCGAGGTGGACGTGGATTGCATCGCCGACGTGGGGCTTGAAAAAGGC